>Ga0209944_1000063_pt1 | contig 40754 bp, 38 predicted proteins | sample SalPonR1_C_D2_MG_FD_185701 | JGI IMG/M metagenome (GOLD analysis project Ga0209944, IMG submission 185701) | Salt pond soil microbial communities from South San Francisco under conditions of wetland restoration - Salt Pond MetaG R1_C_D2_MG... ...
GGAACCCGAGCCGGAGCCGGAGCCGGAGCCTCAGCGCTTCGACGACGACACCCCCCTGGAGGAGATCCTGGCCTCATTCGGCGGTGACCTCTCTGCGGAGGCCGGCGAGAAAACGGGCGAGCCGGGGCACGAGCATCCGGCGCCGGAGCCGCAGGCGGACAGCCAGGCCGAGACGCCGCCGGGAGAGCCGGCCGAGACGATGCCCGGCGGCGATGCAGTGCAGACCGACGATCTCGGCGACCAGGACGAGTGGCGCGCGTTGCTCGCCGAACTCGAGCTGGATGAGACCACCCTCGGGGTCGGGCTGGAGCCAGAGGCCGACGACGAGGACGGCGGTCCGGCCGCGCGGCCGTCGCCGGACGCGCCGCCAGTGGACGCGCCGCCGGTGGACGCGCCGCCGGAGGACGCGCCGCCTGACGAACTCACCCTCGCAGAGGAGCCGGCGGAGCCGCTGCCCGAAACGGTGGGAACGACGGAAAGTGTGGAAGCGGCAGCCGCGGAACCACGCCCAGGGGAAGCCGAGCCGGACGCTGCAGCGGACGAGGACGACGATCGACCCGCTGCCGCGGAGGAGGACGACGATCGACCCGCTGTCGCGCAGGACAGGGACGACCTCGCGGCGTCGGCAGCCCTGTTCGACGAGATCGTCCAGAGCGGCGAGTTCGCGGCGATCCTCGGTCCCGACAGCGACACCGCGGCAGCCGCTGCCGAGGCGCGCGACCGGGAGGGTCGCGAGGAGTCGCAGCCAGCCGCCGAAGCCCCCCGGGAAGCCGCAAGCGAGGCGGCCGTGGCCCATGCCGGGGAGCAGGCCGAGGAAGACGGCGACGAGGAGATCATCGACCAGACACTGCTGCCGCGCCGGCGCGGACGGTCGCGGACGGTGCTGTGGTCGGCGGCGGCCGCGCTGCTGGTGGCGGCGCTCGGCGCCCAGGTCATTCACGGCCAGCGGGCCCAGCTGGCGACCCATCCGGAGTTCGGTCCCCGCCTGCAGCAGATCTACGGCCTGTTCGGCGCCGACGTGCAGCCACGCTGGGACATCGGCGCGCTGTGCGTCGAGTCTTCCAGCGGCGATGCCAGCGCGAATTCGTTGCAGATCACCAGCGTCATCGTTCACCAGGGCGACCGGCCCCAGCCCTATCCGCTGCTGCACGTCTCGCTGACGGATCGCTGGCAGAGCGTGATCGGCAGCCGCTCGGTCGAAGCCGACGACTATCTGCCCGACGGTGAACTGCGCGACGTCCGCATGCATCCGGGCGACCGTGTGCGCGCGCGCGCCCGGCTTTCGGATCCGGGCAGCGAGGCTGCGGGCTACGAGCTGCACGTCTGCTACCGGAGCGCCGAAGGCGATCTGCGCTGCTCCGGCGCCTGCCGCTAGAATGCCGACATGCGCATCGGCACCATAGACATCGCGTCGCCCGTGCTGCTCGCTCCGATGGCGGGCACCACCGACCTGCCCTTCCGCCGCCTGGCGCGCCGGTTCGGAGCTGGCCTGGCCGCCACGGAGATGACCACCGCCGATACCTCGCTCTGGCGCTCGGAGAAGTCACGGCATCGGTTGCGCCTGGAAGGCGACCCCCGGCCGCGGGTGGTGCAGATCGCCGGCAGCGAACCCGGGCCCATGGCCGAGGCGGCGCGCGCCGTCGCCGATGCCGGCGCCGACATCGTCGACATCAACATGGGATGCCCCGCCAAAAAGGTCTGCCGCAAGCTCGCCGGCTCGGCGCTGCTGCAGGACGAGCGCCGGTTGGCCGAGATTCTCACCGCGGTCGTGACCGCGGTGGATCTGCCCGTCACGCTGAAGACCCGGACCGGCTGGGATCCCGACAACCGCAACGGGGTGCGGGTGGCGAGGCTCGCGGAGGACTGCGGCATCCGCGCGCTGGCCATCCACGGGCGTACCCGCGCCTGCCGCTTCGCCGGCAAGGCGGAATACGCGACCATCGCGCAGATCGTCGACGCGGTCTCCATACCGGTGATCGCCAATGGCGATATCGACGGTCCTGAAAAGGCACTCGAAGTTCTGCGCGTAACCGGCGCCGCCGCCGTGATGATCGGCCGCGCGGCGCAGGGCCGCCCGTGGATATTCCGGGAGGTCCTCCATTATCTCCGTCACGGGACCGCGCCGGCGCCTGTGGACGCTGCCGAGCTCCGTGCTATCATCACCGACCACCTGCAAGACCTGCACCGTTTCTATGGGGAAGAGCGCGGTGTCCGGGTGGCACGCAAACACCTGTCCTGGTACAGCAGCCATCTGCCGGATGGCGATGAATACCGACGCCAGGTGGTGCGCGTTGAGAGCGCCAGGGAGCAGCTGCTCCTGACCGAGCGCTTTCTCGACAGCGCGGACCGGGCCGGTGCTCTGGCCGCCTGATCCCGCTGTTCGGCAGCAACAGTCAACCGAAGCGCTGCGGCCGGTGGTCGTGGCGGCGATCTGCGGGGAACGAATCGACGTGGCTCCATCGACAAGAAAGAAGAAACGAAAGCCGACGCTGGGCAACGAAAAGTCTCTGAGCGATCACACCCAGGAAGCCCTGGACCAATACTTCGAGAGCCTTAACGGTTATCGGCCGGGGGATCTCTACGAACTGGTGCTCAGCGAAGTGGAGAAGCCGCTGCTGCAGACGGTGCTCGAATACACCGGCGGCAACCAGAGCGAGGCCGCCTCGATCCTGGGCATAAACCGGGGCACCTTGCGCAAGAAACTGAAGGCGTACGCGTTGCTGCGCTGAGCGGCCGCCAGGACGCACACACCGGGAGCAGAGCCGATGACGCGATCCCGCCGCGCGCTGTTGAGCGTCTCCGACAAGACCGGGGTGGTGGAACTGGCGCGGGGCCTGGCCGGCAGCGGCTACGAACTGCTCTCCACCGGCGGCACCGCCCGCACGCTGCGCGATGCCGGCCTGGAAGTCACCGACGTCTCGAGCCATACCGGCTTCCCCGAGATCATGGACGGCCGGGTGAAAACACTGCATCCGAAGATCCATGGCGGACTGCTGGGCCGCCGGGATACCGACGCCGCCGTCATGGCCGAGCACGGCATCGACGCCATCGATGTCCTCGCGGTCAACCTCTATCCCTTCGAGCAGACGGTCAGCGCGGCGGATGCGGCCCTCGCCGACGCCATCGAGAACATCGACATCGGCGGCCCCGCCATGATCCGGGCGGCGGCGAAGAACCATCGCGACGTCCTCGTGCTGGTCGATCCGGCCGACTACGATAACCTCCTCGGCGCGCTGGAGGAGGGTCGCGTGGACGAGGCCATGCGCCTGCGTCTCGCCGCGAAGGCCTATACCCATACGGCCAGTTACGATGCGGCCATCTCCGCGTGGCTCACCGAGACGACGTCCGGGAGCCGGCTCGGCGAGCGCTTCGCCGCAGGCGGACGGCGCATCGCCAGCCTGCGCTATGGCGAAAACCCCCACCAGCAGGCCGCCTTCTATGCCGATGCGGGCGACCTCCGCGGCACGCTGGCGGGCGCCGAACAGATCCAGGGCAAGGCGCTTTCCTACAACAACATCGCCGATGCCGACGCCGCACTCGAATGCGTGCGCCAGTTCGAGGGCCAGGCTTGCGTGATCGTCAAACACGCCAACCCCTGCGGCGTGGCGGCTGCCGGGTCGCAGCTCGAGGCCTACGAGCGGGCCTACGCCACCGACCCCGTATCGGCCTTCGGCGGCATCATCGCCTTCAGCACGCCGCTGCAGAAGAAGGTGGCCCGCGAGATCCTGGACCGGCAGTTCGTGGAGGTCATCGTGGCCCCCGCCCTGGCCGACGGCGCCGCCGAGGTGCTGGCCGCGAAGAAGAACGTGCGCGTGCTCGTCACCGGCAAGAGGCGTCCCGCGCGCCCGGCCGTCGAGTTGAAGAAGGTCTCCGGCGGGCTGCTGGTGCAGGACCGGGACGACGGCCGCATCGAGGCCGAAGATCTGCGCGTGGTGACCCGCCGCGAACCCTCGGCCGGCGAGATCGCCGACCTGATGTTCGCCTGGCGGGTGGCCAAGTACGTCAAATCCAACGCGATTGTCTTTGCCCGCGGCGGGGCCACCATCGGCGTCGGCGCCGGCCAGATGAGCCGGGTCTACTCCACGCGCATCGCCGCCATCAAGGCGGCCGATGCCGGGCTTTCCACGAAAGACGCGGCCATGGCGTCCGACGCCTTCTTTCCCTTCCGCGACGGCATCGACTCGGCGGCAGAGCATGGCGTGCGGGCCGTGATCCAGCCCGGCGGTTCCGTGCGCGACGAGGAGGTCATCGCCGCGGCCGACGAGCACGACATCGCGATGGTGTTCACCGGCATGCGGCACTTCCGTCACTGAGCCGGAGAAGTTGCCGTGAAGATACTCATCGTGGGCGGGGGCGGGCGCGAGCACGCGCTGGCCTGGAAATGCGCCGCCTCGCCGAGGGTCGACGAAGTGGTCGTCGCGCCGGGTAACGCAGGCACCGCGCTCGAACCCGGCGTCCGCAACGCCGCGGTGGCGGCGGAAGACGTGGCGGGACTGCTGGCGCTCGCCCGGAAGGAACGCGTCGGCCTCACCATCGTCGGCCCGGAGGTGCCGCTGGTCGCAGGTCTCGTCGACCGCTTCGAGGAGGCCGGGCTGCGCTGCTTCGGACCCCGTGCGGAAGCCGCGCGGCTGGAGGGCTCCAAGGCCTACACGAAGGACTTCCTGGCCCGCCACCGCATCCCCACGGCTGCCTACGGAAATTTCACCGAACTGGCACCGGCGCTCGACTACATCCGCGAGCGGGGTGCGCCGCTGGTGGTGAAGGCGGACGGCCTCGCCGCGGGCAAGGGGGTCGTGGTGGCCCACACCGTCGAGGCCGCGGAAGAGGCGGCGCGGGACATGCTGCAGGCCGGCACATTCGGCGGTGCCGGCCGGCGCATCGTCGTGGAGGAATTCCTGCAGGGCGAGGAGGCGAGCTTCATCGTCATCACCGACGGGCGCCACATCCTGCCGCTGGCCACCTCCCAGGACCACAAGGCCCGGGACGAGGGCGACACCGGCCCGAACACCGGCGGCATGGGGGCCTATTCGCCCGCGCCGGTGGTCACGCCCGCGATAGAACGGCGCATCATGGACGAGGTGATCCGGCCCACCATCGACGGCCTGGCGGCGGACGGCGTCGACTACCTGGGGTTCCTCTATGCCGGGCTGATGATCGACGGCAGCGGCGCGCCGGGTGCTTGAATTTTCAACTGCCGCTTCGGCGACCCGGAGACGCAGCCCATCATGGCGCGGCTGCAGAGCGACCTGGTCGAACTGTGCGAGGCCGCGCTGGACGGCCGCCTGGCCGACGCGAAGGCCGAATGGGATCCTCGCGCCTCACTCGGCGTGGTGATGGCCGCGGGCGGCTACCCGGAGGACTATCGCAGAGGCGACGCCATCGAGGGCCTGGACCGCGCCGCCGCCCTGGAGGGCGTCAAGGTCTTCCACGCCGGCACGCGCAGGGAAGGCGACCGGGTGTTGACCGCCGGCGGGCGCGTGCTCTGTGTGGTGGGGCTGGGCGACGGTGTCACGGCGGCACGTGACGCGGCCTACCGGGGCGTCGATCGGATCCGCTGGAACGGCGCCTATTTCCGCCGGGACATCGGCCACCGTGCCATCGCCCGGGAAGCCGCCGCGGCAGCCGACGGCTAGAACGCCGCACTCACCATTGGCCGCTATTGGCCGCCATCATCCACCGGGAGGCGACAGCGCCGCCGCGGCGGTTCCTCAGCGCTTCATCGCCTCGAAGAACTGGGCGTTGGTCTTGGTGTCCTGCAGCTTGGAGAGCAGGAACTCGACGGCGGCGAGTTCGTCCATCGGATGCAGCACCTTGCGCAGCACCCACATCTTCTGCAGCTCGTCCGGCTGGGTGAGGTATTCCTCTTTCCGCGTACCGGAGCGGTTGATGTTGATGGCCGGGAACACCCGCTTCTCGGCGATGCGGCGATCCAGGTGGATCTCCATGTTGCCGGTGCCCTTGAACTCCTCGTAGATGACGTCGTCCATCTTCGAGCCGGTGTCGATCAGCGCCGTGGCGAGGATGGTGAGCGAGCCGCCCTCCTCGATGTTGCGCGCCGCGCCGAAGAAGCGCTTGGGACGGTGCAGGGCATTGGCGTCCACGCCGCCGGTCAGCACCTTGCCGGATGACGGCACCACGGTGTTGTAGGCGCGCGCGAGACGCGTGATGGAGTCGAGCAGGATCACCACGTCGCGCTTGTGCTCGGTGAGCCGCTTGGCCTTCTCGATCACCATCTCGGCGACCTGCACGTGACGACTCGCCGGCTCGTCGAAGGTCGAGGAGACGACCTCGCCGCGCACCGTACGCTCCATCTCGGTGACCTCCTCCGGACGCTCGTCGATCAGCAGCACGATCATGTCGCAGTCCGGATGGTTCGCGGCAATGGCCGAAGCGATATTCTGCAGCAGCATCGTCTTGCCCGCCTTCGGCGGCGAGACGATCAGGCCGCGCTGACCCTTGCCGATGGGCGCCACCATGTCAATGATGCGCGCCGTCAGGTCCTCGGTGCTGCCGTTGCCCTGCTCGAGCTTCAGCCGCTCTTTGGGGAACAGCGGCGTCAGGTTCTCGAACAGCACCTTGCTCTTCGCATTCTCCGGCGCGTCGAAGTTGATCTGCCCGACCTTCAGCAACGCGAAATAGCGCTCACCGTCTTTCGGCGGCCGGATGAGTCCGGAGACCGTATCGCCCGTGCGCAGGCTGAAACGGCGTATCTGGCTCGGCGAGACGTAGATGTCATCGGGCCCGGCGAGATACGAGCTGTCGGAGGAGCGCAGGAAGCCGAAGCCGTCCTGGAGTATCTCCAGCACGCCGTCGCCGTAGATATCCTCCCCCTGTTTCGCGTGCGCCTTCAGCATCGCGAAGATGATGTCCTGCTTGCGCGAACGCGCCAGGCCCTCGAGGCCCATGCTCTCGGCCTGGTCCACCAGCTCCGATGCGGACTGCATCTTCAGCTCGGTGAGGTTCATCACGTTCTCGCTGTCGGCCAGCTGCTCCGGCGTGATGACCTCGAGATTCTCCTCGTCGGCGGGGAGATCCTCGTAGCCGTGCTGCGTGTTGCCGCTTTTCCGCCGGCGCGGTTTGCGCGGCGGCCCATTCTGATTTTTCGGACGAGAAGATTGCTTCGACCGTCCTCTTGCTTGATTACCCAAGTAGCCTCTCACAAGTTGGCATCCAAGAACTCGACAAGTTGCGATTTCGACATCGCACCCATTTTCTGTGCCTGCACTGCTCCGTCACGGAACAGCATCAGGGTAGGGATACTGCGGATCCCGAATTTCGGCGGCGTGTTAGGATTCTCGTCTATGTTTATCTTCGCCACCTTCAATCGATCGCCGTACTCGCCCGATACGTCATCGAGCAGCGGCGCGATCATCTTGCACGGACCGCACCACTCCGCCCAGAAGTCCAGCAACACCGGACGATCGGACTGCAGCACGTCCTGCTCGAACGTCGCGTCACTCGTATGAACGATCTGGTCAGTCACCGCTGTTAACCTCCCCGCAGCATCGAATGATTCAGTGTCCAGAGTCGGAGCTACCCCGACGGCGCATATTTGTTTCGGCACCGGACCGGAGAGGTGACGGCGCCTTCCCGATCAGGCAATATGTCGCAGCTTTCTCGCCGGTCTTGTGCGGCTTCTCTTGAGATTTGGTGGTAGCGAATTCTGGCAGGTGCGACGGCTGTCGCAGCGAACTGGGGTTAATTTGAACCCTTCGCGGCCGAATTTGCAAGCCTTACATTCACTTTTTCCCCACGGGAACCCATGTCTGAAAATCATCTGAGCGAACTGGCCTTCAGAGATCTGGAGCTGCCCGACGCCATACGCAAAGGCATCGACGATGCCGGTTTCGAATACTGCACACCCATCCAGAGCCGGACGCTGCCCATCGCCCTCGAGGGCAGGGACGTCGCCGGCCAGGCGCAGACCGGGACGGGCAAGACGGCCGCGTTCCTGATCGCGCTGTTCGATCGCCTGCTCGCGAGCGAACGGCCGGACGACAAGCAGTCGGCGCCGCGTGCGGTCATTCTCGCCCCCACCCGGGAGCTCGCCGTGCAGATCGCCGCCGATGCCGAGACCCTGGGCAGCCACACGGGCCTCGAACTCGCGCTGGCCTACGGCGGCAAGGACTACGACAAGCAGCGCGACCACATCACGGCCGGCATCGACGTGCTGATCGGCACGCCGGGACGCCTCATCGACTACTTCAAGCAGGGCGTGTTCAACCTGAAGCACGTCGAGGTCATGGTGCTGGACGAGGCCGATCGCATGTTCGATCTCGGCTTCATCAAGGACATCCGCTACGTGCTCAGGCGCCTGCCCCCGCCGACCGAACGGCTGAACATGCTGTTCTCGGCCACCCTCTCGCACCGGGTGATGGAGCTCGCCTACGAGCACATGAACGATCCGGAGCTGATCCGCATCGAGCCCGAGAAGGTGACGGCCGATCGCGTGCGCCAGGTCATCTATTACCCCTCCAACGAGGAGAAGCTGCCGCTGCTGATCAAGCTGCTGCGCGAGAGGGACGCCAGGCGCACGATGGTGTTCGTGAACACCAAGCGGGAGGCGGAGAGACTCGAGGACACGCTGCGCGCGAACGGCATCAACGCCCAGGCCATCTCCGGCGACGTGCCTCAGCGCAAGCGCGAACGCATGCTCGGCGATTTCCAGAGCGGCGAACTCGCCGTGCTGATCGGCACCGACGTCGCCTCTCGCGGCCTGCACGTGCCCGACGTGAGCCACGTGTTCAACTACGACCTGCCCCAGGACCGCGAGGACTACGTGCACCGCATCGGCCGCACGGCGCGCGCGGGCGCCTCGGGCGACGCCATCAGCTTCGGCTGCGAGCAATACGTAGTGTCGCTGCCCGACATCGAGGACTACATCGGCAACAAGATACCGGTGGCGAGCTTCGATCACGAGTCGCTGCCGAAGATCGAGCGCCCGCCCCGACGGCCGCGCAAGCGCATCGGCGACCGCCCCGGCGGCGGCGGCAGGCCGTCCCGCGGCCGCGGCGGCGGGCGCAGCGGCCGTGGCGGCGGCGGTAGCGGTAGCGGTAGCGGTGGCGGCGGCAGGAAAGCCCGCGCCGACGACGGCGGCGGCCAGGCGAAATCCGGCGACGGCGGCGAGAAGAAGAAGCGGCGCCGGCGCAGGAAGACGAAGAAATCCGGTGATGCCGGTCAGTAACGCGGAGGATACGTGCAGAACCGACAGCAGCTCCTGAAGAACGTCGTGGCCATCACCCGGGATGCCGGCCAGGCCATCCTGGAGGTCTACGAGACCGACTTCGACGTGCACAACAAACAGGACGACTCCCCCATCACGGCGGCCGACCGCGCGGCCCACGACATCATCGTCCAGGGCCTGAAGCAGCTGACGCCCGGCATGCCCGTGCTGAGCGAGGAAGACGGCATGCCGTCCTACGGCGAGCGCAGCGCCTGGCAGCGCTACTGGCTGGTGGATCCGCTGGACGGCACGAAGGAGTTCATCAGCCGCAACGGCGAGTTCACCGTGAACATCGCCCTGGTGGAGGGGCATCAGGCGGTGCTCGGCGTCGTGCACGTGCCCGTCCAGGGCAAGACCTACACCGGCCTGCACGGTTACGGCGCGCGCCGTCTCGTCGACGGCGGGAGCAGCGAGGCCATCCGCGTCGCCGAAGAATCCGCGTCGCCGGTACGCGTGGTCGGCAGCCGCTCGCACCGCGGCGCGAGCCTGGACGCGTGGCTCGAGGAAGTGGGCGAGCACAAACTCGTGCCCATGGGTTCCTCGCTCAAATTCTGTGTGGTCGCCGAGGGAGGCGCGGACGTCTATCCCCGGCTCGGTCCGACCTCGGAGTGGGATACCGCCGCCGCCCAGGCCGTGGTGGAGGCCGCCGGCGGGCGCGTCACGGTGGCCGGCGGCTCGCCGCTGGCCTATAACGCCAAGGCGGACATCCTGAACCCACACTTCCTGGTGACGGGCCCTCAGGACCGCCAATGGCCGCCCATCGGCTGAGGGCATCGGCCGGCAAACGGGTGGGCCGGGCAGCCCGACCGGGAAAGACTGGACAAGCGCCGTATTTCGGCTTAGTAAGAAAGCGTGGACGGCGAGATCACCGACAACAGTAACGTCGACAATGACGTATTCAGCGGCCTGGAGCGGCTCCGGGAGCTGCGCATGAGCCATCGCGACCTGGACGACCTCATCGACCGCCTGTCGGAAGACCCGCTGGTCGATCAGCTCCGGCTGCGGCGGCTGAAGAAGCGCAAGCTCCAGCTGAAGGACATGATCGCCCGCCTCGAGAGCGAGCTGATCCCCGATCTCAACGCCTGACCTACTCCTCTTCGCTTCCCTCGTAGACGGCGCCGATGTGACGCTCGCCGCGAGCCTCGGCCAGCTCCACCTGGCGGCGCCGCTCGGCCAGCCGTTCGGCACGATCGGGGTCGGCGTCGCCGTGGCAGCGGGGACAGCTCACGCCCTCCTCGTAGAGCGGCGACGCCACGTCCGCGGCGGACAGCGGCCGCCGGCAGGCGTGGCATTGCACGTAATGGCCGGGGGCCAGGCCCCGGTCCACGGCCACCCGGCTGTCGAAAACGAAGCACTCGCCCTCCCAGCGGTTGTCGGGTGACTCCGCCATCTGGTCGAGATAGCCGAGGATTCCGCCTTCCAGCTGATAGACCCGCTCGAAACCCATCTCGCGCATCATGGCGGTCGCCTTCTCGCAGCGGATGCCGCCGGTGCAGTACATGGCGATGGGCCGGTCCCGCTCGTCGGCCAGCCTTTTCTCGACGAAAGCCGGGAAATCGCGGAAGCTGCCCGTGCCCGGATCCACGGCGCCCGGGAACCGGCCCACGTCGATCTCGTAGCGGTTGCGCGTGTCGATGACGAGCGTCTCCGGATCCGCGATCAGCCGGTTCCACTCCGCCGGCGGGACCCGCTCGCCGGTGAGCGCCGAGATGTCGATGTCGGGCCGTCCGAGGCTGACGATCTCCTTGCGCAGGCGCACCCGGAGACGCCGGAAAGGCGGGCCGTCCGCGCGCGACCAGCGGCCCTCCAGGCCCGCGAGCCCCTCGATGCCGCCCAGCCGATCCAGCAGCGATGCCAGTGCGCCGCGTTCGCCGGCGAGCGTCGCATTGATGCCTTCCGGCGCCAGCAGGACGGTGCCGAGGAGGTTGCGCTCGCGCCCGGCTGCGAGCAGCGGTTCGCGCAGTTCCCGGTACGCCGGCAGGGAGACGAAACGATAGAAGGAGACGACATCGCAGGCGTCGCCGTCCGGGCTGCGGGGGGCACTATTCATGGACCCAATTGTACGCAACGCCAGGCGTCCCTATCAGCGCCTCAGGCGCGCTCCCGTTCCGCCGCTTCCGGCGGCAACTCGCTCACGGTCGTACTGAGGATATGGTGGCAGAGCTGTTCGCCGAGCACCTGGCGCGCATCTTCCTCGACGCGCACCAGGTCCTCGCCGAACGCCAGACGGCCCTCGGAGTCCACGGAAAGCACGCCGCCCTTGCGCAGCGTGCGGATGAATTCCTGGAACAGCTTGCGATCGAAGAAGTCCGGCGAGCGCAGCCCGGACACCATGGACAGGCGCTGCGCGGAGAGTTCGCAGATACGCTCCAGCCGCCCCTGGGTGAGACGCCCCGACCCGTAGCGCTCCAGCAGCGCGATGGTCATGTAATAACGCTGCAGCATCGGCAGCATCAGGCGGCCGAGCTGGACCAGCTGGAAGGCCGGCGCGCTGCCCGCACGGGGCCGGCGCAGCGTCTGGCCGTCCTCCGACAGCCGCAGGAGTCCGAGGCCGGTGAGCTGGCCGATGACGTCGCGCACCAGCGCTTCCATCTCGCTGCCCCGCCAGCGCAGGAACAGCTCCGCCCGCACGTAGGGATAGGTGAGCCCCACCAGCCGCACCACCTCGGCCAGCGCGAGCCGGCGGCTCTGGATGAAGCAGGCGGCCACCAGCCCGGGGATCGCCAACAGGTGCAGCACGTTGTTCAGGAAATAGGACATCAGCACCGCCTCGCTCTCCCGCATCAGGATGAGATCGCCGAGGGGATGCTCCTCGCGCCGGATGACGCCCATCTTCTCGCCGTGGGCGACCACGGCTTCGGGCCCGAGTTCGGTGACCGTCACGGCGTCGCTGTAGGGGAAGCGGCGCAGCAGCTCGAGCAGCAGGGTGAGCTGGCGGTGCAGCGTGGACTCCGGCATGGTCTGGCGGGGCGTCGCCAGCAGCGCGAGTGCCAGCAGACTGATCGGGGTGACGGCGGCGGCGGCATTGATCCGCCACATGATGCGGCGCTCCAGGTCGCCGACCACCTCCGGGAGCCAGGACGGGCGCTCGCCCTCGACCAGTTCCTCGTCCCGCCATCCGGGACGATGCCGGTCCAGCAGCGCAGTCAGTTCCAGCGGCTCGCCCACGTTGACGTACACCTCGCCGAAATAGTCGCGCAGCGTCCGCAGCGAGCGGATCAGTCCAAGCACGGTCTCCTTCTTCTTCTGCTCGCCGGAGAGCTCGCTGATGTACGCCTTGCCTTCCACCAGCTTCTCGTAGCCGAAGTAGACGGGCACGAAGACGACCGGCCGGCGGGGGTCCTGCAGGAACGACTCCACCGTCATCACCAGCATGCCGCCCTTCGGCTTGAGCAGCCGCCCGGTGCGGCTGCGCCCGCCCTCGACGAAGTACTCGATGCTGAAGCCGCGGGTGATCAGCGCCCGCAGGTACGCGTAGAACACCGCGGCGTAAAGGCGGTTGCCGCGGAAACTGCGGCGCAGGAAGAAGCCGCCGCCGCGGCGCAGGATGGAGCCCACCACCGGCAGATTCAGATTCACGCCGGCGGCCACGTGGGGCAGCGACAGGCCCTGGTGGTAGAGCACGTAGGACAGCAGGATGTAGTCCATGTGACTGCGGTGACAGGGCACGTACACCAGTTCCCGGCCCTCGGCCACGGATTGCACCCGCTCGATGCCGTTGAGGCGGATACCGTCGTAGAGCTGATGCCAGGCCCAGGTGAGAACCTTGTCCAGGAAGCGCACCATGGGGTAGGACATGTCGGCCGCGATCTCGCGAGCGTACTCCCGGGCCTTGCGCCGCAGCCGCTCGCGCTTGCGCGCATCGCCACGGGACTCCTGGCTGATCACGCCGCGCACGCTCGCGCTGCGCACCACCCCGTTCACCAGCGTGCGGCGATGGGACAGATCCGGGCCCAGGGTCGCGACCCGGCGCTGGCGGAAATGCACGCGGAGTATCCGCGAGATCTTCCGCGAGGCCAGCCGTGCGCTGAGCCCCTCCGCCGCGACGCGGCGCACGGACAGCGGCTCGCTGAAATGCACCAGCGTGGCGCGGCCGTAGAGCACGGTGCTCAGGAACTTGCGCGTGCGGCCGCCGATATCCCACTGCTCGCTGAACAGCACCTTGAACCAGGAGCGCTCCTTCTCCGGCGCCCGTCCCCAATAAACGGCCACGGGGACCAGCAGCAACTCCTCGTCGTCCTCGCGCTCCGCGGCGGCCACCAGGCGCTCGAGTCGCGCCGATATCTGTTTGCGGCGGCGGCCGAACAGCAGACTCCGCCGGGTGCGCAGCACGATCAGCGCCGTGGATTCCTCCTGCCCCGCGAACACCACACCCTCGCCGGCGAGCGGCAGATCGTGACGTATGCAGGCCTGCTCCAGCGCGAGCCGATCCGCCAGCCCGCCGTACTCGAGGACGTAGCAGATCCGGGTGCCCGGCGGCGCCATCAGCGCCGCCGGCTCCTCCGGCAGTACGGCCGGTCTGATCCACAGGCGGGTGATGCGCGCGAGCAACCAGATCCAGGGCTGACGCAGAAATCTCGGGGCGATCATCCGCCGGATTCTACCGAATACCGGCCGCGCGGGTGTTTGCAAAGCGCGCCGCGGTGCGCAATGCTCGCACCGCCGTGACAACGACAGCAAAGAACCTGAAACCTGCGCCGCCACTCGGCGACCCCCGGCGCTGGGCGCTGTTCCTGGACGTGGACGGGACGCTGCTCGGCTTCCGCGACGACCCCTCGGCAGTGGCTTCCAGCGCCGAACTGAATGCGCTGTTGTCGCGGCTGGCCGAGCGGCTCGGCGGGGCGCTGGCGCTGATCAGCGGGCGCCCGGTGCACGACATCGACCGGGTCTTCAGTCCGCTGGTGCTGCCAGCTGCCGGCGCCCATGGCCTGGAGTTGCGCCGCCACCCCGGCGACCCGGTGGAATACCGGGAGGGCGCGCAGCTGCCGGACGAGACGATGGACCGCCTGCAGACCTTCGTCGCGGGCCGCCCCGGCGTGCTGCTTGAGCACAAGCCCCAGGGTGTCGCGCTGCATTACCGCCGCGCGCCGGTCGCCGGACCGGCGGTCGTGGAGACCATGCGCGCCATCGGCGAGGACCTCGGCCCCGGCTTCCGCCTGATGGAAGGCAAGATGGTCTGCGAACTCATGCCGGCCGGGCGCAGCAAGGGCAAGGCCATCGAGGACTTCATGACCGTGGAGCCCTTCGCCGGGCGGCTCCCCGTTTTCGTCGGCGACGACATCACGGACGAAGCCGGCTTCTCGGTGGTGAACGAACTGGGTGGGCATTCCATTCACGTGCGCGAAAGTGTGCGGCAGACCGGCACGCTGGCGCGCTGGTCGCTGCCGGACATCGAGGCGGTCTACGCGTGGCTCGCCGCGCTGGCGGACTCTTGACCGCGTCCGGGCTTCCATCATTATCGCGGTTGCCGGAGCCACCGGAGACGACGACGTAAAGGGGTCGCGCATGACGGATCTGAATCTCGGAGTCATCGGCAATTGCCAGATCGCCTCTCTCATCGACAGCCGGGGGGTGATGGTCTGGGGCTGCATGCCCCAGTTCGACGGCGATCCCGTCTTCTGCCGCCTGCTGCGCAGCGAGGAAGACCGCGAGCGGCCCGGCTACTTCGAGATCGAACTGCAGGACTTCGAGCGCGCCGAGCAGGAGTACGTGCCGAACACGCCGATACTGCGCACCACCCTGTACGATCGCCACGGCGGCGCCATTGCCATCACGGACTTCGCTCCGCGTTATCCCTACATGGGTCGCATGTTCCGGCCCATGATGCTGATACGCGCGATCGAGCCCCTGAGCGGGAGCCCGCGCATCCGCATCCGACTGAACCCGGCGCGGGATTACGGGCGCAAGGCCTGCAAGACCCGCCGCGGCAGCAACCACATCCGCTATCTGGGCTCCGGCATGCGGCTGCGGCTTACGACGGACGTATCGATCACCCGGGTGCTGGACCAGTCCAGCTTCGTGCTCGACCGGCCGGTGCATCTGATCCTCGGGCCGGACGAGTCCATCCCGGAGGCCGTATCGGACACCTACCACAACCACCTCGAGGCTACGGAACGCTTCTGGCGGGGCTGGTCGAGAGGTCTCGCCATCCCGTTCGAGTGGCAGGAAGCCGTGATACGTGCGGCCATCACGCTGAAGCTCTGCACTTTCGAGGACACGGGCGCGGTGATCGCGGCGATGACCACCTCCATCCCGGAGGCCGCGGGCAGCGGGCGCAACTGGGATTACCGCTACTGCTGGCTGCGCGACAGCTACTTCGTGGTGAACGTGTTGAACCGCCTCGGCGCCACGAAGACCATGGAGGAGTATCTGCGCTACATCATCGACGTCTCCACCGAGGCCGGCCTGGAGGAGCTGCAACCCGTCTACGCCATCAGCGGCCGCGCCGATCTCACCGAGAGCGTGGTCGAGTCCCTGTCCGGTTATCGGGGTATGGGACCGGTGCGCCTCGGCAATCAGGCCTACGAGCAGAACCAGCACGACGTCTATGGCGCGGTGGTGCTCTCCTCCACCCAGATGTTCTTCGACCAGCGCCTCACGCATCCCGGCGGCATGGCCGAATTCCAGCTGCTCGAGCAGCTCGGCGCCGTCGCGGTGCGGCTGTACGACCAGCCCGACGCCGGCCTCTGGGAGTACCGGGGCAGGAAGCGGGTGCACACCTTCTCCTCGCTCATGTGCTGGGCCGCCTGCGACCGGCTGGCGCGCATCGCCACGCGCCTCGGCCTCGCCGACCGCGCGGCCTACTGGGGCCGTCAGGCGAGCCACATCCACAAGGTCATCTGCGAGCAGGCCTGGGACGACCGGCAGCAGGCCTTCACCGAGAGCTTCGGGCGCCCGGAGATGGACGCGAGCCTGCTGATGATGCACTACCTCGGTTTCCTGAAGGCCGACGACCCGCGCTTCGTCGGCACCGTGAACGCCATCGAGAAGCAGCTGCGCCGCGGGCATCACGTGTTCCGTTACGCCGCCGCCGACGACTTCGGCGAGCCGGAAAACGCGTTCAACATCTGCACCTTCTGGTACATCGACGCGCTCGCGTCCATCGGCCGGGAGGAAGAGGCTCGGGAACTCTACGAGCACATGCTGAGCTGCAGGAATCCGCTGGGCATGCTCTCCGAGGACATAGACTCGCGGGACAATTCGTTGTGGGGCAACTTCCCGCAGACCTACAGCATGGCCGGTATCATCGACGGGGCCATGCGCCTCAGCAAGAGCTGGGCCGAGGCAATCTAGGGAGCAGTACATGAGTGGCAACGGACGTCTGATCACCGTCTCCAACCGGGTGGCGATGCCGAATCCCAACCGGCCCGCCGCGGGCGGACTGGCCGTCGGCGTGCTCGCGGCGCTGGAGGACGAAGGCGGCGTGTGGTTCGGCTGGGACGGCAAGCTGACCGCCAGCGACAGCCACGACCCCCAGCACGTGACCCGCGGCAAGATCACCTTCTCCACCATCGACCTGAACGAGCGCGAGTACGAGCTCTACTACAACGGCTTCAGCAACCGGGTGCTGTGGCCGCTGTTCCACTACCTTCTGAGCTACATGCTCTACGACCGCCGCGAGTTCGAGGCCTACCTGCGGGTGAACGCATTGTTCGCGCGCAAGCTGAAGCCCCTGCTCGAACCCGACGACATCATCTGGGTGCACGACTATCACCTGATCCCGCTCGCGGCCGAACTCAGGAACGCCGGCGTGGACCAGCCCATCGGCTTTTTCCTGCACGTCCCGTTCCCCGGCTACGACGTCCTGCAGGCGCTGCCCGACCACGAATACCTGCTGCGCTCGCTGTCCGCCTACGACGTGGTGGGCTTCCAGACCGAGCGCGACCTCGCCTCATTCCGGGAAGCGATGACCCACCCGATCATCGGCGGCGAACTCGCGGAGGGCAATCGCATCGACGTGCCGGGCGGTTCGCTGATCGCCGACGTCTATCCCATCGGCATCGACGTCGACGGTATCGCAACCCTGGCGGAGGCCAACAAGGACACGGAGAACGTGCAGCGCATGCGCGCCAGCCTGGGCAACCGGGAACTCCTGATCGGCGTCGACCGCCTCGACTATTCCAAGGGCCTCAGGCGACGATTCCAGGCCTACGAGCGCCTGCTGGAGCGCTATCCCTCCAACCAGGGCAACCTGGTATTCATGCAGATCGCCCCGCCCACCCGGGTGGGCATCCGCGCCTACGAGGAGATCCGCGCCCAGCTGGAGCGCACCGCCGGCCAGATCAACGGCCGTTTCGCCGACATGGACTGGGTGCCCATACGCTATCTCAACAAGGGCTTCGACCGGCCGACGCTGATGGGCATGCTGCGTACCGCCCGGGTGGGTCTGGTGACACCCATCCGCGACGGCATGAACCTGGTGGCGAAGGAGTATCTCGCCTCCCAGGATGCCGAAGACCCGGGCGTGCTGGTGCTTTCCAAACTCGCCGGCGCGGCCCACGAACTCACGGAGGCGGTGCTGGTGAACCCCTACGACACCGAGGACGTGGCCGACGGCATCAACCGCTCGCTGCACATGCCGGCAGACGAGCGCCGCGAGCGCCACGCGGCCATGCTGAAGACGCTGCGGCGCAACGACATCACCGCCTGGCGCACCCGCTTCGTCGCCGACCTGAGGAAGAAGCGGCGATGATCGCGGCAGGGCCCGACCGCTGGCTGATCGCGGATATCGGCGGCACCAACAGCCGCGTAGGCTGCTGGCGCCGTGGCCGGCCCCATCACCAGATCGAGCACCCGCTGGTGATGGAGAACGCGTCCTTCGAGAGCCTCGAGGAGATGCTGCGCCACTACATGGACCGGCTCGGCGGCAACCCGCCCGAGGCGGCCGGGCTTGCCGTCGCGGCACCCGTCACGGGCAACGAGGTCGACCTGCTGAATATCGACTGGTCGTTCCGGCAGGACCGGCTGGCGGCGGACTTCGGCTTCTCGGAGCTCTACGTGATCAACGACTTCGAGGCCATCGCCTGCGCGCTGCCGTCGTTGCCCGCTGAAGACTGCATCGACATCGGCGGCGGCGCCGGCCTGCCGGGACGCAGCGTGGCCGTTCTCGGCCCCGGCACCGGCCTCGGCGTGGCCGGCCTCGTCATAAGCGACGTGGGCTACATCCCCGTGAGCGGCGAGGGCGGACACATGACCCTGCCCGCCGTCAACGACGACGAGATGCGGGTCATCAAACGCGTGCGGGACGAACTCGGCCACTGCTCGGCGGAACGAATACTCTCCGGCGAGGGCATCGGACGGCTGCACCAGGGCCTGCACGGCGGCGACCGGCCGAAGGCGCGGGAGGTCAGCGAGGCCGCACGCGGCGGCGACGAGGCCGCCATCCGCACCTTCAATCTGTTCTTCGACTTCCTCGGCACCGTCGCATCGGACGTGGCGCTCGTGTTCGGCGCGCTCGGCGGCGTCTATATCGCCGGCGGCATCGTGCCCGCGAATCTGGGCCTGTTCCGCCGCTCGGGCTTCACCGAACGCTTCGTGGACAAGGGCCGCTACCGGGAGTACCTGGCGGGCATTCCGCTGAAGCTGATCACTGCGGCGACGCCCGGACTCACCGGAATGGCGGCGTTCTGCGATCCCGACTCGAGTATCCGGACGCAAAGGACGCGGTGAGTCAGGGCGTAGCGGACGTATCGTCAGAACGATTCCTGCCAGCGTGCGCGCTCGACGATCGAGCGGTCCTCGTCAGTAAACTGCAACATCGTCTTCCTTGTTTCCGCCCGCACGGGCGCTCCCCGTGCGCAGCGTGCGAAACAGCCAGACGCCGATGCCGGTTTGAAGAATCCCCCAGCCAAGTCCCTCCGGCCACCCCACGGCAGGCAGAAGCAAGCCGAAGATCCCGACGACAATCAGCGCTGCGCCTGCGACGGTCAACCAGATAGCGGTCAGCAGACCGGCGACGGTGATCCAGCGGGCGGTCGGGCTGCGCAACGCCAGTAGCGTGAGCACACATGCGACACCGGCAGGGACGCTAATCAAATCGGCCTGACCGGTCCAGGCCACGTAGAGCAAGCGAGCCAATGCGAGGGCGAATAGTCCCGTCAGGATCGACCTACCGGATACCATCGCAACCACTACTGCGTCGTTCGGCCCTGCGGCCGAAGTCCTGTGTCTTCGCACGCCTGTTCCGGTGACACAGCACCATCAAGCCGATCCACACCATGAACGTGCATATCGTCAGGGCAGCAAACACTGCCCCATGGAGATGATTCCCGACGGTGAAGAGGATGAAATACAAGAGTGATCCGGAACCGAGGAGATCCGCCTCACCCGGACCCAGCTTCAGCTTCCTTGCGAGACGATCCCTGCCGAGTCTCTCGCAGAGTCCCACCATGACGAGACCGACACCTTGGCCAAGCAGCACATACTCGATCCACGCTATTTCCACGGCAGACGTTTCTCAGTCTCGAGGCGCGCCGTGAACGTTTCAGTTCGCAGACGCGGGTTCCACGCCGGCCTCACGTTTCCGCAGCATCTCCTCGGCCGCCATCTGCTTCGGCAGCTCCGCCATTCTCTTCACGAAGTTCGACGAGATTCCGCGCATGATGCGGTTCGTCTCCGCCATCAGTTGGGGAGTACGTTCCACGTATTTCCGACCGAGGGGCGAACCGAAGAAGGCGGCAAGCTCCCAGAGTTCCGCCTCGGTGTAGACGCTCGCGTACGCCTCGGCGAGCACCGGCTCCAGCTTTTCCCAGCTCATCTCCTCACGCATCAGGTCGACCAATCGTCCCGACATCTTCCGGTACGACTCGCGGTCGTTCTCGGGCATCCCCATTTCTTCAGCCAGGGCAAGCATCTCCGGGTACAGCTGGTCGAGCTGGGCCTCGTGCAGCTCCCGCTGTTGCAGCGCCTCGAGGAGTGCCTTCGCGGCGGCCTCGTGGGTGTCTGCAGCGTAAGCGGCGAGCGGCAGGAGCAGAATCGGCAAAATCAGCATACGAAGAGTACTCATGGGCACCTCAGATTCGCAGGATTGCGTCGGTTGCATGGAAAGAAAGCCACGGAAGAACGAGCGATGCCGGAACGACACGGCCTTTGCCTGTTGGCCACATGGCGTTGAAGGACAGATAATCGAGCCATGCTATGTCCACCAGGGATCTCCTCAGTCTGCGGGCAACTCGAGGGTTGCCACCGTCGTGATAATCATCTTCGTCGCCCGGATGATTCGCGCCGCGGCGCCACCGCCGGACCGGCGCTGATCCGCGAAACGCCGAAGCCGAGCATGAGCGCGACGAAGATGATGGACGCCTCGCGGACAAGATTGCCGACGTCGATCAAACCGACGGGAGCGAGAATCGCGAAAAGACCGTAGCCGACGCTCACCCCGCAGAACGAGGCTACAGCCAGGCGCCACAGCGGCGGGCGGGTATGCAGGCGGGCTATCGTCAGCCCGGTACCGGTGCCGGCGAACGCGGCTAGCGCATGCGCAAGACTGAAAACCTGGACCTCGCTGCCGCCGAAGCCCAGGACCAGCGCCATGAACACCGACGTTGCAAACGTATCAAGAAATGGATGCCCCACGTCCCCCGACGTCCCTGTCTGCCATATGCGGGAATAAATTACCTCAAATTGGCCGGGGAGTCACGAGCGCGACGAAACCAGTGGCTGTCGAGCGTCGGCGCCGCTCAATCTGCCTGCAGGGACTGGAGCGTCTCCTCGTACAGCGCCGCGTCGGAGTCGCTGAAGAGCACGAACCGGACGTGCTTCACGGCGGACAGCTTCGGCAGCGCCTCGAGGACCGTGCCGAGCGCGATACGTGCCGCCGGTTCCGCCGGGAAGCCGAAAGCCCCGGTGGAGAGCGCCGGAAAGGCCATGGACGCCACCGAGTTTTCTTCCGCCAGCGCCAGCGCCTCGCGGTAACAGGAGGCCAGCAACTCGTCGGACGGCTCGTCGCGGCCGTAGACCGGCCCCAGACAATGGATGACCCAACGGTTGGGCAGGTCGCAGGCGCCCGTAATCACCGCCTCGCCGGGCTCGATCGGCGCATATTGACTGGCTGCCTCGGCCAGACCCGGCCCGGCGGCTCGATGGATGGCGCCGGCCACGCCGCCTCCCGTCTCGAGCTGCGCATTCGCCGCGTTGACGATCGCGTCCATGTCGGGCTGGTCGGCGATGTCGCCGCGGATGATCTCTATCGTGACGTCATTGACGGTCGTCTTGCTCATGGGACCAGTCTAGAGAGACGGCTTTCCGACAACAACAGTCACCCTGCGGGTCAACGCCCGATGACCGCTGCGGCGAGCCGTGCCTCGATCTCTCCCATGAGCTCGCTGCCGGGCTCGGTGAACCCGATATCGGTGTTCACCTGGAATGCGATCGTCACGCCGTGGTCGGCGTAATGGCGCAGGCTGGACGTGTAACCCGGGATCCAGCCGGCGTGGCCGTACACGTCGCCGAAATGCCCGCCGCGGAACTCCGCCACCCCGAGGCCGTAGCGCGCGGCGGGCCGGGTCGGGTCTATCGGCGCCGAGGCGAGCAGCAGCGGCAGGTAGTCTCCCGGCATCGCCACCCCGCCGAACAGGGCTGCACCCCATCGTGCCAGATCCCGGGAGTTGCTGACGAAGCCGCCGGCGGTCCATTCGAGCCCGGGATGGAAGACCAGCAGCCCGTCCTCCGTGAGCGTCTTCGCCGGCAGACCGAACGGGTTGTCGTCCGCCAGATAACCGGGCACCAGCCCGGCCAGGTCGCGGCGGTCCGACGGCGACGTCTGCGCGAGACCGATCGGCTCCAGGAACCGCCGGGTGACGCCGTCGTAGTAACTCTCGCCCGTCGCCTTCTCGATGACGAGCCCGAGCAGCACGTAGCCCGTATCCGTGTACGCGAAGCCCTCGCCGGGCGGAAACAGGGGTTCCTCGTCGAGGACGTAGCCGATCAGCTCTCGCGGGGCGAACGAGCGGCCGGTCGCGAGCCGCTGCACGAACTCGGTGCCGAAGGCCTCGTCGTAGACGTGGTCGGGCACGCCCGATCGATGCCGGAGCAGGTGGCGCAGCGTGATCGTGCCGTGGTTGGGCAGCCGCTCGTACCAGGGCTCGTCCCCCAGCCACTCGGCCAGGCGGTCGTCGAGCCCGAGCCTGCCCTGGCGCGAGAGCGCCAGCGCCATCGCGCCCGTGAGAGTCTTGCCGATGCTGGCTGCCAGCATCCGGTCGTCCGGCCGCATCGGCGTGCCGGCATCCACGTCGGCGAGTCCCGTCGCCGCGATCAACACCGAGCCGTCCGCCAGGACGCAGGCGGCCGTCGCGCCAGGGAATCCGTGTTCGGCGTGCAGCGCCTCCAGCGCGTGCCTGAATGCGGCCGCCGGATCGGCCGCGGCGTGTGGAGAGACGGCGATGGCGGCCGCGAGTCCGAACGCGGCCGCGTACAGTCGTCGTCTCATCCTGGTCGCGGGGCTAGGCATAGCGATTCGTGACGACGCCGATCGCGGCGCCCTGCCGGCTGAACATCGCTGCCCGGTTCAGCCAGACGACGGCCACGGCGGCGGCGCAGAAGAGATACATGTCCCAGGGCTGGGCATCCGGCCACAGCGGATTGTTCAGCCAGAAGTGGAAGAACAGGGGCAGGAGGATGCTGCCGCGGGAGGCGTTGAACAGCGCGGTAACGATGAGCGCGGCGCCCACGGAACCCAGGAAGAAGGGCGTGAACGACCACGCGCCCTGGGGTGTGCCGCTCAGCAGGAAGGCCGGCAGGTGCCACACGGCCCAGACGATGCCCACCGCGAGGCCGGCCCAGAACGGGACGAGCCGGCGCTGGGCCAGCGGCAGGGCGAGCCCGCGCCAGCCGAACTCCTCGACGGGTCCCTGGAACAGCATCACGAGGAGCGCCGTGACCAGCGCGCCCGCCGTGCCCGACCACCCGGACCACTCGTCCAGGTCGCCCTTCAGTGCCGCACCGGCGACGAACAACAGCGGGATGCCGAGGAGCACGAAGGCATACCAGGCGGGCGAACAGCGCCATAGGGTGAGCCGGCGAAGGTATCCTTTGAGGCCGTGCAGGCCGGCATGCCGCAACACGAGCACGAAGGCGGCGATACCGGGCGCCCAGACCGCCAGGAAGAACAGCGGGTTGCGGCCGCTGATCTCGCCGAACACCGCCGCCACGGCATCGGGCGCGAAGATGAACAGGCAGAACAGGCCCCAGGTAATGCCGAAGGTGATCAGCACGAACGGGACGAGTGCGGCAACGGGCACGGCGTCGTCCGGCCGACCCTCCGTAGCGACTCCCGTTCCGCCCTCATTCATAGCGATCCCGGTCCGCGGCGGCTTCCCGCCGGACCACCCCGGCTAGCGGCGGCGGGCTATTCCCTGTCGCACTTGTCGTCCGTCTTCGCCCAGTAATCAATGTCTTCCGCCGTGACGTAGTCCCATTCGCTAAGGGCTCCGTCGTCCCCATCCACAAGGACCGTGAGCCGCGTGCACTTCTGGGTGTTCATGCCGATGAGAAGATTCACGTACGGCAGATACGAAGTCGCACCCGCCTCGGTGTAGACGCCCTCGTAGACCCACATGGTCTTCCCGTCACTGCGAGGAATGGTCACGGACGGCGGACCCAGCTTCGCCTCGAGTTCTTCGGCCGACACGATGCTGGCCTGCATGGCGGCGGCCTCTTCTTCTTCGATGAAAGCGCCCTGCGTCTCGCATCCCGCCAGCGCAATGCACAGCACCAACAGACAGACTACCGATAACCGCATGCCCCCTCCTCGTCGTCCACACGATCATGCCGCCGTAAAGGCGTCCGGCGCAGTCTAACCCGAAACCGCGGCGGTGGCTCGGCAGCCCGCCGGCCGTGCTTCCCGCCGGCAACCGGGTTAGGATCGGGCGAGTCCCCTTCAACGACACGACGAACGACACCAGCGACGGAGGTTGCGCATGACCAGGATACTCGTCCTCTACTACAGCATGTACGGTCACGTCGAAACGATGGCGAAAGCGGTGGCCGAAGGGGCCGCCGGCGTCGACGAAACCGAGGTCACGCTGAAGCGGGTGCCGGAACTCGTGCCCGAGAAGGTGTTGGAGGAGTCCGGCGCCAAGACCGACCAGGACGCGCCGGTGGCCGAGCCCGCCGAACTGGCGGACTACGACGCCATCATCTTCGGCACGCCGACGCGCTTCGGCAACATGTGCGCGCAGATGCGCAACTTCCTGGACCAGACCGGCGGCCTGTGGGTGAACGGCAAACTGGTCGGCAAGGCGGGCAGCGTGTTCACTTCCACCGCCTCCCAGCACGGAGGCCAGGAGACCACCATCACCTCCTTCCACAACACGCTGATCCATCACGGCATGGTCGTAGTGGGTGTGCCCTACACCTGCCAGGCGCTGGCGACGATGGACGAAGTGATGGGCGGCAGCGCCTACGGCGCGGCCACGCTGGCGGACACGGACGGCAGCCGCACGCCGTCGGAGAAGGAACTCACGATCGCCCGCTTCCAGGGGCAGCACGTCGCGGAGATCGCGAAGAAGCTCATCGCTTAGACGAGCCTGCGCAACCCGTTATCAGCCGAGCGGCGGTTTCGCGACGCTCAGCACGGTGATGCCGGCGATCAGGAGCCACAGGACGGCGAGGACCCCGGTCGCTCGCCGGTAGCCCTGCCGCAGCCGGGACTCGAGCGTAGGGTCGCTGCCCTGCGCGCCGATCTCCTGCCAGACCGCGAAGTAGCGGACCAGCGCCAGCCGGATGCCGACGCCGCAGACGATGACGCCGGCGAACAGGATCATCTTCCAGGCGAGCCAGCCCGGTGCCTGCAGCACGCCGGTCAACGCCAGCGCGCCGAGCACCAGCAACGCCAGCATCACCGCATGGCGCACCGCGTGATCCGCCAGGGCGAGCAGCGTTCCGGCAGACGACTTGCGCCGGCGGTGGGTCAGCTCCACGAGCGCCAGCCATGCCGCCGCGAACAGCCCGGCGGCGGCGGCAGACGTCGCGCCGCCCGGCAGATAGCCGTACAGGGCCGCCAGCGCCATGCCGAGCCCCAGCTGCAGTATCAGCGCGTAGCGCACATGCTGGTCCACGTCCATGACGTGATCGAGCAGGCGGTCCCGTTCCGCGAACGGCAGGCCGTCCGCGTACGAGACGTAGCGGAAGGTGGAATTGATAACCAGCTCCGAGCCCAGCCAGTAGCCGAGGACGGCGATGTGGGCGACCACTAACGTCTGCAGCAGCATGGGCGTCGGCGGACGTCAGCCGGTCAGGCTCACGAGCTGATAGAGGTAGTCCTTCGGCTCGCCCACGTGGGCCTTGACGATCAGCCGGTCGTCATCGGCGGTGGTCCACACGTGGTAGGGCGGGTGATAGTCGACCACCGTGCCCTCGAACAGAAACTCGAAATGATGTGCCTCCATCGCACCGGCCGGCACCTCCAGCGTCTCCCGGCCCCGGTAGCGCAGGCCGTAGCTGATGCGATGCAGCCGCGGGCCCGACGAGCCGTTGAAGGCGAGCGAGCTGATCAGGCTGCCGGTCACCCACTGGTCTTCGTCCGGGCGGGAGAAGTCGAAGGCGGTGGTCATCCAGGCATCGCTGGCGATGGCATGGCTGCCGAAGGTCTGCAGCGGTGCGGCGGCATCGAGCACCTGGCTGAGGCGACCATCCTCCACATTGAACGACTCGCAGGCGCCGCCCTCCTCGTCGAATACGTACCAGCCGGTGCCGACGAAGCGGTCCTCCACCGTAAGGCGCACGAACGCATCCAGCGGGCGCCAGTCGGCGTCGACGGCACACAGCACGTCGCGCAGCACCTCGCCTTCATCGATCTCGCTGCGGGCGCGCAGGATGCGCCGCCCGTCGGTGTGGACCGTGACGGTGTAATGCTCACGGCCCCGTTCCCCGCCCGGGCCGAGGTACGCCAGTCGGCCCTCCCGTGTGCGATGGCGCATGCTCACTCGGGATCCCGCCCTTCGGCCCCCTCCAGCGCCTCGTCCATGGCCTTCTTGCGGTCCTTGCCCATCGCCTCCACCTCCTTCGCCCGATCGATGGTGTCGGTCATCGGGTCGAAGACGGTCTCGCGGTCCTCGTTGGTTTGGTCGGTATAGGATTCGTCGGAATTCTCAGCTTTATTCTCCGCACCGCCGCAGGCGGCCAGCGCCAGACAGGCGCCGATCAGCAACAGATTGCGCATCTCACTCTCCCCTCTTCGCCATGACGCGCCCGATGAACAGGCGCAGCAGTTCGTTGATGATATCGATGTTGTCCGTCAGGCGGTGATCGCCATCCACCACGTGCAGGGAGGCCAGCGACTCCCGGGCGAAACGGATGCTGTTCTCCACGGGCACCACGTCGTCGCGCCAGCCGTGCACGATCTCGAGCGGGCAGTCCGGCGGCGGCGGAGTGAGTTCCTCGTAGCCGGGCATGAAATAGGCCGGGGCCAGCACGAAGACGCCGTCGACCGGCTGGACGGTGCTCGCCGCGGTGGCGACGTGGCCGCCCATGCTGGAGCCCACCAGGATGATCGAGCGTGCCGGCCGGTCGATGCCGCCGAGCACGCCCGCGAGCTTCTGCACCCGCTGGGTGGGATCTTCAATGCCCTGGTAGTCCACGGAGTCGGCGCGCGCGCCCAACTCGCGCACCATCGCGGCCATCGCGGTGATTTTGCTGCCCCAGGGGCCGCTCTCCTGGCCGTGTGAAAAGATGACGTCGAGATTGCCGAGGTCGCTGCTCACTGGGTTTCCTCCGTGTTGGCATCGGCGGCCGGCGCCGCCCTCCAGACGAGTTCGTCGAGGTCCGGCTGCCAGCCGAACCGCGCCATCGAAATGCGGCCCCGCACCACGGTGACGCCTTCGTCGCGCAGGCGGTCGCGCTGGCGGCGATAAGCGTCGCCGCCCGGCGGCAGGGAAATGCGGCCGGCGGCGTTGACCACCCGGTGCCAGGGCACATCGCTGCCGTCCGGCAGCGAGGCCATCACCCGCCCCACCAGCCGTCCGCCATGAGGCAGCCCGATCAGCCGGCCTATCTGGCCGTAGCTGGCCACGCAGCCCGGCGGTATCGAGCGCACCATCCCGCAGATGCGCTCCCGGCGCCTGCGGGCCGGTGCATCGGGCTCGCTGCGGCGCCCGGCCAGCCTCATTGCGCCGCCCGCAGCCGCTGGCGGATCTCCTCGCGGGCCTCGCGCAGGATCGTGTCCCGGTCGAGGCTGGCGAGGATCTCCGAGACGACCCGCTTCGGCCCGCCCTCGCCCCAGGACTTGCCCTGGGCGAGGTACCGATCGGCGACCCGGCCGACCACGTAGGTGCTGTAGTACGCGATCGCCCCCTGCGCGCCGGCGGTGACGAGCGTGGACAGCCCGCCGGTGCCCACCTTCAGCGCGCTGGAGACGAAGTGCACCGCCCAGACGGTGCCCATGAGCGCCGCCGCCTCGGTCATGATGACCCGCACCAGCGAGCCGGCCTCCCGGCGTGCGACGGGCAGTTCGTAGATGCGGGACAGGTGCACGACCATGCCCACGTCGACGAAGGCGGCGGCGAACAGATCCGCCACGGGCACCGGGTTCAGCGCCACGGTGGCGCCCTTGGCGATGCAGTAGGTCCGCACCACGCGCTCGGCCACCCTGCGCCGGGCCTGCACGATGCGATGGCCCACCTTGTCGGTGAGATCGGCGGCGAAGATGGACGCGTTCAGCGCGGCGAGTGTCTTGCCTTCCCGGTCCAGGATGTCCCAGAGCCTGAGGCGCAGGGCCTCCACGTCCGCCGGCGGCCGGCGTCGCGTCTCGTGCTCCTCGCCATCGGGCCCACGGGTGATCACGGTCCGTGGCGCGGGGTCGGCCGCCGCCGCGATCACGTTGCGCGCGTCGATCAGCCCGTCGACGCGGCCGCGCAGCGCCGCCAGCAGCGCATCGCGCTCGGCATCGTCGTAGCGGTCGGCCTTGTTCAGCACCAGCACCACCGGACGGCCCAGCCGGACGATCGTGCTCAGGGCATCGAACTCGGTGGCCGTCATGTCGCCGTCGAGCACGAACATCACCAGGTCGGCGCGGGCGGCGACTTCGCGGGCCAGCGCCTCGCGCTCCTCGCCGCCGGCCTCGTCGATGCCCGGCGTGTCGATGACGAAGACGCCGCCCGCCTCTTCCTCGCGCAGGGCATGCATGGCGCTCTCGCGGGTCTCGCCGTGCAGGGGACTCACGGCGAAGCGGGTCTCGCCGATCAGGGCGTTCAGCAGCGAGGACTTGCCGGTGCTGACCCGGCCGAAGGCCGCGATGTGCAGATGGCCGTGCTCGAGCTTGTCGAGCATCGCCTGCACCTGCCGGTAGTCGTCGGCCAGCGCCTCGCGCACGCCGGCGGGCAGGCGGCGGTCGCCCAGCAGCTCGCGCAGGCTCTCCCGGGCCAGGTCGAGATGATCGCCGCTCGGGTCGGCCGCAGGATCGGCTGCAGGATCGGAGACCCCGCCGGCCCTACTCGTCCCGGCGTCTTGCCTGTTCCCGGAGGGCGATCTGCGCCACGCGCCGAACACCCGTTTCCAGATACTCACTCAGATTTTCCTCGAACTGCTCGGCGGCCGCCTCCGGCGAGAACCGTCCCCGGGCGGCGAGGGCCTGGACCAGGCTGCGGCCCAGGGCATCGAAGATGAGGCCATAGGCTACGGCATGCACCAGCCCGCCCGCCACTGTACCCACGCCGGGGAAGGCCTTCAGACCGTTGCCGGCCACGGCAAGCGTGAGCGGCAGCGCCCGGCCCGCGCGGCTCTGGCTCAGATTCAGGAATTGCTCGATGTCGAGATCCCGCGGCGAGATCCCGTACAGCGCCGACAGGGCCCGGGTCATCGCGGTGCCCAGATAGCCCTGGATGACGATGTCCGTGCCCGGGGTCACCGCAGCGAGCGCGCCGATCACCGCCTTGCGGGTATGGGAGCGGATGATCTCCTCGGCCCGTCGCGCCCGGTAGGCCGTCTCCGCCGCCTGCAGCTTCTCGGTGGCGAGCGCGAACACGGCCGCATCGCGGCGGCGGTCCATGTCGTCCCGGCCCCGGCTGAGCTGCTCGTTCAGCGCCAGCACCAGTTCCGCGATATCGGGTTCCCGGGGCCGGCGACGCTCGACCAGCTCTCCGTCCGGAGCCTCCTCCATGACCGCCTCGTCCTCGCGGGCGCTGACCCGCACCGCAACGGCGGGCGCCTCCGGCCGCAGATCCTGCAGGCGGGCCTGCAGCCGTTCCATCACCTGGTAGAGATCCTCCTCCGTGTACTGGTCGGTCTTGTTCAGCACCAGGATGGTGGGTTTGCCCACGTCGACCAGCTGCCCGAGGGCCTCGGCCTCCTGGCGGCTCAGATCCCCGTCGCAGAGATAGAGCACGACGTGGGCGCGCAGCACCTCCTCCCGGGCGAGCGCATCGAACTCGCCGCCGACGGCGCCGGTGCCCGGCACGTCGGTCAGCACCACCTCCTCGCCGTTCGGGCTGTGCCACTGATAGCGGGCGATCTCCCGGGTGGAGCCGCCCACCGGGCTCGTCTCGACTTCCGCGCCCGGCACCAGTGCGCGGATCAGCGAACTCTTGCCCGTGCTGATCTCGCCGAACAGGGCGAGATGGATGCGCCCGCTGATCCGTCGCTCGTCCAGGGCCGCAAGTTCGCTGCGGGCGGCGGCCACGTCGACACCGACCGCCTCCGCCGCCGTCAGCCGGTCCTTCAGCGCCTCCTCCGAGAACACCGGCCCGGCTTCGGCGCGCTCGCGCGATCGCCGCGGCAGCAGGAAACGCCAGACGATCCAGACGGCCGCGAGGGCGATCGCGATCAGCACACCCGCGTAGGTGACGACCAGCCACGCCGGCGCCTCGCGCAGGCGGTCCCAGACGTTGAGCGCGGACTCGGTGATGAACAGCATGCCCGCGATCACCGCCACGAACAGCAGGATCACCGCCAGTATCAACACCGTGCGCAGGATGCGATCGACCTTCATAGGCAGAACAGTCTAATTGCGGCCACGATCAACGCACACTCATCGGGTCAGTCGTTTCCCGAATTGCGACAGACCCAGGCGATCGTGAGTGCGACGGCCAGCGGGATCAGCCGCTCGGCGGCGTCGCCCGGCGTTTGCGGCAGCCAGTGCAGGAGGACGGTCAGCCCGAAGCCCGCGAGCAGGGTGGCGAGCGTGCCTCGCGCGCCGACGCGATAGCCGAGCACCCGCATCAGCAGCAGCGGGCCGAAGGCCGAGCCCACGGCGTGCCAGGCGAACAGCACGCGGGTGAAGATGTCCTCCGCAACGAAGATCGCCAGCAGGGCCGCCGCAATGCAGAGCAGGACCACGGTGAGCCGGGACGCCGACAGGCCCGAGGTGTGCCCCGGCGAGCCCGCGTTCCAGTCATGAGCCGCGGAAGAGGCCGCCACCAGCAGCTGGCTGTCCGCCGTGGACATGATCGCCGACAGCACTGCCGCCAGGACGATGCCGGCGACGAAGGGCGGCAGTACCCGCGCCGAGACCTCGAACAGCACCTGCTCGCCATCGGCGATGTCGTAGAGCACCCGCGCACAGAGACCGAGCAAGAGCATGCCGGCGTAGACCAGCACCGCCCAGGAGATCGCGATGACCCGTGCCCGCCGGAGCGACGGTCCGTCCCGCAGTGCCATGAAGCGGTTCACCACGTGGGGCTGGCCGGGATAGCCGAGACCGATGCCCAGCGTGCCGAGGACGAACGCCACGCCCATGGCGCCGGTGAACGGACCCGTCAGCGACAGCTCGATCGGCGAGGCGGTGGCAACCAGCCGGGGCGCCAGTTCGCCGACGCCGCCGAGCGCCACGAGTGCCGCCGCCGGCACCAGCACGGCGGCGGCCACCATCATCAGCCCCTGCACCATGTCCGAGACCGAGACGGCCCAGAACCCGCCGAGGAAGGTGTAGGCCAGGACGATCGCCACGCCCGTCAGGATGGCCGCCTCCCGGGGCCAGCCGAAATGCGCCTGGAACGCCTTGCCCGCGCCCTCGAACTGGGAGGCGATGTAGAAGATGAAGCAGAACAGCACGATCACGGCCGCCACCCGCAGCACCGTCCTGCGCGCCGCGCCGAACTCGGCCGGCGCGATGATCTCCGCCAGCGTGATGGCCCCGGTCTCCCGGGACAGCACCCGCAGGCGCGGCGCGATCAGGAACCAGTTGATCAGAAACCCGCTCAGCGTGGCCGGGAACAGCCACAGCGCCGACAGCCCCCAGGAATACGCCGCGCCGCTGACGGCCAGCAGCGTCCAGGCCGATGACGAACTGGCCGAGCCGCTCAGCGCCGCGAGCCAGGGCCCGAGCCGCCGGCCGCCCAGGAAGTAGTCGGTGTTGTCCCGGTTGCGGCTCCGCGCCCACACGCCGATGCCGACGAGCCCGATGCCGTAGGCGATCAGGGTGTAGAGGATGACGTCGTTCTGCTCCATGCGCCGGCCATCTTACTGCACCCACCGTAGGAGGGCCTTCAGGCCCGATTCCCTTCTTTCCTGGCCGTCATGCAGGGGTATCCATCTTGCTCCCGACAAAAGGTCGCGGCGATGGATACCCCCGCATGACGGCCGTGCTCGTGGTGGCGTGAAAAAAGCGCCAGTCAGCAGCGCCGGCTGATTGGCACCAACGCTCTCGGCTGCGGGCCCGTCATCGGGTGGATAAGGGTCGCGGGGTCGTCCGGACCGACTGAAGCCATGACGGCGGGAAGGAGGTCTGGCCGAAGCGAGCGAGGACAGGACGTCCGAGTGAGCGTCCCCGCGACCCTTATCCACCCGATGACGGGCCAACGACAAGAGAAAGCCGGATCGGGCCTGAAGGCCCTCCTACGCGGGGCGAGGAGGACGGTACACTCTGCCGGATGCATGACGCCGGCTGGCAATTCTGGATCGATCGGGGCGGCACGTTCACGGACGTGATCGGCCGCTCGCCCGCCGGCGACCTGGTCACGGCCAAACTGCTGTCCGAATCGCCTGGGCACTACGACGACGCGGCCGTCGAGGGCATCCGCCGCCTGCTCGCCGGCGCCGGCGATATCGGCGGCCGTGTCGATGCCGTGAAAATGGGTACCACCGTCGCCACGAACGCCCTGCTCGAGCGGCGGGGCGAGCCCGTCGTCCTGGTAGTGACGAGAGGCTTCCGGGACGCGCTCGCCATCGCCTATCAGAGCCGTCCGGATATCTTCGCGCTGCACATTCGCAAACCCGCCCCGCTGGAGACGGAGATCATCGAGACCGATGAGCGCATCGCCGCGGACGGGACGGTGCTCCGGGAGCTGGACGAGACCGCGCTGCGCCGCGACCTCGCGGCGGCCCGCGAGCGCGGCATCGCCGCCGTCGCCGTGTGCCTGGTGCACGGCTATCGCTGGACGGCGCACGAGCAGCGCGTCGCGGGCATCGCCGCGGAACTCGGCTACACGCAGATCTCCGTGTCCCACGAGACGGCCCCGGTCATCAAGTTCGTGAGCCGCGCCCAGACCACGCTGGTGGACGCCTACCTGTCCCCGGTGCTGTACCGCTACGTCGAGCGCCTCGGCCGGGCGCTGGCGCCGGTGGCGGCACCGGAACGACTGCAGATGATGCAGTCGAACGGCGGGCTCATCGACGCGGCACGACTGCGCGGCAAGGACGCCGTGCTGTCCGGCCCGGCCGGCGGCGTCGTTGGCATGGTACAGACGGCGAGCGCGATCGGCCTGGAGCGGCTGATCGGCTTCGACATGGGCGGCACCTCAACCGACGTCTCGGCCTGGGCGGGCGAGTACGTGCGCACCCTGGACTCGGAGGTGGCCGGGGTACGCCTGCGTGCGCCGATGATGGAAATACACACGATAGCGGCGGGCGGCGGCTCGGTGCTGACCTACCGGGACGGCCGCTTCCAGGCCGGCCCCGAATCCGCCGGCGCCGATCCCGGACCGGCCTGCTACCGCCGCGGCGGACCCGCCACGGTCACCGACGCCAACGTGGCGCTCGGTCGCATCCCCGTGGCCCATTTCCCCGCCGTGTTCGGGCCCGGCGGCGACGAGCGTCTCGACCGGAACGCCAGCCTGGCCGCCCTCGAGGCGCTGGCGGAGGACGCCGCCGCCGACACCGGCCGGGCCCCGACCACCCAGGAAGTGGCCGAGAAAGTTGCCGAGGGCTATCTCCGGATCGCCGTCGAGAACATGGCGAACGCGATCCGCCGTATCACCGTGGAGCGCGGCGAGGACGTGCGGGACTTCACGCTGTGCTGTTTCGGCGGCGCCGGCGGCCAGCACGCCTGCCGGGTGGCCGACGTCCTCGGCGTGCGCTCGATCTGGCTGCATCCGCTGGCAGGCCTGCTCTCGGCCTATGGCATGGGGCTGGCCGACCTGATCGCCTCGCGCACCGAGAGCATCGAGATGCCGCTCGAAGACGCGACTGACACGGCCGAGGCGGTCCGGGCCAGGCTGATGGCGGAGTGCCGGGACGAACTCGCCGCCCAGGGCCTGGCCGGCGACGCGCTGGAGGTCGCGGTGCGCTACGGCCTGCGGGTGGCCGGCAGCGACACGATACTCACCGTCCCCGGCGGCAGCCCGCAGGACGTGGCCGCGGCCTTCGGGGAGGCCCACCGCACCCGTTTCGGCGTGGCGCCCGGCGACGAACCCCTGGTGCTCGCCTCCATCACGGTGGAGGCCCGGGGCCGCGACGAACTTCCGCGGGGATTCAGTGGGCCGGGAGCGACGGACGCGCCGCCCGAGCCTCTCGAACACACCGAGGTCTGGCTGCCGGGCGGGTACCGGCGCGTGCCCGTCTACGACCGCGCCGAACTGGGCGCGGGCCAGCGCGTCCCGTCGCCGGCCATCGTCATCGAGGACAACGCGACCACGGTGATCGAGCCGGGCTGGGAGGGCGAGCTCAACGAGCACGGCCATCTGCTGCTCACCCGCCGCGAGGCGCCGGCCGCCGAGCGGGTCTCCCGTGAGGCGGACCCGGTGATGCTGGAGGTTTTCAACAACCTCTACATGCACATCGCCGAGCAGATGGGCGCCGTGCTGCGCCACACCGCCCATTCGGTGAACATCAAGGAGCGGCTGGACTACTCCTGCGCCGTGTTCGACCGGGCCGGACGGCTCATCGCCAACGCGCCCCACATGCCGGTGCACCTGGGCTCGATGGGCGACAGCGTCGCCGCCGTCATCGATGCCAACGCGGGCAACGTGCGCCGCGGCGACGCCTGGATGCTGAACGCCCCCTACAACGGCGGCACCCATCTGCCGGACATCACGGTGGTCACGCCCTATTTTCCCGGCGCTGACGCGACGGCGCCGGCGTTCTGGCTCGCCTCGCGCGCCCATCACGCCGACGTGGGCGGACTCACGCCCGGCTCCATGCCGCCGGCGAGCCACCGCATCGAAGAGGAAGGCGTGCTGCTGGACAACGTGCGCCTCGCGCGGGGCGGCGAGCTGCAGACCGAGGCGGTACTCGAGATCTTCCGCGGCGGCGACTGGCCCGCCCGCAACCCGCGGCGCAATCTGATCGACCTCAAGGCCCAGCTCGCGGCCAACGAGGAAGGCATACGCCAGCTCGACCGTGCCATCGAGCGCTACGGCGCCGGGACCGTGCACGCCTACATGGATCACGTGCGCGAGAACGCGGCCGCCAGCGTGCGCCGTCTGCTGGCCCGCCTGCACGACGGTGAGTTCGTCTACGAGATGGACAGCGGCGAGATCATCCGGGTGAACGTCCGCCTCGTGGACGGCCGCGCGCGGGTGGACTTCACCGGCACCAGCCCGCAGTCACCGAGCAACTTCAACGCGCCGGAGTCGGTGACCCGCGCGGCGGTGCTGTACGTGTTCCGCACACTGGTGGCAGAGCCCATACCCCTGAACGCCGGCTGTCTCGAACCGCTGGACATCCGCGTGCCGCCGGGCACGCTGCTGAGCCCCCGCTATCCGGCGGCCGTCGTCGCCGGCAACGTGGAGACCTCCCAGTGCGTCACCGACGCGCTCTATGGCGCCCTGGGCGCGCTGGCCGCCTCCCAAGGCACCATGAACAACCTCACCTTCGGCGACGACGAGCACCAGTACTACGAGACCATCGCCGGCGGCGCCGGCGCCGGGCCGGACTTCGACGGCGCCAACGCCGTGCAGACCCACATGACCAACTCCCGCCTCACGGACCCGGAGGTGCTGGAAGGCCGCTTCCCGGTGCTGGTGGAGGAGTTCTCCGTCCGCACGGGCTCGGGCGGCCGCGGCCGGCAGCGGGGCGGCGACGGCTGCAGGCGCGTCATCCGCTTCCTGCAGCCCATGGGCGTCTCCATACTGTCCGGTCATCGGCGCGTGCCGCCGTTCGGCCTGGCCGGCGGCGGCAACGGCGCCGTGGGCTGCAACCGCCTGCGCCGGGCCGACGGCCGCGTCGAGGAACTGGCGGCGGTGGACACCCGCGAGGTCGCCGTCGGCGACGCCGTGATCATCGAGACGCCCGGCGGCGGCGGTTACGGCGCGCCGGCACACGAGGAACCGGATCATGACGACTGAGACTTCCGCTCTGAGACTGTGGCGCCGGCTGTCGCGCTGGCCGCTGGGCCGCTGGCTGTTCACCCGCGCGGTGTGTCTGCGCGCACCCTACTTCTCGTCCATCTCGCCGCTCATCCTCGAGATCGAGCCGGATCACGTCACCGCGCGGGTGCGCAAACGGCGCAAGGTGAAGAATCACATCGGCACGGTGCATGCACTCGCCTGCGCCAACCTCTGCGAGCTCTGCGCCGGCGTGCTGATGGAGGCGGCCATCCCCGCGGACCGGCGCTGGATCCCGCGGGGCATGAACATCGAGTACTTGGCGAAGGCGGCGACGGACGTGACGGCGACGGCGCGCCTGCCGGAGACGCAGTGGGACGACGGCGAGGACGTGGCGGTGGACGTGTCCGTCCACGGAGAGGACGGCACCGAGGTGGTGCACGCGGTGATCCGCATGTACATCACGGCGCGGCCCGCCCGCGCCTGATCCGGGCGGTCTTCAGCCCGCCGCGGCGCTGGCGCCGGCGAAGGCCGCGGGGCTGATCCGCGCCCCGGCCGGTTCCTGCACCAGCGACCACACCAGCATCTCCGTCTCGCCGGCGGGCCGGAAGCCGATGATGAGGCCGACCGACGGCCGGCCCTGCTGGGCGGCCGTATTGGTGGAGGAATTGCAGCGCACGAACCAGGCGGCGCCGCCCCGGCCCGCGAAGGCGCCGTCCGCCTCCAGCGCCTGCATGAAATCGCCGACCCGGCGTTCGACCGCCTGCCACAACGTACGCTCGCTGCGCCGGAACAGCACCCAGCGCGTGGACCGCTCGACGCGATGGAGGACGAACTGGATCAGCCGCTCGGTGCCGAGGCACCGCGCGCCGCCGAACACGCTGCCGGTGAAGGCGACGTTCCCCGTCGGCCGCACCCGGCGATCGTCGCCGCGGCGCAGCGTCTGCACCCCGTGGCGATGCAGCGCCGCCGCTTCCGCGTCGTCCAGCTCCACCGTCGGGCGCAGGTCGCGCAGAAACGCCGCTCCTTCGGCCGGAGACATCCAGACATGGCCGCTCTCGTCGTTGCGGGCCAGAATGCCGGCGAGCGCGCCGCCGACCGGCAGGACGCCATCGTCCGGGCGGCGCCGGTCGGTCATGCGGGGGAAATAGGTCAGCAGCTGCGGGCTGCGGAATCCGTCCCGCCGCAGCGCCAGGTCCAGTTCGGAGAAACTCCGGCAGCCGGAGGGCGGATCGACGATGAGCATGGCGCCGCGGCGCTGGCAGTAGCGCTCGGCCGCCATCAGGAAGGCCGGGCCGGGATCGCGGCCGCCGCCCATCGGCGGCGCGTAGAGGAAGCTGAAGTGCGCCGCGCCTTCCAGCGCGAACAGCCCGGTATAGTCCCGCGCCGAGCCGATCAGGTCGTAGTCGGTCAGCGGCTGGCCGTCCGTGCCGGGCTCGTCGGCCGGCGCGTAGGAAACCGCCCGGTCGGCGCCCCCGGACCGCGTGGCGTCGGGACGGTATTCGGGCAACGGCCCGGCCACGCGCACCAGCCGGGAGGTGAGGAGACGATCGCGGACGTTGTTCTCGGCGTCATCGTCGCAGGTGAGTCCCCGGAATATCTCCTGGTCGTCGATCAGGCGGGTGCGCGGCGACAGCCGCTGCACGGTCAGGTTGAAACGGCTGCCGTCGGTGCCCGGACGACCGTCGATGCCGTCGTAGTCCACGGAGGCGCGGAACGTCTCGCCGGCGCCCGGGCTCAGCGCCGCCAGCGTCAGACCGGCATTGCCGGCAGGCAGCGTGAGTCTGGCGCCGCGGGCGCCGTTGGCCACGCGGACCACGATCGCGCGACGCCCGCCGTGGGCGAAGAACTGCTCTACGGCAGGGCCGAGGCTGCTAAGCCGCCAGTGACCGCCGAAGCGACGGGAGAACTCGGAGAAAGAGCCGACGGCGACAGGGTGGTTGACGGGGCCGCAGAGAGCGCGGCCGATGAAGGCGGCGGTGGTATCGGGACTCGTCGCTATGGACTGATCCCCTGCCGGCATCTCCCCTACGGTGATGCCGGTGTCGGTCGAATCGCTCAAATGCCGATTGCCCCTGTCGCCCCTGGTGCCTCAGCGTCCAGGCCCTGATTCTACGGCCTGCCGCGGGGAGTTACCATGCCCGCTGGCATCGACCGGTCCCGCCCATGCAGACACCGCGCGGCTATAGTTACCTCGAACAGTCCCACGCCGGGCTCAACCGGCTGCCGCGGGAATTCCTCGGCGTCTTCCCCACGCCGCTGGAATGTCGACGCACCGACCGCCTGCCGCTCTGGATCAAGCGGGACGACCTCACCCATCCCGACTACGGCGGCAACAAGCTGCGCAAGCTGGAGTATGCCCTCGGCCAGGCGATCGCCCGTGGGCATCGCTCGGTCGCCACCTTCGGCGCGGCCGGCTCGAACCACGCGCTGGCCACGGCCGTGCACGCCACCAGCCTCGGTCTCGGCTGCACCTGCCTGCTCGGACCCCAGCCCCCCAGCCCGGCGGTACGGCGCACGCTGAACCGGCATCTCGCGCTGGGCACCGAACTGGTGCCCTGGGGTGGCAGCCGGCAGCAGCGCCTCGCGTTGTACCGGGATCTCTTCCGCGGTCCCGACGCCACGCACCGGCCCTGGGTCATCCCCATCGGCGGGTCCACCTGGCACGGCAGCGCGGGCTACGTGAATGCGGCCTTCGAACTCGCCGCCCAGATCCGCGCGGGACAGGCGCCGGAACCGGAACTTATCTACCTGCCCCTCGGCACCATGGGCACGGTGGCCGGCCTCGCGGCCGGCCTGGCGGCCGCCGGCCTGTCCAGCCGCGTCGTCGCCGTCCGCGTGGTCATCGAGAAAATCGCCGACGAGGCACGCACCCGGCGGCTCGGCGCGAAGACGGCCGCCCTGCTGCACCGGCTCGACCGGGCATTTCCGCCCGTGCGGGAGGACGACCTGAACCTGGAGGTGCGCGACGAGTTCCTCGGCGACGGCTATGCCGTGCCCACCGCGGCGGCCCGCCGGGCGGTCGAGTGGGCTGCGGCGGAACCCGGCCTCACCCTCGAAACCACCTATTCGGGCAAGGCACTGTCGGCCCTGCTGGCCGACGCGGACTCCGGCCGTCTCGACGGCCGCCCGGTGCTGTTCTGGAACACCTACAGCTCGGCCCCGACGGACGCACCCGCCGACCGCCCGATCCGCTCTGGCCTGCCGGAGCCCCTGGCCCGCTACTTCGAATTCAACAGGTAGGAGGGCCTTCAGGCCCGATCAGCGCTCGGCCACCTCAGGCGAAGATCGGGGCTGAAGCCCCTCCCACATGGGCGTCTCCGCGACCCTTGTCCACCCGATGGCGGGCCAACGGCCAGAGAACGCGTGCCGGTTAGCAAGACGCGGATCGGGCCTGAAGGCCCTCCTACAGTTACAGTGCTTTTTGCTGGCGGCGGGCCATCAGCGTGCGCCAGTTGTCCAGCGAATGGAGGTGAGAATAGAGGCAAGACAGCTCGCCGGAGCGATGCCATCCGTAGATGGTGTCCTTGTCGAGGTCGGTGAGCTTCTTCGCGTCGATGCACACGTAGCTGGCCAGGGTCTGCTGCTCGCTCGCGCCTGTCGGGGTGTAGGTCGCCTGCTGGGGCGTCAGCAGCTCCAGGTCGCGGAGCCGCTCGCAGAGCTCGCGGGTACGCGCGCGCTCGGCTTCGTACTGGGAACAGAACTGCACCATCTGCTTCGTGTGCTCCGAGAGCTCGCCGCCCTCGAAGAACGGGTAGCGCGGTTCGGCAGTGACGGCGGCCGACTTGCGATCGATGAGCAGCGCGCCGCGGCCCTGGTCGTCCGTGGCGAGGCCGAAGGGGTAGCAGCGCAGGTAGGACGGCACATAGCACATCGGGTCCCACCGGCCCTGCTCGTCGACGAACAGATTGGTGTCGTCCAGAATGGCGGTCACCGCCAGCGGCACCGGGTCTTCCATGGACGCGAAGACGATCGGGTAGTGACGCTGGGCGGTGGCGAACTCCGGCAGCGTCACCGGTATGGCCCGCACGTTGCGCACGAAGTCGTAGGGGCGCTCCGGCGGCGTCAGCCCCAGCGCGCCGTGCTGCTCCGGGGTCAGCAGCTCCGGCTGCTCGTAGAGGAAGGCGCTGCCGGTCAGCACCGGCTCGGCGCCCTGTTGCGGTTGCGGTTCATCCGTCATCCTTCTTCTCTCCTGCGTCGTTGCCGCCTTCGCCCGGCCGCACCGGGACGCCCTTCTCCTTGTCGTCTTTCGCCGGTGCCTGGTCCCCCGGGGACTCGCGGGATTCCTCTTCCTTGCGGTCGATCTCCTCCAGCATCACCTTCAGCCATTCACTGATTTCGCTCACTCGACCCCGGCCTCCTGTTGTGTATCGCCCGCGGCCGCGTCGGCATCCGACTCCATCATCGTCTCGTCGATGAACTCGGCCACTTCGGCCAGCGTGGGCGCGTCCGGATCCGCCTCGACGACGTTCGCCACCAGACGCACGCGGCGCGCCAGCTCGTTTTCGTCCCGACTCAGTACGCGGATGGGAACGCCCCTCGTATCGGCTGCCGCACGGCGCGCGTTCGCCCGCTCGTGCTCCTCGGCGAACGCACCCGATTCCTGCCGCGCACGCTCCATCAGCTCGTCGAGGAGCGCATCCGCATCACGTTCGTCTTCCGCGAGCATCGGGTGTGCCTCCAGGTAGAACTCCCCACCCCGGCGGCCGTAGAGCAGGGGCTGGTTGACGATGGTGACCGGCGTGCCCCGGTCCACCTGTTCGTACAGGGTCTCGATATTCTCCGGGTAAAGCCGCACGCAGCCGTGGCTCACCCGCATGCCGACGCCGTAAGGCTGGTTCGTGCCGTGGATCAGGTAGCCCGGCATGTCGAGCTGCAGCACCCGGTTGCCCAGCGGGTTGTCCGGGCCCGGCTCCACCACGGCCGGAAGCGGGTTGCCGGCCTCGGCGTGTTCCCGACGCACCGACCACGGCGGATACCACACCGGATCCCGGGCCTTGTCGATCACCTCGGCCGTGCCGGTCGGCGTCTCCCAGCCTTCGCGGCCGATGCCGATCGGGTGGGTGATCACCGTCTGCGCCTCGTCCTCCTTCGCCGGCGGAAAATAGAACAGGCGCTTG
>Ga0209944_1000066_pt1 | contig 40622 bp, 33 predicted proteins | sample SalPonR1_C_D2_MG_FD_185701 | JGI IMG/M metagenome (GOLD analysis project Ga0209944, IMG submission 185701) | Salt pond soil microbial communities from South San Francisco under conditions of wetland restoration - Salt Pond MetaG R1_C_D2_MG... ...
CTGTTCACCGTATTTTCAGGGTATCGACTATGACGTGGTCGAACACGGCATGCCGGGCGGGGCCACGTCCTCCTCCCAGGAAGGGGCCATGAAACAGGGCTATATCCGTTTGCTTCCCTATATGCTGCGGTTTTTGGCCGGGACCCGTAAGATCATCCGGTATCACGATGTGACGCCGGGCTCCCAGATCACCTGGAACACCGCTTTTCTCGCGGTTACAGGGGCCTACAAAAGAGGCGGGGAGCGCCATGTCCGGCATATGTTAGATGTTCTGGAAACCGTGTCCCAGACACCCGAAGAAAACCTTTCAGACGAGATCCGATGGGATCGCTTAAAGCTCTACCAGGACAGCAACGATGCCTTCCGGGACCTGCTTCTGGGTCGATACGGAAAGCTCCCGCTGGGATTCCCGCCGGACTGGGTCTACCAGAGCGCGTTTGGCACGGATTACGAGTGGGCCCTTGAGAACCGGACCGAGGCTTCCCCGTTGGCGTTTATTGAGGATGTGGATTTTGATGCGGAAAGGCAGAGTCTGAAGCAGCACATCGGCCGGGTACCCACGGAAGAAGAATTCGTGCTCTACTTGAACCATCCGGGCGATGCCATCAAGACCATTGAATTTCAGAAGAACTACGGGGATCCCAACCGGATCCCCCTGGATGTCTGGCTTGAAGGCCTGGAGCGTCGGCAGGAGCTCCAGTTTACCGACAGCCAGGGCAAACCCCATAAAATGCAGATACTCGATATCTCGCCGCCGAGAAAAAGCGGTGTGCGTGTCGTTCGATATCTTTTGGATTCTGAAATATTTACCTGCCAGGTGCCGGTCAAGACCCCGGAGACGCAGGGCTCGGCCACCCTGGAGATGGCGGATCCCAATAACGCCTATCACGTGGCCTCCCCCAGCAACGGTGATCTCTGGGTGATGTACGTCAGCGCCGGGGATTTTGTGAAAGCCGGAGAGGAAATATTCAACATTTCCATTATGAAGCAGGAAAAGGCGGTTGCCGCGCCCACGGACGGGGTGGTGAAGCGGGTCCTGAAGACGGCCAATTACAAAGAGAACAAGAAGATGGTCCCCGTCACGGAAGGGGAGCTTCTTGTTGAACTCGGGCCGGCCCCCAACATCTGCAGCCACTGCCATAAGCCGATCGCTGTGGAAGAGTTCAACTACTGCCCCTACTGCGGTGCGCCGGCGGCCAACTGAGGCGGCCATCTATTCAGATCGACCGGATAGCCTGATGCCGCCAGTTGACACAGGGTGTTGGCAAGATCCCGGATGCCCGGTTTTTTGCCGGAAGAGGCGTCTAACGCGATAGCCGCATGATCGCGGTCTTTGAGAATGGATCGGATAAGGCCGGTGAGCACGGTTTTCGGTCCGACTTCGATAAACATGTCCACCCCGTCTGCATACATCGTCTCGATATCGTCGATAAAGTGGATGGGGTTTGTCAAATGCCGGCCCAGCAGTTGTTTGGCTGCTTCATCGTCTGTTGGGTAGGGACGGCCGGTGGTATTCGAGTAAACTGGGATATCGGATGCCAGAAAATCAATGGTTTGGAGCGTATGCTGAAACGGCCGGGCCGCAGATTCCACCAGACGGCTGTGGAACGCAGCGGCTACCGGCAGTCGGATCGCCCGGATATGGTTTTCCTTTAAAACGCCGTGCATTTTTTCGATATCCGGCGTGGGGCCGGAGAGAACACCCTGGTCCGGGCTATTCCGATTGGCCAGAATGATATCCAGACCATAATCGGCAATCAATTTGGGAATTTCATCAATTGGGGCCTTAACCGCCATCATGGTGCCGGCCTCGCCTTGCTGTTCGCCCGCTTTCGCCATGTATCGGCCCCGGGCTACGGAGAGCCGGAAAAAATCCTCCCGGCTGATACGTCCGGCGGCGTGAAGGGCGGTTAACTCGCCATAGCTGTGTCCGCAGACGGCATCGGGTGAGACTGAGAAGTTGGACAGACAGCCACGCATGACGAGGCTTATCGCGCCGATAGCGGGCTGCGCCATCTCGGTTTGCCGCAGCCGGTCCTCCTGGCTTTTTAATTCATCCTTGCTATCGGCAGGGTTTGGAAAAATGATGGCGGACAATCGGGCGTTCTGGTCAAACGCCGCATCCGCCTGTTTTAAAATTTCATCAGCCCCTCGACAACAGCGAACCAGATCAGCCCCCATGCGAACATACTGGCTGCCCTGGCCGGGAAAGACGAACCCGATTTTTCGATAGGTTCTATTTTCACCGAAATAGATATTTTTTTCAGTCCCGTCGATGGCGGCCGTGTGGTCCAGGTGATGCAGGGCTTTTTCTTTGACAGCGGCCGGAGAGGTATCCGGCTCCAGCACCATTAGCAGACGGCAGGCATCGGAAGCGGAAAATTGGCTTTGAGCCAGCCGGGCCTGTTTTTGTATGGACTCGAAATCGGTTGAAACCGAATCAAAAAAATCTTTCACCCGTTTTTTTACCGCTTCCCGGTTGGCGGCGGAAAAGGCGACAATCTCTGTTTGCGGCCGGTTAGGATTCACAATCATGCCTTATTAATAAAAAAATACAATAAAATTAATGGCTTCGTAAAAAGTCCGATATCTGTGTGGCGCTTCCATCCCTCGGAATCTCACGTACAGCTAAGTACGCTGCATTTCTCGGGATTTGCGCGCCATGATCTTGAACTTTTTACTTTGCCATCCCAAAATCGACTTTTTACGAGACTGTCAAAATTGATGACTTCGTAAAAAGCGGTTTATTCCGCGCGGCGGTATTTTTGCAGTAAGGAACTCTAAAAAACATCCGCATTGTCATTTCGAGCGGCAGCGAGAAATCTTTAGCAATCAAGATTCCTCCTCACTTTCGCTCCTCGGACTGACAACAGCGAAAGCATCTAAAATAATATTAAATATTGTCGAGTTTTTTTAAAAATTAATTTTAAAATGGTCAAGTAAAAAGTTCAAGTCCCGTTTTTGCCGCATCTGCTTTGTCAGCGGATGTCTCGCATAGCCCGCTATAGCAGAGCATCCGCTTCCTTGTATCTGCAGCAAACTTGAAAAGCGCTCAGTTTAGGTTTGAAATAACGCTTGCGCCGTTTTACTTGTCTTGACAAAATGCTAAAAATTATTCAAAAACAGAAAAATACTTGAACCCAATGCGCGGTTTGGATAATAAAATGCTAGCTTCCGTTTGAGGAAGCCATCAAATTTGGAATCAAAAACGAGGCGATATGAAATCCAATCTCAAGAAAATATTTCGATACAGGCCGGCTGCCCGGCTTTGGCAAACATTTAAAGACCGCCGGGGGTTTACCCTCATCGAACTGATGGTGGTCATCGTTATTCTAAGCATTCTCGCGGTATATGTAGCGCCGAAACTCGTGGGACGCGAGGAGCAGGCCAAGCAGGTGAAGGCGCGTGTGGATATTCAAGGGCTTGAAACCGCTTTAAAGCTCTATAAGCTTGACAACGGCATGTATCCTACCACGGAGCAGGGGCTTGAGGCCCTTGTGGAGCCGCCTGAAAGCGGTAAAATCCCTGAAGACTGGAGAGAAGGCGGTTATATTGAAAAGGGTAAAATCTCCAAGGATCCTTGGGGGAACGCGTATATCTATTTATGTCCCGGCAGCCATGATGACTACGATATTGTTTCCTACGGTGCGGACGGCGAACCCGGCGGCGACGGTGAAAATAGTGATATAAAAAGCTGGGAGCTTGAATAGCGCCCTGTCGTCATTCCCTAAATATTTCTCTCAATCGTCCATTGACGCATTTCATTCGATTCAGACCAAAAGATCAATACAAAGGGCGGGGCTTTACACTGATTGAGCTGATCGTGGTGATCACCCTGATCAGCATCATGATGTTTTTTGCCGCGCCCCGTTTGAGTACCAACATGCTGTCCTCAGACGAGAGACAGGTGTCGAAATGGATCGTTTTAACCGTGAAATCCCTGAAAAAAAACGCCGTGCGGGGGCAGATCCGACATATACTGCATGTGGATCTGGACAACAACAAGCTGTGGACCTCAGTGGATGTTCCGCAAATTGACGCGCTGGAAGAGATGGCGCAAAAGAAAAAAGGTTCGTATGAAATGCCGGACGGCTTCCAATTGTTGGATGTGCAATATCCGGACGGAAGAAAAGAAGACAGCGGTGTCGCAGAGATTTGTTTTTTTAAAAAGGGATATTCGGATCATGCCATGATCCATCTGGAAGATGATGATGCCAATCGGATGACCTATGAGGTTGAGCCCTTTTTGCTCCATGTTCAGATTCATGAAGAATACCTCGAATTTTAATGCCTTGAATGCCGGATTCACCCTGCTGGAGGTGATGGTGGCCCTTGCCATCATCGCCATCGTGCTGGTCAGCGTTTTGCGGATGCAGGGACAGACGATTTCCATGAACGAGGCGTTTCGTTTCTACACGATTGCCCCGGAGCTTGCCATGTCCAAAATGGCCGATATCCGGCAGGATCCGGAATCCGCAGAATTCGGTGGAAGCGGAGATTTTGGAAAAGAATTGGCGCGTTATAGCTGGCAGGCGTCTGTGGAGGATGTGACCATCGAGACCGATGCGGCCAGGGAGATGAATTTTAAACGGGTGGATGTAACGGTTACCTATCTGGAGGATGAATACGCCTACACCATCCGGGAATATATGAGGGCGCCCTCCGATGACAGCTGAACCTGAGATGCTATCGCATATCCCTGAAAGGCGGATCGGCAGCGCCGTGGAGGATGAAAAGGGGTTCACGCTGCTTGAAATTCTGATTGCCATTTTCATCTTCGCCATCGTCATGACGACCATCTATTCCGCTTTTAACGCAGTGATTGCAAAAAACGAGGCCATCAATCAGGGCCGCGGTCTCTATGAGATGACCCGCAATTGCCTGGATCGCATGACGAGGGACCTCACCGCCATATATGTTGAACAGCCGCCTCAATATGAGCCCCCGGATTTTGACGATTCGCCGGACCCTTATCGGTTTGTTTGCGAGGAGGAGCTGGTGGGCAACGAAAATTTTTCTCGCCTTCGATTTGCCGCCCACGCGCATTTGCCAATGGGGAAAAAGGAAAGCGGGGGTATTGCGGAGATCGTTTACTATGTAGACGAAATCGAAACATATGGGGACCGGTATGCCTCCCAATACGTGCTCCGGCGATCGGATACGGCGTTTCCCTATGATGAGGATGAAGCGGATCGATTCGGAGAGGAGGCCAAGGATCCGGTTATCTGTAAAGATGTTAAGGAGTTTTCGGTGACCTGTTATGATTGCGAAGAGGAAACCCAAACGGAGTGGGATTCTGATGAAAACATAGGCAAATATGCCACTCCCCGTGCGGTAGGCATCAAGTTGAGCGTATCCGACGGCGAAACCGCCCATATATTTCAAACCACAGTCACGACACCGGTCTATCGGGAAAAGATCGAAGAGGAGATGAAGGGGCCCTGATGCCGATCCAGCGAAAAGGGCATAATAAGGGAATCGCCTTAATCGTGACGCTTACGATTATCACGATCCTGGTCACCGTCTCCCTCGAACTCAACCGACAGATCCGGGGGGCGGTTACCGATTCCGCTTTTTTCCGGGACCGGGTGACAATGAAGCATATGCTTCACTCCGGCGTCAATCTCGCCGAGGCTATTCTGGTCCGGGATAAAAAGGATACCGAGGTCGATTCCATTCAGGAGGATTGGGCGGACCCTGAGAAAATCGAGGCATACCTGTCCCGACTCTCTTTTGACAAAGGCCGTCTCTCCCTGCACATCAGTGACGAGTTGAGCCGGATTCAGGTCAACGCCCTGGTATCATTTCCCGATGGAAGAAAGTTCAACGAGTCGCAACAGAAGCTATGGTACCGGTTCATCGACCTGCTGCTGAGCCAGCAGGAAAAATCCAGCGAATCCTTCGTCAATGAACCGATCGAACCGGCGGCGATTATCAATCCGGTCAAGGATTGGCTCGATTCGGAGGACGACGATGCCATAAGCGGCTTAAATGGGGCGGAGGATAGCTATTACCAGGATCTCGATCCCCCTTACAGCTGTCGAAACGGCCCTATTCGTGATATTAACGAGTTGTTGAGGATCAAAAATATAACCCCCGACCTCTTTTACCGCGCGGAGGAAAAAGAGGAAACGACCTTAGGCATTGCGGCGTTTTTGACCGTTTATGGGATGGATGAGGCGGCTAACGGCTATACCTATCCGGGTGAAATCAATATCAACACCGCCAAGGCCCCCGTGATTGCGGGGATACTGCCGGCAGGGCAGGAATTTTTGGCACCTGAAATCGTCTCTTACCGCGAGGAAAGGGAGGGGGATGAATATATTCATGAGCTCACGGCGCCGAGCTGGTATAAACAGGTGCCGGGCTGCAGCGATATCGAGATTGAATCGGACCTGATAACCACTCAGAGCGATATATTCCGGATCGAATGCATGGCGGAGCTAAATGACATGGCAACGGCCGTTCGGGTCATCGTCGAACGACGCAAAGAAGGGGAAAGCGGCAACTGGATTTGCCGTGAACTGAGCTGGCGCTTTTTATAAACCCTCAAAAAGCTGTTTGACACAATTCATCGCACCAATTAAGATATTCGCCGGCAAGATTTCGGGAAATATAAAAACTTTCCCTATCGTTTGGAATTTTTAATTTTATGAGCAAAACCTATCTATCTTTAGATATTCGGGATCAATCAATTTCAGGGTTTCTGGTAAAAAGCGGACTGAAAGGCAACAGCATTGAAGGCCACGTCCGGGTCCCGGTGGAGGCGGCCGAAGAATCCGAAAATCAGCTTGAGAGCCCCTGGCATCAGGCCATATCTGTGATTGTTGACCAGCTGGATACGAACGGGGCCATATGTCTGATCACCGTACCGCCTGCTTTGATATCCTATCGGAACCTTCGGATCCCGTTTAAAGAAAATCGAAAAATACGGCAGGTTCTACCCTTTGAAGTGGAACCGTTGCTTCCGTTTCCATTGGATGATGTCATTCTGGATTTCCAGACCGCCCACCAAGGGGCGACCTCGGACGTCATTGCGGCCGCCGTTGAAAAGACCAAGCTCCAGTCGATTCTGGATGCCCTGACGGCCTTTCGTCTGAAGCCGCAGATCATTATACCGGGCGGGTTCCCTGTGGCGCTTTGCCTGGCGGCCCAGAAAAAAGAGGACAGTTTTGTCTATATTGATATCGATGAGTCCACCAGCACCATTTTTGCCGTGGTTTCCGGAAATGTTCATCTGGTTCGATCCATATATATGGGCGCCGCTTCTGAAGAACTGAAAATCCAGACATTAAAGACAAACATCCAGAGATTCCTGGTGGCGTTCGATACGATTTACCCATTTGAATTTCAGCCGGCAGCGGCCTATTTCACTGGCGACGGCATAGCCCCGGATGCCGTAGCGGATACGATCGCTCGTTTATTGGATATCTCCGCCGAACCGGTTCGTGCGGAAGAAACCGCGGGGGTTAATTTTCAGCAAAAACCGGGTGAAGACCTGCCGGGTCGGGCGAATAACCCGCTTTGTCTGGTGGGAGTGGATCTGCTGGGGATTGCCTCGCTTAATTTTTTTCAAGAACGTTTTCCCTTCTACCGGTATTGGGAAGAATACAAACCGGATATTATCAGAACCGCTGTTATTGGGGCCCTTGTTTTAATCGTCGGTATGTACGGGCTCATTTTTCAGGTCAGGCGTTTGAACCAGCAGGTCAATCGGGTGGAGCAACAGATCGTCTCCACCTTCAGCTCGACTTTTCCGGATGTATCGAAAATCGTGGATCCGCTTCAACAGATGAGGGTCAAAGTCCGGCAGGCCAAGGGAGAGAACATGTTTGCCGGCAACATGGACGAGGAGATCTTAAATATAGAAATTCTCAACGATCTAAGCCGCTTGATACCATCTTCGGTTGATGTCGTGATTACCCGGTTTGTAAGGGGCGGGGGGTCGGCTCTAATCTCCGGTCATACCAATACGTTCAACGCAGTGGATGATATCAAGGGGGCATTGTCCGACTCCGAATATTTCAACGAAATTACCATCAGTTCGGCCAATATGGATAAATCGGCCAATCGGGTTAAGTTCAAGATTAAACTGGGAATTCCGGAAACCGGGGATATATCCTGAAAATCGGATGTCGATAAATGGTCAACCTTAATTTGAATACCCGCGAAAAAATCATCGTTTACGGGGCCGGCATTTTTATTGCCGCATTCGTCGTGGTTCAGCTCATTATTGTGCCTGTTTTCGAAAAACAGGATGAGCTTGCGCATAGGCTTGCGGCAAAACGCCAGGTGCTCTCTGAAATCCAGCAGTTGAAGGCCGAATACGAGGCCATGCAGCAAAAAATTGCCGCCTCCAGGAGTCAGTTCAAAAGACGGCCGGACGATTTCACGCTGTTTTCATTTATGGACCGGCTGGCCGGGCAGACAGGTATCAAAAAGCATGTCAGTTACATGAAGCCCTCCACCACGGTAAATGATGAAGCCGGCGTCACGTTGTCGCGGGTTGAAATGGAGCTGCAGGGAATTTCTGTCAAGGACCTCACAAGGTATCTTTATAATGTGGAAACCTCGGAGAATATGGTAATGGTCAAGCGCCTTTCCATCTCCCGGACCGGTCGGGAAGAGGGGCTGGTCGATGCCGTGCTGCAGGCGGAAACCGTTGAAACCTGATTTCAAACTTTTAAGCATATGAAAAAGTGGATTGCCTACATAGCCTACGTGATTATTATACTGGCCGCGTTTTTGTATCTTCTGTTTCCGTCGGCGGATATAAAAAACTATATCATTCAGCGGGCTGAACGATTCTCTCCGGCTGTATCGGTAGCCATCGGCAGTGTCAGCCCCTGTCTTGCGCCGGGCCTGAAATTTTCAGACCTGGATATTTCCCTACGGGGCCAGGCGGTTTTTAATGCATCCGAAATCCGCATCAGGCCCAAGTACCTGTCCTTGTTGTCGGAGAATAAGACGTTTCTGGTAAAAGGCGATGTTTATGGGGGCACCCTTGACGGAAAGGCGCGTATCAAGAATCGTTCAGGGTCGGAATATAGCTCCGATGTCACCTTTGTCGATGTTCAGATTCGTCATATCGGCGTCTTAAACGAGATACTCCCCCACGAAATCTATGGGGATGCTGCCGGCAGTATCCAATACACGACGAAAAACGGTTCCTGGGGCAACGGGGAAGCAGAGATCACCATAACCGGGTGCCGGATCGAGTTGAAACCGCCGATTTTCGGGGTTAAGGACTTGGCGCCGGGTAAGGTCAATGCGGTGATCAAATTTCAAAACCGTCGGGCGTCCGTCCAAAAGATTACGGTTGACGGGGAGCAAATGGCCGGCAATGTTTCAGGAACCATTGATTTGGATCGGCAGCTGGCTAACAGCCGGCTCCGGCTCAGCGGCACAATCAAGCCGTATCCATCGCTCATAAAGGAACTGGGAAAATCCGTGCCCTCGCATCTATTATCAAAAAGCGACTATGCGGATAAAGGCATTGCCTTTCGTGTATCCGGCACCATCGGCCGGCCAAATTTCTCTCTTCGATAGGCTTGTTGGAACCATATGATTAAACGCTTATTTATACTATCCAATCTGGGTCTGATTACCCTCGGCATTTTTTTCGGGGTTCACCTCTTCTATCAGGTGGTCACCGCGCAGCTGCCTCCGCTGACGGCCGCCGTTTCCACCGCCACTGAGAGCCGGGCGGATATGGGTAATAGCCGCAAAACACCGGGGCGTAAACACGCTTCTAAAAGTTTTTCCGCCTACCGTGCCATCGTTGACCGGGATTTATTCAAAACCACGGCATCCGAGAAGTCGGAGGCGGAAGCGGAAAAGATAGAACTCGACAAGCTCAAAAAAACCCAATTAAATTTAAAACTCTGGGGGACGGTTACCGGCACCGCGGAGCAAGCCTATGCGGTTATCGAGGACAAAAACAAACACCGCCAGGGCCTTTACCATAAAGGCGATGCCATCCAGAATGCCACGATCCAAATGATACTGCGGAAAAAAGTGGTCCTGCGGGTCAATGGGGAGGACGAGATTCTGACCATGGAGGATGAGGATAAATCCGATCGCATGAACGCCGCTTCAGAGCAGCGGGGTGCTGAATCCGCCAGCCGGTTTCCGCCTTCCGAGCGGGTAAGCATCAACCGAAATGAGATAGATTCGGCATTAAATAATATCAACCAGTTGATGCAGCAGGCCCGAATTCGCCCCCATTTTAAAAACGGAAAACCCAATGGGCTGATACTGTCGCATATCCGAAACAATTCGCTCTTTAAAGAGCTCGGCCTGCAAAGCGGTGATATTGTAAAAGGCGTCAACGGCGAGGATATCAAATCCGTGGATGATGCCTTAAAATTTTACCATAACTTAAAATCCTCCGCCTCCGTGCAATTACAGATCGAACGGGGGGGTGAGGAGAAAAGTATTTCCTACCAGATTGATTGAGGGGATGAAAAAATCAACAGCAACATTTATAAATCAGGAAGATGGAAAGCGGTTATGCAGAATTTGCTGAAAATGGCATTGCTTGTTGGGCTTGCCGGCATGGTTTCCCTTTATTTCGTCAACCCGGTGGCATTGGCCCAGAAAAACGGGGATGCGGGGACCTCTGAAAAAGCGCCGGAGCGTTCTTCCGGTCGGTATGTGTCCATTGATTTCAATGATGTGGATATAGAGGTTTTTGTCAAGTTCATCAGCGAGTTGACAGGCAAGAATTTCGTGATCGACCGGCGGGTCAAAGGAAAGGTCACGATTATTTCGCCGACCAAAATTTCGGTCAAAGAGGCCTACAAGGTCTTTGAGTCGGTTCTGGAGGTTCACGGCTATACCACCGTGGATGCCGGAGAGGTGACCAAAATCATTCCCTCACCCTATGCGCGGACCATGAACATCGAAACCCGCCTGAAAAGGGAAAAGGCCTCGCCCGAGGATAAAATCGCCACCCAATTGGTCCACCTTGATTACGCGGACCCCAACGAGGTCAAACAGCTATGTGCGCCCCTGGTATCCAAAAGCAGTGTGGTCCTTGCCTATGAACCAACCAACATGCTTATTATTACGGATGTCTACTCAAATATTACCCGGCTGATGCGAATCATCGATGCCATTGACGTGACCGGTATCGGCAAAGAGATTTCGGTTATTCCGGTTGAACATGCGGATGCCCAGGAGATGGTGGATACCCTCGACGCCGTATTCGGCGAACAGCGCCGCCAGCGCAAGAATACCGGGCAAGCCATCAATCTGGTGGCCGATCAACGGACCAACATTATCGTGGTTATGGCCAGTGAAAGCGACACCAACCGGATTGAATCCCTGATCAATATGCTGGACAAGGAGATGCCGCGGGGCAAAGAAAAAATTCATGTCGAGTATCTCCAGCATGCCAAGGCCGAAGACATCGTCGAGGTGCTGCAGGAACTGCCGTCTAAAACCGATCAGGGCGGCGAAAAAGGCAGAAAAAGAGCCCCCATTGTCTCCGAAGATGTGCAGATTACGGCGGACAAGGCGACCAACAGCTTGATAATCCGGGCGGAAAAAGACGACTATCGAACCCTCAAGGGTGTTATCAACAAGCTCGATATCCAGCGGTCTATGGTCTATATCGAATGCCTGATCATGGAAATCAACAAAGAGAAGTCATTAAGAATGGGAAGCGAGTGGATTGTCGGCGGAGAAGGCAGTTATGATGACAGAGGCGGCGTATACGGCGGCGGTTACAGCGGGGGCAGCGCCATGGGCGGCGATTCCGGCTATCTCCAATCCGCCGCAGAGGCGACGGGCAACGCTACTGCAGCCTCAGCACTGCCCCCCGGCTTTTCGTTAGGCGTCTTCAGCGAGAATATCACTGTGGGCGATGTTTCGTTCCCAATGATCCAAGGGGTGCTCCAGCTTTACCAAAAGGACAAGGACGCCAATATCCTATCGACGCCCCAGATTTTAACCACGGATAATGAAGTTGCCAAAATAACCGTCGGTAAAAACGTCCCCTACCTGACAAAGGCGGCCACCGGTGATACCAATTACAGCAATTATGAATACAAGGATGTGGGGATCAGCCTGGAAATTACGCCCCAGATCAACAAGGATCGGCAGATCCGTCTGGAAATCATCGAGGAAGTCACCAAGCTTGAATCCACGACGGATATATTTCAGCCGACCACACTGAAACGCACGATTGAAACCACCGTGCTGGTCGATGATAGGAATACGGTGGTGCTTGGCGGTTTAATCGATAAGAGCCTTTCCACGACCAAGTACGAAATGCCGTGTATCGGCAGTATTCCGGGGCTCGGTTGGTTGTTTAAGTCCCTGGGAAAAGGCGATTCGGAAACCAACCTGTTTGTCTTTCTGACCCCGCACGTCGTCCATGGGGTCGAAGATGCCCGGAAGATTTATGACAGCAAGCAAAAACAGATGGAAGATAAAGTTGAAGAAGGCAAGATAAAGCTTTATAATGAGAATGTGTTGCCCTTTGGCACGGAGGCCTTCAAAGACAAGGGCAAGCCGTCGAATAATGATACTGAAAATGATACTGAATAGGTATTTTTAACGAGATATAGGTAATCATGATCGCCAGTCGTTTAACGGAAATTTTGCAAAAAGATTACGGCGTGTCGGAAACCTCCCTCGAAGAGCTGCAGGCGGATTCGAATGCCACGCCGGCGGATCTGCTGCTAAAAAAACAGGTGGTCTCCGAGCATCAGCTGCTGGAGGCCTACAGCAAGCTCTATGATATTCCGTATGTCCCCCGGCTCCCGGTGGAAGAATTCAACATGGAGTTTGCCCGCAAGGTTTCCATTCAATTTTTAAAAAAGTTCAGCATTATCCCTCTGGAATGCCAGCACCCATTGACCGGTCTTGGGTTGGATCCCCATACCGCGGATGATGACCCATCCGATCATCCCACGACCGTTATTGCCATCAATGACCCAACCGCCTTCCAGCCTGTGGATGACTTGGTGAGGATACTTGAGCTCGACTCATATCAACTGGTATTGACCAGCCGGGATACCATATTGTCTCTGATCAACATGGCCTATGACAGCAGCCGGGACACGGCCCAGCAGCTTGTGGCCGATATGGAGGAGAACGGCGCGGAAATCATCAGTGAAATCGAAGAAACAGCCGATTTGCTGGATGATACCAGTGATGCGCCGATTATCAAGCTGGTCAACCACATTATTTCCCAATCCGTCAAAATCGGGGCCAGTGATATTCATATCGAGCCCTATCAGAACACTTTTAAAGTCCGCTACCGGATTGACGGGGTACTCTACGATTTCTTGTCTCCGCCCAAATGGATGCAGTCGGCGCTTATCTCGCGAATCAAGGTTATGTCCAAAATGAACATTGCCGAGAAGCGGCTGCCGCAGGACGGGCGTTTTGAGGTAAAAATCGGCGACCAGGATATCGATATCCGGGTCTCCAGTATTCCCATCACCCATGGGGAGCGCATCGTGCTGCGGTTGTTGAATAAGTCCGGCTCTTTGCTGCAGCTCACGGATCTGGGGCTTTCAAAAGAAAAATTGGAACAGGTCAACCGTATGATCCGGTTTTCCCATGGCATTATTCTGGTCACCGGCCCCACCGGAAGCGGCAAGTCAACCACCCTGTATGCCGTTTTATCCCGGATTAACTCTCCGGATATCAATATTATCACCATAGAGGATCCCGTTGAATACCAGTTGAAGGGCGTGGGGCAGATACAGGTCAATCCGAAGATTGATCTGACTTTCGGCCGGGGGCTGCGCTCCATTGTTCGGCAGGACCCGGATGTCATCCTGATCGGTGAGATGCGGGACCTGGAGACCGCTGAAATCGGCGTGCAATCCGCATTGACCGGCCACCTAGTTTTTTCCACCCTTCATACAAACGATTCCGCCGGCGCCATTACCCGTTTGGTTGATATCGGCGTTGAGCCCTTTCTGATTTCATCCTCTGTGATCGCTGTTATTGCCCAGCGCCTGGTGCGTGTGCTTTGCGATAAATGTAAGGAGCCCTACAGGCCGGATGAGGCGACTATCAGGGAAATGGGGCTCGACCCTGAAAAGGCGGGTGACCTGGTGCTTTACCGGGCCGGCGCCTGCCCGAACTGTTTCCACAGCGGCTACAAGGGCCGGGTCGGTATCTATGAGATCATGGAGTTAAACAGCACGCTGCAGAACTTGATCTTAAAAACCCATGATTCCCATCAGATCAAAAACGAATCGCTCCGCATGGGGATGACGACGCTTTATGAGGATGGTATTAAAAAAGTGTTAAACGGGGTCACGACCATTGAGGAAGTGCTGAGGGTGACCCAGACCTGATAGGGCCATAAATATTTTGCGCTACCGGAGATCTCATCATAGATATCATTGGGCCGTTTTTTTTATCGGATGCCTTTCAGTCCTTTCTCTTTGCGCTAATCTATGGGCGGAAACATCATCTTCAGCCGATTCTGTGCCGATCCTTTCTGCGGATGCCCAGTTTAGCTATGCCATAGAGCGCTTTGAAAATTCCGATTATCAAACTGCCATCGTGGAATTTAAACGGTTTGTCCACTTCTTTGCCAAAGATCCGCGGGCGAACGGGGCTTTGTATCATATCGGGCTTTGCTATTTCCGGTTGGCAAAATATGACGCCGCGCTTAAATATTTCAGGAAAACCCTGGATAAGTATCCGGATTCGAAATTTGCTCTGGAATCCAGGTTCCGGATCAGTCGCTGCTATTTTCGGATGAACGATCCGGATGCCGCTGAGAGAACGCTTTTAAAAATAATTGAAGCCAGCGAAAAGAGGACAACCAGGGACCGGGCGCGCTACCGACTGGGTTGGCTGTGCCTGGAGACAGCAAGGCTCGGTCAGGCCCAAACCTGGTTTGACCGCATGACGCCATCGGGAAAAAGTGTCTACCAAGTGGCGGCGCTTGAGAAAGGCATCGACCGGATGGGCGATTTACCCGGCAAGAGCCCGGTTTTAGCAGGCGCCTTTTCAATTATTCCCGGCGGGGGGTATCTATACTGCGGCCGCTACAAAGATGCGACCATCGCATTTTTTATTAACGCCGCATTGATGGGGGCCGCTTGTGAAAGTTTTGACAATGGCCTTGAAATACTTGGCGGGCTGATTTCATTGATTGACCTCGGTTTTTATGCGGGAAGCATCTATGGCGGCATCTCCAGCGCCCACAAGTTCAATCGGTCCGCCTATGAGCAGGCGGTCGAGGACTTAAAGGCCCATACGCAACCCCCTAATTTTTCGGCAACGCACCAAAAATCAGGCCTTGAGATCACCTTCGGCTATCGGTTTTGACGGTTTTTCGATGCCGCGACGCTAACGGACCAACTGGTTCATTTCGAATATCGGCAGACATATGGAGAGTACGATAAACCCCACGATGACGCCCATAAACAGTATAATGGCGGGTTCAAGCAGGGTGGTCAGGCTAAGGATCGTGTTTTCCACCTCGCCCTCATAAATGTCAGCCACCTTTCCGAGCATGGTCTCAATCTCCCCGCTTTGTTCGCCCACCTGGACCATCTGAATGGAGATGTGGGGGAAAATGTCCGAGGCGGACAGGGCGCGGGCCAGGCTATTGCCTTTTTCCACCTCATCGGCCGCATACTCGATGGTATCGGCGACCAGGCGGTTACCGACCACGTTTTTAACGATGTTCAGGGCAGTCAAAAGCGAGACCCCGTTGTCCAAAAGCGTGCCCAATGTCCGGGCGAACCGGCCGACCGCCATTTTCCGGACCAGGCTGCCGATGCCCGGGAGTTTAAGAATCACCTGATCTATCCGGTATTTGCCGGCATTGGTCTTTTTGAACTGCCTGAATCCGAAGATCAGCGCAATCAGAACGAGCAGTATGATCCACCAACCGGTCTTCATGAATTCACTGGTGGCGATCAGCAAACGGGTTGGCGCCGGCAGGGTCTGCCCCATATCGGTGAATATGGCCGTAATGCTCGGCACGATATAGGTTAAAAGCACGAACAGGACAACGACCCCAATAATAAACATAAGTATCGGATATGCCATTGCCGAGCGTATCCGATGGCTCAAGGCCTGTTGCCGTTCACTGATATCCGCCAGCCGCTGGAGGACAAGCTCCAAAGTGCCGGAGGATTCGCCGGATTTGACCATATTAATATAAATGGGCGAAAATGTGTCCGGATAAAGGGCGAGGGCTTCGGCAAAACTGCTGCCTTCCTCGATCGAATCCTTTATTTGGGAGAGAATCCGTTTGAAAACTGTAGAGGAAGCCTGGGGAATCAATGTATATATGGCGGATACCAGCGGGAATCCGGCCCCTAAAAGGGTGGCCAGCTGCCGGGTCATCATGGCGATCTCTCCGGGTTTTACCCTCGAAGAAAGGGGTTTGGTAAGAAGCTCTGACAGGCGGCCTTCTTTTTTGCCCCCCCGGTCATAGACTTCTTTAATCGAAACCGGATAGATATTGGCTGACCGCAGTTTTTGCCGGGCGGCAAACGTGTTGTCGGCATCAATGATATCGGATACGGTTTTGCCTTTAATATTTAGTGCGGTATATTCGTAGATCGGCATATAAAAATTTTATTTTTTCCTGGGTTGCTTCATCAATATTTATTATAAAATATCATCGCCTCTATCTCAACAGTAAGTTGGTATTGACAAATATTATTATCTCTTTTTAAACTGATTTGTTGTCCAAAATCGGGGGACAGGCGTCCGTTTTCGATAAAATTACCGTTTCAATGAAATAACAGAACCATGAAAGGAAAACAACATGCTTAACGTTGGATTTATCGGCTGGCGAGGAATGGTCGGCTCTGTTTTAATGGCGCGCATGCTCTCTGAGAACGATTTTCAGGGCATTTCGCCGCTTTTCTTCACCACTTCTCAGGTCGGACAAAAGCCCCCGGATATCGGTGTCGAGCTCCCCCCCCTCAAAGATGCCTACGATATAGAAACCCTTGCCGGCATGGATGTGATTATGACCTGCCAGGGAGGCGACTATACAAAATCCGTCTACGAGAAACTCCGGTCCACGGGTTGGAATGGCTACTGGGTGGATGCGGCATCAACCCTTCGAATGTCCGATGACAGTGTGATTGTGCTTGATCCGGTCAACCGTTCGGTAATTGAGTCGGCGCTTGAGCAGGGGACCAGGAATTTTATCGGCGGCAACTGCACCGTCAGTTTGATGCTGATGGCAATCGGCGGACTCTTCAAGGCCGGGCTTATCGAATGGCTGGCCTCCATGACCTACCAGGCCGCCTCCGGCGCCGGCGCCAAAAATATGCGCGAACTGGCGAGTCAGATGGCGGCGATCGGAAAAGCCTCTGAGGATCTGCTCTCCGACCCGGCTTCAGCGGTTCAGGAGATCGATCGCCGGGTAATCGGCGCCATGCGTGACAGCACGTTCCCGGTGGATCATTTCGGGGTTCCGTTGGCCGGCAGTGTCATCCCCTGGATTGACAGTGAACTGGAGAGCGGCCAATCAAAGGAGGAATGGAAGGGGAGCGCGGAGACCAACAAAATGTTGAACAACGATCCGCCCATTCCGATTGACGGCATTTGCGTGCGTATCGGCGCCATGCGATGCCATTGTCAGGCGTTGACCATCAAACTAACCAAAAGGGTGCCGCTTGATGAGATCGAATCCATCATTGCCGAATCCAATGAGTGGGTCCGCGTCGTAGCCAATACCAAGGAGGAGACCATGCGGCAATTGACGCCTGCCGCGGTTACCGGTAAACTGGACGTTCCTGTCGGCCGTATCCGCAATCTTAATATCGGGCCGGCGTATTTAACCCTTTATACGGTCGGGGATCAACTGCTTTGGGGCGCAGCAGAACCAGTTCGGCGCATGTTAAACATTCTAAAGGGCCGGCTTTCCTGATGGGTTTTCCAATTCCGTGGTGATCGCAGCTAATGATAAAGACACTGCTTATATTTGTCGCATTCCCCGTCTCTTTAATCTTGCTTGCCTCTTCGCTCTGTTACTGTTTGAGCCTTCGGCGGCAGCTTAAAAAACAAAACAACGGGGCGCCCCCCGCCATAAAAGACCAAAGCCGGGCAATCAGTGATTCTCTCAGTGATCCCGTAATCCTCTATGATCCTCAGCGGGATCACATTGAATACTTCAACCCGGCTTTATGCGACCTGCTTGGCTATTCTAAGGATGAGCTCAATGAGCTTGGATTCGACGCCCTCTATACCGGAGATTATCCATACACCCGGGAAAATGCGTTTAAAAAGCACGAAAAGGCATTGTATGGCCAGCCGCAGAACTTTGAATGGCCGATACAGGTTAAGAACGGCACCCCCATATGGGTCGAGATGACGTTAAAACGGATACTTCTCTGCGACCATCCCTTTTTACTGATAGGCCTGCGCGATATCACCGGCCGGACAAAAACCGAACATCGGTTGCGCTGGCTTACCCGGATTGTCGATCAGCTCGGAGAAGGCGTGGCCACATGTGATCTAAACGGTATCATCCAATATGTTAATCAGGCCTGGGCGGACATGCACGGCTATTCCCCGCAAACCCTCAAGGGGAAAAACATCTCCATTTTTCACACTGATGAGCAGTATATCAACCAGGTCGTCCCCATAAACCGAAAGGTCCTTCGCCATGGGTACCACAGCGGAGAAACCGGTCACCAGCGTTCGGACGGCACACAATTTTCCACCAATATGACGACCACCCTTCAGCGGGATGAAAGCGGCCGGGCCATCGGTTATATCAGTATGGCAACGGATCTGTCGGATCAGAAAAAAGTGGAGTCGGCGCTTCGGGAGAGCGAAGTCAAGTTCCGGCATCTGTTCAACCTTTCGCCCCAACCCATTTCATTGACGGATTTAAACGGCCGGATAATCGATGTTAATGAAAAGTTTTGCGAGCTTTCCCGGTATTCACGCAATGAAGTCATCGGAAGAAACTCCCTGGATCTGGGTTTTCCGCCGGAGACCCGACAGACGTTCATCCAGAGGCTGACCCAGGAAGGCGAGGTCTCGGGGTTTGAAATCGAAATTCCGGTAAAGAACGGGGAGATCTTTTATATCCAGCTATTTTCTAAACTGATCGAGATTCACGGTCAGTTCTATGGCTTAACCGTCTACCACGATTTAACCCCCCAGCGAATGCTTGAAGCCCAGTTGATTCGGTCGCAAAAGATGGAAGCCATCGGGACATTGGCCGGTGGTATCGCCCATGATTTCAATAATATCCTTGCGGCCATCCTGGGATATGTGGAATTGGCCAAAATGCAGGCCACCGAGAATTCCAAACTGGCCGGCTATCTCGAGCAAGTATTTAAGGCCGGAAACCGGGCGAAAGAGGTCGTTCAGCAGATACTGGCCATCAGCCGCCAGACCCACCAGAAACGCCAGCCCGTGAATTTTTCTCAGATTATAAAGGATGTTAACAAGCTGCTTCGTGCCACCCTGCCGGCATCCATTGAAATCTTTGAAGATATCCAGGAGCACAAGATGCTGGTCGAAGCCGATCCCGGGCAAATGCATCAGGTACTGATGAATCTCTGCACCAACGCCGGACAGGCCATGCGCAGCAAGGACGGCACATTGACGATTCGGCTGGCCCAAGAGAGCCTGGACGATCAAAATGGCCTGGGCCTATCTGCCGGCGCCTATTTAAAGCTTACGGTTTCAGACACGGGCTGCGGCATTAAGCCCGAAGACCGGGAACGTATATTTGACCCCTACTATACCACCAAGGATAAAGGGGTGGGTACGGGGCTTGGCCTGGCTGTTGCCAAGGGCATTATTGAAAAGCATGGGGGACGGATTCATTTTTCCAGCGCTGCCGATGTTGGAACGGATTTCCATGTTTTCTTGCCCCGGCTGGAATCCTCGGACGATTACTCTCTGGAGGCAGCGCCGGTAGCGACCGATTCGCTGCCCAGCGGCACCGAACGCATTCTTTTCGTCGATGATGAGCGGGCCATTACGGATACCGTCCGTCAGATGCTCGAGCACCTGGGCTACTCGGTTACCGCCCGCGATAGCAGTGAGCGGGCCATAAAGGATTTCTCAAGCCGTCCGAATGATTTCGACCTGGTTATCACCGACATGATCATGCCTGAGACCAACGGCGATATCCTAATACAAAGACTCCTCGAAGTCCGGCCGGAGTTGCCGGTCATCCTTTGCACCGGGTATAATTCCACCATTGATGAAAAGTCCGCCGAAGAGATGGGCGTAGCCGCTCTTCTTTTAAAGCCCCTGACATTAAAGGATCTGGCGATAACCGTTCGCAATGTCTTGGGAGCGCGGAACTGAAAACCAAACAAGACAATCTAACCGCCCATCCCTATCCCAAACAGCGCCAAATTGCCCAGCGTATGAATTATTATCGGGCAGTAAAGGCTTTTTGACGTCTCGTAGGAGACGGAAAATACAATCCCGCCGACTATCTGTATAAACGAAACCCCGCCGGTCAGGTAGTGGGAAAAGACAAACAGGGCGGTACTGCCCAAGAGCGCTAATAGAAAACTCCAACGCCTCAAGAATCCGTATATTACCCCGCGAAAGAATATCTCTTCGGCGATCGGGCCGATAATGCCGCCGACCATCAAAAAAATGAGGCGTCGGCCCGGCAGGGCCGGAACCGAGATCTGGATCAGGGACCGGGGAGGGATGCCGGCGAAGAGTAAAATGCCGGCAGCCAAAAGCGCCAGGATGCCGAAGCCGGCCGACCATAAAATCCCCTGACGAAAGCCCGAAGCGGCGGTGCTATTAGATAATCCGATAACAAAAAAGTTATGATGGAAGGCATAGATGATGCCAAGAACGATACAGATATCAAACATCCGAATCGCGCCGGTGACAAGAACCGGATCGGCTCTAACCCACCCGCCGGCAGATTCGGCCGCAAGAACCGCCAGAATGCATGCAAACAAAGAAGTCAAACCGATTCGGGTTGAGTCCATCCAAGCTCCTTTAAGGCATTATAGGCATACCACTGGGTGTACCAATGGGTCGAGGCCGTCAGGACGCGCTTGATTTTTGGGACCGCTCTTTGTTCATTCCGGCGGCCCAGGCTGTAAAGGGCCATGCAGGCGACATTGGGATGCGGGTCATTCAACATCTGGCTAAGCATCCGGTATGTTCTTTCTGAATCGCTGTCCCCCAGGAGTCTGGCTGCCCAGTATCGCTCCGTTATGTGGGGGCTTTCCCCGGATTTAACGATAGCCTCCTCATACGGGCTTACCCCTATGTCGCTTTGATCCATTCGTTTCAATGCCTTAATCCGGTCTTTCCGGTGTTTTGACTGAAGCAGCGTCTCAAAGGCCTGTGGATTTCGGGAGGCAAGGGGGGTGTATTGGAACTGGTGGACAGCCGCGGCGGCCGCCACCCCAATGATCATAGCTAACACGGCAGCCACGGCCCCGCATTTCGCCGAATGCCGGAGGACAGCCCGTCCGGCGATCAAAAACAACGTATAGATCAATAGATAGAGCAGGAGAGGCGAGGCTGTGATCAGGCTAAAAAAGGTAAACTTCCGGAGAATCTGCATCCGGTCGGTTTGTTTGGAGAATTCTTTAAGCGTCGATTCCGGAGCGTTCAAAAAACGTGAGGATTTGACGTGCAGCACGGGTTGGTCCCCATGGATAAGCGACAGCCGGTTTCCTTCGTCTTCTATCGTTAAATCGACCCGTATATCCTTGTTGACAGGCAGGTAATCCATCCGTCTCAGCGTTTTTTCGACCCGGCCCGACAGTCCGGCATTTTCTATCCGGATACGGGCGGTTTTAATCTGCTTCTGATCCAGAGATTTGAATGCTTCAGCGGGATACAGGGTATAGTGGTAATAGAAGGAATTGATCTTTTGGCCGATGGGGTTTTCCAGAAGCAGTTGATCCCTTATATCGATAAACACATCCCCATTGACGTTCGGCAGCCAAGCGCCCACGATGATTAGAAGAGCCGCCAGATGCATGACAACGGGGTTCCAAGCTGACTTTTGTCCCGACGCCCATCTGAGGGTTAATATGGAAACAAGGGCAGGCAACAGGATAAAGGCGCTCGTCAATATCAAGGGACGGGCTGTTTGCGAGGCTTTATAAATCCCCAGTTCCCAGAGGATAACCAGAAAAAAAAGGAGCTCCGGGCGCCTGGCAAGAACAGAGTGCCATACATAGATAAGGACAAAGGCCGCTATGGTCAGCCCCGCCCCCGCCGTAAGGGTAAAAAAAAGTCCGCCGCAAAAGGCCGGCATCAATGCATCCAAACCGGACATGGCATGGGCGTTGGGAACGGTTAAATACCCGGCATCGGAGACGACCCTAAGGCTTTCTAACAATGAGACATTGGATTGATAGACGAAAATGGTGAAAATAGCCTGAGAAACCAGCAATCCGACAGCTATGATACCGGATGGCGCAAGGCTCTGCTTCATCGAATGGGTCCTCACCGCTCATGAAGATTCAGCGTCCTGAATCAAGCCGGCCATGGCATCCAGGGCGAGGAGGTAGCCGTGGGTTCCGAACCCCGCAATCTGACCGGTGACCACATCCGAAATCATGGAATGGTGGCGGAAGGCCTCTCTTTTGTAAATATTGGAGAGATGGAGCTCAATCACGGGGAAATCGAGGGTTAAGATGGCATCCCGGATGGCGATGCTGGTATGGGTGTATGCGGCTGGATTGATAATCATGCCCTGATGGCTATCCCCGGCCGCCTGAATAGTTTCGAGGATTTCGCCCTCATGGTTGGATTGAAAGGCGGTTAAGGCGATATCCAGCTTTCGGGCGTATTCAGACATGGCCTGATCGATATCTGAGAGGGTTTTGATGCCGTAGACAGCCGGCTCCCGCTTGCCAAGCATATTCAGATTCGGCCCGTGAATAACAAGAACTTTGTATCGCATAGGCACTCCTTTGGAAGTATCCCCCGGGCCGGTTGCCCGGTACCGAGCTTAAAAGTAACTTTTATTGCATGTTTGAAGGCACTGAGACGATTCATCCAATTTTGTCATTTCGAGCGGCAGCGAGAAATCTTTAACCTAAATTGATCGTTTCAAATTTTTAAAAAGTAAATTTTTTTATTATTTTTAAGGTGTTGAAACATTTTTAGCTTAAAAATTTGAAACCCTCCGGGATTTCCAATTTCACCGCATCTACTGCGTCAAATGATGTCTCGCATAGGTAACTATAGCTCGGCATCATTTTCCTTGTATCTGCGGCAAACTTGAAAATCGCTCAATTTAGGTTTAACAAATAAGATCCCTCGTCGCTTTCGCGCCTCGGAATGACAGAGAGTTAAGCTTCTGGAATAATAATATATATTTTCAAGTTACTTAGAAGAAGTCAATATCCAAATTCCAATGACCAAAATTCAAAACAAGGGGCATTCGACAAATCTTTACAACCCATACCGTTCACTCGCTCAGAAGCTCTTTGAACCCCCGGATGGTTTCCGTATAATCATCGGTGCCAAAGATTGCCGACCCCGCCACAAATACATCCGCGCCGGCCTCTGCGATGGCCTTTAGGGTTGTGCTGTTGACGCCGCCGTCAACCTCTATCAGGACAGATCTATCGCCCCCCGCGATCATGGCCTTTAATCGTCGGATTTTTTCCAGCGTATTCGGAATAAACGACTGCCCGCCGAATCCCGGATTGACACCCATCAACAGGACGAGGTCGAGGTATTCCAGGGTCCAATCAAGGCTTTCAAGCGGTGTTGCCGGATTCAGCACCGCCCCCGCCCGGCATCCGGCCGTAAGTATCATGTCAATGGTTCGATTCAGGTGCGGACAGGTCTCCGCGTGAACGGATACCAGGTCAGCCCCGGCCTTAATAAAGTCGGGTATATACTTGTCCGGGTTTTCGATCATCAGGTGAACATCCAGTGGAAGGCTGCTGACCCGGTTGACTGCCTCAACGATCATCGGGCCCAGCGTAATATTGGGAACAAAATGGCCGTCCATAACGTCGATATGAATCCAGTCCGCACCGCCGGCTTCAACCGAACGGATCTCCTCGGCAAGGCGGCCGAAATCAGCAGATAAAATCGAAGGGGCAATCAGCTTTTCCATTCTAACACCTCGGGTATCGGATTAATAGATTTCCGTTTTAACCAACTCTTTATTTTTGTACAAGAAGACGGCTGCATCCGTATGCTGGGGCACCATCAGCCAAATTCTCCGGCCCGGCGCCATCAATTCGTCATAGATGGGGGTTGAGAAGCCAAAGGCATTTAACTCAAGCCGAATGTGCTGTTTTAAAATTCCCGGTGGAATCTGGTAGCGAAAAAGCACGTCCGTATTTCCGCTATTAGGTTTATCCGCCTTGCCTCTTTCATTCCAGCGGTTGACTGACAGATCCACCCGTTGATTTGAGTGCACATAATAGCCTGAAAATGGCTCCTGATCAATAATGATATTTGCCGCCGCATCTTTGCGGTAAACGGAATCTATTTCGCCCACGTTCAAACCGTATTTTTCAACGGTTTGAACGGCCTCCTCGAGGTCTATGCCGATAAGGTCCGGCATCATGTAGCCCTTCGGCCGCCCCCCCCGACTGATCAGCAGGTTGATTGCCCCATTTCGCCTTATCTTGTCGCCGGTCTCCGGAGTGTGGGCGATGACAAAATCCTTTTTGATATTCCGGGAAAATGTCCTGGAGACGACGCCGCATTTCAGATCGTTGTTCGCCAGAATAACCTCGGCCTGATCGCGCGGGATGTTGACAAGGTTCGGGACGGTAAGCGTCTTGGTGCCTTTTGAGAGAACCACCTTAACATCCCGGCCTTTTTTTATCATGGTCCCGGCCTTGGGTTCTTGATAGGTCACATGATGGAGGGGGATTTCGGCGTTGTATTCAGAGCCCTTCACTTTGGTATTCAAGCCGAGGTCCGAGAGAAGCTCCAGAACCGCAATGGCATTTTTGCCTTCAAGATCCGGAACGACGACGGTCTCTTCGCTTTCGATAACCAGGGTCAGCGTGAAATAGGCGCTGATTCCGGCTATGGCAAAAAAAACGGCCAATAGAAGGAAGAATTTTAAAATGGAACGGGTCATGATCGTCTTCTTAGCCTCACGGCAAAGAAACCTTCCATATGATGGATATGCGGAAAGCTTCTGAAAGCCCCCCTGTCATCGATCATATGCCTTAAGTCCCCGGCAAGACCGCTTTTGCTTTCCATTACATCAAACTGCGGATGGCTGCTCAGAAATTTTTCAACAACCCCGTCGGTCTCTTCCGGTTCCATGGTGCAGACCGCATAGACAAGAACCCCTGCCGGCGCTACCCGCTGCGATACCGCATCCAGCAAAGAAAGCTGGCGCCCGGCGAAGCGATCCAGGTTCCTTTTCTCTGCTGCCCATTTAATATCCGGGTTGCGGCGAATCACGCCAAGGCCGGAGCATGGGGCATCGAGAAGCACCCGGTCGAAAGCCTCCGGTATTGTCTGCCAAATCGGCTTTGCAAGGTCCATCTGGCAGATATTAACGCTCGTTATTCCGAGCCGTCCCATCTCCTCGGAGAGTCTTCTCAATTTATCCTTGTCCTTGTCAATTGCAAAAACCTTTCCGGCGTTCCCCATCAATTGGGCGATATGACCCGTTTTGCCCCCCATGCCGGCGCAGGCATCGAGTATCATTTCATTCGGCCGGGGAGAGAGACAATGGGCTACCGCCTGGGCCGCCTCGTCTTGCACCTGGAAGAGCCCTTTTTGAAAGGCCGTGAGCTGGTCGATGGGTTTGGAAAGGCCATAAAAAGAAAGCCCCTCCGGCACATACGCCGTTGCGTAAATCTTTTCGCATATTTCGTCCAGCATCTCCCGCAGTGCCTCACGGCTGGTCCTAAGGGTGTTTGTCCTTATCGTTACGGGCGGGATCTGGTTCATTGCCTCACAGAGACGGCGGGTTTCGTCCATCCCGAATCGATCGACCCATCTATGGATCAGCCGGTCCGGAAAGGACTGAGAGATGCCCAGTGCGGCCATCGGGTCATCCGGCAGGCTCTTATGAAGATCGAATGGCAGGCTTCGAAGGGTATTTCTAAGAAGGGCGTTGACAAACCGGCTCGACTTCACGGATACCCACCCTTTGGCTATCTCAACGGCGGTGTCAACCGCGGCGAAATCCGGAATCCGATCCATAAAAAGCATCTGAAAAAGCGCGATCCTCAGTATATTGCGGATATCCGGGGAAATTCTATCAAGCGGCAGGCGGGCCTTCTGGCTGATCATCCAGTCGAGCCGTCTTCGCCAGCGCAGAACGCCGAAAACAATCGCATGCGTAAGCCGCCGATTCTCAGATGAAAAAGCCGCCATCTCCCCGGCAAAGTTTTCAACGACGGTATCCAGCAGATCATGGCAGCGTTCCAGCGTGTTTAATATATCCAGCGCCGTTTTTCGGGCGGCTATGTCATTTCTCTTTGGGTCGGGCGCCATAGAAAGAGGCTTATTGAAGTACGCTGCCTGAAGAAATGGGCGTGCCGCTCAAGAAATCCTGGACATTCAAGCGCTTTCCGGATGCCGCTTGCAGTTCAAGGATTGAAACGGCATCCCTGCCGGCGGCCACGCGGAGCTCTCTCGAAAATCCGGAAATTACGGTGCCCGGTGGTGCATTATGGGTGGAAGGACGGATCTCCGCCCGATAAAAATTCAGCCGCATGTTTTTATAAAAACTATGGGCGAGCGGCCAGGGGTTCATTCCCCGTATCTGTCTTTCAATACGCTCCGCCGGAAGCGACCAGTCGATGCGGCCATCCGATTTTTTGAGCATGGGTGCGTAATTGGCCGCCTCATGGTTTTGGGGCACGGGCTGCCAAGTGCCGGCCTCCAGGGAGGCGATCGTTTGCTTGAGGAGGTCGCCGCCTGCAGGGGCCAGTCGATCGTGGAGGCTGCCGGCCGTGTCATCGGGATAAATGACGGTTTTTGTGGACATCAGTATTTTTCCCGTGTCAAGACCGGTGTCCATAAGCATTGTCGTCACGCCTGTTTCCTTTTCCCCATTAATAATTGCCCACTGGATTGGGGCGGCCCCCCGGTATTTGGGCAGCAGTGAGGCATGCACGTTGATCGCCCCGTAAACAGGCGACTCAAGAATTCGCCTGGGCAGAATATGGCCGAATGCCACAACGACCAGTAAATCGGGGCGGCGCCCGGCAATCGCTTCATAAAATGCGTCGGTTTTGACTGTCTCCGGCTGTAATATGTCCAACCCCAGTTTTAGAGCGGTAGCCTTTACCGGCGGCTCGATAATTTTTCTTCCGCGGCCTTTTTCCCGGTCCGGCTGTGTGACGACGAGAGAAATGGGGCAGCCGTAATCGAAAAGGGCGTTTAGGGCCGGGACGGCAAAATCCGGTGTCCCCATGAATATGACGCCGGGCTTACTGTTCACTTCGTTTAAGCGCCTTTTTCCGTTTCTTTTTGTATAATTCGCGCTTTAATGCGCTGATCCTGTCGATAAAGAGGATGCCGTTCAGGTGATCAATTTCATGCTGCAGAATAACAGAGAGCAGACCATCTGCATCAATTCGCACCGGCTCCCCCTTTCTGTCAAGACCTTCTACGACGACGGTTTCGGCGCGTTTCACATCTGAGCGGATATCCGGGACGCTTAGACATCCCTCATTCTCAGAGATCGTCTCACCGGCGCTGGAGATAATCTTCGGATTGAGTAATACATTGTAATCCCTTTTTACCGCATCGGCCTCGGGATCATAAATGATGATGCTTTTATCTATGCCCGCCTGAATGGCGGCAAGGCCGACACCGGGCGCCTGATACATGGTCTCGGCCATATTCTCGATGATTTCCTCGATCCCCTCATCTATGGTTTCAACGGGTTTCGTTGGCTGTCGCAGCAACTCATTCGGATACGTTAATATTTCAAGGACCATAACCATTTTCCTTTTTTCTTTCTCTAGAGATCAGATAGAATTTTTTTGGCATCCCCTATATCCTTACTGATTTGATCATGCAGCTCATCAATGTTGGCGAATTTTTTTTCATCCCGGATGCGTTTGATGAAATTGACCCGGATGGTTTCGCCGTAAATATCCTGCTTAAAGTCAAAGATGTGGACTTCAACCGTAAACAAATAGTCATCAAATGTCGGCGCATATCCGATATTGGCAACGCCCTTATATTTTTTCTTTCGCCATTCAGCCGTTACCGCGTAAACGCCTGCCTTGGGACAGAGTTCGTCGACGAGTTTGATGTTGGCCGTTGGGAATCCGAGCATGGGGCCGCCGCGTTGACGGCCGGTTATGACGGTCCCGCGGATCTGATAATATCGCCCCAGTAGATGCCATGCATCTTCAACCCGTCCTCCTGTCACAATCTCCCGGACCCGGGTGCTGCTGATTCTCTCCAAAAACTGGTGGGAAATGGGGATCCAGTCGGCAACGAGGACCTCAATGTTATAGGGCTGGCTATAGTTTTTTAAAAACTCGACACTGCCTTCGCGATTTTTTCCGAATTTATAGTCCTTGCCGATGACAATCGCCTTCATGCCGATTTTTTTGATGAGAATCGCCTCAACGAACTCAGCCGCCGTGATATCGGCAAAAACCCGGTTAAACGGGATACATACCAGGACATCAATCCCCGTCTGTTCAATCAATTCAATCTTCTGCTCATAGGGGGTAATCAACTGTGGAGACCCGTTGCTGCTGAGCAGCTTCATCGGATGGGGTTCAAAAGTGATGGCGACGGAAGTCCCATTAATTATTTCCGCATGCTCGATAACCTGATGAAGGATCGCCTGGTGACCCTTGTGTACCCCATCAAAATTGCCAATGGTAATCACCGCGTCCGGGTAGGGCGCTTTTATCTCATTCAAATCCGTAATAAGTTCCATAATCTTTTCAGGCGATATTTTGATAATTATAATCTTGACAGTTATTGGTAAAAAATATATATAAAAAAACTTACTGCAAATCAATCCCTGATTTAAACGGTTGTGCCGAAGTGGCGGAATTGGTAGACGCGCTAGGTTCAGGGTCTAGTGGGGGTTCCCCCGTGGGAGTTCAAATCTCCCCTTCGGCACCAGCTGCGCGTATTAAGCTGCAATCTCAAGCGGTTGCGGCTTTTTTTAGTTGGCTGGGTGCTTATGGGGTGCGTTCGGATAGGCCGCCGCTAGAGCTCTTTAAAGCCCCAGTACGGATAATCAAGGGCATAGTCCGCAATTTTTCCAGGGCTCTTTTCGCGGCTGGCGACGAGCCAGAGCGTGCTGACGCGCTGGGCTGTGGACTGGGGGTCCAGAAGGTCCCAGTTGGGCTGCAGGATAATGGCATTGTCGGCGCTGTATTCTATGTCTCCGGATTCCTTGAAGGATCCGAGGTCGGGTTGCTTGCTATAGTTGCCTTCCCTGCCGCGGGATAATTCCGAAACAACAAGGAATGACGCCTGCTGCTCGTCGCGGATGGCCTCCATATGGCGCAGCCATTCGTCTATTCCCGTACGTCGTTCCGAAAAATTTTTAAAAGGCAGTTTGTGTAGGCTGTCAACGACGACCATACAACTCTCCGTACGCGTCTCATGTTTCATGAAATCGATTTGCCGACGCATGATGTCGGGACTCAGCTTTCGATCCGTGACCACGCGGAAAAAAGTCAGCATCTTTTTTATCTCCTCATTTGCCTGCTGCAGCTGCGCGGCGGCCTCGGGATCCGGATTTTCACGGCGCAGCGATTCTTCCGAGAGCCTGCTCAGGCGACAGAGGGTTCTGAGATAGATTTTCTGGCGGCTGTTTTCAAAATCATAGTAAATGACCGACATGCCCCGCCGGGCCGCCTCAGTAGAAATCTGCATAAAGAAAGTTGATTTGCCGGCTTTCGGCTGACCGCCCATGATGTTGATGCCGCTAATGCCGTCCATGGCATGGTCCATTTTTTCAAAACCCGTCGGCATGCCAAGGAGGCTTTTGCCCCTGTTTTTTTCCAGCGCCTCCAGAAAGCGTCTATGTTCGCGCTCGGGCGACGTAAAGGGGGAGAACGCCTTTGAACGCTTGATCATGCGGGCCACTGCCGCGCCGAGGGCATCCTGTGTTTCCCGGGCAAGCTGCGTCAGATCGTAGCCGTGATTTTTGTTTGGCGGCCAGTTGAGAATCCGTGCTTTGAATCCAAGGCTCGTGGCAAGGGATCGGGCGGCTATCTGAGCTTCAGCGGAGTTATGAAAGAGGATAAACACGTGGTTGATATCAGCAAAGCGCTCTGGCGGCAGTGCATCAAGAACTGAAAGGCTGGGCACGGCAATACCGGGGTAGCCCAGCTCTTTGAGCACGAGGAGATTTTTTTCGCCCTCGGTAATAAAAATTGCGCCGTTTTCACAGCGCTCAATATCTTCTATGTTGAAAACCTGGAATTCCTTCTCCTGGAACTTTTCTTCGCCGGCCCAAAAGGCGTCGGCGTCGTTTCCGGGCCGGATGCAGTGGTATGCGTAGCAGTTTCCGTTTTCTTGAAAATAGGGGTAAACCAGGTAGCGGCCATTATAGCCTACCCGCATTTCATTAAGGGTCCCGGCGGATATACCGAAACTTAGAAAAAAGTCAATTGGTTCCCCCGTCTGATGGGTGAGTTGATGTTTTCTCACTTCGGCATTCAGGGTTTTCGATGGAAACACCAGGTTGCGCACGTAGGAGATCCGATCGGGATCGCATCCCGGCACATGGTTCGGATCGATGCCTAGGAGCCGTCCGAAGTGCGGGGTGAACCCGCCGGGTATGCAGCGGGCGAGGCATCTGAAATGGCCGTAAAAGAAGCTTTCCGGATCGAGGTTGACGATGAGCTTTCCGGGGACGGTGGTTTCAGAATGCGGACAAAATGGGCATGGCGCATGCAGTGTTTGGCCCTCGAATTTAGCTTGGGGCAGATGCCGCAGGTAAAACGCTTTAATAGAATCCGCTGAATTTGTTAATGCCATAAGTTTGAGCGCCTTTGCTATATCCCCCCTTGTCAGTATCCGATGGCGCCACTGGCCTGCCTTTTCAAGGGGAGAATGGCCTTGGCGGAAGTCAGATATAAATTTTGGGGGTTATGGGATGAGAGTTTATTGTTACCATTATTTCATTATTTATTTACAAGTCAAGTTTGATGGCTTCGTAAAAAGTCCAATATCTGTGTTGCGCTGCATCCCTCGGAATTTCACGTACAGCTAAGTACTCTGCATTCCTCGGGATTTTGCGCGCCTTGATCTTGAACTTTTTACTTTGCCATCTCTAAACTGACTTTTTACGAGACTGTCAAGCTTGAGGTACGAGATTGTCAAATCTCAAAAAATAAACAATACCCAAATTCCAAACAACAGGGCGTTCGATTCCCCTTTTCCCTTTGTACTCGGCAGGCTAACGGCTTTCATTAATCAATCCTTGCAGGTCAAGCCTTTTGATAACCGCCGCCGCCTGAAGTTGCGGATCCGCCTTTTTAATCAGAATGACCCGTTCAATGGATTTGGCGGCAAAATTACCGGGGGCAGTTGTTAGCAATATTCGCTTCTCCCGGTTCAGCATCTCAATTCGCTCCTCGGCAATATCTTTTGAGGATTCTATCACATCAAATCCCAGAGAACGCAGTCTTTGGGCCAGTCCGCCCAAATGCTTGTCAGTAATGAATTTGGGTCTTCTTAAGGGCGAGCCGGAGAGGAGCGATGCCCTGGATATTTCCAGTGATTCAAAAACTGGATAAATGGCGACCCGGTCGTTGTCTTCAAGCGACTGGTCCAAGGTGGCGGCAAGAGCGTTGATGATGACCAAATCGACTTTTTTCACCGGCATTTTCAGGATATCGAGGATACTTTGAACAGTCGCAGGGCCTTTCAATTCAAGCGAAAAATCCTTTTTACGCCAATCTTTCGGCAGATAATCGTTTAATTCCTCATAGACCCTGACGGTGATGGATACACTCACGGATTTGTAGTCCGTAAAAGTCGGCATTGATTGACATTGAACCATTTTTTAAAATCCCTGTACTCGCGCCGAGGCTGAGTACAATCATACTGTGCGACTTCGTGTCGCACACTAACGGCGGAAGCCAATGGGCGCCAGGGCTTCCACTGACTTGCCTTAAAGATGGTTAATGCTCAATTCCCACCGAATATTCAAAAGCCGCATGGCCCTGGCGATCCTTTGCGCGGCCTTGTTGTGTGCTCAATATTTTTCTTTACTAATAGGGCCCTTACCAAAATCAATGACTTCGGAATGAAACTCAATTTCAAACCATTCTTGAAAAAGCTTGAATGATATATTTTTAGGCCAATCTTCCTCGTCACGATGCCATTCAAAAAGTTCATACTCAAAAATGGAACGGAAATTTTTTTTTAGAAAATTTATCGACTCCTTGTCTGTATCAAAATGCGGAAGAAGAATAACAGTACAGTCATTCTGGAGTTCATCGATTGAAACTGGATCATCAGTCCCCGGAAGGGAATTTATCCACTGCACATAGGGATCTTTTGGTTTTATCACCGCAACTTGTCGATTTATAGAATCCATGTTTCTCATGCACACAACGTTGGAAGCCAGGAGCAGCCAGGGCTTCCACTGACTTTATTAAAGATGGTTGATGCTCAATTGCCCTCGGCTTGTCAAAATTCCGCCGGCCCTGGCTGTCGCCTGGGCTGACTGGTTCGATGAGCTTGTTTATTTCGGAGAAATAATTTTAACAGTTGGGAAATAGGTTTGGTACCTGGTTTTATCCCGTGTGATTAACTCAATATCTAATACGGCGGCTTGTGCACCGATAAAAAAGTCCGGTAATGGGGACTTCTTTGCACCTTTATGCTTTCGATATTTGAGAAACGCTTTACCAGCAAGGAAAAGGGATTCCTTTGGAATTTCTAACATCTGAAATCCGCTTTTTGAAACAGCAACTTCCAATTCCTCAATCTTATTAAATCCAATGGAAATTTCGGAATATATGATTTGGTTAATGTATAAAGGGGTATGATGGGCATATTCAGAGAGAGCGGCCTCCGACCATTCAGCCCAAACAGGATCATCGAGAAAAACATCCAGGATAATATTGGAATCAACAAGGAGGCCTTTCATAAATCATCTCTTGTGAGTGCCATAATTTCGTCTGTGGTCATTTTGACCGTCGCAACACCACGAAGTTTTTTAAACTTGCGGGTTGCGCGGCCTGTTCCTTTTCGCTTTACCAAAAAGACTCGGTCTCCCTCTTGTAAAAAGTCAATCTCTGTATCTGGGGTTATCCCTAATTTTTCCCGTATGTTAATTGGTATCGTAACCTGCCCTTTTGTCGTCACTCTCATTTTTTCCTCCAGCATTACGTATTACTGGTAAGGGTAATACATAATTCTTGATAAATCAAATATTTTTCATCGAACGCAGCCTTCACCGGCAGGAACGAAGCGCAGCGGAGTTCCTGTCCGAGTGTAAGGCATGGTTCGCTGCATTTAAGCGACTTTCAGATGAAGCTTTTTACCAAGTGCTCTTGCGTAATTTTCAAGCGTCGAAAGCTTGATATCTTCCGCGTGATTCTCAATTCTTGATGGCTTCGTAAAAAGTCCAATATCTGTGTTGCGCTGCATTCCTCGGAATTTCACGTACAGCTAAGTACGCTGCATTCCTCGGAATTTGCGCGCCTTGATCTTGAACTTTTTTCTTTGCCATCCCAAAATCGACTTTTTACGAGATTGTCAATTGTTATCTTATTTTCAGGATATTGAATTGTTTTTTGATCAAAAAATTTGAAGCCCTCCGGGATTTCCAATTTCACCGCATCTACTGCGTCAAATGATGTCTCGCATAGACAACTATCGCTCGAGATCATTTTCCTTGTATCTGCGGTAAACTTGAAAATCGCTCAATTTAGGTAATAATATGGCTGGCGATCAATTCGCCGAGATCAATCGCCTCCATTTTGCCTTCCAGGCCCGCCACCTTGATACCGTCTTCGATATTGGTCAGGCAGAAGGGACAGGCGGTGACAACAACCTGGGCACCCGCCTGCCGGGCCATCCGAACCCGTTTAACGCCCATCCGTTCGTCCTCGACGGGTTCGTAGAAAAGCATCAGGCCGCCGCCACCGCAGCAAAAGGAGCGGTCCCGGCTTCTGAGCATATCCACACGCCGGATCCCCGGAATACAATCAATCGCCGCACGGGGATCTTCATATATTTCGTTATGACGGCCCAAATAACAGGGATCATGATAAACAAACACCTTGTCTTTTTCCTCTTCGGTCACCCCGGAGAGCTTGATCTTGCCGGACTTGACCGCCTGCAGGATTACCTGGCTCATATGTTCAACCGGCGGCAGCCCCGCATATTCGTTTTTTAACACATTAAAGGCATGGGGATCGCCGGTGACAATCCGCTTGGCCCCGGAATTTTTAATCGCCTCCGTATTGTGGGCCTTTATATCCTGGAAAAGCATTTCCTCGCCGAACCGCCTGATTTCGTTGCCGGAGTCTTTCTCCGCCTTGCCCAGGATACCGAAATCGATGTCGGCGGCACAAAGAATCCTTGCGTTGGCTTGGGCCACGGACTGCATGCGGTCGTCATAGGAGGTACAACTATCGACGAAATAAAGGGTTTCAGCCGTTTCCCCTTTTTCAAGAACCTTTACGTCACAGTCCTCCAGATCTTTGGTCCAATCCGCACGCTTTTTCTCCATCTTGCCGTAAGGATTACCCCGTTTCTCAAGCGACTGGAGGGGTTTCTGCAGAGACTGGGGCACGTTGCCCTCGTCCACCATGGCGCGGCGAAGATCCACGATCTTGTTGATGTATTCAATCCCCAGCGGGCATTCCTGCTCGCATGCCCCGCAGGTAGTGCAGGACCAGATCTCATCTTCGCTGAAGATATCCCCGATTAGTGCGCCGCCGGATTGAAATTCACCCATCAGCGGATAATGGGAAAATGCATAGTCCCTTGCCTTCAACGAAATAAAGCGCGGGGACAGGGGGCGGCCCACCGTATTGGCGGGACAATTATCCGCGCACCGGCCGCAGTCGGCACATGTATAGAAATCCAGAATATCCTTCCAGGTAAAATCCTCAAATTTTTTGACCCCAAAGGATTCCAGGTCATCAAGCTGTTCTTCACTGACGCCGTAGCGAACCGGCCGAATATTGCCCTTATCCAGGCGCATGAAGAAAACATTGAAAATGGAGGTAATGACATGAAAATGTTTGCCGAGGGGGAGAAAGCACAAAAAGGTAAAGAATACCAAATCGTGCACATAATAGGAAATGACATGCAGATTTTGCAGCATCGCATGGGACTCATCCACCAGCAGATTCTTGAAGAACCAGCCCAAGGTGGCGGGCGCCAGGAAATCGGGCTGAACCCCGGCCTGAATCTGAGCGGCCACGTGGCAGGCCTCAAAAAGACTTTCAGAAACCATCAGGGCGGCGATAAAAAACAATACCAGCAGGGCCTCCCATGTATGATCATGGGGATAGGCTTCTGTATACTGGTATCGCTCCGGTTTGAAGATGCCCCGCCGAACCGCCGCGATAACAACAGCAAAAAAAACGGCGGTGGCCGCATAATCCTTCAGGGTATAATAGATATCGCCCAAAAAGGTATCCAGTCCGGGGAAAACGAACCCCTCTGAAATCCCTTTAATAACGAGTTCCGTTGAACGGACGGACAGAATCAAAAAGCCGAAGAAAATAATGATATGCAAAACTCCGGCTATCATATATCGGGGATGGCGCCATTGCGCCAGCCAGATTTTTAGAATATTTTTTATACGCTCAACCGGTCGGTCAAACCGATAGTCCGGCCTGGCCTTGACAATGGGTGCCAGCCGCTTGGCAATAATATAGGCAAACAGCGCAACAGCCACCACCGGGATCAATACGGATAATATCACGGTGGGGATGCCGAATACGTCAAACGTCGCCGGTGATTGCAATAAAGGTTCCATAATGTTCGTTCCTTCTCCTTTCATCTCGTCGTATCGCTCCGGCCCCTCACCTCTGCGAGATCGACGATATATAATAATCCGAATAGCCTATGAATGAACGTTCATTCATAGTTTAAATTACCCTTTCAGTCAAGAAAAAATTAAGCTTGATGGCTTCGTAAAAAGTCCAATATCTGTGGTTGCGCTTCCATCCCTCGGAATTTCACGTACAGCTAAGTACTCTGCATTCCTCGGGATTTTGCGCGCCTTGATCTTGAACTTTTTACTTTGCCATCCTAAAATCGACTTTTACGAGATTGTCAAGTTTGAATTTTAAATTAAAATCGAGTTTTGTCATATAGTTAATGAAATTACAAATCCCAAATAACAAACAACAGCCAAATCTTAATGACCAAAATCCCAAAGCTCAAACAAACTTTAAGCCTTGCCTGACGGACAGCGGGCTAATCCCGCGATATTGCGCTTGACATTTATTCCGAAAAAGTTAAAACTATTTCGGAATCTAAATCCGAAATAGTTTGGTGAAAAAGGTGTGTATGTTTAAGGACCGGCTTGTATATCCGAAACTGGAAAAACAGAAAGACAATCAAAAGATTACGGTTCTGGTGGGCGCAAGGCAAGTGGGCAAGACGACCCTGATGCGCCGGCTGTACGAGTCGTTCGGTAAAACGCACCGCTGCCTGTTTTTGGATTTGGATATCTATTCCAATTATGAGCGGGTCAGCTCTTACGAAAACTGTATTAACACACTCAAATTGAATGGGTACCAGGGGACAGGGGATGGGCTGTTTATCCTTTTTCTGGATGAGTTTCAACGCTATGCGGACATCAGCCGGGTGTTGAAAAATCTCAGCGACCATCATCCGGATATCAAAATTTATGCATCCGACTCATCTTCACTCGCCATAAATGAACAAATACAGGAAAGCCTGGCCGGGCGAAAACGGGTTTTTCGGATATATCCGTTAAATTTTAGGGAATATCTGCATTTTATCGAGCGGCCTGATTTGATTCAAAAGCTTGACAATTTGCCCAATATTAAATCAGACCGGCTTTTTGAAATCATCCCGGAAGCGTTCCGGGAACTGGAGCGTTTCATGATTTATGGCGGCTATCCGGAAGTCGCCCTGGTGCCGGACAATGAAAAACAGGCAGTGCTGGCCTCGATCTTTGACCTCTATGTCAAAAAAGATCTGGTGGATTTTTTAAAGGTTGAAAGAATTCAGCATGCCAAGACCTTGATTAGACGGCTTGCGGTTAATCATGGCCAGGAGGCCCGTTTCAATCAGTTATCCCAGATGGCCGGTATTGATGATAAGACAACGAAAAATTATATCGAGATTTTGAAGGAAACCTTTCTGATCACGGTTCATACGCCCTGGTTTACTAATCGAAATAAGGAATTGGTTAAAATGCCCAAGATATATTTTCTTGACAGCGGGGTTCGGAATTTTTTTGTAAACAATTTCAATGCCGGTGATGTGCGCTCGGACATACCGTATATTTTTGAAGGGTTTGTGATTTCCGAGTTGATCAAATCAGGGATCGCGCCCGAAAATATTAAATTCTGGCGCACGAAAAACAAGCAGGAAGTGGATATGGTATTAGATGACGGTATGGTCATCACGCCGGTTGAAATAAAGTACAAAAAACGCCTCAAGCAGTCGGACTACCATGGGCTTTACCGGTTCAGGGAGGCCTATCCCGAATGCGGGCCGCTTTTCATGGTGAATCCGGGGAGCAACCGGCAGGCGGAAAGAGGCGTGCTGCAGGTATCTCCCTTTGAGCTGGGCCGGGTAGGCCAGGGTGGCAAACCTTAAACTCCCCCCTGCATTCTCTGCCTGCAATTGACTTTGCATCGGAACATATTTAAAATACTAAAAATGATGTTGGTGCTAAACCGTCGTAGGGTCGGCCACCGTGCCGACCATTTACAGTCGAAGTAAAAAAATACCTTGAAAATTTATCATGATGTGATAAATTTTTTATCATGATAAAACGTAATATCATCGATGAGCTTCTGGATGCACTGGCGGATTCACCGGTTGTGTTTCTTCAGGGCGCCCGGCAGGTGGGCAAGTCGACGCTGGTTCGGTCCATTGTTTCCGATGCGTTTCCGGCCTCATATGTGAGCCTGGATAATGCAACGTCTCTGGCTGCTGCAAAGAGTGATCCCGGCGGGTTTATCGCCGGGCTGTCCCGGCCGGTGATTTTGGACGAGGTTCAACGGGTACCGGAACTTATCCTGGCCATCAAGGAAGAGGTGGATAAAGATCGGCAAAAAGGGGCTTTTTTACTTACCGGCTCAGCCAGTTTTTTAACCCTGACGCTTGTCAATGAATCCCTTGCCGGGCGGATGGAGATATTAACCCTGTGGCCCCTTTCCCTGGGAGAGTTGAACGATCGTAAAGAATGTTTTGTCGACCGTTTGTTTTCAAATGATTTCAAGGTCGGTAAATCTCCGGAAGATGATTTTAACCTTTTTGAATCCTTGGTGAGGGGCGGTTTCCCCGAGGTTTTTGTCCGCAAGCCGTCCAGGCGGCGAAGCGCATGGTTTGAATCTTATCTGACGGCTATCGTTGATCGCGATGTCCGCGACATCGCCGGTATACAAAAGACAGGCAGCATGCTGCGGCTAACCCGGCTTCTTGCCGCCCGTACCGGGACCCTGCTCAATCAGTCTGAGCTGTCCCGCAGTGTGCAGATCCCAAATGCAACCATGGTCAGGTATCTGGAACTGCTGCGCAGGGTCTTTCTCGTTCATTTTATTCCGGCCTGGTCAACAAATTTCGGCAAAAGGCTTTCAAAATCGTCGAAGGTTTTCATGGTGGACAGCGGAATGGCCGCGCATCTTATTGGCGCGGATAAGGCCAGGCTCGATCGGGAACCGGAAACAGCGGGACAGCTTCTGGAAACGTTCGCAGTCAATGAAGTGGTCAAGCAGCTCGGTTGGAGCCAAACCCGGGCAAGGCCGTTTCATCTTCGGACGCATGCAGGATTGGAAGTAGACTTGATCCTTGAGACGTTTTCCGGCGAGGTAGCCGGCATTGAAATAAAGAAGGCGGTTGATTTGAGAAGCCGGCATTTCAGTGGTCTGCGCTCACTCAAGCAGTCTTTGGGCCCTCGGTTTAAAAGCGGGGTGGTGATATATGCCGGCTCTGAAATCGTACCTTTTGAAAGGGATCTGTTTGCCGTGCCGGTGCAAGAATTATATCGGAGCTGAGTGATGCGGATAATCGTAATTTGACATAATAAGCTAATTATGCTACATCCTAAAAAGCTAAAAAAAGTACAGCTTAAAAAGCGAATAAAAAACCGAAGACTATGGCTGCACCCCATAAAAAACTCGCTGAATCCCTTGAAGTCCTGCAAGCGCTTCAGGGGCGCGCTATTGTCGCCGTGCGTTCAGCTGATCTGCCCCGGACGCATCGCGAGCGCCTTCTTAAAAACGGCTTCCAAGGAACTCGACAATATTTAATATTATCTTAGAAGCTTCCGCTGCTGTCATTCCGAGAAACGAAAGTGACGAGGAATCTTGATTGTTAAAGATTTCTCGCTACCGCTCGAAATGACAATGCGAACGCTTTTCAGAGTTACTTTCTGCAAAAATGGTGCGCCAGCGCAATAAATCGCTTTTTACAAGAAGTCATGAAGGGTTGGTATATTCCTGTCAATCCGGGTGAGACGGCGGGTGAGCGTAGTGTTTGGTATACATCATACTGGGGTTTTTGTGCTGCATATCTAAATGAGCGTTTTGGGTCAAATTGGAGCCTTTCTCCAGAGCAGTCGTTATTATTGCATGTCGGGAACATGACGGTCCCCCGTCAATTACTTGTACGCTCACCCAAAGCCCGAAACAGGGTCACAAAACTGCTGCATGGCACATCATTACTGGATACCCGTGCAAGGCTGCCCGCCGATAAAGATGTTTCAGAAAAAGAAGGTCTGCGTTTGTTTTCTGTATCTGCGGGATTGGTGTATTGTGGGGCCGGGTTTTTTTCAGAAAATCCAACGGACGCGCGGGCAGCTCTGGCCATGATAGCAGACGCGGCTGATGTGCTTGGATTGCTGCTTGAAGATGGTCGTTCCACGGTTGCCGGTCGACTTGCCGGGGCTTTTCGAAATGTCGGGCGTGACCGTGTTGCCGATGATATTGTTAAAACCATGCGGGCTGCGGATTACGAGATTCGAGAGAAAGATCCATTCAAGAACACAATAAGCGCGATTCTGCCGGCACATCAAGTGTCTCCTTATGTGAACCGTATTCGCCTGATGTGAGAAAATATGCGGGGCCCCATCATCAAACAATTTTCGCCGGCACCCGGCCGGCCTCCAAATATCGATGGGTATTTAAAGGCGATTGATGAGATTTATGCAGCGGATGCGTATCACTCATTGTCCATTGAGGGTTACCGGGTCAGTTCTGAGTTGATTAAACGGGTTCGAAAGGGGGATTGGCATCCGGAAGAAAATAAAGAAGACCGCGATCATCTTAACGCATTGACGGCGCGCGGGTACTGGTTGATGTGGATTTAATATTGGCGAAGTCGGGATCTGTTAAGAAATATCTGAACCGGATTAAAGAGAAGCGGCAGGTGGATTTAAAGAATTGATGGCTTCGTAAAAAGTCCAATATCTGTGTTGCGCTTCCGTCCCTCGGAATTTCACGTACAGCTAAGTACGCTGCATTCCTCGGGATTTTGCGCGCCTTGATCTTGAACTTTTTACTTTGCCATCCTAAAATCGACTTTTTACGAGATTGTCA
>Ga0209944_1000070_pt1 | contig 39969 bp, 36 predicted proteins | sample SalPonR1_C_D2_MG_FD_185701 | JGI IMG/M metagenome (GOLD analysis project Ga0209944, IMG submission 185701) | Salt pond soil microbial communities from South San Francisco under conditions of wetland restoration - Salt Pond MetaG R1_C_D2_MG... ...
TCGTTGATTTGAGCGGAAAGTATGAAGGGAAACCATAAAAGTCCGTACAGGAGTTGCTTCATCTAAGCGGCTTTAGATCCGAAATATAGGAATTCTGAATTAGATGCACTGTTAGCCCGAATTCTTCACAAAAACTTTATCCCAGAGCACGTACATCAATAATAGTTTTCTGTATATCAATAATTAATCAAGCGGTTTACCTTCGAACCTGAGATCTTTTTATGAGTAATTGTCGAAACCTTAATCCAAGCTAAAAGAGACAGGCAAAAAAAAATTCGTATCTTTAGATAAATCATATTTAACACTGGGATAAATACTTTTTTACAATTTATAAAAGGCTATAAAATGGTAAACATTCATTATTTATTGAACATAAAACGAATCGCACCTTTTTTACTTTTTGCATTGTTTCTATTAAGTTGTGAGGAAAAAGATATGGATTTGAACGCGGACTGCTATCCCATTAAATCCAACCCTCTTTTCTCTGAAGAAAAGTTTAAGAAGAATTACTCGATTGAGCTTCCTGAAGATTATACTGGTCAGGGATATTATGTGTCTCCGTTTCTGATACCTACCTTTGAAAGGTTTTCTCCGGAAGGTGTTCATTTATTTTATCAATATGTATGTCCTACGGACTGTGCAATATATTTTGGGCCACGTATCGACAGTCCACCCCCGGAGGAAATTTGCTACCACCATACATGTAATGACACTTTAAATCAGAAAATAGAGTTTTGTAATAGTAATGAGCATAGCATGATATTATACTATAGTTCCACAGGCTTTGATCGTGCCAAACTATATATGAAAGATGAAGGTGTATTTAAAGAGGCGTTAAAAATTGAATTGAATGGACAAGGGATAGAAAGTGTTATTGGAGTCCTATCCACCATTAAAAGAACAGAATAGAAAGCTTGTAAGCGTATTGACAGCCGATAGTAGCTTTGATTTAAGTCGCTGAAAAATACCACTTGTGGGGCGCTCAAGCTATTCTTTTTTTTAATACCATGGGACGGACCTCCCCCTCTGTATGCGCAATGGTCGGTGTAGCACGCCAACGGAAACTCCATTCGCTTCAATCGAATTGAGCTAGTAATAGTCGATACAGACATTTTATTCACACCAGGATCGATGAATCATGGGTAGCTGATGTGAGATTCAGTGACCCTTTTAATTAATATCCTATTCGACGCGGATATAGCTTCTATTCAAAGAAACGGAAGCTTCTCTTCTGAACAGCCAATTACTTTGGTGCTTTTTGCATGGATTGGAACTTTTGCTGCAGTTGCGGATCGCTCTGCACCATCATGCTAACTTCTTGATATCTTCTCTGGGTGAAACCGGCGTCAGAAAGTTTTTCCTGCATTTGCTGGTTCGCATCTGATTGAATGCTTTGCACTTTTTCTACAGCCGACTGAAACTTTTGCATTTCTTCCGAACTTACCTCAGAATCAGCTGCAGGATTTTGCTGGGCTCGTTGTATTTCACTGTACCGCTGAGCGTCTAAACCCTCTTCTGCCACGGCGGCGAGCATATCTTGCTGTATCTGCCCTCTAAACGTCTGCATATCCTGGAAGGCCGTCATGAAACGCTGAAACTCCTGATCGCTCACCTCTTTCACTTCCATAGCCGATTGTCTGGCGCCGGGGGTCGGTTGTTCTTGTTGTGGAGCTTGTGTTTGCTGTTGTTCGGCTTGATTTTCTTGATTTTCTGGCTCCTCACTATTTTCTGTGTTTTGTTGACAGCCTATAACTAGGGGCAGGACGAATACAATGAGCGCAAATAACCTAAAATTCATCTTCTTTCTACTTTGTTTACTGTGCGAACGGGGCCTTTCTATTTTTATTCTGTATGTTGGGCTTTTATTTGAAATATTAAAGTGTTTCGGCTCACCTCGACTTCGCTCGGTGAGCAGGGGTTATTATGACTTGTACGGTTCGACTGAATTCACCGCATTCTACGCCAAGAGCAAGAGATCATTTACTTCAAGTGTGAGGGATAATGCATGCTCTCAGGCTTTATACATTTTAACTGATGGGAGGTCGAAGCTCCCTGCTCACCGGGCGGAGCCGAGGTGAGCAGAGGCATAATATTGCGTCGCCTATGAAAAGAAATCATGCCAGAGTGTTACTTTAAAACATAGCACCTCTGTGTGTCTTATCAAGTAACGCAGAGAATTGGCACTCCGAACCCAGCCGCGAAGAAAAACCAAAACAAAAAGTAGAATCTTATCTATCTTTAATAGCAGAGATAATCATAAAGCACTACTCATGCGATACGCATACCTTTTCCTCATTGTGATCCACGGCCTAATTCATCTCATCGGATGGTTCAAGTCCATGGGCTGGGCTGAAAACAGCCCCATTTCTGCGCCCATTTCAAAGTCAGTGGGCGGGCTGTGGGCCCTGGCAGCGATTCTGTTGGTCAGTTACGCGGTGATCTATGGTCTTAAAATGCCCGAATCGTGGATGTTGGGCTTAGCGGCGCTGCTTTTGTCGCAGACACTCATCATCATGTTTTGGGCCGATGCGCGGTACGGCACCATCATCAATGTTCTCCTGCTCATTGCTGTACTCTTTTCCTACGGGGAATGGCAATTTCACCAACAGGCCCGGGAAGATGAAAAAACCTTGCTAGGCGGATTGGGAGTTCCAACCCCAATTGGATCCGATACCTCCGGTTTGCCGTCTCCGGTAAAAAAATGGTTAGCCCGGTCCGGGGCGCTGAAGAAGCCCCGAATGACTCACGGCGAAATCCGGCAGCGGCTGCAATTAAAAACCGCGACGGATCAGAAGAGTTTTTATCCGGCCACCGCTGAGCAGATTACGCGAATAGATACGCCGGGCTTTCTATGGCAGGTAGAGGTGAAGATGAATCCTCTGCTGTGGATGCGCGGTCGCGATAGTTACCAGGAAGGAAAGGGCACCATGAATATTTGGCTGAATAGCTTGATTCCCGTTGTCCGTGAATCGGGTCCAAAGATTGACGAAGGGGCTATGCAGCGGTTTTTGGGCGAGATGGTATGGTTTCCCCACCAGGCCTTGCAGTCTTACATCGAATGGGAAGCCATAGACGAAACCCGGGCCCGGGCGACGATGAATTGGAGGGGAATGCAGGCCAGCGGAACCTTTACTTTTGGAGAAGAGGGAGACTTTACGCGTTTTGAAGCGATGCGCTACTATGGGGCCGACAAAGATGGTGATAGAATACCGTGGATTTTGACGGTTCAGGGCTATGAGGAGTTTGATGGGGTGCGTGTACCTTCGAAACTAGAAGCGACCTGGCAGTTAGATTCAGGCCATTGGACCTGGCTAAAAATGGAGGTGGAGTCAATTCACTTCGGGATGGACTGAGTGTCAGAAACCCTGTAAACTCAGGGGTCTGTTGGTACCAGCCTATGTTTTTAGTAAATTAGGGTAAATAAACCCGTATATCATGTATACAATTAAGCATTTCTCTCTTTTTTTATTCTCCTTTTTTCTACTCCTCACCACCACATCGGCACAAGAGACGACAAACCACGAGCTGGGGCTGAGGATGGCCGGTCTAAACAATTTTGATTTTATTTATAAAAAGCAAACGGCTGAAAATCGATATCTGCGGTATCAGATCGGGAATGTCAATATAAATTACGACAATTCCAATATTCTTAGAGAGGATCCAAATTTTGTCGAGGATGAAGAGATATCGAGATCGAATCTGAATTCATCCATTGGTTTCGGTCTGGGTTTTGAAAAGCGAAGAATCATTGCTGATAAGCTAATGTTTATTCACGGATGGATTCCCAGTATTGGTTTAGATTTTAGTAATAGAACGGAGGATGGTGAAAATGTGGATCAAAGGTTTGGTGTCGGACTGGGTATCGGATACATCATTGGTTTTCAGATGCCTCTATCCGACCGATTTCAGATCAGCATTGAGACCATACCTTCTCTATTCGTAGAATATGAGCATATAGAATTTGAGCGAAGGGACATACTTACTACGCAAGATGATATCCACACCGATCTCGACTTCTATGCCAACCTTGTGTCACTAAGCGTCATGTACCGCTTTACGACCGAGAAATAAGTACACAAACCCACGAAGGAAGCATTACACCCGATTCCCCCCGCGGTAGCGATGCGCAGGGCCCGAAGGGGTCGCCGGCAGGGGACCGATAGCCCGGAGCGTAGCGGCGGCGGCTCGAATGCGAGCCGCCGCACCGCCCAAAAAAAATAAATTCTGTAAGCTGAGGGATAAACAGAACCTTTGTTTACATTGTATACTATATAAAGGAATATATGGAATATGTAATTATCGCCCTTCAGGTCATTGTAGGCTTAAGTATTTTAAATGTGTGGCTGCTGAGAGGTCAGAAATCGACGCAATGGCGCGGTGGAGGTGCCAGCAGTATTTTTGAAGAGTTTAAGGTTTACGGTCTGCCTCAATGGTCGGTCTATGTTGTGGGCACGCTAAAAGTGATTTTGGCGATCTTGCTTATCGTGGGAATTTGGTATCCGGAACTCAGGTCTCCTGCTGCTGGCGGTCTTGCCATATTGCTGGCAGGCTCTGTAAGTATGCATATAAAAATTGGAGACCCGCTCATCAAGTCCTTTCCCGCAGCACTCTTTTTAGCCATGTGTTTGGTTATCGTTTTTGCGGCCTAAAGTCACGGAAAAAGAAACTGGCCGTAGTGCACGCTCAAATACAGATTGAGGACGGCATAGATTAGGGCTGGCGAAGCGGCGTATATATGGTCGCGTATGGCAAGGCGCACATAAAAGCCAAAAATCATCATAGCTGAAAGGCCTGCTGCCGCCAAGAATGCGATCAGGGGATGAATAAAGTACCCCAAAATCAGCCCCAGGGCACCCAAAAGCTGCAAAATACCCGTCAACACGCGTTGTCGGGGGTAACCAAAACGCACAAACTCTTTTCGCATATGGGGCGCAAACAAGCAGCTGGTACCATAGATCAGAAAGGAAATCCCGGAGAAAAAAGTAAAAAGTGTGGGCGCATTCATATCACGCTGTTGAGTGTGCAAAAAGCAAGGAAAAACTATTCACAGACAAATTTAAAAGAGCGTCGTTCTTAAGGGTTCAAACCAAAAGCCGACAGGAAAGTTTAGCTACAGAAAAGCGTATTTTTACATCATTTTTTTCGAACTTTGTGTATGAAGTATTACCACGACCCCGAAACCACGACACCACAGCGTATTTTAGGCTATGCGTTTTCCATTATTGCTTCTTTGATCATAGCCATTTCCGGCGTCTTAAAATGGATTCCGGTGGCCTCGGCGATCGAGCCGCTAGAATTACTGGACTTGGCCGATTACGCCATTTGGGTCGGAGCCGCTGAGCTTGTCTGTGTAATTTTGTATTGGCTGCCTCGCACACAGTCGCTGGGCTTCTTTTTCTTGTGTTCTTACACAGGCGCCATCTTAGTAGCCGAAATCCTTATGGGCGAATTCCCTTTCCCCGCATTGTCCTTAGGCATGTTTTTATATGTGGGCACACTCCTGCGCCGGCCTTCCTTGCTCCATTGACATAAAAGAGCCTTTTCCCGCTTAAGCCTTATGTAATATTTTTAATGTTTTGGGCGATCCCCGCCCGCTGCTTGCACCTCGGGCGTGGCGTTACGCTTTGGGCTGTCGGTCCGGCGCCACAATACATTGTGGCTGGGACGCCCGGCAAACGCCGGGCCCCGCCGCATCACTATCGCGGAGGGGTAATAAAATGATTTGTGCGTAGGGGGATTTGCTAGATGGTTGTTGTGAATAGGTTCCCGGCGATTGTCAAGAAGACCCTTTTTGATCGGTGACTTTTTGCTTGGCGAATGTGGAGTATCATGAAATAGGGGGACTATAGCATAGAAGATACTTTCTTTTTTAGTCGAAGGAATGGTTTTTAGTCTAAGAAGAAAATAGTATTGTCAAAAGAACTACCCAGCAGAAGTAGTTGTACATAGTAAAGCGCTTCTTCAAAAAATAGATGTTTTTCAAGAAACATTCTAAAAAAAAACTGCTACTCATCTTTGAAAATATCTGTGCAGATGAAAAGACATCACCAGCGCTGAAGCAAATTTGGTGCACAACGGTCAAAGACTAATACTGATGCCCTGTTCTGCCTATCAACGACTGATTAAAATCAATAGGTTAAGTGACTGAAGTCACCAAAATTAAAAAAAGGCTTCATTATATTTAGTATTTAATGCAAACTTAAAATTTTAACAGATGGTGAGTCGAATTTTATTAATTGCGTTCTTTTTTACATTATTCGGATGGAACAATCTTTCGGGGCAAAAGGTGGAGCACTTGATTCAAGATGCTCCGGAATTAAATACTTTTTATAGTGCCTTGGGGGGCAGTGTCTGGACTCAAGATGAGAATTGGCCTGTTTCCGAGAATATTGAGGATTCACTGAAAATGCCATTTGGACTTACTTTTATCATAACGGACACTATTGAGGTCAATGATTCCACTTCACGTTATGTGTATGAAACGACTCAAATTATCTTACAGGAGAATGGCTTATCAGGCGAAATTCCTGCCGTGGTATTACCGGAATTGCGAAAATTATCGGCCTGGGAAAATGAAATAACGGGCGTTAGTCCCGGCCTATCTGCACCGTTATTGGCTGAAGTCAGTTTAGGTCGAAATCAAATTAGTTCCTGGGATGCCCTAGGTCTACCTAGTTTAACACTGTTAGAACTTCCTAAGAATGACTTAACTGAGATTCCGGGTTCAGGCTCATATCCTAGTCTTACTTACCTAAATTTAATAGACAACCCAATAGACCAAATTCCTACAAATTTAGATTTTCCTTCTTTAGAAACGCTATGGCTGTATGATTGCAATATTAAAGGGCCTTTGCCGGATTTGAACCTTCCAAATTTGGAAAAATTGGAGCTTGGAAACAATCGATTCGAAGGGCCTATGCCAGCCTTTTCAAGTTTGAAAAAACTGAAAGAGTTAGATATAACGAGAAGCAATCTCACGGGTCCATTGCCGACTTCATTTGGTTTTAATTCGACCATTGAAGTGCTTGAGTTGAGTGGGAATGAGTTTAGTGGAGCCCTTCCTGCTTACAATTTTCCCAATCTAAGAGAGTTACACTTGGCAAGAGACACTTCTTACCTTTCCGGGCCATTGCCCAATTGGAATATGCCCAAAATAGAGTTTCTCACATTAGCTGCTAATGTCAATATAAATCAATTTTCAGGAGGTCTTCCCAATTGGAATATGCCAGAGATAGAGACGCTGAATCTCATGAATTGTCAGCTGTCAGGCCCCCTTCCTCCTATGAATTATCCAAAGCTGAAGGTGATGGCATTAGCAAGGAATCAATTTAGTGGAACCATACCCTCCTTCGATTTCCCCGAATGTACTTACTTTGACCTTAGTTTCAACCAGTTGGACTCGCTTATCTATTTAAATGTTCCTCAAGCCAATGTGGTGTATCTAGCCAATAATAATTTGAAAGGGGAATTTCCGGAAATCTCTTGTAGGGGTTTTGTAGATGTGTTTGGCAACCAATTTACGGGCACATTTCCTTACTTGGGTGAAAGTATTAGCGCCCTTAATTTGAACTTTAATAAATTTGAAGGTATCGATCCCGCTTATGCAAATTCAGGACAATTTAGTACGCTGAGCTGTGCCTCAAACCGCCTGGACTTTGATGATTTACTACCCTTTCAGAATATATCATTTTTTAGATATAGTCCGCAGGATAGTATCCCGATGTACGAAGCAAGAAATCAGCAGAATCAACGAGTTTTAAGTGTAGAAGAGGGCGGAGGTACAAACTTTCAGTGGTATCGGAATGGAACAATCTTGAATGGTGAGACTTCAAATCAGATTGTCATAGGAAATCATAATTCTAAAGAGTATACTTGTGCAGTTACAAATCCGGATTTACCGGATCTGACACTTTTTACCAGATTGGTCCAGAAACCCGGCGCACGTTGCTGGGAAAATGACTACTTTAAAATTTGTCTGGAAGATGCAGAAGCAGGTTGGTTGGCTACGGACAACGACCATGAAATACAAAGTTCTGAAGTCATCGTTTTTAATGAATTCCTATACTTTGATGGAAGTTGTACTATAGATACACAACAACTTTCGGTAGTTGTGGATGGTGCTTTTCGCTTGAAAGAAGTGCCTTTGCCGGGCGGAGGTACCGGTAATTTCAAACTGGCGGAAGGGAAATATGACTTGGCACTGGCCGGGGCTTCAGGGACTCTGACCGGATTCATTAACGACCAGCTGTCTACCTTCACCCCTGATATTGGAGGACTAGAGATCAAACTAGATGAGCTGTTGTTACTCGGTGGCAAATCAGCGGATGGGGTGTCGATTTCATTTACGGTGGCATTTGATGCATTATCGCCCGGCTGTGGCAATGGTAGCCCGGCCACCACTCAAATTTCCATATCGGGTTTGGAAATGCGCCGCAGCGGGATTTCGGTTTCAGGTTTACAGGTCGGCGATTTGGGTTTTGCTCCTGGATTTTGTTTGAAAGAATTGGGTGCTTCCTACGATCAGGATAAAGATAAACTCAGCTTTGGATTGACATTGCTGACGCCTTTTATTGAAGTAGGTGGAGGACTGGGCTTTATAGCCGGAGAGGTGGATAGTATTGCGATGCGGGCGGTATTACAGAATGCGATTATTCCCATTGGCGCCACCGGAGTGGGGCTGATTGGATGCGAAGGGCGCATTTCGAGCCTGACCAATCCGCCCTGGAACATGAGATTTGGCGGAATATTCAGTGCGGTGGCCAGCGATGACTTGTTTCGGTTGACGACTAGCGTAGAGTATATTCCACCGTCCACTTTGAAAGTGGAAGCCGGAGATGGAAAGTTTTTCAATCCGCCGGTCTTTGATGACTGGTGGCAAGTGGAAGGAGGTATTTATGGAAGTATCGATCTGAGGGATTACAAGATGAAAGTAGGCGGCATGATCGATATGGCTCCGTTTCTGGATAATGGAGAGAAGAAATTCATTGGGTCGGGCGCGGTGGATCTAACATATCGAAGACTAAATGAACGGGGCACGTTTCTAGGTACATTTGAGGGGATGCTAACCTTACCAAATTTAGGGAGCCATTTCCCGTTTGACTGGCTGAGTGCAAAGGTTGGGTTACCTTACAGCGCTTCAGCAGATGGGTTGTTGATTCATAAATACCAGACTCAATTTATGATGGGTTATTTGGATCTAGGAGGACGCATTGGAAGACTTCAATATCGATTAGAGTATTCAAGAGCCTTTGACAACTTTGATTACTTCACGCTTACCAGAGTAAAAGCTAATGTGAATTCTGGACTCGCAGAAGACGGCAGCCAAGAGTTTGTGATTCCTGCAGAGACGCGTATGGCTGTGGTTCGAGTAGGTACAGGTATAGATGCGCAAGCGACGGATCTGACTGATCCTTCCGGAAATGTGTGGACGGCCACGAATCCCGGTCCGGATGCCACTCTAGATGAAGAGGGAGAAAAATTCTTTTGGACCCTTTATGCACCGGAAGAAGGGACGTGGGTTTTCAGTGGCCCAGAGAATGCCGAGTTGGATGTGTATTTATTTGGCGAGCAAAGCGCGTTTACAGTTGACCAAAATATAGAAGGCGACAGCCTTTACCTAAGTTGGAGTGCCTTTGATTTTATGCCCGGGGACAGTCTGGATTTCTTTGCGGATGAAGATACCTTGGGCAGTAACGGGGGATACTTTGCTACGGTGGATGCTATGGATGGCGGATACCGCATTCATTTATCAGAGTTGAGTACGTTTTGCTCTTTCTATGTTCAGGCTGTCGGTGTAAGACAAGGCCAATTGGTGTCAGATTACGCCGAAGGAATGATCCAGAATCCTATTCAGCCTTTAATGCTGCCTGAAGAGATCGTGGCTAATTATTATGCAGACAGTGGACTTTTAGTACTCGATTGGATTCCGGTGCAGGATCCCGACGTGGTAGGTTATATGATTGAGCTAGTGGAAGGACAGACTCGAACGATGATCGGAAACGTCTATGCCGATGTGTCTTCATTCCGCTACCCGCTGAGTGATTTACAGGGAAAAAGCATTTCAATTGTGTCCTATGGAGCGGATGGCGCGATTTCATGTCCATCAGGGGATATTGCTGTGGTCACTTCGGTAGATCAGGAGTGGATAGAGCGGAGTGCATCTACCATGAGGCTCTATCCGAACCCCAATTATGGTCGGGCTCTATTAGATGTATTTACGGATCAGGCGGCAGAAGGTGTGTTATCGGTTTACTCTATTGAAGGTCGCCTTATGTATCGCGCGGAGCAGAGCTATAGACAGGGCTGGAATCAGCAAGAGTTGCAATTGGCTCATTTACCGAAAGGCTATTATGTGGTGCAATTGATCCTCCCTGAGCAGCAGTTGAGTGTGAAGATGATCCGCCTGAGTGAGTAGATCGCTCTATGTCAAAGCTTTGCAACAGTAGTGCATACCTTCCATTTTTAAGGGATCTTTTTTTGTCATAGAACCACAATTTATTCACGGGAAGCCCCCCTTTAGGAGCCGGGCCCCCAATGCCGGTTCCTCCGGTAGCCGAGTTCTTGACCGTAGCGCACTCGAGATCCGTCTTTTGGCGGACCCTCGGTGGACGCCCTATTCCAAATCCTATACATTGCGTATTTTTAGATGCCAAAGCTCGGGAGAATATTCATTGGAGGTTCTGCCCAGAGCGTATTTTGAATCAGAATAAAGCAACATAGCTCTATGTACCGATACCTTATTGTTTTTGCAGGACTGTGCTTATATGCCTGCTCCCCTTTTACCTCCTATTCGGAAGCGGTGGAGATCGGAAGTGAAGACGGCTATCGGACGATTTATCAACCGGAGTTACAATTGAAAACATTCACTTTTGGTGACATTAAAGTAGCGACTAACCCGAAATCTTTTCGGACACTTACTGACCAAAAACCAGCCTTTCGCGACATTTTGTTTTATGGTCAGGCCCGACTTCCGGACTATCATTACTATGTCCTACGGGATACTCAGATACCGCGTTTCGATGGGGAAGATTATGTTTCCAAAGACACGGTGATCAATGAACAGCCGTATGTTATTCTGATATCTCGATCTGCGCCGGCATCCGATCGCACATTTATTCTTACCCATGTGCAGTCTTTGGAGTAGTCTCGGGCTTCAGCCGGAGAAAGGGTGTGTTACCGGCATTGGGCGAAAAGTATATATCTTAGGGGATGGCGCGAACACGCCATAAAAGGGAACAACCAATGAAAAAACTACTATTTCTATTCGCATTTTGTTTGGGCTGCGCATATGCTGGCCTCAGTCAAACACCCAATCCGGACTATGATTCCACGCTGGCGCAAAAACTGGGTGCCGATGCTTATGGCATGAAATCTTATGTGCTGGTGGTGTTGAAAACGGGTTCTTTCATGCCTGCTGATTCGGCCCGTCGATCGCAGCTGTTTCGCGGGCATTTCGCCAACATGAATCAGATGGCGGCCGAGGGAAAGCTGGTCCTGGCGGGTCCGCTGGAAGCGAATGAAATGAGTTATCGCGGGCTCTTTATCTTAGATACAACGGACTTTGAAACGGCCAGAACCTGGCTGCAAAACGACCCGACCATTAAAGAGGGTGTGTTTGATGTTGAACTGTTTCACTGGTATGGCTCGGCGGCGCTGTCGGAACTTCAGAAAATCCACCAAAAGATCGAGAAAGTACAGGTCAATTAAGTTTACGGCAGTCAGTCAGAGAGGGAGTCTTTTTTTGGCGATAACACATCTAAGTCAAGCTAAAACGCCGGTCAGGGGCCTCATAATTTTATAACTATATTTTGGGGCATTTTATAATTTGCTCAATGGCAAGATAATATCTAATATTTATGAATAGAAGAATAGCAGTATTGAGAGGAATCAATGTGGGAGGCAGAAGAAAAATCCTGATGGCAGATCTGAAGGCACTATTTGTTACTATGGGGTTTTCAAATATCAGCACTTATATCCAGAGCGGGAATGTGTTTTTTGATAGTTTCAGTGAAATGAACAACCTTAACCTGGCTAAAAAAATTAAGCACGCCATAAAAAAGGCCTTTGATTTTGATGTTCCTGTGATTGTTCGAACGCCAACAGAGATAGAGGAGGCCATTAACAAAAACCCTTTTTACTCAGCGGATACCGACATTGGACATTTACATTTAACTTTTTTAGGTGAAGAACCCGCCGATGAACAGATAGCGGAAGCGGAGGCACACACGTTTAGCCCCGATAAATTTTCGATACAAGGAAAGCACGTATTTATTTACTGTGAGGGAAAATATCATAAGTCGAAGTTGACCAATTCATTTTTTGAGAAAAAGCTGAAAGTAAACGCCACTACTCGAAATTGGAAAACGGTATTGAAATTGCACGAGCGTGCACAATAAGACTTTTGTATCCCTTCGGCAACAGATTTTATTGCCAGAAAGAACATAAAGCGATTCAAACCCTCTATTGATAAGATGCCTTTTGTTCAAAAAAACCAACGTCCTATCTTTAGCGGATCAAAATGAGATACGCATAGCCTCCCTCAACATGAAGCGATACTTTTGGACACGTCCCCACCCTTTCATCTTTACACCTACGAGTATTGTTGTTCCCGGGCTTCTTACTATTTTGGTTATTTTTCTATTGTCTCCTTTTAATTTTGACAGTCTTTCGCTGCAGAACCGACTCATCACGGCTTTGATAAGTGCGTTTATAGTTTCTTTTAGTATCGGGCTGGTTGTGTACGGCATGATGAGATTCTTTCCCAAATGGACGAAAGCAGAAAACTGGACCGTGGGCAAAGAAATTCTGCTTTTCATATCGGTTGTTTTTTGTATTGCCACCCTTCATTTTGTGATGTATGCGCTAAAGGGTACAAACATAGGCCTGACGGTACTATTTCAAAAAGTGTTCCTGCGAACAGTGCTTATGAGCACCTTCCCGATTATTGGTCTAGTATTGATCGAACAATATATTCATCGGACCCAGCAGTTGAAAAGAGCCTTAGAAATGAACAAGGCCCTTCGCAGCGTACAAGATCCAAAAGAAAAATTACAGGAAGACACACCCCAAATGATTTGGTTTTTAGGTGAAAATGGCAAAGCCGTCTGCCAGCTCAATCCGGAGAAAATTCAATTCATTAAGGCGGATGGAAACTATATAGAAATTCACGTGCTCCATGAAAGTTTAGAAAGCAAGAAGCAAGTCATTCGGAATAAACTATCAGAGGTGGAAAAAACGCTACCCGGTGAATATTTTTGGCGCGTTCACAGAAGTTATTTAGCCAACCTCCAACAGATCGAAACCGTAACGGGAAATGCACGTGATTTAGTCCTAGTGATGAAAAAGAGTCAAGAGCGAGTGCCGGTGTCAAGGGCAAAAGCCAAACGTCTATTGGAGGAAATTACGAACCGATCCCATTCATCCCAAACTGCTCCCAAACACACCAAATAGTTGTTTTTATACAGCCACTAGTCGGTAAAACCTAGATTTTTGCGGTCAGAAATCAAATTGAAATCCGATGGCATTTAGATCTATTATTATTGTTTTTATCGTGCTCTATTCCAAAATTGGAGCAGCACAGGTGTATAGCGATATAAAAACTCAACACCGATTTGCCCAAACCTATGTAGGGTTGAATACACAGGCTATTCCCACTTCTGGGCGATTATTCCTCCAAAATCAGGAGTACAAATTCCCTCAACAGCTTATTCCTCGATTTACTATTGGAGGTATGCATTTTTGGGGGAAGTTGGATTTTAATATGAATATTCCTTTAACGAGTTTTGGTAATAACAGTATCACTCAGGAAGCGGGCATTGAATTTTCTAGCGGACCAGATTTAAGCGCCCGATACTACCCGTGGCGATTATTGGATGGCAAGGTCCAGCCGTTTTTTGGGGCCTCTTTCAATACCATGAGCTTAACACTGGAAAGAAAAGAGCACGGGGAGCGCTTTGAGGGATTTATTACGTATTCGGCGCTGGTCGGTCTTTCCTACTCCATAAACGATTGGCGTATAAATGCCGAATGGATGTTTTTGCCTGGAAACGAACGAGACTTTTACAGTAATACACAAGACAAGCACCGATTTGAATTGCCTAATTCTTATTTTTCTATAGGATTGGTAAGGCACTTTGATTTTACACTGAAAGAGGAAGCCCCCAAGCAATCAGGCAGAACAGAAGGGTTGGAAAAAAAGTTACTCGAAGAGAAAAAACTAAATAGCTTTTCCATAGGGTTTGCCCCTAATGGATCCTATTTTTTGAGGTCTCCACACTTTTCTCACGGTTTACAGTCTTTAGCACAGCACAAAGGAAGTATCAATCTTGAATATAGTCTGGGCTATCTATTCCACAAACAAAAACTACATTTTGGCTTAACCTACAGAGCCTACAGTTCGCACGCCTTAAGTTATGAACTCCACCATATTGTAAGGCGATCTGCTATTTCGCTTGAGGGATTTAAATTTATGGCGAATTATCACGGCTTTGTGCCTTTTATAGGATTGAGCTTAAGTGCGGAGCGATGGGCCACTGGGCTTTTTGTAAATGACGTCCAACAAGGAGAAACGGTGAGAAGCCAGATCTTTTCTCCAGGTATAATTTTCGGCTGGGATATTCTTGCATCACCTATCGAGAGCTGGGTTTTACGAACCAATCTCCGCTATTACCCTTTTCAGGAGATCCATGACATTAATGGTCAACGGTCCAGAGTAGACCAATTTGAATTCAACTTTATACAACTCGTTTTCTATCCGAATCGGTGGCGAAATATTAGAAGGGCAAAGAAAGCGTTTTGATGACTCTCATTGAGCGAAAGGAGTTTTGAAACGGAATAGCCAATTAAATAAAATTCAACATAATGCATCAAAAATCCACATTTCTTATTCTTGCCTTAGTAGTTTCCATGGCGGCCTGCGGATATTTTAAAAATATCGGGCTGCTCACGAATGGAAAGATGTTACGGGAAGATTTTGTACAGGCCGTCCCTTTTGAGTTTAAGAAGGGTTTAATAGTCGTAAAAGCACGATTGAATGCAGATAGCACGGAAAGGGAATTTATTTTTGATACAGGCGCCTTTAACTCAAAAGTTGAAAAAGGACTAGCAAAAAGGCTGGGTCTGAAGACGGTGACTTCAAAAACCAATACAGATTCTAACGGGAATAGCAGAACCATTGAAGTTGCACGTATAGACTCCCTCCTGATAGGCGAGACCTGGTTTTCCGATATTGGAGCTGGCAAGGTAGAATATGGAGAAGACTCAGCGACTCCGTGCATTGCATCAGATGGGATTATTGGCGCTAACCTGATCAAGCTGGCTCATTGGAAAATTGACTACTTAAATAAAACCTTGTATTTCTCTGATACAGCTTTTGAGAGGAAGGATACCCTTCAAAATTTTGAACTTGGGGTTAGCACCCCTTTACTCTCGGGAACGCCGAGCATATCAGTACTATTGAATGGAAAAGAAATAGACGGTGTTTTGTTTGACGTAGGGTACAACGGCGGACTAATTTTACCCGCGGAGTGGGCTAAAGCATTTCCGAACGTTCCCTCAGAAATCTATTGCGACAAATCCACTACGGGTATATACGGCACCAGAGAGGATACAATCACTTCCAAGTTACTCCATCTGAATATAGGTGGGTTTGAAGCTGAGATTCCCGTAGAGTTTTCTACTATCGGAAAAGGGTTACTCGGAAACGAAATTTTGGAGCACTTTACAGTGTACGTGGATTACGAGGAAATGCTCATACATCTTCAGCTCCAGAGTGCAATGGAAGTCCCGGGAAGTATCGCCTTTTTGCCCGGCGTATTGAACGATTCACTATGGGTGGTAGCCAGGTCCCAGCCGGGAATGCCCATCCAACTAGGGGATACCTTGCGCAGTATTAACGGCCAGCACCCCGAAGACGTATTTACAGATTACTGCGAATATTTTATGAACATCAGGAGCTTCCTCGATCAGGATAGCTTAGAAATAATTACGGCAAAAGGTGAGGAAATTTTTTTGAACAGGTAATATTATAGCTAGTTAATTGCTGTAAAACAATTCGACTATAAAGAGGGTGTGTTTGATGTTGAACTGTTTCACTGGTATGGTTCGGCGGCGCTGTCGGAACTTCAGAAAATCCACCAACAAATCCCAAAGGTGCAGGTGAACTGATGGATATAAGGCCAGAATCTTACAGTAAAACTATTAAGGTTCACGAATGAAGAACAAGCATTCTAGACAGGCCGAAGTCCGTGGGGCTATTTATAAATTTTTTTATTAGCAAAATATGGATGGATTCTTGTCTATCATTGAACTTTGAATATTAAGTTCCCAATCGGGTTTGTTAGTTTTTCCATTATTCAATTGGCTTTTTACACTAGATAAATAATGCGGTTAATATATTCTTCGTATTTTAATGGATGTAGACGGGCATGAAACTTTTCTGAATGAGTAAATGAGCTAAAGAAGGTTTTGTAAAATTATAAGACCATGATAAAAACACTATTAACGGTAGGATTAATTTTAATAGCAAAAATTGGTTTTTCATGCCAATGTTTACCCTATGAGCCAAGTTTTTATAAAAATATTCGTAACAGTGGAAAAAACTGTATTGCTGTTTTTGATACATTGGTTTATGAAAATGGAAGTGATCAATATGGCTATTTTGTTGTCATAGACACACTTACTGGTTTCGCTACTGAAATTGGAGACATCATTAAAGTTGAGGGTCAAAATGGGATAAATTGCGGAGAATTGTTAAATCGCTTTTCACCTGGAGACACCCTGTTTTTAGCTTTAATGGGAAATTTTTACCTGGAGGGAGCTTGTGGGAAGCATTATCTTAATATTACCAACGGACAGCATGCTGACTTGTCAATAGCAGAAATTAAAGAACGAATTAACCGGTTATTTGTAGAAAGAGATTCTCAATGTAGATGTTTTGATTTTTGGGAAAACAATAACTTTTATAATAATTTGTCTAAAGTACCTTATAGTTGTTTGGCTGTTTACCAAGGGTATGATTACGGGTATTCCTATAATGGGATTATTTCTCAAACAGGGTATTTCAAGCTTCTTGATACGATTGGAGAATTTCCGGCTCAAATTGGTGATACTATTGTAGTTTTAGGCGAAGACGGAATTAGCTGTGGAGCGATCCTAAACAATCACTTTGACCCTGGAGACACACTTTTTTTAGCCCTGGCAGATGGCTATCATGAAAGCTTTGAAAAAGACACATTCTACTTGAGAGGTGGAACGTGTGGAAGATATTACCTAAGAATTAAAAATGGTGAACACGGGGGTTTATCCATTCCTGAAATCAAGGATAAAATAAAAACAGGAACTACAAGTGTCGAAGATGTAAATGGAAGAGAAGGTATGGTCGTATATCCCAATCCGGTTAGTAATGAGGTTACCATAAAATCTCAGTTCAATTTAATATTGACTCTGGAGATATATGATTGGTCAGGGAAGATGATATTGTCAGTTGATAATATCAATAATCAAATAGTGAAGCAAGACCTAAGCCAGCTGAATTCCGGATTGTACAGTGTCCTGATAAGGACAGAAACCGGAAAGGTCTACAGCAAAAAGCTACTAAAAAACTAATATTTTTATGAAGGTGGATTACTGAGCTATGAAATAGAGAGACCACTTTTGAGTCGGGCACCTATTTTTATGTACCCTTATCAATGGTTCGCAGACCACTATGAATGTATGGATACCCATTTCGAGTATTTTATTGATCCTCTTTTTAGTTTTAATCTGGATCCGAAAAAGCTATGCCCGGTGGAAATCTCCTCAAGCTCCTCTTGCACCGGACCAACAACGCATTTTGGAAAATGAAGTAGCCTTTTATCGATCCCTATCTGAAAAAGAAAAGGAAAAATTTGAATATAAAGTGCAGGAGTTTCTGCTCAATTGCAGGATAACCGGTATTGAAACGGAAGTGAATGTGCGCGACAAACTTCTCGTTGCTTCTAGTGCCGTTATCCCCATTTTTGCTTTTGATAATTGGCGATATACAGATCTACACGAGGTGTTATTATATCCACGACGATTCAACACCGATTTTGAGACGCAAGGAGCAGAGCGAAGGGTTATGGGAATGGTGGGCAATGGCTATATGAATGGAGTCATGATCTTGTCCAAGCCAGCTTTGGAAAAAGGATTTAAGAACGAAACCGATAAGAAAAACACTGCTGTACACGAGTTCGTGCATCTCATTGATAAAAAAGACGGTAGTGTGGACGGTGTTCCTGCTGTATTACTGGAAAAACAGTATTCTATCCCTTGGATCGACCTCATACGACAAAAAATAGATGAAATATACGCGGGTAAGTCAGGTATTAACCCCTATGGAGCTACCAACCGGGCAGAGTTTTTTGCGGTAGTCAGTGAATACTTTTTTGAACGCCCTCGGCTATTGAAAAAACACCATCCGGAACTGTATGACTTGCTGAAAAAAATCTTTAAGCAAGATATGGCCCGTAGAAATTTCAGAAAAAAATCATCCCAGCTTCACCCAAACAAACCCTGCCCCTGCCAAAGCGGCAAAAAATTCAAAGACTGCTGTGGAAGCAAACACTATCAGTAGTCTGATATTTTAGTGGAACTCCATATAAAAAGATCTAAAGATGATCCCAAACCAGAGCAAGGGTTGTGCAACGCTCAGAACAAATAAACCCTGAAGAAGTTTGAATCCAAAGAAACAGAAAACGGAGATCAAACAGCCTACCTTCTCCATGCCGCCAGCCAGGTGTATCACACCCTTTTTTTAACATTCATTTACAGACGGAATTTCTATGGGTTCTCATGCATACCTTGTATATTTAGAAAACAAGCTCGGGCAACAATCACAGTGTTGAACCTGGATAAAATTAAAATCAAACGGACGGATGGCTTTTATCGATTATTATAAAATATTAGGTGTACCGAAAACGGCCTCTGCAAAGGAGGTGAAAAAAGCGTACCGAAAACTGGCGAGAAAGTATCACCCAGACTTAAATCCGGATAATAAAGAGGCAGAGATAAAATTTAAACAGGTGAACGAGGCCCATGAGGTTTTAAGTGATCCTGAAAAACGGAAAAAGTACGATAAATACGGTAAGGACTGGCAGCACGGTGAGGAGTTTGAAAAGGCTCGACGCCAGCAGCAACAGTCGCAACGGCGTTCTACTCAAGAATCGTTTGGCGGACAGGATTATTCGGACTTTTTTGAATCAATGTTCGGTGGACGCAGCTCCGCATCTTCGCGAAGAGGACAGTATCCAAAATTTAAAGGGCAAGACTATCACGCCGAACTTCATGTAACCCTAAGAGATGTATACACTGAGCATAAACAGGTTCTTACGGTTAATGGTAATAAGATTAGACTGACTATACCGGCAGGTGTGGAGAATGGTCAGGAAATTAAGATTAAAGGAAAAGGTGGCGAAGGCCTCAACGATGGCCCCAACGGAGATTTGTATATCACCTTTGTCGTCAATAATAACAGCGGGTTTAGGCGTGAGGGCAGCAATCTATTCACCGATATGGACCTGGACTTGTACACAGCTATACTTGGGGGCGAGATCACGGTCAAGACCTTCACGGGAAAGGTCAAACTCAAAGTTCCGCCGGAAACTGAAAACGGTACGAAAGTTCGACTGAAGGGCAAAGGTTTCCCGCGCTATAAAACAAAGGATCAATTTGGGGATCTGATCATTACCTATCGCATTCAAACTCCAAAAAATTTGAGTGAAAAGGAGAAGGAATTATTCCGAGAACTACAAAAATTGAGCTAAGATGAAAAAAGAATTTGTGGCTATTCAAACTTTGTGCTCGCATTATGAAGTTGAGGTTTCCTTCATCGATGCCCTGCATCAAACAGGACTTATACAATTTGAGGTCTTTGAGGAAGAACACTGTGTGCACCACGACCAAATCAGAGACCTGGAAAAAATGATACGGATACATCAAGATTTAAATCTAAATATTGAAGCTATAGATGTCGTATTCAATTTATTAGAAAAGCAGCGGCAATTGAAGCAGGAAGTGAACGCCTTAAAAAATAAGCTGAGACGCTACCAGGGAAGTTAGTGGATTCGAAAGCCAGGAGGAGAGTAAAGAAGAGTAGAGCAAAAGAAAAAACACTTGTTGCACCACACAAAAACAGGAATAGAATATGAGTGACGATAAACCCCGGGTTACGGGAATCGGAGGTGTCTTTTTCAAGTCGGCAAACCCCAAGAACTCCAAACAATGGTATAAGGAAAACCTCGGTTTCGTTGTAGATCAATGGGGTACAAACTTCGAATGGTATCAAGGGCGTAATCCTTCAAAAAAAGGCTACACCCAGTGGAGTCCCTTCCCGCATGACACCGATTATTTTCAGCCCTCTTCCCAACCCTATATGATCAATTACAGGGTGGTTCATCTCGAAAAACTATTGCAAACTCTGGCGGAAAACGGCGTTACGATCCTGGATGAAATTCAAGAGTTCGACTATGGTAAGTTTGTTCATATTTTAGATAACGAAGGCAACAAAATTGAGCTTTGGGAGCCCAATGATGCCGAGTATGAAAAGGGAGTGCAGGGAAGGACCGGCTAAATTTACTAGTGGCATTTTGATAGAAAAGAAGGATTCTTATATTTAGAAAGGCTCTTTAAGTAGTCAGACCAATTTTTTAACGAATCATTTGAGTTGCCCGGCATACCCGTACCTAGTTAAAAGCAGTAGATTAAGTTGCGCACCAAATGAAAACAAAACAGTTTTGAGTTATTTTTTTCAACAATGGGGTGAAGCCGCCTACACCAGTTTGGGGTTTTTCTGGATGGCACTCTGGGCCTTCGTCCTGGGATATGTCATAAGCTCAATGATACAAATTTTTGTCACTGAAAAACGCATGCAAAAAACAATGGGCGACAAGAGTAGCCGAAGTGTGCTATTAGGAACGTTTTTTGGTTTCATTAGTAGCTCCTGCAGTTTTTCGGCACTGGCCACATCGAAATCCCTGTTTCAAAAAGGCGCGAGCTTTGTATCCTCTATAGCGTTCTTGCTGGCTTCAACCAACCTGGTGATCGAGCTGGGTATTATTATTTCTGTCTTTTTGGGCTGGCAATTCGTAGTCGGAGAATATGTGGGTGGAGTTTTACTCATTCTTTTCAGCTGGCTTTTAATCCGACTCATTCGGCCGAAAAAAATGATTGAAAATGCACGGAAGCGATTAGGGCGTGCAAGTGAAGAATCGGTAGACACGGATCCATTTATCGAACAGGCGCAATCCACTGAAAAATGGATAAAAGTCGGTAAGCAATACCTCATGGAGTGGAAAATGGTCTGGAAAGATGTGACTATTGGCTTTACTATAGCTGGAATAGTGGCGGTTTTTGTCCCCAATTCTTTTTTTGAAATGCTTTTTATCAACACAGGCGCCGGTCAGACGTCTTTTAGTTTCCTAACTCTACTTGAACATGTAGTGGTGGGACCGATCGCCGCTTTTTTGACCTTCATTGGGTCCATGGGAAATATTCCGTTGGCTGCTTTGCTATTCGGAAAAGGAATCAGTTTTGCCGGTGTGATGGCCTTTATTTTCAGTGACCTGGTAGTTTTTCCGGTCCTCCGCATCAATGCAAAATATTACGGATGGAAAGTCTCGCTTTTTATTCTCTTCCTTTTATTCACTTCCCTGGTCGCTTCTTCCTTACTCCTGCACTATGGTTTCGAGTTTTTCAATATGATTCCAAGTTCGGCAGATAAAAACTTGATGGATCAGGAACACTTTGCCTTTGACTACACCTTCTTTTTCAACCTTGCATTTTTAGTAATCTCCGGAATACTCTTTTATCTCGCACGAGTCGTCGGGAAGGATGTCTCACACCATAAAGAAATGGCTCCTAAAAGCCCATTGCTCGAAACGATATTAAAGTGGATAGCTATCACATCTTACATCTGGTTAACTATCGGAATCGGATTATATCATTTTGCAGGCTAAGCCAAAAGGCGTTTCAGGGCAGAGTTGACCCAGCTGCCGGCTCGAGCGGCTCACGTCGTCCGGCTCGAAAGCTTAAATGCAGTTATAGGGAATGGATGTAGCACCTATTTTCGCCCAACCAGAAAGATCCACACCGGCAATGAGAATCTACCGATAGCGAAAGATATTTATCTTATCTTTCGAAAAGTCTTGAGAGTCAAAAAGTCAAAAATGAAAATATTCGACAAAATTAAGTGGGTTTCGGCAGTCTTGCTCGTCTTTTTTATCATTCTCACCACAAACTTGGTGGACAGGCATAATTTTAACAGCCTGAGAAACTCCATTGTCACCATTTATGAAGACCGAATTGTGGCTAGCGATTTGATATTCGAAATGGGCTTGCTGATCCAAGAAAAGGAAATGGCCCTGGCAAGTGAAAATGCGTCTTTTTTTCAAGAAAGAAACGAAAAAGTAAACCTCGAATTCCAACAGCTGATTGCCCAATATAAAGAAACAAAGCTAACGGACGAGGAAAGAGCTATTTTTTCAAACCTTAAGGAGAACGTAAACCGCCTAAAACAAAAGGAAAAAGCATCCGATAATTTTGAGGAGGGTAACCGCGAAGCTTTATTCAAAACCATCAGCAACATCGTACAGGATTTGTACGATTTATCAAAAGTTCAACTCAAAGAAGGGCGACGAGAAATGGAGCGAAGTAAGCGGGCGATGGAAACAGTAACCTTATTCACTCAAATTGAAATTATTATTTTAATCGTCATTGCCGTTTTGATTCAAATCCTAATTCTTTATAACCCCTCTAAAAAGCGAAAGAGCTAGCTTTTCATGAATTCAGCCTTTATCTTCTATTGTAAGATTTAAAAATAGAAACCAAAATGAAACTAACCTATATTTTCCCCGCTTTGCTACTATCGGTCGGGATCTTCGGTGCCGGCTACTTTATTGGTAACATGCATAAAATTGGAAAGGAGTACGATCGCTATGTTCAGGTCAAAGGACTTTCTGAACGCGAAGTCCCGGCAGATCTGGCTGTATGGCCCATGCATGTTTCTTTGACCGGAAACAACCTGACTACACTCAAGGCTGAGATCGAAGAGCAAAACCGGGAAGTACAGGACTTTTTTCGCAGCTTAGGATTTTCAGAGGAAGAGCTATCGAAAGGAAATACCAATATCAATGACCTCCAGGCAGACCCCTATAATCGAAATGCGCAGAATAACCCTTTTCGATACATAGCTAAATCTGAATTTACTCTGCGAACCAAAGAGGTCAGCAAGGTACAAAACGCACTTACCGCTTCTCTGGAGCTCATGTCAAAAGGAATATTACTGGGATCTCAGAATAGCTGGAGACCCGTTGAATATATATTCACGGGCCTCAATGATATCAAACCTGCCATGATCGAAGAGGCCACAAAAAATGCGCGAGAAGTGGCTGAAAAGTTTGCACGAGACTCTCAAGCACAGGTTGGTGATATAAAAACCGCCCGGCAAGGGCTATTTACTATCTCAGATCGCGATCAGAATACACCACAGATCAAGCAAATTCGCGTTGTATCGACCATCGACTTTCACTTAGAGGGAGGTTGATAAAGACCTCAAGCCAAGTCTTTTCCAAATTTCTGAACACCTTTAGCTCTATGGTAAAGCTTACTTAAAAAGAGCAGTATGCAAAAGGGACAAAACAGGTTTTCAGCTAAACAGCTCCTCTTGATCGATGGGTTGGGGGCGCTCACCACAGCCGGACTGCTGATCTTACTGCTCGCGAATTATGAAGCTTTTTTTGGGATGCCGCCCAATGTCCTGTATCGGCTGTCTGTTTTGGCCTTAATAATGAGCTCTTACGGCCTGTTGTCCTTTATGTTTGTAAGAAGTAACCACAGGCGCTTTTTGAAACCCATTGTGGCCGCCAACGTCTTATATTGTCTGATAACAGCAGCAGCTATACTTTTTCATCGGGAAACGATAACGATTTATGGAATAGCCTATTTTATCGGAGAATTTATAATCGTAGGCATACTTGTCGATGCAGAGTATCGAGCACTTAGAGATGGCCCGAAAAGGTCAAAAAATAGCAGTTAGCTGCGTAATTAGCGCTTACTTTCTCATCGAAGACCCTTATATTCGTTCAGACCTTAAAACCTATCCATATGTCTGTTCCAGCACAATCCATCTCTCCGGAAGGTCCTAAACTCTCCCGACTTATTTGTGGCGTCATGCGCTGGGGGTTATGGGGCCACCAATTAAATACAGACCAGATGCTATCGCGCATAGAAACCTGCTTGGAGCTCGGTATCACCACCTTCGACCATGCCGATATCTACGGAGGATATACCACAGAAGAAGCATTCGGGCAAGCGCTCAAAAAAAAGCCCGCCTTGCGAGAGCACATGCAACTAATCACAAAATGTGGGATCAAAATGCCCGCCGAAGCGCGCCCGGATTATCACATCAAATCCTATGATACAAGCTCAGCTCATATTATCGCCTCGGCCGAGCAATCTCTAAAGAACCTATGCACAGACCATCTCGACCTCCTACTCATTCACCGGCCTAGCCCCCTAATGGATCCCAAAGCCATAGCTGAGGCTTTCACTCAGCTCAAGAAGTCGGGCAAGGTCCTTCACTTTGGTGTCTCCAACTTTATCCCTTCCCAATTCGAAATGCTGAACGACCATTTCCCCCTCGTCAACAATCAGGTCGAAGCCTCTATATTGCATCTGGAGCCTTTTATAGACGGCACCTTCGACCAAAGTATCCGCTATCAAAGCCTTCCCATGGTGTGGTCGCCGCTTGGAGGCGGGCAGTTCTTTGATGACCAACCCGGGAAGCAAATTCAGCGGATACTCCGCATAGCCGAGAAGCAGATCGAAAGACGAGAAGGCAGATTTCGAATCGATCAGTGGTTGCTCGCCTGGCTGCTACATCATCCCGCGAAACTGATGCCCGTTTTGGGGACGGGCGACCCGGACCGTTTACGAGCTGCTGCGGGCGCTTTCGACATAACCCTCAATGATGAAGAATGGTTTGAGCTATGGCAGGCCTCCACCGGTAAGGAGGTCCCCTAAGCCCCTTTGCCCCAAAATAGCTCTTCAATGGATCAAAACTCCAAGCACAAGTTTACACCCACAGCCGTACACTTACAAGAAAAATTATAAAATGGTCGTTTATACAAAGCACCAAAGACATAATTATGGCTAAATGGATCTTAGGCCTGGCACTTTTTACATTCATTGCCTGTAATTCGAACAGGTCCTTGAAAAGTGAGCTAGTCGGAAAATGGGAGGTCTCTATAGTGGCCGACTCCGTAGGTGAAAAAAGTATTTCGGAAACCGTACAAGTCGCAGTAGACTCGGGCATGGAAAAAGCCTCTCAGGAAGTAAAGGCGGCCATCGATTCGGTCGAATTTGATCTTACGATTGAAAGCAAGGGGGACAGCCAAAAGATTGATAGTAAAGGCTTGGCAAAAGGTCTAAAATCATTGGCTAATGGGCTGGAAGGCTTATTCAAAAGCTTAGCTCAAATTGGAAAAGGTCTGACGGCTATGATTGAAGAAATGGTCGAAGTCAATGTAGAGCTCCGGGCCGACGGTAGCATGCAGTTCAGCTCACCCAATGACGAGATCGACGTGGAACTCAACGAGGAGCAACTGAAATGGTCCGTTGAAGAGGGACAATTTTTACTGGATAGCGAATCGAAGGTGGACACTTTTTCGGTAGAACAGCGGGACGACGGCTTCTTATTGAGTGGAAAAGACGCAAGCTTCCGCCTGAAAGCCATTGAAAAGCAGTAGCACCGAGATGGAAATCGCGCGTGAGGTCTAAAAAGTAAAGCCTTATCCGCGCCAAGCCCAGCACATGGCAGGAAGAAATCCAATAGCTGAGCGGCTGAGAAATTACTCATCAAGAAGCGCAAAATAGATCCGGTCGAGGATAGTAATATGCCTTATCAGGGGCCTCAGCCGGCCCGCGAGGTGCCGGCTGCGCTACGTTTCGCCACTCGTTCCGTCCTCCTCCTCCATCCTCGAGATCGCTTTCAGCGACCCTCGGGATTCCGGAGCGTCACTCGGTCCTTCCCCGCCTGCCGGCGGATCGGACTCCCGTCCGCCGAGCGGCGGAGCGGGCTGGCTGCACATCGCTAGTCCGAAGGCGTAGTTTTTAATTGCCACATATTAAGTTTAGATCAACGACTTTTACAAACTAAGATGTTGACAACAACCTATAATAAGGAAGAAATAGCAGGTTTTTGCAGGAAAGCCCTTGCGGGTTTATCAATGTTTTATTATATTAGGTATTATTTTATTAAACTTTTTAGTATGAGACTACTACTTTATTCTCTAGTTTTTATCCTCCTTGCTGGAGCCTCATCCTGTACCGATTCTCTTGATCTTCCGGAAGAAATGGACGATTGTAGATGGAATGATTGTCCGGACGATGAACAGGATACCATGGATACTGAATATGAAAACTATGTATTATGGTCAAAAGATATGGGTGAGAATTTTTTTGGCCTAAGTCCCATAGAGACCCGGGACGGTTCAATTTATTATTCATCGAATGCCGGATCCAACCATATAGCTAAAGTCAGTGCTGTAACCGGACATGAGTTCTGGAGGTGGGACTACTCATTTTTCTTTGCCGAAGAGGTGTATGTGAGTCCGTCTGCCGACCATGTCTTTGTGAGCAAAGGAAGACGAATTGTCGTAGTGGACGACTTTGTGGGGGAATGGAGAAATCTAATAGAAGAGAAGGATTTCGAAGTATTAGAAGAAGGCTATCTGGGAAAGGATTACTTTTACCGAGCAGCCTACACTGGTTTTTATGGTCCGATATGGAACGTCCTCCGAGCACCAATAAACAACTTTGAGCCTTCAGAGGTTCTGTTCAGCATAAACGCTGAAGATTATGGTGCGGGCCGGCTTATAATAGGAGAAATGGCAGAATGGTTAAACCCAAATACCGGAGAACGCCACCTCTTTGTTGAATCGTGGTTGAATAATAACGAAATCTTATTGATCAACTACAATATAAGTCAGCGACGCATCGAGTGGGACTTGCTCAACTTTATTAATAATCCCAACAATAATTTTAACCCCAACATAAGAGAAATGCGTATTGTTAATGATAAAATTCTTATCGTAACAAACGGCGATATCATTGCTGTAAACCCGGTTACGGGTTCTATAGACTGGACCTACTACTCAGAAGGAGCCGGACCAGACAGCAGAAGTATATCGTCTCCTGTATATATTCCTACAACTAATGAATTATTAACAGTGAGTTCTGGATATAATTTAGAATCTCAAAGAGTATCCATTGATTTAAGTTCAGGTCAGGTCAGCAGAAACAGTTTGTCGAATCCAACCACCTTCAGAAACCCCATTTATTATAAGGACCATATTTTGACCTTTTCGCAGGCTGAAACGGAAACCGGCAGAGAAAAACATATTCTAGAAGTGTGGAATGCTTCCAATTTATCGCTAGAAGATAGGATTGAAATCCCTCGTTTTCGAAAAGCCACCCTGGTTCCCGAGCGCGACTGTTTTATCCTGGTTTCTGTCAACGAACTATTTAGTTTTGATTTAGAACAAATAATATCATTATGAAATATTTATTTATTATTCTCTTATGTGTATCCCCTATTTTGAGTATGGCCCAGGTCAATCTAGATGTCTCTGGCGGCCTAAGTGTTTACGGTCATAGCAGCATAGCTGTAGAATTAGAAACAGGCCAAATTGAATCGATAAGCTATAACCCGATAAATTGTCGGATTACTTATGATTTATCTCCAATCTCACTGGGACTGTCTTTTTCATATTATGAATTCGTCAATAATTTTAATAATCTGTTTTTTGAAGATGTGTTTTTCCCAGAAATATCCAGTTATTATGTAAATGGCGGCTACGATAAAACAGTTGTAAGTTCAATGGCTTATATATCGATGGATTTTCTAAAGGAAGACATTGTATCTGTTTTTTCGGCCTTGGGAATCGCGAACCACCTGAGAAATACAGCGAACCGGCTCAGAATCCGAGAAGTCAGAGACGACCTGTTTCCCAACCAGGAGGTCGAGTTGAATGGCGATCAAGGGTATAGTGCGCCTTGGACGGCAGAAATAGGCATACGCCTCAACACGCCAAAAGCGTGGCAGCTGGGTGCTTATGTAGAGTGTTTGTATACGGTAAGTCAGCGGGGATTTCAAACAACCAGGTTGGGAGAAGAAGAAACCCCAATTAATGATTTTTCGAAAATGCCCCGATTTAATAATAACAACATTTGGTTTCGAGCGGGTCTAAGGTTTCCTCTTTCGTCTCCTGTGGTTAGCAGGAACTAACTTACACTTTATTGCGATGGACCTTTTTTGGATACCCAGGCCTTAAATCGACTGTTGTTTTATCAAATGATTTATAGGTAAAGAGTGCCCCATTGTTCGGGAAGGATGTTATCGAGGTCTTTTTGTTTCGAGACAATTAAAAAGCAACTACAGACAAAAGAGAGTCTATAATTTTAGGATATACTTAAGCGAAAAAGTGTCGCCTCCGCGACAAAAACGTCAAAAAACAACCTTCGCGAGGCATTTTTCAACCACACACTATAAGGATTTTGTGTAATTTAATAATCTATTATTTTATTTAAAGCTTTAATTATGAAACTCTATGTATTAAAAATTGCTTTAATCAGCAGCCTATTCATGGTAGCTTGTGTAGAGCAAGAAGGTCCTGACTTTTCCCTTTTTTACACCTTTGAAGAAGAGCCTTTACACGGCAGCCTGTCCGACTATCAAGTGAGTTCCGTCGATATCGGCATGGGAACAGATCAACTGGCTCTTGACCTTTACGAAGGCACAAAAAGCATGTATTTTATTCAGAGTCCTAATGTTTGCGTGGCCTTGAGTACGGAGGATAATTCTTTGTTGTGGAGAGTGTCTCGATCAGAATGGGGTGATTACCGAGCACCTATTCACGATTTTGAAGGGCAACTCTTAGTGGGCTTTGACCGCAATCTTAAAAAGATAGATGCCTCAAATGGCCAGGAACTTGAAGCATTCACCCTGTGGCCTGACGGCGGCGAGCCTGAAAATATAGTGGCTCTGCAGGTAGTAGAAGATGTAGTATATACCATGAGCCTTTTTTATCCCACCGACTCTACGTATTCCATGGAAGTCCATTTGCACCAATTGGAGGAGCGGACCCAAAAAAGGCTCCTGGCCATAGAGCAATTAAGAAAGGATAAGTTTCATTTTCCCTACTCGCGATCACATAGCATTCCCATGCCCCAACGCTTAAGTTATGACGCTGAAGAAAGAGCGTTGATATTTCCTTTATTCATGCACGAACATCCCGATTTCGAATACGGCATTTACTCCTTCCTTATTACACTTGATGAGAATCAGGTAAAAAGCAAAAAAATGCCCATTCGCTTCTTGTCTAATCTTAGCATGTATTGGCCGGTTCGATACCAGGATAAGATGTTGCAGTTCCGAACTACACATATCAACGTCTACAATACAGAGGATGAACAGGTCTACTGGGAGTCTATGGGTGGCCAGCAGCGTTATTTTAACAAACATTTCCTTCGCGTCCTGAGCAGAAAGGCCAGCTTGCATAACATTGTGTCCGGAGAGGAGGTCTGGAGCTCGGATTTTCCTACGAAGTGGATCAGATCTGCGGGCGTAGACTCGGAGGGAAAATATTTTTTCATTACTCGCTCGGATCGCCTGTCTGTTTACGACCTATCTACATCAGAGCTTGTGGTTGATTTGATATCGGATGACATTTATAAGCAAACGGTGTTTTTTGATAGCCGAGGATATTTAAATTATACCACCAATCAAGGGAAGTTGATTAGTAATAAACTCGATTTCTAAGCTATGCTAATTATTAATAATTATTAAAAACCTTATTATGCAAACTATTTTTTTTCGCCGAGATTTAAGGCACCCTAAAACAGTAACATCTCATTTTCGACCGCTAGGCATTTGGGCCATCCTCTCGTGTTTGCTTATCATCTTAATCTCCTGCAATACGGAGGAGGGGCACTTTCCCGATGCGATAGATCCCGCTTACACTGAATTTTCATTAGAGAAGGTAGGTGAAATGCAAATTGAGCTCAACGGGGTATGGGATGAAAACCAGGCACGTACCTGCCATTATACCGGGGAACAGCCCTTGCTTTTTCTAAAAATGCATGAAAGCCTGGTAGCGATTAATACGGAAAATATTGAAACGGTCTGGACCCTAAGCGAAAGCGATCTGAGCGAGTATTTTTTCGGTTTTTATAACGACGGAATCTATGATATTGGGGTATTTGATTATCAGGACCAACTGATATTATCCAATGGCCGCCTGTGGCATTTTGTAGACAGGAACTCAGGGACGATCACTCAGACGGTCGACATGAAAACAAAAGCACCGGGCCAGGAAATTTTTGGATTTAATTGTATTAACGGCATAGCTTACTTTTATGCATACAATAGAAATACAAAAAACGTCTCTGCTTTTTCATACAGCTTCCCATCTGAAGAGTTTCGACTCGTAAAACTGTATACAGAACGCTCTTTCTCATTTTATCGGAATGTAAGTATTTTCCCTTACGGAGAAGATGAAAAAAAGCTTCTACTGCCCTTTCCTATCGAAGAGAACAGCGATGACCCGGGAGCATACTTTCCGTTTTTAAATGTCGAAACTAATTCGATCGATAGCACCTACTTGCCGGCGGAAGTGTATCAAAGGGAATCTGCCACGTATTATGACCTACCTTTTGCTTATGAAAATGGGGTCTTAAGTTATGATGGTCGAAATGGTTATGTGGCTTTCAATTTGCAGACGAAAGAACGAATTTGGAGCGAGCGGGCTACGGCCGTTGACCGAATGAATGGCTTCCTATTAAAATGGGACGATGATGCTATAGAGGTTTTTGATGTCGCTACCGGAGAGTCTGCTATTGATGATTTGCACTCTTCGAATGTTCAGGAGCCGCCGCTGATTCATCCCTCGGAAGATATCGTGTGCATTCCCTACCGTGAGCGCATCGCTTTTGCTGAGTTATATACCGGGCAGTTCTTATTCGAATACGAGTTTCCCGTTCAGGATACCCCATATGAACTAGTCTTTTTTGATCGCGAAGGGCGTTTGTGCTTATTGGGTCGCGATCAACGACTGGAATTTTTCAACTTGCCAATCTAATTACTAATTAAAATTAAAAACCATGAAACATTTAATATTTGTTAAAGCAAAATTTCCCCAGCCGCACAATGCGTTTGGGTCATATCTCTCAAGTTTGTTTCTCTTAAGTATGGCCGTTGTTCTTTTTCCGTCTCACGCTCAGGCCCAAAAGACCCATAATTGGGAAATAGGAACCTCTTTTGGGTTTTCATTAGGAACTTTCGAGGATGAGGTTAATATTCCCGGTGTAGGTGATATGACAAAGCAAAGCGATTTATGGTATCCGGGTGTTCGGCTAGCCTACCGGAGGTTTTCGAATAAGAAGTGGCCGAGTTTATCGTTTATAGCCGAATACCAAAGAAGTAGAGCTAGTTTTGATCGCCTGGTTGCAATGGAAACGCTGGGTGTTACCCGGGAGCAAACGAATGTAGTGGCTCATGTCCATTATTTATCCGTAGGTGCCAAGCTTAACTTCAAGGCGTATCAAAGAAATAATAACACCTTTCTTGTAGGTTTTGGCCTCAGTTATATGACCAACTTCATCAACGAGCTGGAGGTCGTTCGTACCCGGGAACGGGCACTCGCAGATACGGAAGTTGAACGATTTTACGTGCGGGAGAACCGGTATGACGATAAAACCGAAGACTTTGAGAAGAACCCTTTTGCGGTTTTTAGTTTTCATACCGCATACGAGAGAAACTATGGGCGGTTTGGTTACCGCTTATTTGTAGAATTGAATATTGCCACCCAGCACATCGATTCTGAATATTATTCCGATAGTAATACCCTTCGATTTTTAAAAATAGGTGCGGCTATTCTGCTGTAGTGGAACAACAAAAGGGTGTTGGGGAATATGGTGGCACGTCTTAGGAAAAAAGTTCCTCATAGAAATATGCGGTCTGAAACGAAAACGCCAAGTTTCAAAAAGCACCAGAAAATGGGGTTTCTTAGTGCATCAGCGCTGCGAGAGAGGCCAGGCGAAGCCGCAGCCGTCCCCAACTTGTTGGGGACCGAGTCTCGAGCATAGCGACCCACGAGCTTCGCCTTTGGGCGGAGCCTCGTGGGTGATGCCCTCATCCGAAAAAAATTAGACCCGCGATATGCTCGCTTGTACTTCTATATCATCGGCTAGCGCCAGATCGGTGCCATCTAAATCACTGGTCACCTGAATGTCGTCGGCAAGAATTTCCTGGGCCATCATGGCGCCATGTGCCTCAACGGCACGCACGACATCGGGGTGCTCGGAAATCTGCACGCGAATGCGGTCTGTCACCTCCAGATCGGCATCCTTACGCAAGGCTTGAAGCGCGTGAATCAACTCTCGCGCCATACCTTCGTCCGCCAACTCCTCAGTGATGGTAATGTCCAGCGCGACGGTTAGGGTGCCACTGCTCGCCACCTGCCAGCCGGGAATATCTTCACTGATAATCTCAATATCATCCGGCCCTAGCGTGTAGCTTCTGTCCTCAATCTGTAAGGTCATCTCGCCTTTTTCCTCGAAGGCTCGAATATCGCTATCACTGAGGTCCTGAATTTGCTGATTAGCTGCTTTCATATCCGACCCCAGACGTTTTCCTAAATTTCGGAAATTCGGCTTGGCCCGCTTGCGAATGACGTCTGAGGCGTCCTCCACGTAATCGATTTCTCGGACGTTCACTTCTTGCAAGATGATATCTTCTACGGCCTGAACTTGAGCTTTGAATTCAGGGGACGAAACAGGCAGCAAGATCTTTTGTAGCGGCTGTCGCACCCGAATTCCTTCTTTTTTACGGAGGGAAAGGACTAGGGACGAAATGCGCTGCGCGTAATCCATACGCTGGTTCAAGCCTTCATCGATAGCCTGTTTTTCCACTTCGGGGAAGAGAGTGAGATGTACGGAGTCCACCTTTTCCAACTGTGTACAACTATCGAGTTGCTGATACAGCCAGTCGGCATAGAATGGCGCAATAGGTGCCATGAGTTTTGAAACGTGGAGCAGACATTCGTATAGCGTTTGGTAGGCCGCGATCTTATCCGTACCGTAGTCTCCTTTCCAGAATCGACGTCGGCAGAGGCGTACATACCAATTACTCAATTGGTCGATTACAAAGGTCTGGATCTTTCGGCCGGCTTGCGTCGGCTCGTAATTGGAATAGTCTTCCTGAACATTTTGAACGAGCAAGTGCAGTCGGGACAAAATCCATCGATCGATTTCCGGTCGATCTGCTACAGGAATTCGATCTTCTGCATAGGTAAATTCATCAATGTTGGCATAAAGCGCAAAGAAGCCGTAGGTGTTATGCAGTGTGCCAAAAAACTTACGCTGCACTTCTGCTAGCCCTTCGAGATCAAACTTGAGGTTATCCCAGGGCTGCGCATTGGTGATCATATACCAGCGACTGGCATCGGCGCCATATTTTTCGATGGTGGAAAATGGCTCGATGGCATTGCCGAGTCGCTTCGACATTTTTCGTCCGTCTTTATCTTGCACGAGACCGTTTGATACTACATTTTTATAGGCGACACTGTCGAAAGCCATAGTGGCAATCGCATGCAGCGTATAGAACCAACCGCGCGTCTGATCGACCCCCTCCGCGATAAAGTCGGCAGGGAAGTTGGCCTTGAATAAGTCTTCATTTTCGAAGGGATAGTGCCATTGGGCATAGGGCATGGAACCCGAATCAAACCAAACATCAATCAAATCCAGTTCGCGATGCATAGCTTTGCCATCCTCATTGACGAGAACCACCTCATCAATATAGGGACGGTGCAGGTCTTTGGGTACCTCCTGTTGCATTCCCAGCACCTTGTTGGCCTCGGCAATGCCCTCAGCTAACTCGGAAATGGAGCCGATACAACGCTCATCTGTACCGTCTTTTGTTCGCCAAATGGGAAGTGGAATACCCCAAAATCGCGAGCGGGATAAATTCCAGTCCTGTAGATTTTCCAACCACTGTCCGAAGCGCTTTTCGCCGGTGTGGCTGGGCTTCCAATTGATGGTTTTATTCAGTTCTACCATGCGGTCTTTGGCCTTCGTGGCCTGAATAAACCAGCTGTCGAGCGGAAAGTACAAAATGGGCTTGTCTGTTCGCCAGCAATGGGGATAATTGTGCTCGTATTTTTGCACCTGAAAGGCTTTATTTTCTTGCTTGAGTTGTACGGCCAGATCGATGTCTACTGACTCATAGTTGGGGTCGTCGGTAAAGTCTTTCACATAGCGCCCGGCATAAGGCCCCATTTCTTTAGTAAATCGGCCTTGTTCATCGACTAAAGTGAGGTGTCCAAGGCCATGCTCTTTACCAATTTGCTGGTCATCCGCACCAAAAGAGGGAGCAATGTGTACAATCCCGGTACCATCCTCGGTAGAGACGTGGTGTCCCGCCACAATGATATAGGCATCACCATCTTCTGGCGTTGCGTAATTGAAAACCGGCTCATATCGCATGCCGACCAGGTCGCTGCCTTTCAATGTATGAACGACTTTAAAAGGAATTTCTTTATCGCCTTCGGTGTAAGCATTCAGATCACCTTCTTCGCCACTGAAATACACGGACAGCAAATCGGTCGCCACAAGAACGGCCACGCGTTCATAAGTGTAGGGATTATAGGTGTCCACCAGCGCATACTCGATCTTCTTACCCACTGCTAAGCCCGTATTGGAAGGTAAGGTCCAGGGGGTGGTCGTCCAGGCCATTGCGTAGACAGGCCGCTGATCAACATGAGCTGCAAGTTCTTTTACGGCCGGACTGTCCTTTAACTTAAACTGGGCGGTAACGGAAGTGTCCTTTACGGATTGATAGCAGCCGGGTTGATTGAGCTCGTGAGTGCTGAGGCCGGTACCGGCAGCCGGCGAATAGGGCTGAATAGTATATCCTTTGTATAGATAGCCTTTTTTGTATAGGCGTTGAATCATGTTCCAGACCGATTCGATGTATTCGTTTTCAAAGGTGACATAAGGGTCATCCAGGTCTACCCAGTAGCCCATTTTGCGCGTGATATCGTCCCAAAGATCTTTGTAGCGCATTACCGTCTCCCGGCACTTTTGATTGTACTCGTCCACAGTGATTTTACTTCCGATATCCTCTTTCGTGATACCGAGTTCTTTTTCTACACTCAGTTCTATAGGCAGTCCGTGCGTATCCCATCCCCCTTTACGGGTCACGCGATTTCCCTGCATGGTTTGGAATCGGCAAAACAAGTCTTTGACCGTTCGGGCCATGACGTGATGTATGCCCGGCTTACCATTGGCCGAGGGCGGACCTTCATAAAACACAAAGGTTTGATCAGCTGGCCGCTCGTCGATCGAGCGTTGAAAAATTTTCTTTTCTTCCCAGTATTTCGCTAGCGATTTGTCAATCGTAGGTAGGTGCAGTTGCTTGATTTCCGTATACATAAATCCCGAAGTTCATCTGTTGAAGATGCAAAGGTACAATTTCCATGAAAGAGAAGGAATTCAAAGTATAACCAACTGCGCGCGCTGTGTTTGCTTGGTCGAAGACCTTCCTTCGCTCCTTCGGAGCTTCAGTGGGCGAAGAAGGGGAAAGTGGAAAGGGTAATACATTTGCTGCAGTTGACTAGAGCTGCGATATTTAGTTTTGTATATTGCGTCCGAGCAAAGAGATTACAAAAAAAATAAAAGCTACTAATATTCTGTAAAGTGCATACCCTTCGGGATACGCACCTTACGGTGTGCGTTTTGCCAACTACAAGGAAATGAAACGAATCATTATAAAAACATCACTGATTATTATTGCTCATGTAAATCTATGTATGGGACAAGGTGAAATAAAGAAAATCTTCTTAAGTGATTATGACGTGAAATTAAATGGCGATCAAAAATGCCAAAGATATATCCAGACTCACGCTGTAAACAAAGAAACGGCGAGATATTTATATTCACCATTAGAATTAGTTTTCAAGGATGACAAATTAATGCAAGCCTTTGAGTGGAGTGAAGGCACGAGATACAAGCGAGAATTAAAGGAAGACGAAATTGGCATGCATTACATTGAAGTTGAACAACATTCAATTTATCAAATACAGAGAACATCAAAATCAAAAAGCTACTTAGGTGGCGAACCACCAGATTCCTTGACGATACCTAGACTTAACTTCATAGCACCCTTTCAATATTTAGGCATGATCTCCAAAAACGATGATGCCTTCAACGGGCTTCCTTTCGACCTGCATCTCATCGCTCCTATATATTTGAACTTTGAATCCGTATTTATAGACTATTCTGACCCTAGCAAACCGGAAGTTTTAAATCGCGACCAACTTCAAACGACAAGTACTTCTTTTCCAAATGAATTGAAAATGAATTCGGAAATTATTTACGAAAAGACCTTTTTTAGTGCAACAAAGACGAATCACTTCCATTTGAATTTTGCTCATAGTGGGATTCCACATTGGATTCAGGTGCCAAAAATTCCAGTTTGTCCCAAATCTGATAATGCGATGAAGTTTGTGATGCAAATTAGCAGCAATACCGGGATCAAGACAAAGCATCATAATATCACTTCCAATAAGGATTTTATGCTTAAATATTTCGAAAACTTAAATTTTTGGGGAGATGGTTATATGTATATTTTTATTGAACCTCAAACTAAAGTAGTCTGCTACATAATACAAAACACCTAAAAAGATAAAACGGGCACTAACACGGTGTAGGACATAACCAGACTTTGCCCGCAAGCGAACATACAAATGCCTGTGGAAAGACTTCACTTGAACTCTTAGGCACAATCCCATAAAGAAACAGAAGTTGATCGAATGCTTGTGAATAGAATGACGCTATAAATCCAAACCATTTGATAATTTTGTACCTTTAATGCGATCAAATGATGGCATCATGATTCAAAAGTACTATGAAGGCACCGCTAAAATAATCAACTTGTCAATAGAAGTTGGTAAGTTGATCGGGATAGTAGATGCGACATATCTAAGAAAACCTCAAACAAATTTGCGCCGAGAGAATAGGATAAAGACAATTCAGTCCTCACTAATGATTGAAGGTAACACATTGTCGATAAATCAAGTATCAGCGATATTTGAAAACAAAAAGATTATGGGTCCGGCAAAGGATATCAAAGAGGTTCAAAATGCAATTGAAGTCTATCGTAATCTGAGAAATTTTGATCCATACAGTGAAGAGTCATATTTATTAGCACACAAAACATTGATGTCGGGCTTAGTGGATAATGCGGGAGAATATAGGACAAAAGGGGTGGGGGTAGTAAAAGGAGAAGAAATAGCACATATGGCTCCACCTGCGTGGAATGTAAGTCATTTAATGAACAACTTATTCACCTATTTGAAAGAGAGTGAAGATAATCAAATAGTAAAAAGCTGTGTATTCCATTATGAAATGGAGTTCATACACCCATTTATGGATGGAAATGGTAGAATGGGTAGACTGTGGCAGACATTGATATTGATGCTGGAGAATCCTGTATTTGAGTATTTACCGATAGAAATAGAGATTAAGCAAAATCAAGAAAAGTATTACGAAGCATTATCAGAATCAGATAAAGAAGGGCTATGTACGAGGTTCGTTGAATTCATGCTCGGTATGATAAAGGTAAGTTTAAGTGAGTTGATAGACGACCAGAGAAAATCATTTAGTGATGAGGAGAGATTGCAATATTTTAAAGAACAAACAGATTTAAGCGAATTTACCAGGAAAGATTACCTTAAGGTATTTAGGGATATTTCTACAGCTACAGCAACGAGAGATTTAAAAAAAGGAGTTGACTTGGGATTTTTAATAAAAAAAGGTGATAATAGGATAACGAAATATGAATTTAAATGAACAGAGACTGACCCAAGGTGGGCTACATACCCCGCCGGTAAAAAACTTTGATTGGATAATGGAGATGGGAAGCCCCGCGCAGGCAGCAAGGGCCAGGCTGCGCTGGCAATTATGATCAAAAACGAAAATGGTATATTTATTATCCGGCGCAGCCCTTTGCTGGATCGTATTCACACTGTATTTGCGTGGGCTCCCCGGGCGCGTGAAGGCCAAAAACACTATCCCAGCCCTAACGCCATCAGCATTCCACACTTCCAAAAACCCAACGTACAAAGATGCATAAAAACACGTATATTAAAGCTACGGTTTAGAAAAGTCGGTGTCTTTCCCCTTTTCAACAGAAGCGATAGAGCGACAGCTGAGAAACCCGAAAGCATCCACTGACCTAAACCTGTAGTCGAGGGGAACTACCTATCAAAATTGCAGATAAAAAGACATGACAAAAAGCATATATAAGTACATGAAAGGTGCGTTTATACAACGAACGGGGGGAGGCTATGGGTACTTTTGGTGCGGATATAGGTAAGTTGTCGGTCATAAGAATAAAAACAAAATGTTAAATTCAATTCATCCATTGTTTCCCAAATTAAAAGAGAAGGCGACAAATTATTTGACAAACCAAGGTTTTAAATTGTTTAATGAGGAAGTTGGCAAAACGACTTTATACAATGAATCAAATATTTACGTTTCAATTGTGAATCAAAGATATGATCCACCAGAAGTGTGGATTGGAAAAAGGTATGATAAGGAAATGATAAGAATTGATTTCATTTTAGAATTTTATTTGACAGGAAAAACAGAATTGATAAGTAAGCACATACAAAAGAAAACCTTAGATAATGATGAAAATTGTTTCGATTACTACTCTGGTTTTATGGAAGCATATTTTCACCAAATAATTAACATCAATCCATTTCCATCGAATTATTATGATTGGGAAAGAGAAAATCGAGAAAAAATAGGAGAAGTAGTGGAGAAATTAAGAAAAAAACGAACCGACAACAATTTATAAACGGCATTAAAACGACCGTTTATACTAACCGTTAGTGGCAAGCAATAGCAAAAAATGAAAATCAAACCTAAAATAGAATTTGAGTTTCTTCAAGAGAAAGAATATGAGGTGATTGCGGTGAATTCATCAGCAATGGAATTCTATTTGGTTCAAAACGATAAAAAAGGATTTGAATGGTATGAAAGTCGATTTTTCGACAAACGAACCATAATAGATCAAGCAAAACTATTCAGAGAAGAACTGAATGAATATCATTATTACTTAGTTCCAGAATTTCTAAATGCCTCAAATAGACAATTTGGCGAATCAATTTCTTGGAGTTTACAAGGGTCGGAATTCTACAATCAAGTCTTATTCCTTAACAAGATGGAAGCCAATGGATTTGAATTAAGCGAAATTGATAAAATGTTAGTTCATAACCAAGATTATCAATATTCCATTATAAAAGAACAGATAAATGGTTTAGGAAAGACATTGACATTATTGTCAGATGGTTACTTTCCGAGTTTAATATCGATTAAAAATATAAATGCTAATAATCAAGTAAATGATGAACCAAATACTTTTAAAATGTCCTTTGAAAAACCAGGTGTTAATTTGTATTTCTCAATTGAAGAAAGCACAAATTTTAATAAGGAACTAAATGAAGTATTCGAGTGGAGCTATAATTGGGTAAAAGGATTCAACATCTGTCAGAAAATCTTTGATGATAGCTTTTGGAACAATCAACTAATAAATATGATTCACGAATCAGTTAAGAATCTTTATGTTTATAGCAAACTAAACGGCCTTCAAAGTAAACTGTATCATTTCAAACAGGGAGATGGAAGTGAAGTGAAGTTTGTTGAAATGCAATCCAATGAAAAAAAGACAATACTTAAAATACAGAATGTTGTACACTAAAAAAGCCAGCCACTAACAATGTACATGACGATCATGTCGGCTAAACGCCGCCACGCCGCATGTACTAACCGTTAGTGGTCAATATAAACTGTAAATAAACATGAAATATTTAATATTAATCGCTTTATATCTGT
>Ga0209944_1000073_pt1 | contig 39623 bp, 35 predicted proteins | sample SalPonR1_C_D2_MG_FD_185701 | JGI IMG/M metagenome (GOLD analysis project Ga0209944, IMG submission 185701) | Salt pond soil microbial communities from South San Francisco under conditions of wetland restoration - Salt Pond MetaG R1_C_D2_MG... ...
CTGCGCCTGGGCGCCATGGCGGTTGTCACCGGCGAGATCGGCTCGGGCAAATCAACCGCCTTGCGATATGCGATGGCGCAATTGCATCCCTCCGAGTACCGATGGTTTTATATCACCGGCACCTCAGGCTCCATACTGGAGTTGTATCGCCAATTGATGGCGATACTGGGAACCGAGACAGCCAGTCACTCCAGGGCGGTCATGCTGGACCGCATTAAATGCGATTATTGAAGCTTTAACGAAAATTAAACAAAGAAATGAATGGGTGAATCAATCAGTAGAGAAAACCAAGGACGAGATGAAATTTTAACCAAAAACTTGTTGCCGGGGATATTTTATGCCAAGCTGAAATATCCCCGGCTTAAAATAATCCGGAAATTTATCCAACTGTTCAATATAATCAGCAAATAAAAGTCTATTTAAAAAGAAAACCAACACACATAACCTGTTATTGAGGAACAATGGATTACTGGAATCCCGCCCGAATCCCTTGAAAATGGAATTTGGTATACAACGTAAAAGGTTTATTTAAACTGATAAATACCCGGCTATTTGATGCTGTGGCAGGTTATTGTCGGGCTAATATGGTTTTTTTCAATAGGAGTTTGGCGATAAAAAAAACCGGGGTCAAAAAGATCCCGGCTTTTTTTTAACCATTTTTTTTATGGCCCCCCGGATGGTATCACCGAGACTTGATGCTTTATAACTTATTGATTTTATTGGCAGTATGGCGGAGAGGGTGGGATTCGAACCCACGGTCCCCGTAAAGGGACACCGGTTTTCGAGACCGACGCCTTCAGCCACTCGGCCACCTCTCCGGTTCTGAATTGTCTTTCGGGTAAGCTGCTTTGTTAATCTTACCTAAACTGAGCGTTTCAAATTTTTGAACTTTTTGTTTCTATATTATTTTAAAGGGCTTAAATCAATTTCCCATTTAAAGATTTGAAACCCTCCGGGATTTTCAATTTTGCCGCATCTACTTTGTCAGCGGATGTTTCGCATAGCCCGCTATAGCTCAACATCCGCTTCCTCGTATCTGCAGCAAACTTGAAAATCGCTCAGTTTAGGTCTTATAAAATTATACGTTCGGCGGACGCGTGTCAAATGAAAATTGCCGTGAAAACGTATGGATATGGTGATGCGGGGCTTTTTCGTGAGATGCCCCTAAGGCGCTTGTCTTCCCCCATGGCTGCGGCCGCCGGGGCTCATTATGGCTCTGGCTTCCGGGGTGTAGGAGCCGTCCGGCTTGTGAATAACCAGTGGCGGGACAACCTCAGTACCCGGCTGACCACCCTTTGACGCCTGGATGAGGATCCGTCCGGCGGGTGTATCCGGTTTAAAGTGGATCGTCCGGATCTGTTTGGGTTCAAGGCCTTCCCCCCGCATCTCCAACAGCACTTCTACTATCCGACTGGCCGGATAAATCGTAAAAAGCCGGCCTTTGTTGGTTAACAACCGGTTTGCCGCTTCTATAAGGGTTTTTAGCGACATCCTGAGCTCATGTTTGGCAACGGCCATTTGATCATTCGGGTTGATACGGCCGGTGGTTTTCGCCGTGTGGGGTGGATTGCAGGTGATGATAGGGACCGGCCCGATTTCAGCAGGGGAAAGCATTCGGATATCGTTTTCGATAATCCGGATACGTTCGGATAGATGGTTGGATGCGGCATTGGATTCGGCAAGACGGGCGAGCTCGGATTGAACTTCAATTCCCAGGACGGTTACGTCCGGAAACTGACGCGCCAGGATAAGGGGGATTACCCCGCAGCCTGTGCCGATGTCGAGGATGCGCTCGTCTGTAGCGGGTGTGACATGATGGGCCAGAATCAATGCGTCAACCGAAAACCGGTAGCCGTTTTTCGGCTGGGCGATATCAAGCGCGCCGTTTAAAATGGTATCATCGCTCCGCTCAGGCATGGGGAGATTTTGCCATGGTTTAGACTTTTCCGATTTTAAATTTTATTTGGTTGATGGGATACGATTCGGAAGCGGCATTTAACTGTTCTTTGAGCTCTTCAACCATGAATCGGAGCTGATGGGTCAGGGTGGAACTGCTGACATGGACCAGGAGGATATCATTTTTAATGGCTGCCGGCTGGGCATGTTCGGCCATTTCAGGGGGGACTACGCGATTCCAGGTCTTGCGGATCCTGGCAATTTCAGTATCCGATTCCCGGCGGCACTGGGGCAGAATGGCGTCAATAATTTCTTTGATATGGGTATATCCCGAATTACTTCGGTTTTCTGATGTCATTGCCGATCGTTTCTTTGTCAATAAATGGGCTGATGCTTATAATTTGTTTATTACCTAAACTGAGCGTTTCAATTCTTTGAAGGTTTAATTTCTATTTTATTTTCAGGGTTAGGTATTATTATATATTTGGCTTGCGGGGATATTGTCAAGATTGAAGCGATTGCCATCCGGCTGGCTGTCAAAGCCGCCTTTTTTTATTGACTTAAGCGGCCATGTCTTTTAATTGTTTTAAAAAAATAACTCTGATGGCTTCGTAAAAAGTCCAATATCTGTGTTGCGCTTCATCCCTCGGAATTTCATGTACAGCTAACTGCTCTGCATTCCTCGGGATTTGCGCGCCTTGATCTTGAACTTTTTACTTTGCCATCTCTAAACTGACTTTTTACGAGACTGTCAACTTTCCGGACGGCGGTGCCGTTTTGGAACAAAGCATGTCATCTTAACATATAGGAAGAAAATTATGAGTTGGGATTGGGAAAAACTGCAGCAGAGGCAGCGTGAGCGAAGCTCAGGCAGCAGCGGCGGAGGCGGGGGAAAGCCCCCGCAAATGGATGACGTATTGAACAAATTGAAGAGTTACAAATTCTCGGGCGGCTGGGTGATCGTAGTTATCGTCCTTCTGCTCCTGTTTTTCGGCTCTTCAATGGTCTATACGGTGGATGTCAACGAAGTCGGCGTGGTGCAGCGGTTCGGGGATTACTCGCGAACCATGCAACCCGGGTTGCATTTTAAGCTCCCGGCCGGCTTTGAAAAGGTAACAAAAGTCAAAACCAAACGGATCTACAAGGAAGGTTTTGGCGTTGAGGAGAGCAAGGTGACCGATACCCGCACCACCTATTCCGTGGGCCAGGAAACCATTGATGTGTCACTGATGCTGACCGGGGATTTAAACGTCGGGGTGGTTCCCTGGATTGTTCAGTACCGCATCAAGGATGCGTATAATTATTTATTCAAGGTCCGCGATGTCAAGGGCATTATCCGGGATATGTCCGAGGCCACCATGCGGCTGGTGGTGGGGGACCGCAGCATCAACGAGGTGATCAGCAGCCGGGAGGAGATCGCCAATGCGGCGGAAATCCGGCTCCAGGAGGCCTTGAATCAGGCGGAAACGGGGGTTGACGTCGTAACCATTGAGCTGGGCGATACCAACGTGCCCGGCCCGGTTCAGGACTCCTTTAACGAGGTCAACCAGGCCTACCAGGAAAAGGAGCAGGTGATCTACGAGGCCCGGAAGGAATATAACCGGGTGATTCCAAAAGCCCGCGGGGAGGCGGAGCAGACCATCGAGGCCGCCAAGGGATATGCCAAGCAACGCATCAACCGGGCCGAAGGCGATGCCGCACGGTTCATGGCCCAATACAAGGAATATGCCAAGGCAAAGGAAGTTACCCGGCGCCGGTTGTATCTGGAAACCATCCGATCCGTGCTGCCGAATCTCGGCGAAATTTATATCATCGATTCAGAGCAGAAAAACGTTCTGCCGCTGCTTAATCTGAAAAATGCATGGGGCGTGAAAAATGAAAACTAGATATATCGTATTGATCGCGATTGTGGTCATTGTAGGGGTGGCATTTTATGCGGCCGCCTATGTGGTGGACGAGACGGAGCAGGTTGTGATAACCCAGTTCGGAAAAGTGGTGGGTGAGCCCAAAACTGAACCGGGCCTTTATTTCAAGGTCCCGTTTATCCAGCAGCCCAACTATTTTCTCAAAAACATTCAGGCCTGGGACGGCAATCCCGGACAGATTCCGACCCGGGACAAGACCTATCTCTGGGTGGATGCTTTTGCCCGGTGGCGGATTGTCGATCCGGTGGCTTTTTTCAGAACCGTTACCGATCGGTTCTCCGCTATGAAACGGTTGGATGATATCATCAATCCGGCCGTCCGAAATGCCGTGACCTCGCATGAGCTCATTGAAACCGTGCGCACCAGCAACCGGTCCATGACCACACTGGAAGGAAAGGATGAGGCCCAGCGAGATGTTATCAAAACCGGCCGAGAGAAGTTAAACAATATGATCTTGAAGGCTTCCCAGCCAAAGCTGGACCGCTTTGGCATCGAACTGATCGATGTGAAGATGAAGCGGGTCAACTATGTGAAAAAGGTGCGGGACTCGGTATATGGCCGGATGATTGCCGAGCGCAAACAGATGGCGGAAAAGATCCGGTCTGAGGGCCAGGGCGAGGCCAAGCGCATCATGGGGCAGAAAGAGCGGGACCTGCTTGAAATCCAATCCGGCGCCTACCGGAAGGCAGAAGAAATCAAGGGGGATGCCGATGCCAAGGCTACCCAGATTTATGCGGACGCTTACAGCGTGGATCCGGAATATTACTCATTTACCCAGTCCCTGGATGTCTATACCCAGTCCCTGGATAAAACAAGCAATCTGGTCTTGTCCACGGATTCGGAGTTGTTGAAGTACCTGAAGGATTTTTCCGGCAAGACGTCTAATTAGGGGTTGGCATAAAAAAGCCGGGAAGATCGGCCTTTAGGCCGGGCCCTTCCCGGTTTGTTTTTTTCAACAGGCTCACCGATATCATTTTTTTAGCCTTTATTTCGTTGATGCCGTGTCCTGGCTAAAAGTTTTCGATGTTTATGCTTTCGCATCTTTTTGCGTCGCTTCTTGATCACACTGCCCAACAGATCACCCCCTTTCTTTGAAATATACGACTAAGGCTATCAAAACCTTTTGAAAAAAGTAACACCTAAATTGGAAATCCCGGAGGGTTTCAAATTTTTTGATTAAAAAATGATTCAATAGCCTGAAAATAAAATAAAAATTAAATTTTTAAAAAATTGAAACGCTCAATTTAGATAACATTAATTTATAACATGGCTAATGAATTTTTGTCTATGGTTTTTTAAAAACCGGATTATCCGAAAAGGCAAAAAAACGCGCTTATGCTTGTCAGAGCGCAACTATATCATTTTCATAACAAATAACATTTTCAATGCCCGCTTGAAATGGATCAGCTGAGATACTTTACGCCGCATCAACTTGAAATGGTCACAAGCGCGGCTGCGATGGCCGAGGAGCTTGTCAGCAACTTTTATAAACTCTCGTCCAGTCAGCTGCGCAGATTAAACTATGATATTAAAACATTGGCTGATCTGTCGCCTATGGAAATCGTTTCAGGCCATTTTGCGCAAATTTTGAAATACAAACTGAAAAAAAGGGATGTTTTGCGCGAGACGGAGGCCGAGGATTTTTATAAGATTTGTTTGCAGGATCATTCGATTCTGACTGCCCTGGAGGCCCATCCGGATCTACAATTCCAGTCCTTTCTGCTCTATATTGTGTGCCATGAGTTGATCCATGTGGTTCGGTTCAGACGCTTTTTGCAACAGTTCCAGGCCTCGGCAGCCGAGCGGATAGCCGAAGAACAGCGGGTTCATGCGAAAACCAATGAGATTCTGAGCAATCTATCAATTGACGGGATTGCCGAGGTATTGAAATTTTATGAAAACTGGCGCGACCCGCCTCACCCGATCGAGCAGCCGTAAAAAATTTGGGCGGGTGCCCTTGACAACCTAAAAACATTGACTATATTGAGTGTGATTTATAACACTCGCGAATAAATATAGCTACTTGTTATTATTCCATAAACAGGAGTTTCGGAAATGCCGATCTATGAGTATGAATGCGCTGAATGCGGGCGGGTGCACGAAATTATGCAGAAAATGTCTGATCCGCCGCTGACAGAATGCCCTCACTGTGCCGGTAAGCTTCAAAAATTGATTTCACAAAGTACGTTTCATTTGAAGGGAAGCGGGTGGTACGCAACGGATTATGCGAACCGGAATTCCGGCTCATCGAGCGCCGCGTCCAAAGAGTCGGATCATGCGTCCGATAAGTCGACATCAAAGACGGACAGTAGCCCAAAAGAGAGTAGCTCAACAAATAGCAGTTCAACAGAGAGTCGTTCATCGGATGCCTGACGTTATCCCCGAAGCGAGGCATCGCCGATGAATCGCCAGCCGGCTGACTAAACTGCTTGATTTTGATTCGATAAATTTTTCTTCATAACACAATTTAAGGGAACCAAACGAGGCTATGGTCATTGAAATGCAGTGATCGAAGTAGAAGGAAATATATACCTTAATCCTATTGAATATATAACCCATTTAAAAAATTACTGATAAACCAGAAAAGAAGGAGAGGCGAAATGAAGATTAAACCATTGCAAGATCGGATTTTAGTTAGACGGGTTGAGGAAGAATCCAAGACGAAGGGTGGCATCATTATTCCTGACAGCGCCAAAGAAAAACCAGCCGAAGGGATTGTTGTTGCGGTTGGGGAAGGCAAGCGCGCAGAGGATGGAAAACGGATGACACCTGATGTTAAAGAAGGCGAGCGGGTGTTGTTTGCAAAATATGCCGGCACTGAGGTCAAAATTGAGGATGAAGAGCACCTGGTCATGCGCGAGGATGATGTATTAGGAATTATAGAATAAACGATTGGAGGTTGTGCATATGACAGCGAAAGATATTAAATACGGGATGAAAGCCCGGGAAGGATTGCTTGCCGGAGTGGACAAGCTCGCGGATGCGGTATCTGTTACACTGGGTCCCCGGGGAAGAAATGTCGTCATTGAAAAATCCTGGGGGTCCCCCACAGTGACGAAGGACGGCGTAACCGTGGCCAAGGAAATCGAACTCGAAGATAAGTTCGAGAACATGGGCGCCCAAATGGTCAAAGAGGTCGCCAGCAAAACCAGCGACATGGCCGGTGACGGGACGACCACGGCGACCGTGCTGGCCCGTTCGATCTATCAGGAAGGCTTGAAGCTGGTGGCTGCCGGAAACAGCCCCATGGCCATCAAGCGGGGTATTGACAAGGCCGTCGAAGGGGCGGTCAAGGAACTCAATAAAATCAGCAGTTCAGCCAGTGATCAACGTGAAATCGCACAAATCGGGACCATCTCGGCCAATAATGACGAAACTATCGGCAACCTTATTGCCGAAGCAATGGATAAAGTCGGAAAAGACGGCGTCATTACCGTGGAAGAGGCGAAATCCATGGAAACCCATCTGGACGTCGTCGAAGGGATGCAGTTCGACCGGGGCTATGTCTCTCCATATTTTGTCACGGACTCGGAAAAAATGGAGGTTAACCTCGAAGACCCCTATATCCTGATCCATGAAAAGAAGGTCAGCAATATGAAGGATCTGCTGCCGATTTTGGAATCGGTGTCAAAGTCGGGTCGCCCCCTGTTGATTATCGCCGAGGACGTAGAGGGCGAAGCCCTGGCGACATTGGTCGTCAACAAACTACGCGGCACACTGAACGTGGCGGCGGTTAAGGCGCCGGGCTTTGGCGATCGCCGAAAGGCCATGCTAGAAGATATCGCGGTGCTGACCGGCGGGCAGGTCGTCTCCGAAGATGTCGGTGTCAAGCTGGAGAACATCACCATCAATGAGCTGGGCCGGGCCAAGAATATTTCTATCGATAAAGACAACACGACGATCGTCGACGGCGCCGGCTCCAAGTCCTCCCTGGAGAATCGGGTCAAACAGATCCGCGCCCAGATTGAAGAGACGACTTCCGACTATGACCGGGAAAAACTGCAGGAACGACTGGCCAAGCTGGTCGGGGGCGTCGCCGTCATCAATGTCGGCGCAGCTACTGAAACCGAGATGAAAGAGAAAAAGGCCCGCGTGGAAGATGCGCTGAATGCCACCCGTGCCGCGGTTGAAGAAGGTATTGTGGCCGGCGGCGGGGTTGCCCTGGTCCGCTGTATGAACGCCATTGAAAAGGTTAAGGCCAAGGCGGAGCAGAAACTCGGGGTCAAAGTCGTGCTTCGCGCCATGGAGGAGCCCTTGCGCCGCATTGCGGACAACGCCGGGATCGAAGGCTCTATCGTGATCGATAAGGTGAAGAACAGCGAAGGCTCCAACGGCTATAATGCAGAAACGAATACATACGAGGATTTGATTGAGGCGGGCGTCATCGACCCGACAAAAGTCGTCCGGTTCGCCCTGCAAAATGCCGCGAGTGTGGCATCCCTGATGCTAACCACCGAGGCTATGGTCGCTGAGAAACCGGAAGAGAATGAAGGCGCCGGTGCCGGTGCCGGTGCCGGCGCGGGTGCCGGTATGGGCGGCATGGGCGGTATGGGCGGCATGGGCGGTATGATGTAGACGCCCGGCCATACCCCGACGACGCTTTAAGTTAACGCCTTCATGTGCGGTATGTGCATGAAGGCGTTTTTTTGGGCCGTAAACAAAGACCATTTATCTTGACACCGGGCGCCTTGTCGGATAGTTTCGGGTATATTTGAAATGGAGGCTATGATAATAAATAATAAACATTGCCGCATTGTGGCGGGGCCTTAAGCTGGTGTCCATCCATAAAGAGCCATTTATGGATGGACCCTATCTACACATATCCTGATTTTATTCCAGTCAGTCAGACATCGGTGATTACTTCGGCAGCCATATCAGGCGGGTAAGCGATAATGGAATGCTTGCGGCGTATTGCCTCCCAAGCTGCCAGTCATACAGACAAGAGGGCTTTTACGTATCGCCGCTATCATTTATCGTCGAATAAACGGGCCGAACCCCCCCGGCAATGATTGAAGGGGTCGGTACGGGTGTTTCGGGCGGCGGTGTCGGGACGCGGCGTGGGACCTTTTTTTTCTGAAACTCAAACGGATGGAGTTGTACAATAATGGGAGCAGAAAGCCTCAATGTCATAGAAATGATATTGAACGCGGGATTAATGGTGCAGTTCGTCATGCTGCTGCTGTTTATATTTTCCGTCGCCTCCTGGGCGATTATTTTTATCAAGTATCGCTATATACGCCGGGCATACCGGGAATCAGCAGATTTTATCGAATATTTCTGGGAGACCCGAGACTTTTCCGAGGCCTATGCGAAATCCAAGGAGCTACGTTTCAGCCCGATTGCAAGGGTTTTCCGCATTGCCTACATGGAGCTTCGCAAGTTGGGCGATGGCGCCGTCCGACAGAAGGATCCGTCATCCGCAGAACAACCCCAGAATTTGGATCCTCCGGGCACGCGAAGGGGTTTTGATAATGTGAAGCGCGCCCTTGAACGCTCCAGCATTACCGAGAGCATCCGGCTGGTTCAGATGGTGCCGTTTTTGGCTACAACCGGCAATATCGCACCGTTTATCGGGTTGTTTGGGACGGTATGGGGGATTATGAACTCATTTCACAGTATTGCCTTTAAAAAGGGGGTAACCAGTATCGCAGCGGTGGCGCCCGGCATCTCAGAGGCGCTTATCGCAACAGCGGCCGGCCTTGCCGTTGCCATCCCCGCCGTTATTGCGTTTAACTATTTTAATCAGAAAATCCGAATTATCGAGTCGGAATTGGAAAGCTTCTCTTCGGATTTTTTGAATATCGTTGAGCGCGAACTTATATTATCCGGAGAGGGGTCGGCATGAGGCTGCCCAGCAAAAACAATCCCTTGGTCTCTGATATCAATGTGACGCCGTTTGTCGATGTGATGCTGGTGTTGTTGATTATTTTCATGGTCACGGCGCCAATGATGGTTCAGGGGGTGGATGTGTCCCTGCCGGAGACCCGGAATTCGAATCAGCTCTCCTCGGAAGAGGATCAGCTGGTCGTCACCATCGATAAAGACAACCAAATTCGGATTAATGACTATGCGGTCGGTTTTGACTCTCTTAAAGAAAAGCTCGAAAAAATTTTTGAAAACAGGCATTCCCGGGCCGTTTTTTTAAAAGCGGATAAGCGGATTGCCTATGGACGCGTCGTCGAGGTGATGTCGGCAATCAAAGGTGCGGGAGCCGAAAAATTGGGTATGGTTACCAGGCCTTCTGAAAAACCCGAGACCCCCTAGGCGATTTGGCAAAAAATCGGCATAAAAAAATGCGTTCAGAGGCGCATCAACTTCAGCATATTAAATCTCCGGAGGAAGCGTGGCACTGGTATGCGCTGGCCTCCCTGGCATGCCATATTTTTGTGATCGCAGTGGTTATATTTTTTCCGTTTTCCTCGGTTTCCATGCCCGAATTCTCGGACCGAAATGTTATTGAAGTCGATCTGGCCTCTGTCCCGCCGCAGGTCAATACCCCGCTACCGCCAAAATCCTCCGTCGATAAAGGCCAAAGCGAGCCCTCTCAGCCGAAAGAACCCGCAGATGATGCCTTCGCCTCGGAAGAAACCGCCGCCGGTCCGGAAAAACCGAAAAAGTCCGGGCCTTCGGTTAAAAAAGCGCGCAAAAAAAATTTTGACCCCTCGGATTATCAGGTTAAAAAACCGGAAAAGCCGGGCCCCAAAATCAAGAGCGCGATGAAGGATAAGACGATCCGGACGGCGGCCGTGCATAAGAGCGTTGTGGAAAGGATGAAGGAAGAATCCGGGGATTCCAGGCCCTGGTCGGTAAAAGAGCGGATTGACGAGTTGAAATCCGAAGTGCCCGGCCAGGACCGGAGACTGAAGGACCGGACGACGGCCCACCTCAAAGGCGGCGCCCGGGGGAGGCCAACCGATATGACGCAAATCCAGGTGTACCAGGCGGAAGTAGCGGTGAGGCTTAAAAACAACTGGGTCTTTTCGGAAAAACTGGCCGGCCAGACCCAGGGGCTGGAAAGCCGGCTGCTTATTGAAATTCTGCCTGACGGGTCGATAACCGATGTTATGTATGAAAAACGCTCTGGAAACAAATACCTGGATCAGTCGGCGTATAAAACCGTCATGAAATGCGATCCGCTTCCGCCGCTTCCTGAAGGATACAAGAAATATCATCTGATGGTGGGGTTTACCCCCTCCGGGCTGAAGCGCCAATAATCAAAAGTCGTGAGATTAACCAACAAGGCGGTGTGCATGCAGGCAAAGGAATCTGTTGGAATCGGTTTGATCATCATTTTTGCACTGATTATCGGGCAGGGGGGGTGGCCCTCTGCCGCACAAGCTGAACGCGTCTATGACTATATCAATATCAGCGATCCGTTTTTAAAAAAAATACCGATTGCGGTGCCGGTGTTCAAGACCATGTCAGGATCTTCAGAGGTGGATGCGGCGCACAAGGCCGCCGATATATTGAGCTCGGGCATCGAGTTTACCGGTTATTTTAAGCTGATTGATCGGGGCGCGTTTCTGGAAACCCCCCGGGAAAAAGGCATTACGGCCGTTGATTTGAATTTTGACAACTGGACGGACATCGGGGCTGAACTTTTGATAACGGGCGGCTTATGGGTAACTGATGACACCGTGCGCCTGGAAATTCGCCTGTTTGATACATTCAAAGGTTCCCTGCTTTTTGGGAAACGATATGGCGGAGATATCGTCGATCTCCGGCAGATGGTGCACCGTTTCTGCGGTGAAATGCTCTATCGGTTGACCGGTAATCGGGGGCTGTTTAACAGCCGGATTGTGTTTATCAACAAGGATAACGGCAAAAACGCCATTTATACGTGCGATTTTGACGGCCATGGCCCCAGGCGTGTGGTCGAAGGCGAGGCAATCACCCTGTCTCCGTCCTGGTCGCCCGATGGGCGCGCAATCGCCTATACCTCCTATGCGGGGGGTGAGCCCAACATTTCTATCCGAGGGATGGAAAGCGGCGAGACCCGCCGGATCAGCTATGAGGGGATAAATATTACCCCGAGCTGGCTTCCCGGCAGCAGCAAATTGGCCGCCACCCTGTCTGTCAACGGGGATGAAGAAATTTATCTTTTGACCGAATCCGGCAAAATTGATAAAAGGCTAACTGATAGTTGGGGGATTGATGTCTCTCCGACATTTTCTCCGGACGGAAAAAAAATGGCGTTTGTTTCAAAACGCGCCGGTACCCCGCAAATCTATATCAAGAACCTGGATACCGGCGGGGTCCGTCGGTTAACCTTTGAAGGCAACTATAATACGGAGCCGGACTGGTCGCCCGAGGGGGAGAGAATCGTCTACTCGGGAATGAATGGCGGGCAGGCGGATATTTTCGTCATCGGAACAGACGGCCGGGGACCCACCCGGCTGACCCATGATGCCGGCAGCAATGAGTCGCCAGCCTGGTCTCCGACCGGCACATTGATTGTCTTTAGTTCCACCCGATCCGGGACAGCCAAACTCTATGTAATGACCGCTTCCGGGACGGATCAGCGGCCGCTTCTGGATTTAGCCGGCGAGCAGCTGCTTCCGGACTGGTCACCGGCAATTGAGACAAGATAAACGGCAACATTTCAATATGAATGCTTCAGGATAAAGGAGAAGGTCATGAAATTTCAGCGTTTAGGGTTAAAACTCGGGCTTCTTTTGTTGGCTGTATCGTTTTTGTTTGTGTTCTCCTGCGCCAAGCATAAGGATGCTTCCACGGCGCCGGGTGAGGCATCCACCGAGGCGGCGGAAAAAGCCCGGCAGGCCGGTGAAACAGAACAGGAAGAGGCGATATCCGAAGAAGACATTGCCGCCAGGGAAAAGGCCGAAGCAGAGGCTGAGAAGCGACAGCTTCAGGCGGAAAAAGAGCGAGCGGCCAGGCAGGAATTTGTTAATGAAAACGTATACTTCGGTTTTGACGATGCCTCCCTGACGAAAAAGGCCCGGCAGATACTCCGGGAAAAAGTGCAATGGCTGAGAAACCATCCGGATCGTGATGTCTTGATTGAAGGGCATTGTGATGAGCGGGGCACCAAAGAGTACAACATGGCCCTTGGGCAGCGACGCGCCCAGAGTATTAAAAACTATCTGGTCAATGCGGGTATCGACCCCTCCCGGCTGGAGACCATCAGTTACGGCGAGGAGCGTCCCCTGGATCCCCGGCATAACGAGATGGCATGGGCCAAAAACAGGCGGGGACACTTCCGCCTCAAATAGGATGTTTTTTGTCTTCGGAGGGGCAAGAAGGTGTTGAATTCCTCTTGCCTTTTCCCGATATTTTAAACGGGTAACCCTGGTGAATAAATCCATGTGGCGATATAGAGTTTTGGTAGGTGTTGGGCTGTTGTTAATGATCGGTTGTGCGACCAATACCGACGTGGAAAGACTGGAGGGTCGGCTTGATAACCTTCATAGCAGCCATGAGACGATGAAAAAAGAGATCAAGGAATTAAACGCTCGGTTGGAGAAGCGGCAAAGACATGGCGAACGGATGCAGGAGCTTTATGCGGAGCAGGATGCAAAATTCTATGAATTGAAAAGCGATGTCCGCAAGCTTTCAGGGCGGTTCGAGGAAACCGAACACCGTCTCACAGGCGGACTAAAGGAGCTGTCAGGCGCTGTTGATGCGAACCGCGAGAAGCTCAACGGCATCCATGATTCCGTCGAACTCAATGACGAGCGAATCTCCCGGCTCACGGGCTACCTGGGCTTTGACTCTGAAGAAAAGCTTAAAGCAGCGGTCGGCTCCCCATCTGATGATGAAAACGCATCCAAAAAACTGCCCGAAGACAAGCTCTACAGCTTTGCTAAAAAATCCTTTGATCAAAAGAATTATGAAACCGCCCGGGATGCGTTTGAAAAGTTTATTGAAACATATCCGGATTCCGATAAGGCTGACAACGCCCGCTTTTGGATAGGGGAGGTCTACTACAGCGAGCAGTGGTATGAAAAGGCTATTCTGGAGTACCAGGAGGTTATCGATAGCTATCCAAAGGGCAACAAGGTGGCTGCCGCCTATCTCAAGCAGGGGATCGCCTTCCATAAGCTGGGTGAAGCCGGAAACGCCAAACTGGTTTTGAAGGAGCTGGTCCGGAAGTTCCCGAAATCAAATGAAGCCAAAATTGCCCGGCAAAAGATCAACCGGATCGAATAGCTGTCTCCATGCTAAAAATCGTGGGCATAGACCCCGGGCTGGCTGCCACGGGGGTTGCCGTGATCGAGGGTACCCAGCTGTCGGTTACCCGCTATTCCTATGGTTGTATTAGAACATCTGCCCGTCATGAGACGCCAATCCGTTTGAACCGGATTTATAATCAGTTGAGTTCGTTTTTGAATAATCAGTCACCGGCGTTTATCGTTGTTGAAGATGTCTTTTCTCTGGATCGGTTTCCCAAATCCGGCATTGTTCTCGGCAAAGTAACCGGAGTGATCCTTCTGGCCGCTTGCAGGCTGGGCTTGCCCGTAAGGGAAGTGCCGGTCCGGGTCGCCAAACAGGTGTTGACCGGAAACGGGAGCGCCGGTAAAAAGCAGTTGGCCGAGGTCGTTCGGCACCGGTTGAACCATGCCGGCCCCATTCGGCCGTATCATGCCGCAGATGCTCTGGCCCTGGCGATGGTCGGATTGTTCAGGTATTCAGATGCGGTTGAAAAAGATCTTTACCGGATTTGTCGCTGACGCTCGAGGTGCCAACCACACTCAGCCGACGCCGACGAGGGCCAGGCGAATCCAGGCCAATGGTTGGTGATACGGAGAGGAAATGATCGCATACCTGGAAGGCGAACTGTTAAAAAAAGAGGCAGACCGGGTGCTTCTCCTGGTCAACCATATCGGCTATGAGGTATTGGTTCCTGCTTTTGTCATGGAAACGCTGAATTCAAAACCCCTGGGCGAAAGCCTGTCCCTCTATATCTATTATTATCAGACCGAGCGTCAGCCAAGGCCGATACTGATCGGGTTTAACCTGGAAGCCGAGCGGGAATTCTTCGAGCTTTTCATCTCCGTAGAGGCCATCGGCCCCTTAAAGGCCGTCAAGGCCCTCACCTATCCGGTATCTGATATCGCGAAGGCCATTGAGACCCAGAATGCGGCGTTTCTAAAGCATTTAAACGGTATCGGGGAGCGCACCGCCCATAAGATCATCGCTACGCTTCAGGGGAAAATGGGTAAATTCGCGCTGATCCGGAAGGAGGAGGCCGTCGAGGATTCTGAAGCCGCATCCGAAGCGGCCAATGATTTGTCCGAGCAGGTGATTTCGGTTCTGACCGAACAGCTGGGTCATAAAGCCAATGAGGCCCGGCTCATGGTGAATGCCGCATTGAAGCGGAATCCTTCGATTGCAACTCCGGAAGCGCTTTTCGAGGAGGTCTATCGCGGCGAGGCGGTAAATGACGGATGATATAATAAAATACTCTTCAGAGACGCGCGGTATCGTAAGTCCCGAGCCGCTCCCCGTAGACGATGCGTCAGATATTGTCTCATTGCGTCCGGAGCGCCTGACCGATTATGTCGGGCAGGGTGAAGTGATCGAAACATTAAAAATCGCCATTCAGGCGGCCAAGCACCGCAACGAGGCCCTGGAGCATGTACTTTTCCACGGCCCCCCCGGCCTTGGCAAAACCACGCTGGCCCATATAATCGCCAATGAAATGGGCACCAACCTGATGGTTACATCAGGACCGGCGCTCGAGAAAGGCGGCGACCTGGTCGGTTTGTTGACCCACCTGGATACCGGTGATGTGCTGTTTGTTGATGAGATCCACCGGGTTCCGAAGTCCGTGGAGGAGTTGTTGTATCCGGCCATGGAGGACTTCTCCATAGATGTTATTTTTGACAAGGGGGTGCATGCGAGGAGCCACCGGTTTCGCCTGAAGCAGTTCATGCTGGTGGGGGCCACCACCCGCGTGGGTCTCCTTTCTTCGCCGCTTCGGGATCGGTTCGGTATTTTCAGGAGCCTTGATTTTTACTGCGAAGTCGAGCTCGACCGGATTGTCCGCCGCTCAGCCGCGCTGCTTGATCTGTCGATTGAGGATGAGGGCTCAGCCGAGCTTGCGAGACGCTCCCGGGGAACCCCCCGTATTGTCAATCGACTGCTGAAGCGGGTCAGGGACTACGCCCAGGTCAAGGCGGACGGTCGTATCACGAAAGCTGCCGTTGAAGGGGCGCTTGCGCTCGAAGGCGTGGATGAAATGGGCCTCACCCCGCTGGATCGTCGCTATCTCAATACGGTTATCCAGTATTACAAGGGCGGTCCGGTGGGGATCGATGCGGTCGCCGCCACCCTCCAGGAGGAGACCGACACACTGGTGGATGTGGTGGAGCCGTTCCTGTTAAAAACCGGCCTGATTTTAAGAACCCAGACCGGACGAAAGGCCTCGGAGGCGGCATATCGACATTTAGGGATACCCGAATGCCGGTCATAACCCTTTTTACCGACTTTGGGCTGTCGGATCCATATGTCGGTATGATGAAAGGGGTTATCCTCTCTATTACACCACATGTATCGATCGTTGATGTCTCCCATTATATCGATCCCCAGGATCTTTGTGCCGCCGCCTACCTCCTGGATGCCGCATACCCGTATTTCCCGCAAAAAACCGTCCATATGGTTGTGGTGGACCCCGGCGTCGGCAGCAGCCGGAAGATCATCGCGGCGGAAGCGGGCGGGCATTATTTTCTGGCCCCTGATAACGGCGTTCTAACAAAGATTATCGATGGGGGCGATGTTAGGACCCTGGTCCGTGTGGAAAACCCGGAATATTTCCGCCAGCCCGTCAGTCGGACATTCCACGGACGGGATATATTCGCGCCAGTGGCTGCGCATATGGCCTCTGGCAAGCCATTGGATGGATTCGGGCCAAGGGTTTGCCCGGTGGAACTTTCCCGCCTGGAGCTTTCGGCGGCGCGTCTCACTGAGGCAGGCGAACTGCTGGGGGAGGTGATTGCGGTGGATAGATTCGGCAATCTGATTACAAACATTGATCAGCAAAAGCTCTTAGAGTTAGATGCCTCTGAGGAAGGCGGCAATTTATGCGTTCATATCGGAGAGCACCGTATAAACGGCCTGTCCGCCTCTTATCAGGATGTTTCGGCCGGCGGGCTGCTTTCTATCATCGGCAGCCGGGGCTGTCTTGAAATTTCAGTCAATTCAGGCGACGCACGCGCCTATTGCGAGGCTGATAAAGGCGCACCGGTCCGGGTGGCGCGAATACGGGAAAGATAACGAGGCGCCGATGCGCTGACAGATCAAAGATCCGGCGGGATGCCGTCATTGGCCTCAAAACGGGTAATCAGACCGGCCATGTCATTTTCAACACTTTGAAAATTGGCAAATGTCACATCCGAAAAAGGCAGCCCCAGCTCGGACTTGATCCATTCAAACATTTCCAAGTAGTTCATCAGAATCCGTCTGTTCCAATCCAATCCCAACCTTTCGGCCGTCTGTCGAATCTCCCGGCCGGGTGCCTCGATTTCGAGAAAGTTTCCGTAGGGCATGGTGTCCAGACAGAGGATGGCGTCTCCCAGTTGATAGGATTCCCTTTTTTTTTCATAGACCTGTTCGGGATGGAAACCGACAGACAGAAGGATGTTTTTCATCATTTCAAAATCATCCACTGTTACTTCGTATTCCCGGTGAATTTTATAATCATTTTTCTTCTCCGGGGGCTCGGCCTTGTAGGTCAACGTCACCCGGTCGGCGTTTCGCAGCCGCAAGAGGGATCTTTCCCGGTAAAAAGCTAAATCCCGGGTCTCATAACGGATGTTGGTTTCATCGACGGCGCCTAAAAATATCGAATCCAATGCCTTAACCCGCCGCCTCATCATATGGATATCCGGTAGAAAGAATTTAACCTCGATTTCAAGCGCAGACATATCAAGGGCTCCTATGGGTTTTATCACTGCCATGCCGAAAAGCGAAAGCGACGGGGCGAGGCATCTCGTTTGTCAAAGATTTCTCGCTATCGCCCGAAATGACAAAATTGGATGAATCGTCTCAGTACAGTGAAAGTTGCTTTTAAACTCGCCCCCCGAGTCCTTGGCCCGGGGACCTGCTTTCTGCAAAAATGCCGCTGCGGCATTATAAATCGTTTTTTACGAAGCCGCCAATATCAGCATGCGATAAAAACCATCGCATTGTCAATTGCGGCCAAACTAAGAATTCCATTGAATGGCCTCAGTTTTTTCTTGACATAAAAAAGGTTTTTCTTTATCAATTTCAAATTAATCTTCAACGGGGAGTGGTAGAAATTGAAAAAATATACATATAGTGCAAAACCTTCGGATAATCAAGGGAAATGGCTGGTCGTGGATGCGGAAAATGCTGTTCTCGGAAGGCTGGCTAGCGAGGTGGCAGCCCGCCTTAGGGGAAAGCATAACCCCCTATATACGCCGCATGTGGATTGCGGGGATTTTGTTATTGTGATCAATGCGGATAAAATTAAATTGACCGGCAGTAAGGTCCAGCAGAAGATGTACTATCATCACAGCGGTTATATAGGCGGTATGAAGTCAATTAATGCTGAAAAGTTGCTTCAGAAAAGGCCTGAAGATCTTATTCGCTTTGCGGTTAAAGGCATGCTTCCTAAAAACCGCCTGGGGCGGAAGCTCTACAAGAAGCTGAAAGTCTATTCCGGCGGCGAACATCCGCATCAGGCGCAACAGCCGCAAGTTCTGGAGTTGTAAATAAAATTTTAATACGGTGGGGTTATGATGGATAAAGAGAACGTTTTCTATGCCACTGGCAAAAGAAAAACCGCGGTGGCAAGAACCTGGCTCAAACCCGGACGCGGCGAGATCATAATTAACAACAAGCGCCTGGAAGAATATTTTCCTCTGGAGGCGGCGCAGCGTGTCGCCAGACAAGCGCTTGAGTTGACCAACACTTCCGGTGATTATGATATCAAGATAAATGTAAAGGGGGGAGGGACCCTCGGGCAGGCTGAAGCCGTTCGGCACGGCATTACCCGCACCCTGTTCAGGATGAACCCCGATTTTCGGCAGGTTCTGAAAAAAGCGGGGTTTGTCAAACGCGACCCCCGGGAGAAGGAAAGGAAAAAATACGGCCAGCGAGGGGCCCGGGCGCGTTTTCAGTTTTCCAAGCGTTAGAATTTTCCCTGCCTGGTGTTTGTCCATAAATAAGATAATTTGTTCAAGTTCAAGGAAGGCGAAAATTTTAACCGCAATTGGGCAAATTAGCCATTTATGGATGGGCACGACCTATCCTATCATGGGGCGAAGACCGATTTGGCCTTCGCCCTTTTTTACCTGCCATCAGATATTGAGTCGTTCGTTTCCTGCGGATTGTTTTTGAAGCGGAAATTCGTTCAGTGGTCGGGCCGGATTGTCGGCGTCCGGTTGTTTGGCAACCGTGCGGTTGCGGCCCCGGCCTTTGGCCTCGTAAAGCGCATTATCCGCATATCTGATCAATTCATCCGGCTGCTCCCCTTTTTTCGGAATCATTGTTGAGACGCCAAGGCTTATAGTGATATAGTCGGATATGGGGGAGGCTTCATTGGGCATTTTCAATTGTTCAACGGCCTGGTTGATCGCCTCGGCTGTCTTTATTGCCCCTGAAAAATCCGTGTTCGGCAGAATGATGGCAAATTCCTCCCCTCCGTAGCGGGCAACCAGATCGATGGACCGTTTAACCTGTGTGCTTATCGCCTTGGCAATGGCGCGTAGGCATTGGTCGCCTTTTTGGTGTCCGTAATTATCATTATAAAGCTTAAAACAATCCACGTCCGCCATGATCATGGACAGCGGCAGGCCTTCGCGCCTTAGCCGGGCCCACTCCCAGTTCAGTTGTTCGTCAAAGCGGCGCCGATTGCCTATCTGGGTCAGTTCGTCGCTATCCGCGAGAATCCGGAGTTTCTGGTGGGCCTCCTGCAATGCGGTTTCGGTTTGTTTACGGGCCGTAATATCAAAGAAGGAGACGATACTGTTATATTTCTGATTCGGCGGAGAATAGATTTTCATGATTACATATTTTTTGTTTCTTTGCCGGTCAATAATAATGCATTCATACTCAGTGGGTAGGGGCAGACCCTTTTGTTTTTGGCGGGTTTGAAAGCGTTTGATGCGATTGAAGCTTTTTCGCTCGATAAATTCGCTTAAAAAGCTATTGCCGTTGATGTCGTTTTTTGCGCATCCCGTGAGTTCGGCAAATTGTGTGTTGGCCATCGTAATGCGAAGGTTCTTTCCGACCAAAATCATGGCTGTGCCGGTATTTTCAAAGAGATTGCGGTAGCGGTGTTCGCTGTGCTTGATGATTTCCGCGGCCTGACGCAATTTCTGATAGGAGCGGTTAAGCGCCATTTTGGCCATTTTGCGGGATGTTATGTCGATAATTGTGGCAGTGATCCGTTCATGCCAGGGAATGATTGAGAATCTGATGATGACGTGATGGATATTTTTGTATTTGTCCACCAGCTGGCACTCATATTCATCCGGCGCAAGACCGCCCATCTGCTTGCGCCGGGTATGATAATGTTTAATCCGCTCCAGGTCCTGCCGGTAGATAAAATCCGTCAGGCGTTTTTGCCGGTACAACTCATTGCGGTTGTATCGGGTCAGGGCCTCAAACTTTGTGTTAACCAGGGACAGACGCATCTTATTATCAATCAGACACATGGCCGCACTGCTGTTTTCGAAAATACTCCGATACCTGGCCTCACTTTCCTGAAGCGCCTGGCCGGTTCGTTGAAGCCGGTGGTTGGCCATCTCGAGATCGTTGGCTTTGCTTCGGGATCTTTTATTTAACAGGTCAATGTTTTTCAAAGTGCCGTATATGCATCCCAGCAGGATGCCGATCAAAAGGATGAACATCAAAAGCGCCGGATGCAGGCCCAGCCAGTAAACCCTTAGAATAAAAACAGCGGGGGCGGAAAGGGCCGTGCCCGCAAGCAGAAGCCGGAACCGGACAAACCCCTTTTGGAATCCCCAAATAATGATTACAATCGGAATGATTAAAAGTACCGGCGACGGCTGAAAAGGATCGCACAGCCATGCCATCTGAGCCGCCCCCAAATCCATGACGGCCTGATAGTCTTCATTTTTCCGTTTTGTTGCCAGGGGGGTTAGCGGGCTTGCCTGGAAACTCGAGATGAAGAACCAGATAAGGCCGGCTAACATGAATAAAAATTTTGGCAAAAGTATCGGTGGTTTCGGCAGAACGGCGAAATACAGGCCACAGAGCAAAAACGTGGCCAACCGGCGCAGCCATCTCTGATTCGGAGCCGTCAAATAATGCCGGAGGCCATGCCGACCTGTCGGAGTCGCTTGACTGGGTTGCTGCGCAAGTTCCGCGATATCAACGACGGAGTCTTGAGTACCGGCGTATATGGGGTAGTATAAAGGCGCCATAATAGTCTCGAGCAGGAAAAGTAATAATTATTTGTACTACCCCCATCGGAATCAATAGTCAATCAAATTCAAAACCTCCGGCCGAGGCATTAGCCTTGCAAAGCAGTGGCCAAACATGTCATAAAATCGGTTCAGCGGCTGGCCAATTTTTATCTGGGCATTCAGGATATGGAACGACTCGATTATTTTATAAAGCGGTTCTTGTTGATTATCCCGACGTTTATCGGGATCACGGTTTTGTGTTTTATTCTCATTCAATTTGTTCCCGGGGGCCCTGTGGAACAGGCCATCATGAAAATGAAGGGCATTGGCGCTGGTGAAGCCGCCATCGGCCAAGGAGAGGCCCAATCCATTACCGAGCGGCAACGAAAGGAGATCGAGGCATACTACGGATTCGACCGGCCGATCTATGAGCGATATTTTGACTGGCTTGTCAAATATCGGCTCGGCATGCAGATGCCGTCCTATAAGTACCCCCATAAAACCGCATGGCAGCTCATCAGCCAACGGTTCAGGGTCTCACTGGTATTCGGATTGACGGGCTTCATATTATCCTACCTCGTTTGTATCCCTTTGGGTATCGTCAAGGCGTTGCGCCATGAACGGATGTTCGATTTGGTTTCAAGCATTATCGTGTTTGTGGGCTATGCCATTCCGCCGTTTGCCTTTGGAATGGTCCTGAAGATGTTTTTGTGCGGTACTGTTGAAGGCTTCTGGGATATTTTTCCCATCTCCGGTTTTCATTCGGAAAACTATGCCAGTCTGTCGCTTATTGGAAAAATCCACGATATTTTTATGCATATGGCTCTGCCCGTGCTTTGCTATGTCATCGGCAATTTTGCCGTGCTCACCCTGTTGATGAAAAATTCGCTGATCGAACAGATCAGCAGGGACTATGTCCGCACCGTGGTGGCCAAGGGCGGCAGTTTCAAACGGGCGATCTGGGGCCATGCCGTACGAAACTCCCTGATCCCGATTGTTACGGGTATTGGCGCCATCCTGACCGTTATGTTCGCGGGCTCGGTGATTATCGAGCAGGTATTTGAAATACCCGGAATGGGCCGGTTGAGCCTGGAGGCGATCGTCGGAAGGGATTACCCGGTATTCATGGGAATCCTCGCGCTGACTTCGATTCTGGGGCTTCTGGGCAACATCCTTTCGGATTTTCTGTACGTGATTATCGATCCGAGGATTAATTTCCAGGAGGTTTGAGTGTCTGCTGATAAACAGGTGAAGGCGCTATGATAGCAAAACTGTTTCGCAATCCGATGGCGCGGAAGCGCTATTTGCGTTTCAAATCGATGAAGCGCGCCTATGTGTCTTTGTGGATCCTCTTGCTCCTGTATGGCCTCAGCCTTTTTTCCGAGCTGATATGTAATAGTGTGCCCCTCTATGTCCGGTTTGACGGTGCGTCTTTTTTTCCGGCGGTGCATTTTTATTCGGCGGATGTCTTCACCGGCAGCGGCAAACAAACCCGGCCGGATTACCGGGAGCTCAGGCAGAAGCCGATTTTTGCGGAAAATCCCGACAACTTTATGATATTTCCCCCCATTGCCTTTGGCCCGCTTGAAGATATCGATCCCGCGGACATTGCCGTCTCCGAAAATGTCGAACTGGCCCTGAGGCCGGTGCCGCGGATGGGAAGTGTGGATATTCGACAGGATTACTCTGTTTGCCGTACCCGTTTTTTTGAGTTTTTCAAGGGCGGCGTTGACCGCGGGGTCGGAGACATCAGAATGGATCGGTTTTTTTCTTTTTCAAAAGAAATAAGGCGGGCCATATCCAGGCGCTTTGCCAACAAGGCGGCGGATTATCAAAGCTTTAGGATTCGGACGCCTTCGGGCGATCCGGTAAAACTGGTTTTGCCGACCTATGCACCGCGCCAAGCGCCGCCGGAGACCATTCGCCTGATGCTGCAGGAGGTGGTTGCCGGCAATCAGGAGGTCAAACATGTGGGCTTCAACCCCTCCCTGGAGCCCCTGCCCCCGGTTCCGGCGGTCTGGGATCAAGTTTCAGAAAACGATAGGGACGTTCTTTTCAGTCTGCTCGAGAGGCGCCTGGAACAGCCGGTGGAGGATTTTCGTCTCTTGATAGACGGGCGCCAGTACGTGGCTTCATTTAATAAGGAGGCGGTTCAGTTTCCTTATCCTCCGGTTGAAGGCCATCCTATGGGAATCGACAGCGCCGGCCGGGATGTGATGGCGAGAATCCTTTACGGCCTCCGGATTTCTCTTACATTCGGATTGATGCTGGTGGGCGCGACCATGATGCTCGGTATATCAGCCGGCGCCGTTCAGGGCTATTACGGCGGCCGGCTGGATATAACGGCCCAGCGGCTGGTCGAGATATGGAGTGCGATTCCGTTTTTATACGTCATGATTTTGATGGGCTCCATCTACGGTCGGAGTTTTGTGCTTTTGCTGGTCTGCTACGGTTTGTTTAACTGGGTGGCTATCTCCTATTATGTCCGCGCGGAATTTTTGAATCTGCGCAAGCGCCCCTTTGTTGAAGCGGCCAAATGCATGGGGGTGCCCTCCCATAGGATTATTTTCAAGCACATTATGCCGAATGCCTTGGTGCCGGTAATCACATTTTTTCCGTTTTCCCTGGTTGGCGCCATCGGCGCGCTGGCCGCGCTGGATTACCTTGGATTCGGGCTGCCGCCGCCAACGCCGAGCTGGGGGGAGCTGTTGTTCCAGGCCCAGCAGTACCGGTGGGCCTGGTGGCTGATCCTCTATCCCTCTATGGCCCTTTTCATAGTCATGCTGCTGGGGGTCTTCGTCGGCGAGGGCATACGCAACGCCTACGATCCCAAGCAATATACGAGGCTGGAGTAATCGGTAATGGCTGGCGATCAGAATGTGCATGGACAATCGCTGCTTTCGGTAAGGAACCTCACGGTGACTTTTACCACCGATGATGGGCGGTTCAAGGCCGCCGAGGATATCTGTATGGATATCGGCCGGGGGGAAAGCGTCGGGCTGGTGGGGGAGTCCGGATGCGGCAAATCGGTGACTGCCCTCGGCCTGACGCGGTTGATTCCCAATCCGCCGGGTTGCATTGAAAGCGGAACCGTTTTATTTGACGGCGCAGATATCATGTCCATGGATACGGCCGCTTTGCGGAAAATACGGGGCAATGCCATCAGCATGATTTTTCAGGAGCCCTTGTCCGCATTGTCGCCGCTGCATCGCATCGGCCGCCAGCTTGCTGAAGCCGTTTTACTGCATCGGCGGATTTCGAAAAAAGAGGCATGGCGGTTTGCCGAGGACTGGCTTAGGAAGGTGGGGATTCCGGATGCAGGGGAGCGGATGCACAGCTATCCCTATCAGCTCTCAGGCGGCATGCAGCAGCGGGTCATGATCGCCATGGCGCTTATGCTTGAGCCGGCGTTAATCATTGCGGATGAACCCACAACCGCCCTCGATGTCACCACCCAAGCCCAGATTTTCGATTTGACGCTGCGGATGAAGCAGAATTTCACCTCGTTGTTGCTGATCACCCATGATATGGGCGTCGTTTGGGAAATGTGCGAACGGGTTATCGTCATGTATGCCTCAAGAATCGTAGAGACCGGGAGCCGGGAGGCGATTTTCGAACATCCGGCCCATCCGTATACCGCCGGCCTGCTTGAGGCCATACCCCGGCTTTCAAGGGGACGCCAACGGCTGAAGGATATCCCGGGGCAGGTCCCCTCGCCCTTTAACTATCCGAAGGGCTGCCATTTTCAGGCACGCTGCCCTTATGCTTTTGAACGTTGCCGTCGGGAGACGCCGCCGTTATTTGACTGCGGCGGCGGCCAGAAGTCGGCCTGCTTTTTGATGGATAAGGCCAAAGAGTGAATAGAGAAGTTACATCATATGAGGGTTCTCAACCCCTGCTTTCGGTTAAGGATCTGAAAACCTGGTTCCCGGTAAAACGTGGGCTTTTTTCACGCCAGAAAGATTATATCCGGGCCGTGGACGGGGTTTCATTGGAACTGTTTCCCGGAGAAACGCTGGGGCTTGTGGGGGAATCCGGGTGCGGCAAGACGACGCTGGGCCGGACCCTGCTGGGACTCGAGCCCGCGACATCGGGCGGGATTTATTTTAAAAATTCTCTGTTGAACCCTATGCGCCGAAAGCAGATGAACCGCCTGCGTCAAAAAATCCAGGTGGTATTTCAGGATCCGCTTTCCTCATTGAATCCCCGGATGAGCGTCATGGATATTGTGACCGAAGGGCTTGTGCAGTTTAAGCGGATTGAGGGCTCGAAAAGGGATCATGCCCGGCGCCTGATAAAGGAGGTCGGCCTTTCCGAGGACGCGATTTATCGCTATCCGCATGAGTTCTCAGGCGGTCAGCGCCAGCGGATTAACATTGCCAGGGCCATTTCTCTCAGGCCCGAGTTTATTATTTGTGATGAGGCCGTCAGCGCCCTGGATGTCTCCATCCAGGCACAAGCCATCAATCTTTTGATATCCCTGCAGGAGCGGTTTCAGCTGTCCTATCTGTTCATCTCCCATGATTTGAGCGTTGTCAGCAATATTGCCGATCGGATCGCCGTCATGTATCTGGGCCAGATCTTAGAAAAGGGAAAGACAGCTGATATCATCCATGAGCCCCTGCATCCGTATACTAAGGTTTTGATTGACGCGGTGCCGGTTCCCGGGAAAGAAAGACGGGGCGAGTCTATGGAAATAAAAGGTGAAGCTGCATCTATCGCCACCCCCCCGCCGGGATGCCGGTTTAATCCCCGATGCCCGAAAGCCATGGCCGTTTGCCGCGAAATACCTCCGCCGCTCCGACGGTTTGGCGATAGGGAGGTGCGGTGCCATTTGTACTAGCCCGTCTGCATCGCTCTCCACGCTTTTTCAGTTTAAGCCGGTTACTTCCCTTCCGGTTTATTCGACCGGGTTTTTGACTTTTTCGGCTTGTCCGGCCCCCCGTCCTTATCCGAGGGCTTTGCGCTATCAGAACCGGCATCCTTCTTTTCGGCCGGGCATTCAGATTTGCCCGTCTTGGCTTTCGACTCTGCGCCGGGTTTTTCCGGAGCGGATCGGGCGGCCCTTATCTCCTGAATGCGTCTTTCCACACGCTTCGCCTGGGAAGGGCTGGCTACGTATTCTTTAGCCTCATTTAAGTATTCAAGGGCCTTGTCGTAGCCATTCGGGGTGTCTTGATCCGAAGCCATATCCGCCTTGTAAAGCAGGAACGTGTAATCGATCTGATCAAGCCGGTTTTTGACCCGTTGAATTTGTTTTTGTGAAACGGCATATTTTTTTGCCTTTTTCAATTCCCTCCGGATTTCTGAAAAATTTGGTATTCCCGGCTTTTCAGACAATCTTTCCGCTCTGGTCATGAAATAGTCAAAGGGCAGGCTATAGGCTTTTTGTTTAGAAACCGTGCCGTTGATATCTTCCGGAGGCTCAACGCCTTCAAGGGAGACAACCATTTTTTTGCCCCGCGGGGAAAAATTGCCCTTCCAGACTTCAGTGCCCTTGCTGGTCCCCTTGATATAATATTTACTCGAATTCAGGGCACTCGCAAGGATGAGACAGGCAAACAGCACCGCGACACCGATAATGAGCGCCTTTAGCCCGCTACTCATGGGCTCGGGTGGAGGCTCCTGGGGGCCGGACGGCGGGGGCGTGGCAGGGGGTTGCCCGCCACCGCCCGAGGGGGGTGGCGACGGTTTTTTGGGTGTTTCCTTTTTTGGCGTAGGCTTGGCGGCTTTTGGCGGTTTTTCTTCAGCCTTTGGCTTCACTTTTGTCTCCTTCTTTTCCGCCTTCTGAGGCTCTGCCGCTGGCTTCTCTTCTGTTTCGGCGGATTCGGGCGCCGTCTTTTTCTCCGGTTCCGGAGATTCGGCTTCCGCAGATGGCGCCTCAGGCCTTGGCTCTTCCGAGGGCTCTGCGACCGATGGGGGTTCGGGTTTTTCAGCTTCCGTTTCCGGTTCGGCTTTTACGGCCGGGCCCTCCGATTCGGGTGCGGCCGCTTCCACTTCAGGCGCGGCAGCTTCGGGTTCGATCGGTTTTTCAGGCTCCGTGACCTTCTCTTCGGCCGGTTTTTCGGTCACTTCAGCCTTCTCTTCGGTCTCTTCGGTCTCTTCGGCCGGTTTGGTTTCGGGTTCGGCCGGCGGCTTCGGGGTGAGCTTCGAGAGATCGAACTGCCGGGAAAGCAGCTCCCTTAATTGGTCCTCGTCGAGATCGACGGCAAAAGGGGGTGCTGAAAACTGCCCGGCGGCCGCCTTATCCGCTGCCGGCACGAAGGGTTTTTCCGGCTTCCAGGTGTCGAAGCTTTTTTGGATCAGCTCTTTTATGCTCGGCGCTTTTTTACGGGGCTTTTTGGGAGCCGCTTTTTTCTTGGCGGCCGTCGTCGTAGGGGATGCTTTTTTCTTTTGGGTTTTCTTGGGTGTCGTCTTTTTCTTTTTAACCGGCTCAAACTGTTTATCAAGCAAATTTCTCAGCTTCTCAGCGGTTTTTTTATCATCCGTATCAATGACCGGCGGCGCAGAAAAAACCTCGGTTTCTGGTTCTGGCGCATAAAGGGTCTCAGGCGCCCATGTGCCAAAATCCTTTTTTCGAAGCGTCTTTAAGCTCGGCTTTTTCTTGGCGCTCGTTTTTTTAGAAGTGGATTGCTTTGTTTTTGAACTTGTGGATACAGTTTTTTTAGAAGTGGTTTTGGCGGTGCTCTTTTTTTTCGTAGTTTTTTTCTTGGACGTTGATTTCGTCAGGCTTTTTTTTCCCATAACCCCCTCTTTTGCAATCATCAGAGATTTGATATATGTTGGTTAATCAAAATCAGATCAAAATCGACAACAAGTCTGATGGCTTCGTAAAAAATCGATTTTAGGATGGCAAAGTAAAAAGTTCAAGATCAAGGCGCGCAAAATCCCGAGGAATGCAGCGTGCTTAGCTGTACGTGAAATTCCGAGGGTTGCAGCGCAACACAGATATTGGACTTTTTACGAAGCCATCAAGTCTATTTTTATATAAAATGCAAGGGCTTTTGTAAACAGTTTTTCTGCTGCAAATTATATAAAAATCTGATTTTATTTTATAATCTTTTTGAACCGCATCTTGCATCGAATATATATCGGTTTTGCCTAAGGGAGTCCGCCTTGGACGCGCATCCCCCTGCAGAGAAGGAGAAACGGCTTTTTAAGGCGTTGGAGAAGTATTCCTCTTTGATGGTCGCTTTTTCGGGCGGCGTTGACAGCGCCTACTTGCTTTATGCCGCCCGTCGGGTAATGGGCGGGCGGGTTATTGCGATAACCGCCGTTTCAGATATCCATCCCGAGCGGGAAACGGCGGCTGCCGAAGAATTCTGCCGTCAGATGGGGGTTTATCATGTTCTCGTCAACCTGGAGTTGACGAATCTGCCCGGGTTCACTAAAAACAGCCGGGATCGGTGCTATGTCTGCAAGAGGCATTTGTTCGCCGCGTTCTGGGATGAGGCGAAAAAAAAAGCTGTTCAATATATCGCGCACGGGGCCAATTTGGATGATGATAAGGATTTTCGCCCCGGTTTGAGTGCAGCCCGGGAGCTAGGGGTGGATGCCCCCCTTTCGGACGCGGGGCTTGCCAAAAGGGATATACGCGATCTGTCCCGTCATGCCGGGCTTTCCACATGGGACAAACCGGCCTCCGGATGTCTGGCCACCCGCATCCCCTATGGCACGGAAATCCGATACGAAGAGCTCAAACGGGTTGAAAAGGGCGAGCAGATACTGGTAGATGCCGGATTTACCGAATCGCGGGTGAGATTCTACGGCAGCCTTGCCAAGATCGAAGTTTCGCAGGCCGATATCAACCGGTTGGTAAGGCCTGAGCACCGCATCCATATTGTCCATCGGTTCAGAGAAATCGGTTTCCTCTATGTCGCCGTCGACCTGGAAGCATACCAATCCGGGCGCTTGAACCGATCGATACAGGAGGAGGAGTAAAAATATAAATTTTTGATGGCAAAGTAAAAAGTTCAAGATCAAGGCGCGCAAAATCCCGAGGAATGCAGCGTACTTAGCTGTACGTGAAATTCCGAGGGACGGAAGCGCAACACAGATATTGGGCTTCTAAGTAACTTGAAAATATATATTAATATTCCAGAAGCTTAGCTCTCTGTCATTCCGAGGAGCGAAAGCGACGAGGAATCTTGATTGTTCAAGATTTCTCGCTGCCGCTCGAAATAACAATGCGGATGTTTTTTAGAGTTACTTTCTGCAAAAATACCGCCGCGGCGGAATAAACCGCTTTTTACGAAGCCATCAAGCTTTGTCTTCAATATTCTGGCTTGCCAGGCGGTTTCTTTTTTTTTATTAAAAAGGCAGCCGCCGAAGAGGCGATCAACCTGTGGAACCAATGTCGAATGGGAGCTTAGACCGATGCCGATCTATGAATTTTATTGCAAGGATTGCCACACGATTTTCAACTTTTATTCAAAAACCATAGATACCAAAAAGGTCCCGATATGTCCAAAATGCCGGAAAACCAAGCTGACCCGCAAGATATCGTTGTTCGCCGTTACCGGCCGGGCCGAAGAGGGCGGTGATGAGGATTTGCCGGTGGATGAGCCCAGGATGGAAAAAGCCATGGAATGGATGGCCAGGCAGGCCGAACATATAGATGAGGACGACCCGAGGCAGGCGGCCGATCTCATGCGAAAATTTACCGATATGACGGGAGTTGAACTCGGCTCCGGGATGCAGGAGGCCTTGCGTCGGATGGAGGCCGGAGAAGACCCGGAGCAGGTGGAAGCCGAAATGGGGGATGCGCTTGAGGGCGAAGAGCCCTTTATTATGCCGGGCAAAAAAGGTTTCAAAAGCATTAAAAGGCGCTTGCCGCCCCAACGAGACGAAACGCTCTATGAGCTTTGAATGCGTCTATCGTTCTTTACGCGGCCATCACAATTTGAAGGTTCCCTTGAAATAGGTATCCTTGACACTTTTCGCCTTGTTTTTGGCCCATGCTTCCAGCCCCATTTTTTTAATCAGGCACAGATTGAACACCTTGGTGTTATGAGGCACCTGGGAGGCCTTGTCGGCATAAGGATGAAGGTGATCACAGGGGAAATCGGGGCAGTCGCTGCAGAATTGGAGGCCCTTTTTTTGGATGCACTTGTAAACATTGCATGGCTCCGTCATGCCAAGAAAGGGGATGGTCCCATTCTGATGCCGACATCCTTTGCAAACCGCTTTTTCAAAAGGGATGCCCATCTTTTCAGATATTTTTTCTCTTAGCGCCTGATTCTCATTTGCCAGATACATCGGACAATTGAAGCAGTCCAGCCCGCATGGGGCCGTCATATGATGATAGTCCATTTTTCCCTCCCTTTTTCAAGTTAAATTCATTTTTTGATGGCTTCGTAAAAAGTCCAATATCTGTGTTGCGCTGCATTCCTCGGAATTTCACGTACAGCTAAGTACGCTGCATTCCTCGGAATTTGCGCGCCTTGATCTTGAACTTTTTACTTTGCCATCCCAAAATCGACTTTTTACGAGACTGTCATTTTTTCCGTTGCAGAAATCATTTGTCAATAGATATAATTAATGTTTAGAATAATAAACGCTGTTTAACTTCCTGCATTAAACCCGGAAGCCTGCAAAGAAAGGAGGCCACCAATGACCCAGGGGCCGCGTATTACAGAATCAGTCAATTCGGCATATGAGTACCCCCTGCTGGTAAAGCACCTGCTGTATACCTCGATAATTACCAGCCCGGACCAGGAAATCGTCTACAGGGACGCCAAACGGTTTACCTATCGGGATTTAAACGGACGGATAAGGCGGCTGGCCTCCGGGTTGTCAAATATGGGAGTCAAAGCCGGGGATATAATTGCCGTCCTTGATTGGGATTCCTATCGTTACCTGGAGTGCTATTTCGCTATTCCGGGAATCGGGGCCGTACTGCACTGTGTCAATGTCAGGCTCTCGCCCGAACAGATACTTTTTACCATGCAGCATGCCGAAGATACCGTTGTTATGGTGCATGAGGATTTCGTGGCGGTGGCGGCTCAACTGAAGGATCAGCTGCCGTCGGTTAAAAAATGGATCCTGCTGCGGGAAACCGATCAACCGATGGCATCCGATATGACGTTCGATGCGGAATATGAAACGCTTCTTAACGGGGGTACAGAGAATTTCGAGTTTGCGGATTTTGATGAAAATGCAATGGCCACACTGTTCTATACGACCGGAACGACCGGGGAGCCAAAGGGCGTTTATTTTTCCCATCGGCAGCTCGTACTCCATACGCTCGGCGTCTGTGCTTCAGGCGCCACCATGCTGACGAAAGGGCTCTTTAAGGCGGATGACGTGTATATGCCGATTACCCCGATGTTCCATGTCCATGCCTGGGGGCTTCCCTATATCGCCACCATGATGGGGGTCAAACAGGTCTATCCCGGTCGTTATGAACCTGAAATGCTTTTCAAGCTCCTGATGTCGGAAAAGGTGACTTTCAGCCACTGCGTGCCGACCATTCTTCAAATGCTTGTCACGTCGCCGGAAGTTAAAAATGCGGATCTCACCGGATGGAAGGTCGTCATCGGCGGGTCGGCCCTGCCGCGGGGGCTCGCTGATGCCGCCATGAACCTGGGGATCGATATCTATACCGGCTACGGGATGAGCGAAACCTGTCCGATCCTGACCATCGCCCTTCCGGGCCCTGAACACGAAGACGCCGACCGGCGGACACAGCTCGACATACGAACGGCAACCGGTCGTCCCGTATATATGGTAGATCTAAAAATCGTCGATCCGGACATGAACCCCCAGCCCATGGACGGTAAGTCCACCGGAGAAATCGTCGTGCGAACACCCTGGCTGACCCAGGGATATTTCAAGGCTATGGAAAAAGGCGAGCAGCTCTGGGCATCCGGCTATCTGCATACCGGGGATGTGGGGCATATGGACGCTTCAGGCTATGTTCGGATTACCGACCGTATCAAGGATGTGATTAAGACCGGCGGCGAGTGGGTCTCTTCACTTGAAGTCGAAAGCCTCATCAGCCAGCATCCCTCCGTAGCCGAGGTGGCTGTTGTCGGGGTGCCCGATCAGAAATGGGGGGAGCGGCCGGTGGCCACAATAGTTTTGACCGACAAGAAGAGCTTCTCCGAGGCGGAGCTTCGGAATTTTATAATGAAATTCGTAGAAGAAGGCCGGCTGCAAAAATATGCCGTTCCTGACAAGTTTATGGTCGTAGATGGGATCCCCAAAACCAGCGTCGGTAAAATCAACAAAAAGCAGATCCGGCAGCAGCTAAAAGAAAGCCAAAAGTAATCCGCCGCCTGGCTTGAGTAAGCGTTGGACGATTTTACATGCGACAATTTTCTTGACATCGGCCCATGCCATTTATATCCAGTCTGGGGCAATAGGCAGAAACTAACCCATTCATACGGCAGAGGTCGTCGATGCAGGAATTTTTGGGCGCAATCAGTGAATTCGTCTGGGGGCCGGTGACTATCGGGCTTCTGGTGGGTACCGGGATTCTCATCACGCTTACGGTTTCGTTTATTCAGCTGCGCAAGTTTGGATATGCCTGGCGGATCATTTCCGGCAAGTATGACGATCCCCGGGACAAAGGAGAAATTACACATTTCCAGGCCCTTAGCGCGGCGCTTTCCGCTACCATCGGTACAGGGAATATCGCCGGTGTGGGCACAGCGCTCGCTCTTGGCGGTCCGGGCGCGGTTTTCTGGATGTGGGTTACCGCTGTATTCGGCATGGCCTTAAAATACGGGGAATGCCTGCTCTCATTGAACTACCGGACCATCCATCCAAACGGTGTTGTCGGCGCCGGCCCGATGTATTATCTGGAGAAGGGGCTTGGACAGAAGTGGCTGGGCGTTTTTTTTGCCGTATTCGCTGCGGTGGCCTCCTTCGGCATCGGCAATATGGTTCAGGCCAATTCCGTGGCCGAACCGGTTGAAACCTATTTCGGCATTCCCAAGCTCGTCACCGGCCTGGTGATCGGGGGCCTTGTCTTTCTTGTCATTGTCGGCGGCATCAGACGCATCGGCCAGGTCGCCAGCCGGTTGGTTCCGTTTATGGCCGTTTTTTACGTCGTCGGGGCATTGGTGGTGATATTTGCGAATATCGGTGGGGTTCCCGCCGCCTTTGGCAGGATCTTTACCGATGCCTTCACCGGTACGGCCGCCACTGGCGGATTTGCAGGTGCCGCCGTGGCCCAGGTAATACGTTTTGGCGTGGCCCGGGGGGTCTTCTCAAACGAGGCCGGCTTGGGCAGTGCGCCGATCGCCCACGGGGCCGCAAGGACTAAGGAGCCGGTTCGTGAAGGCCTGGTTGCCATGCTCGGCCCGTTTATCGATACCATCCTGATATGCACCATGACCGCCCTCGTGATCATCCTTACCGGCGCGTTCTCCTCCGGGGCAACCGGTGCGGACCTCACGGCCAAGGCATTTAACATGGGGCTTCCCGGACCTGGCGGGTACATCGTGGCCATCGGCATCATCTTTTTTGCTTTTTCCACGGCCATTAGCTGGTCCTATTATGGCGACCGGTGCATAGACTATCTCTTCGGAGAAAAAATGGTGATGCCATACAGAATTCTGTACTGCCTGCTGCTGCCCATCGGTGCCTACGTTAAGCTGGCTACGGTGTGGACCATTTCGGATATATTCAATGCGCTCATGGCCTGGCCCAACCTGATCGGGCTCATATGTCTGAGTCCGGTCATAGTCCGCCTGACCAGGGAGTACTTCAGCGATCCCGGGCGGGTCTATCCGAACGTATAGTCCGTCCATACGTTTCGCCAACCCCTGAGCCGCTGTGCCGTGGTTCCCACAGGCGCCAAGCAGACGCATTATCCCAGATTCTTGATGAGGTGCCGCGCATTTGGGCCCCGGCCTGATGGCCGCCGGTCGCCGGGCAATGATTATTTTTTTGCAGTCTGGGTTGTTGTGTTTAATTTAATAGGTCAAGGTAGGGGCAGAAAGAATTGATGTTTTTATATTTTACAGGAGTGAGCCATGGAAGCGTTTAAACGGATAAGGGGAATTCTATCGGTTTTTCTGTTGTTGGTTTTGTGGCATACGCCGCTGTTTGCGGCTCCGGGCGTTGAGGCGCAAATCGGCCAGCAAAGGTATAAGGCCGGGGGAAAAATTGTTGTAACGGGTAAAATACCCGCCGGCGAGGATCTCTATATATCCATTGCCTCTGAACGGGAATTTGCCCCTGAAGATGCGGAAGGGGTCAATGAGATCAAAACCTTTCAGAGCGCAGTCGAGGCAAAGGGCTTTGAAATGGATACTGCGGTGCCGGTACTCTACTACATGCTGACGACCCATCCGGGGGCATTCGGTGACATTGAAAAGAAACGCTTTGGCGGGCCCTCATTTGCTAATGGGATCTATGGCACAACCATGTTCAGGCTGGCGGGATGGGACGAGCTGCGACCGCCGGTCAAAAATTTTCTGGGCCCTCTGGACAGTCAGGCGGAATGGGCATTTTACAAATACAACCATGAGACCTCCTATGGCATAAACACGGTCACCAAGGAGCGGACCCAGGTTGGTAAAGTCACTATTTTCGCCAGAAGCGTACTCGCTGACTACCAGAAAAGCGGCAATTACTGGGATGAAGGCACCCATATCGAATTAAACAGGAAGACCGGCGAGTTTACCGCCTCTTTTGATTCTTTTCGCCATACCCCCCCGGATACGAATTTCCATGTCTGGGTCAACGGCGAGTCCATCGGATCCTATCAGATAGCCGGAAATGGATTCTGGCTTTCAATGGGCGGCCGGTATATGAACCCGCTCTGGATTATCCTCGGTGCGATCCTGGTGGGCGCTTTCTTCTCCTTGATCGGCGCCGCCGGCGGTATGCTGATGGCCGCCTACCAAGTGATCGTGGTCAACACGATGGGGCCCGTCGGGTTAAATGCCGCCAATGTGTTGCGGCCTTCCAATGTCGCATTGACCCTGTTTTCCCCGCTTGGCTCTTTCTATCGTTATGCGGTAAAGGAGCACCGGGTGGCCTGGCCTATAGGTATCTCCTTTGCCATTGGTATCCTTATCGGCTCTGTCTGGCTCGGTCAATATGTCACCCAATTTCTACCAATGGCCTCTTATAAGGAATGGCTGGCCGTCCTGGTCGTTCTTATGGGCATCCGAACCCTTTACGAACTCTCCCCGCGGGTGATGGAAAAGCGGAAAAACATTCAGGCCATGACCCAGAAGTTCAACGAGGAGGTGCAGCGGGCCAAGGAAGAGGGCCGGGCGGCCAACATGGGCCGCATCGAGCCTATCTCCCACGGCGGCAGCAAGCTGATCAACTACCGCTTTAAGTTCTGGGGCGAGGAGTTTAAGATCAATCCGTTGCTATTCGGTATTATCGGTCTGGGCGTGGGTATTGTGTCCCGGTGTTTCGGTATCGGCGGCGGATTTTTGCTCACCCCGCTTATGACGATGATTGGCGCCCTGCCCATGTATGTGGCCGTGCCGGTATCCCTTGTGGGCAGCAGCTTCAGCAGTATCGGTTCTTTTGTCGGCTACCTCTTAAGCGGATACCTGCCGGACCTATGGATCGCGCTGGCCATCATTATTGGCGGTTTTGTGGGCGGTACGATCGGCAGCCGGATGCAGAAGCTGTTCACCGAAGTTCAGCTCAAGATCATCCTCGCGGTGGTACTGTTCTTCCTGTTCTTCCGGTTTTTTAAAATCGAGGTTTGGATTTAGACCGGGCCCTCCCATGCGGCCGAAAGACCGGATCGAAAGGGCCAAGCCCTCGGATATAGAAAAAATTTAGAAATGGAAACGCTCTGGACGATTATAGCAAACGGTATCCACCATATTCAGGCCTGGCTGTTAAAAATCATAAGCCCCCTGCATATATTTGGGCCCGTATTGACTATTGCGGTTATTGCCGCACTGACGGTTTTTTTGGCCAGGTTTTTGACCCGGCGCTTTAAAACCCGGCGCTACAAAATTCTGGAGCGGGAGTTTTATTACTGGTACGATATCAAGCAGCAAGCCTTGAAGCTGAAAGCAGCCGATCCGGAAAAGGCCCGAGAGCTGGGTATAAATATTGATAAGGGCAAACTAAACGAGGCCTACTATAACTATTTTTTTGAGGGCCTGTTAAACAACCTGCTGACCATTTATATGCCGATTTTTTCCATGCTCGCCTTTGTCAATGACACATACCGGCCGAAGGCTCTGGAGGCCATGTTCGGGCAAAGCTGCCTGTTCCGCCTTCCTTGGGTAGACGGCAGCACATATCCTGTCGGTTCGGCGTTCTGGTTCGTTATATGCGTGATTGGCGCCTACGCGGTTTTCTTCGGGTTCCACAGCTTGAGAAAGCGGTATGGAAAACGATACCCGATCGGGGGCCGTCGCCCGGAAAACAGTTTCTGAAAGCGGAGCCGGATCTTTCGGCAAAAATCGTCTATGGAGTAAGAGCAATGAGCAAATATTTTCTTTTTCAGGATCAAAAAAAATGCATTGGCTGCATGGCCTGCGTGGTGGCATGCAAAGCCCGACAGGCCCTGCCGCCGGGTCCACAGCCCTGCCTTATGGTTACTGTCGGGCCGCAATGGGTGGGAGAGCAGCCGAGAACCGCTTTTACCTTCATGCCCTGTTTTCATTGTGAGAATCCCTGGTGCGTCGCCGCTTGTCCGACCGGCGCCATGCATCAGCGAGAAGAAGACGGTATCGTTACAGTGGATCCGAACCTGTGCGTAGGATGCAAGACCTGTATGTCAGCCTGTCCCTGGGGGGCACCCCAATGGAACCCGGAAACGGGGAAGGTCGTTAAATGTGACTTATGTTACGATCGGATTGAAGCCGGACTGGAACCGGCCTGCGTTACCGTATGCCCGACCCGGTGTCTTCATTTCGGAACGCCGGAGGAAATCCCGGAAATTCGTCGTGAACGATACGCCAGGGCACGGGCTCAGGAAGAGCTATAGAACAGGCCTCGAGAGGCCTGGTATTGAGGAACCGTAATGGATGAGAAGCGCTGCAGAGTCAGAACGACGCACGATTGGCTGAAAGCCAGGCTGCAATCCAGGGAGTTGACCCATCCCCGCTGTCAGCAGAAAGCTTCGGAGATCTTCGATCTGATTTATGATGTCTCCCAGGGAACGGCCGGGGACGCCCATTTGGCGAGTATCCTCGAGTTGGCGGATCAACTGGTATCCGAGGCGTTGACGCCTGAATGCCGGGACTTGGGCGAAGAAATACGGAAGCGGGTACTGGCTGACCGGGAAGTATTTGAGAGTCATATCCAGACACATACCTGTCCCACCGGTGATTGCCCCATGTTGACGCCGGCTCCCTGTCAGATGGCTTGCCCTGCGGGTATCGACATTCCATGTTATCTCATGCTCATTGCACAGGGCCGTTATGCGGAAGCCATTGAGGTTATCCGTAAAGACAACCCTTTTCCCTGGACCTGCGGGTTGATCTGTACTCATCCTTGCGAGTTCATGTGCGTTCGGGGGCGTATGGATAGTCCGATCGCGATCATGGATTTAAAGGGCTTTGCGGCTGAAAAAGCGATGTCGGCCATGGAATACAGGAATCCGCCGAAGATGCCGGATAACGGCCGCAAGGTTTGTATTATCGGCGCCGGACCGGGGGGGTTGACCGCCGCTTATTATCTGGCGCTCAATGGATACCGGGTTACCGTGATCGAGGCCTTGCCTGTTGCCGGCGGTATGATGATGGTGGGTATTCCCAGATACCGGCTTCCACGTGAAGTCATTGACCGGGAGGTCAATATGATCCGGGAACTGGGCGTTGATATTCGGTTGAATACAAGAATGGGAAAAGATATTGCATTCGGAGAACTCGAGTCCGAAGGGTTTCAAACCTACCTGTTGGCCATTGGGGCCCATGGTTCATATAAGTTAAAAATTCCCGGAGAAGATGACTACCCGGAGGTGTTTTCCGCAGTGGACTATTTACGCCGGGTCAGTCTGGGGGATCATATGCGGCCCGGCAGGCGTGTAGCCGTCGTCGGCGGGGGCAATGTCGCCATTGACGCAGCCCGAACCTCTCTGCGGCTGGGTTGCGAGGAGGTCATCATCCTCTATCGCCGGACCCATGACCAGATGCCGGCCCACGATGAAGAGGTCGTTGAGGCGGAAGAAGAGGGCGTGCAGTTTTCCTATTTGACCATTCCCACAGAGATCGTGGGAGAGAATGGCCATGTCACCGGCATCGTCTGTATGCGGGCTGAACTCAGTGAACCCGATGAATCCGGCAGACAGCGGCCGGTACCGGTCGAGGGAAGCGATCATGTGCTGCCGGTGGATGTGGTTATTCCGGCAATTGGCCAAGAGGTCAAGGGGGCCGGTCTGGAAGCTTTTGAAGAGGTTGGGTGGAGTCGGCGCAATACCCTCCGCGTCAATACCGTTAGTATGCAAACCCATCAGGCCGGTATTTTTGCCGTAGGCGATGCAGTGACCGGTCCGGCTACAGTGGTTGAAGCCATTGCCGGGGGCAAGAAGGCGGCCTTTGCTATTCATCGTTATTTTGAGGGCATCCCCCAGCCGGAGCTGCCGCCCGTGCCGGTTCGCCGCTGCCGGATGGACTACTGCCAAATGTCGGCCGGTATAAAAATGGATCTTAAACGTCCGCAGGTGCCTTTTCTCGGAAATGACCGCCGGCGCATCACGTTTCAGCAGGTTCGATTGGGACTGGACGAGCCCCGGGCCCAAAACGAGGCCAGGCGTTGTCTGCGCTGTGACGTATGTAATCGCTGCGGCCAGTGCGTTTACATCTGCCGGGAAAAAATGGGGGTCGACGCCCTGCAGTTGGGGTATATGGACTTTGACAATCCCGGGCCGACTGATTTGAAAATTACCGCTGAACGGTGTATCGCCTGCGGCGCCTGCGCCAACAACTGTCCGACAGGGGCCATGCAAATCGAAGACAAGGACGGCGAACGGATTCTGTCCCTATGCGGCACCGTCCTGAACCGTTTGAAACTCGAGTATTGTGAAGTTTGTGGCGCCGTATTGGGACCGGCCCGCTACCATGACTATATCATGCGCCGGGTCCGGGAGATCAGCCCGTCGCTCGTTGGAAAGCGGATCTGCCTGGACTGTGCCAGGCGGGCCAGCGCTCAGATGCATGCGGAGATCGCGCCTCCAAAAGGGCGGGAGTGAATCTTTGATGGCTGCGGAATAAGCCGCTTCTAAGTAATTTGAAAATATATATTAATATTCCAGAAGCTTAGCTCTCTGTCATTGCGAGGAGCGAAAGCGACGAGGGATCTTGTTTGTCAAAGATTTCTCGCTGCCGCTCGAAATGACAAAATTGGATGAATCGTCTCAGTGCCCTCAAGCATACAGTAAAACCTAAATTGAGCGTTTCAAATTTTTTGATTTAAAAAATGATCCAATATCCTAAAAATAAAATAAAAATTGATGGCTTCGTAAAAAGTCCAATATCTGTGTTGCGCTGCATCCCTCGGAATTTCA
>Ga0209944_1000076_pt1 | contig 38961 bp, 30 predicted proteins | sample SalPonR1_C_D2_MG_FD_185701 | JGI IMG/M metagenome (GOLD analysis project Ga0209944, IMG submission 185701) | Salt pond soil microbial communities from South San Francisco under conditions of wetland restoration - Salt Pond MetaG R1_C_D2_MG... ...
TCCCCGCCTCAGAGATATCCAGCTGGGAAACGGAAAACTCACCGGCATCCGCCAATTTTTCCATCAATGGCTCGTCTGGCGGTTGGAGGCAAAGCACGAGCTGTGTTTCCGCCGGCGCCGCCTCTTCCCCGAGGGCCTCTCCCATAAGCGCCATTTCGTTCTTAATGAGCCCGTCAACCGGGGTATCCAGAGTACTCCGCCATTTTGAATAAAACAACCGGTTATTTTTGATCCCGTTGATTTCTATAATATCCCTGCCGGCATAGACCATACCGGTAATTGAATACTGAAGCAGCTGCTGGCCGGCAAAAAAATTGACCCACGCATTCGGTGTCGTATCAATGCCCGCCAGGTTGACGTTTATCCCTTTTCCAACCCTGTAATAGGGCTCCAACCGTTCTTTTTTGGCGGCAACGATTAATATTTCCAGCGTTCCGGCCTTTTTGTCTTCTGATACGACTTCGGCGTCATAACAGATATCGTGAACCGGGAATGGGATATATTTTTCGATTTCATAACGAAGGGTTTCGTCAAGATTTTCCTTCACGGCCATTGGCAGCTCGATAAACCTGAACAGGGTCAAATGCCTCGGGATCGTGACGAATACGTTGACCCCCGAAATGCGGTTTTCCTTTATGAATTCGCCGATCAATCCGTTTACGACCCCAATATTTTCCTCAACCGACTGTTCCGGGTCCAGCGGATGTATTCTGGCGTCCACCACCCGAACCGTCCGGATCATCGATTTCAAAAGAATAATGGCGACCCGCTCAGACTCTATCGAGACGCCGATGCTTGCGGGAAATATCATAAGTCCTTTTTTGATAAAAAATAAAAGAATATGGGGCGACTGTTCGTCCCAACTCTTTGCAAAATTTATTCCACTAGTTTGAATCGACCGTAATTATAATATGGCGGCATAGATCGCCATCACCCCTTCGACCATTTTATGATGGTCAAAATATTGGCCGACCCTTTCCCTGCCGGCCCGGCCCAACCGCGCGCACAGATCGCTGTTTTCCAGCAGGCGTTGAATGGCCCGTGAAAGTGCACCCGCGTTAGCCGGTGGCACGACGATGCCGGTCTGGTTGTGGATATTGACAAAGGAGGTCCCCGTACCCAGCTCCGTACTGATCACCGGTTTTGCCCGGCACATCGCCTCCAAAAGGACCGTGCCGAATGCCTCGCTCTTATAAACCGAGGGAAGCACCACGACATCACTGGCGTCGTAATAGGCGCCGATATCCTGATCCGGGACTTCACCGACAAACACGATTTTTTTCTGCAGCCGCCGGGCATTCACATAATCCTGCAGCTCCCGCTCCACCGGTCCGGAGCCGACCAGCAACAGCAAGGCATCCAGCTGTTCCATGGCATCGATCAGATATTTCAAGCCCTTATAATATCGAAATTTGCCCACGAACAAAACTATTGGGCCCCCGTAGCGGCTTCGAATGCCGTGTGACTGCTGCGGGCACCCGCCGCTGCCATTGTTTTGCGAAAGGTTGATGCCCAGGGGCACCACGTGGCATTTGCGTCGATAGTGGACAAGCTCCTCGGAGGCCAACACGTAGCACGGCGAAGTGGCGATAATGGCATCGGTTTTGCCCAAAAAGCGCCGGGAAAAAGGCGCATATAGCTTTTTCAGCGTCTTCTGCCGAACGATATCGCTATGATAGGTCGCCACAACGGGCTTTCTGACGCCGGAGAAAAGATAGGCCATCACAGCAGTGGGATTCGGGAGATGAAAATGTATAATATCCGCTTCTTTGGCGAGTTTCCGCAGCAACCACGGAAAGGTGAAGTTCAAGGGGGCGGAAGCCAGACGACTGATTTGCGGGGCCTTGATGATGCGGATATCGTCGATATAGTCTATCCCAAGGCGGGGCGCATCATTTGAAACCAGGACATCAACCCCCACCCCCCGGTACTTCAGGGCGTTCGCCAACAGATTGATATGTTTTTCAATCCCGCCTTTTACCGGCGGATAATAATCCTTATAGACCTGAAGAACCCTCAATGGCTGCAAACCCTATAAAAAATCTCCATTAAAGCCTCTGCGCATTTCTGCCATGAAAAAAGGGGCAGGCGCGAGGCCGCCTCCCTGTTTAAGCGGCTTCTCAACTCCGCATCCCCGATTATCCGCCTCATGGCCCCGGCGATATCCTCGACCCTGTAGGGATCGACCAGCAGGGCCGCATCCCCTGCGATCTCCTTCATTGATGCCGTATTTGAAGTGATGACCGGTGTACCGAAAGCCATTGCCTCCAGAATCGGGAATCCAAAACCTTCATAGAAGGAAGGAAAGACAAGACAGGCCGCATTCTGATATAGGCCTTTCAAATGCCTCCGGGGGATATATCCCTTCAGAATAATCCGGTCCCCGAGTTTCGGGTTTCGCAGGCAGGCCTTCAGCTCGTTGATCTTCCATCCGGTTTCTCCGACAATGATGAGATAGCCATCGTATGCCTCCGGTGGCAAACGCTCAAATGCGGATATAATACCGGCGATATTCTTCCTGGGTTCCATGGTGCCGACAAACAGAAAATAATATGGCGGCAGGGTCCTTATAAAATCCGCATCATCCTGGCCCTCCGGCCATTGCGGCACGCCCGAATAAATGGTATGGATGCGTTTTGGATCGACTTTCCTGTAAAAACCCGTTACATCCAAAGCGCTCGCCTGTGAAACGGCTATTACGGCATCAGCGGTTTCCAGGGATCTTTTCATCAAAATCCGCTCCAGGATTAAATTGGCCGGCTTCATTGTCTCCGGATATCGCAGGTGCACCAGGTCATGAACAGTTACCACGCGTTTGACGCGTTTTGACATCAACAGGGGCAAATGATGCCGGGGGCCCCAGAAAATATCGAACCGATATCGACGGGCGAAGCCGGGCACAAAAACTTGCATCCATAACGAGCTGAGCAATTTCCTGCCGGCCCGCCCCTCAATTTTATGCCACCTGGGATTTTCCGGGCGGTAGTTGATTTTTTTGTTTGAAACCAGATAATAGGTGTTTTCCTGGTCCAACCGTTGAAGGACGTCCAGGATATTGAGCAGATAATGGCCGATCCCGGCGAAATAATAACTCAAGGGACGCGCATCAATGCCGATGATCATTCCTATTCCCCCTGTATTACCGCCTCTGTTATCTTTCGACCCACCTGACCACGCGATAGCCGTTTTCCAGATTCTCGTCTATTTCAACCAAAGCTTCAATAATCGATTTTGTGGAGCTGCCTTTGAAAAACCCGACAGCCTCCAGAAAATAGAACGGGGACCTTGATACCGTCAAATAGGGGGCTATCCTACCCATTCGCTCATCGTCAATAAGATTTTGCAGTTCTGCGACGCTGTTAAAACTTTCTCTCTCCCTGTACGCCAGAATTTGGTCGGCGAGCGCCTTTGTCATACCCGGAAGGGCTGACAATAGGCCCCTTGGGACAAAATTGATATTGATCTTGTTCTCATCGCCCTGTCCGCCGGCCCCCTTGATGATGCCGCCCGATTGACCGCTGTCGCCTCCCCCATACACAGTGATTATATCCTTTAAATCCTGGTAAATCGCTTCTGTAACCCCTCTTACCAGGAGCAGCTCGTTGGTCGCCCTGAAGTCCCCATTGCGGCACTTATAGGGATTTTCCAGACCCTGATAGTAATCATTCTCAGCCCCGTTGCTCCGGTGGAGGTCGTTTTCATCCCGCCAGTCGAGGATTGAATCCACAATAACGGATTCAAGCGTTTCATCCACCCGCGCCGCCATCAGCATTACCTCCAACAGCCGCTTGTTTGCGGTATTAATATTGATTTTACCGTTTTCGTTTAATATTTTTACTGAATACCCCCCTTCCGATGCCTGATCGATTTCAGCCGATATTTCCCGCTCGAGCGTATCCCGCTCTTTTCCGGATTGCGACGCGTTATACGCGATTATCGAGGCGACAGCCTGATTGACCCCGGCTACGGCGTAGTACCGGGCTTTGGTCGCGTCTTTAAAATTGCCGACGATATTGATCTGGGATCTGACGGTAAAAGAGAACTCGCCGACGATCACCCAAAGCAGCATCAACACCCACAGCACAATAAATAGTGCGATGCCCCGGTTGTTTTTCCACCGATCGATCATTTATCCCGGCTCTCCGATACGATACGGGCCATCACGTGGACAGGCGTCATTTTCGCCTCCAGCTGCCATTCGATCCGGACCGCCGCAGGCACGCCGTCTTCCTTGTTTATCGCCCATTTTTCCACCCACTGCCGCCGATCCTCATCTATTTGCAGGAATTGGAACCCAATATGCTGCAAATCCCTGATCAAAACCCGAAAGTCCTCCGGCTCGGGTCGAATCCTTTCCAGTCCGTCATGAATAAACACCCGGTTTTTTTCAAACACCATTAGCCGTAGCCGCCCCTCCGCATCGGGCAAAAACCGATAGTTCACATACACGCGGCCATAACTGTTCTCAGGAATAAGGGACACATCGGAGATGAATTCAAGGCCGTTTTGATCCGCCTTGAAAAAATAGGCCTCTTCATCGTTGTCGACATCCGTTTTTCCCGTGTAGGCGGCAGAGAGCTGTTGGGCAAGCCGCTGCAAAATGATTCTCTGCCTTTGATGGGCGGCAATATCGGCCTCGCCGTGCTCCCAGGCCCGGACGCTTATCCGGAATGAGCCGAATATGACCACCATGATGACGCCAATGAGGGTCAGCGAAATCATCAGCTCAATCAGCGTAGACCCCTTATTGCGGCACGTATCGTCAGTTAAAGGAGGGCCCATGATCCGACCATACGGCAAGTGTCTGCGTTTTCAACCGGTAGTTTCGGTCGCGGCCCAGGCGCTGCCAGGCGACGCTTACGATAATATTAAAAAGCGTAACCGGTGTGGGGGTATCGCGGTCCGTGATTTTTTCTCCGGCGGATATGTCGATCCGCCATTGATACCCATCGCCAAAATCCCCGGAAAATTCTCCAGGCGCCAGGCGCTTTGACAGCAGCACCGATTCCATTTTTTCTTTTGCATGAAAAATGCCCCGCTCGTAGTCGTTGGATATCTTAAGCGACTTCATAGATCCGGAAAAAAGCTGCAAGACAACTACCAGGGCAATCGATAGGATCATAAACGCCACCAACGTTTCAATCAGGGTAAAGCCCCGGCGGCTGCCCGGGGCCCTGAATAGATGCCGGCTTTGATTTAAAGAGCGGCCTATGGCGGCGGCAATCGTTTTTAACAAACTATTCATGGCATGCCCAGGAAAACAAGGAAGTCGCTTTCAGCCCGAAACGTCATGATACCTGTTTGACTTCGACCAGGCTGGTGATAAAATCGATTTGGATTGCGTACTTATTGCCCCGTTCATTGGCTAATACGATTTCCCCCCCGCTGCTGCTGCCGTTGGGGAAAAAATAGACGGCAAACAGGCGCGGGTTTAGCTGGTGAATGGTCGTACGGGCTTTTATCAGGCTGACTTTTTCGGGAAACTCGTAACTTTTAAAACTTTGCCCGCCTTCATCGAATGACAGCCGATAAATGTCCGCTTTTTCAAATTTCTCTGCCGGCATCACCCCGAGCCGATGATGCTTTAAATCAAAAAAAACGATATAGGCCTTTTTTTCAGTTGCCGAGGCATTGCTCACATACCGCAGCGTAGCAGAGATACGCTTGGCGGATGTTTTCAGACGGGTATTTTCCAGCGGTGAAACGAATCTTGGCACGACAAAGGCCGAGATCATACCGATAATAACCAGAACGACCAGGAGCTCGATGAGCGTGAATCCATTTCTCATCGATCGAGGCTTTTCCAGTTTACAATATCGGCGTCCTCGCCTTCGCCCCCGGGCCTGCCGTCAGCGCCGTATGAAATAATATCATAGTCCCCGTGCTCTCCCGGCGAGCGATATACATATTCGTTTTGCCAGGGATCCAGCGGGATCTCTTTGGGCAGATAGGGCCCGTCCCAGTTTTCCTCGTCGGCCGGCCGCTCCCGCAAGGCTTTGAGCCCCTGTTCGGTTGAAGGGAACTCCCCGTTGTCCAGCCGATAGGTATCGAGCGCGGTCTCAAAAAGCGATATCTGGGCCTTTGCCGCTTTCTGTTTGGATTTGCCGACTTTGCCAAACATCCGGGGGCCTACCAGAGCGGCCAACAGCCCGAGAATGATCATCACGATCAACAGTTCGATAAGTGTAAACCCTTTTTTATTCCTCAAAATTCGCATTTTCTCCGTCTCTCCATTCAATTATCTAAAAAGGCACCTCATTTAAGCTAAAAACCGCCATCAGCATGGAAACAACGATAAATCCCACGACCACGCCCATTGTCAGTATCAGGGCCGGTTCAAGCAGATTGATCAATCGTTTGACGGTGTTTCGCACGATCCTTTCATAATTGTCCGCCACTTTCATCAACATCGATTCCATCTGGCCGGTCTCCTCTCCGACCTTGATCATGTTAAGGGCCAGCGGCGGAAAAATGTTTTCCTCCTCCAGCGACCCGGACAGGGTCTCGCCCTCCTTGACCCTGTTATAGGTATTTTCCATTGCCATTATAATAATGATATTGCCCGCTGTTTCCTTGACCAGGTTCAAGGCCCGTAAAATAGGCACACCGCTTCGGATCAGTGTACCCAGGGTCCTTGTCAGTCTGGCGATTTCAATCATCTTGATAAGGCTGCCAAGCATCGGTTGGTTGATTTTAAACCTATCCCACCGATAGCGACCGGCCTCTGTGCTCTTGAATCGTTTAAAACAGAAATAGAGGACGATCCCCCCCGCGATAACCAGCCACCAATAGCTTCTGAGGAAACCGCTGAATCCCAGGATGATTTGGGTGCTCGCCGGAATCGTCTGGCCCATATCGGAAAAAATGACCGAAAACTTCGGCAGCACATAGGTCAGCATGATGATAATGGAGGCACCGCCGACAAACACCAGAAACATGGGATAAACCAGGGCGGAGACGATGTAGTCCCTCATCTCCTGGCTGTTTTCCAGAAAAGCGCCCAACCGGTCCATGACTGACGGCAGGACCCCGCCTGTCTCTCCTGCCTTGATCATGTTCACATACAGCGTCGAAAAAACCTTTGGATGCTTGCCGAGCGCCTCTGATAGGGAATTGCCGCCTTCCACATTGGCCAGGACCTCTTTTAGAACCGCCTTGAACTTATCCTTTTCCGTAACATCGATGAGAATCGTCAATGCCCGGTCAAGCGGCAGGCCGGCGTCTAACAGGACCCCCAAATCCTGTGTAAAAAAAAGGACATCCTTGGAAGTCACCCGCTTGAAAACCGAGAGGATATCTGTTGACAGATCCAACCGGATTCGGCTGAGCTGATCGGCCTTTGCGGGATTGACCCGAATGGGGATATAGCCCATATGATGCAGCTGGGTGATCACCGCACTTTTGTCTTCAGCCTCCAGCTCTCCCTCAAAGACCGCACCTTTTTTGTCCGTGGCTTTATATTTGAAAGTATGCGCCATTATTTTTCCAGTGTTACCCGCAGCACTTCCGGAATCGTCGTGATGCCCCGCTTGACCTTATCCCAGCCGTTTTGCCGAAGCGTCGACAGACCCTTTTCCCCGGCCAGCTCTTTTAGGCGCTCGCCGTCGGACTGCCTGGCAATCTCTCTGCGGAAATCAGCGTCCATTGGCAGATACTCAAAAATCGCCGTTCTTCCCTTAAATCCGGTATTTCGACACATTTCGCAGCCGCTGCCCATATAGAACCGGGTATTTTCAATCTCGTCGGCCTCCGCCCCGATGGCCTTCAACAGTTTTTCATCCGGCTCATACGGCGTCTTGCAGTTCGGGCAAATCGTTCGAACCAACCGCTGGGCCAAGACCCCGAGCACGGTTGAGCTGATCAAAAAACTCTCCACGCCCATATCCATCAACCGGGTAATGGCGCCGACGGCATCATTGGTATGCAGGGTGCTGAACATTAAATGACCGGTCAAGGCCGACTGAATGGCTATTTCGGCGGTCTCTTTGTCGCGGATCTCTCCGACCAGTATCACGTCCGGGTCCTGACGAACAATGGATCGCAGCCCGTTGGCGAACGTGAGCCCGATTTTCCGGCTGACCTGGATCTGGTTGACCCCGCTCAGATAGTATTCCACCGGATCCTCGAGCGTTATGATCTTGTTCTCCGGCGTATTGATTTTGGATAAAGAGGTGTAGAGGGTGGAGGTTTTCCCGCTGCCGGTGGGGCCGGTAACCAGAATCATGCCATAGGGCTGGGTAATCAACCGCGTGTACTCCGAAAGCAATTCCTGCGGAAAACCGATATGCTCGAGATCAAGTATCAGCATTTCCCGGTCCAGCACCCGCATGACCACGCTTTCCCCAAAAAGCGTGGGAATAGTGGAAACCCGGAAATCGATTTCCCGATTGGCCACCTTGAGCTTGATGCGTCCATCCTGGGGCAGGCGCCTTTCAGCGATGTCTAAGTTGGCCATGATTTTGACCCGTGAGATAATGGCCGACTGAAGCCGCTTGGGCGGGGTCTCCATATCATGTAAAACCCCGTCAATACGGAATCTCACTCTAAATTCGGTTTCAAATGGCTCCAAATGGAGGTCACTGGCGCCCAGCTCAACGGCATTCAATATCAGGCGGTTGACCAGCCGTATGATCGGCGCCTCGGAGGCCAAGTCCTTCAAATGCTCCGCGTCTTCCTGGCTCTCCTCGCTCAGGTCGTAGACATCCCGCCCCGCCTCTTCGATGATCGTCTCGATCGACTGGGTACCGGTTCCGTATAACCGCTCGACGGCATCGAGTATATCGGCCTCATTACCGGCTGAGACCTCCACCTCCATCTCATAGGCATGCTCCAATGCCTCGATCGTATAGAAATCATTGGGGTCGGCCATGGCGATTTGCAGCTTATGGTCATGGAGCGCAATGGGAATGAACCGGCATTGCCTCATGAACTGATCCGAAAGATTATCAAGGATAATCGGCTCCTTGGGATAATCAGAGGAGGAGAGTACTTTCATATATGAACCCCAATTACAACGATTCTTACGCTCGAAATGACAACGGCGAAGATTTTTCTTGCCGTGCCCAAATTCTGCTGAAAGGATTATTCAGTTTTGATGGCTTCGTAAAAAACGGTTTATTCCGCTAACAGGCCATTTTTGCAGAAAGTAACTCTAAAAAACATCCGCATTGTCATTTCGAGCGGCAGCGAGAAATCTTTAGCAATCAAGATTCCTCGTCACTTTCGCTCCTCGGAATGACAGAAAGCTAACCTTCTGGAATATTGATATATATTTTTAAGTTCCTTAGAAGTCCAATATCTGTGTAGCGCTTCCGTCCCTCGGATTTTCACGTACAGCTAAGTACGCTGCATTCCACGGGATTTTGTGCGTCCCCGGATCTTAAACGGGGCTTGAACTTTTTTCTTTGATGGCTTCGTAAAAAGTCCAATATCTGCGTTGCGCTGCATTTCTCGGAATTTCACGTACTCCTATGTACGCTGCATTCCTCGAAATTTGCGTCGCCTTGATCTTGAACTTTTTTCTTTGCCATCCCAAAATCGACTTTTTACGAGACTGTCAGTTTTAGCTTTAAAAATTTGAAAATCGCTCAGTTTAGGTTCAAAATAATGCATATTATATGCCACTTGCTTTAAAATTTAGCTTCAGGGATGCTTATAAATCCAAAATTTTATATTACAAGCCAATTACGGAATGTCAAGGCGGGCTTTTATGGGCGGGTACCCCGCCTGAAACGATAGGGGCATCGTTTCAGGCGGAATTAACCAGGATTCAAATAGAATAGGTTGCAGGCACGGTTTTACCCGATCAAAAATTGATGGCTTCGTAAAAAGGAACTCAAAAAATTATTGACTTTTGCGGCCGCCCCACCCCAAGCAGGGGGCGCATAACCCCAACAAAAACGGCGTAACATGCCGTCGTTTGGCGCCCTGAACCGATGGCCCGCCGATGGGATGGCCCCTATTTGACATAGCCCAGTTCTTTTAGTTTTTGATCCAGTTCCGGTGACAGCTCAATATTATTGGCTTTTGTGCCCAGATGGGACGGCCGGTTTTTAAACAGAAACAGATTCTGCCGTAAATAACGATAATAGAAGCCGGTTGAAGTGATGTTTTCCTTCTCATGGGGATCGTCTGTTAAATCGAAATATTCAATAACGGGGACATAGCGCTCGCTTGGGGGACGATGGTACCTGCGGTTAAAAATAATTTTATGGCTGCCATCCAACAACCCGTAAACATCGTTTCCCTGAAGCGCCTGTTCAAAGTATAGTTTTCTTGATTCACCAATATCTCCTAACAAGCTTCTCCCATCCAACGGATAGGGCGGTTGAAGTGCCAGTATATCCAGTATGGTCGGCATCATATCAATGAGTTGGACGGGGGCCCGCCGGCTCGCCTGTTTGTTTTTATAATGGAGCATGAAAGGAACCTTTACCGATTCATTATATACCGTATTGCCATGCTCTATCGAGCCGTGATCAAAAAATTCCTCCCCATGGTCGGATGCAAAAAACACCACCGCGTCCTCATAGCTACCCATCGCCTTGAGTTTATCGATAAATCGGCCAAAGCTCCCGTCGTTGAAACGAATTTCCTGATCATATCGGGTCTCCAAAAATTTTTTCTGCGATGCCGATAATTCAACCTCTCCTTTCTTTATGTCGCTCAGCAGATCGAGATCATACGTATCTACATGGGAATAATCAGAAATATCAAACATTGACCGGGTCTTTTCCGGCGGCATATAGGGGCCGTGCGGATCGACACACCAGATCAACACGAATAGGGGGCTTTGCCTGTCTGATTTTGCATGTTCGTCCAACAGTTTAAAAAGCCTCTCATTGACCGTATCCGAATATGCGTTAAAAGTAGGCCTCTCCCTGCTCGCGTCCAGAGCAATAAACTCGTCATAGCCCTGATTAAAGCCGAACTCGGAAGAGATATTGCCGTTGGTGATAATCGCCGCCGTATCATAGCCGTTTTGCTTTAACATTTCAGGAAGCGTAACAATTTCCTCAGAAAGTGCTGAATTGCGCTTCATGGTTTTATGGTTTTTGGCTAAAAGCCCGGTAATTATCGAGGCGCCGCTGGCCCGCGTCCATGATGTGGGGGAATAGGCATTTTCGTAAAAAATATTGTTTTTGGCAAACTGATCAATACGGGGGGTTGTATTTCTTTTATACCCGTAACAGCCCACATGGTCCGCCCGAAGCGCATCTGAGATATATATAAATATATTGGGCCTGGCTATCTTCTGAAATCCCTGGGAGGATGCTTTTTGGGACGCCTCCTTTGTCTTTGTCCCGATAAATATTTTCTTCCACTCGATATGGGATTTCTCATCCCCTTTGACGAGGCATTGTATTTTGTAAATGCCCGGTTTTTCAACTTTTAATGTCTTCCTATGGTTTTGCCTGGATGCAGACAGCGCTATATTATAGGCGACTTCTTCCTCATTGCGTATGTTAATCCGCGCATCACAGTTTTTCCGGGCCGTATAGGCGATGTCAAGCTGAGAGGCCTCAGGGAGGTTGACAAAAAATGACATCGCAGAGGGCGCGTTTTGTTTTATGTATTGTCCTTCAACCGACACATGGCTGTCGCTTTCCACCTTAAAATACTTAAAATCCAGAGCAAGATCCCGCGTGTCTTTCTGCGCCTTGTCCAGTTCAATCGGCTGGGTGGTATACGTATATTCCAAGCCGAGCCTGTTCGGCCCACAGTTCAGGTATTTGGCCGGAATTTCCAGCCTGTACGTTTTATAGTGCGTCCCAATGGGGCGTTTGCCCACTTTGTTGCCGTTGACATACAGGGTCGTGACCTGTTTTTCATTATTCAAAGAGGGGATTGCTTTGCATTTAAATGCGACCCTTTTATTATTCAACGTATCATAGGTGTAAAAAAGAAAGACCGACTTCTTTCCCACCGCCCAAACATGGTTTTTTTCAGGTGAGCTCCATCCCCTTAACAGAAGCTGATCCAGATTTTTATTATCCTTGTCAAACCAAATGGTGCCGCCCGGCTTTTTTACCAAATGCCTCAGGCCTTCCAACACATTGATCCCCTGTTCCGTATTCACCTGCTGCCCGCCGTTTTGATCCGGTGTCGGCGGGGGCTCATTTTTTTCGGATGTATCCGAACAAGCGGTTAAACTCAACCACAGCGCTATGAACATACCGATTTTTTTCAGCATAATGTCTCTCGCTCCTCGTGATTCCGGGTTTATCAGCCATACGGCGCTTCCAATTTGACACTCCCGTAAAAAGTCAATATAACCTAAATTGAGCGTTTCAATTTAGGTATAACAAAAAGACAGGTTTGATGGCTGCGTAAAATTGATTTTTTACGAGATTGTCAATACTTTTTAAAGATATTTTTTGCATCCTAATAAAGATTATTAATGAATCAAGATAGTTCTTCAAATTCAAGATATGTTCGCATTGCCGGCATTGAAAACGCCATTGAGGGTCAGTTGATGGACTCTATCATGTCGGATGAGGGCATCCCCCACAGGATCCACTCCTTTCATGACACGGCCTATGACGGCCTCTACCAGTTCCAGAAGGGCTGGGGGGCGATTTTCGCGCCGGAACAATACAAGACCCGCATTCTTGACATCCTTGAAAAAATTCGATCAGATACGCAAGGAGTCGAATAATTGCAACCTACGTACGAGTCAGGAGGATAGAGAATCATGAAAGCTCCCCGGCAGACAGATCTCAAGCAGTACGAAAAAGCCCTGGAAATCGGCCGTCCCCCCAATATCGTCAAACTTTTCCCGAATTCAAGAGCCCTGATTGTGAGCGGCAAGTTCATTGACCGCGCCATGCTGAAAAAGGGCAAGGCCATCGCCATGGCGGCCAACGGCCGGAATTATTTTGTCATCCGGGGGGCCTTAAAAGCCGCCCAGCGCGCCAATGCCGCCATTATCATAGAAATCGCCAAGTCGGAAGGCGGCACCAACCCCTATTGCGCGACCAGTTACTGGAACCTGGCCCGCCGGGTGAATACCATCTGCAATGAGTTAAACATCACGGTGCCGGTTGCCATCCATGCCGACCATTACGGCATCAAAAAAAATGCGGATGCGGAAATCGCCAAAACGGAGATTCCCTCCATTTTTGATGCCGGCATGACCTCGATCGCCATTGACGCCTCCCATCTCCCGGACGAACAAAACCTTTTGACCAATATCGAGTTAAGCCCCTATATCCCCGACTGGGCGGGATATGAAACCGAAATCGGAGAGATTAAGGGTAAAGAGGGGATCTCCACCCCAGAGGAGGCCCTGTTTCTGATCCAGGGCTTAAACGCAAACAGCATCTTTCCGGACTGGATCGCCTTAAACAACGGCACGACCCACGGTATCGAGGCCGGCGAGGACGGGATACAGGTGGAGCTGACCGCCCGCATACATGATACCATTGAAAAATACAACGTCTCCGGTGCACAGCATGGCACCTCGGGCAACAGCAGCCAGCGGTTGAAAAAAATCGCCGAACAAACCCGGACGACCAAGGCCAATGTGGCCACTGCGCTTCAAATGATATCCTGGGGGTTAAAGGTCAACGACTATGGCAACGCCCAGCTGGATGAGGCCGGCCACTTCATCAAGGTCAAGGACGAGGGCGTAACCGAGGAAATGTGGGAGAAGATGACCGCCTATGCCGAGTCCAAAGGGCTTAAAAAGGGCGACTACAAAAAACTCAACCTCCCCTTTGAAAACAGCCTTCTGGCCCAGCCGCTCGGCGTTCGACAACGGATGGTGAAAAGCGTGGAGGATTTCGCCTATAATATGATGGCCAATGTTTTAAACAGCAGCGATACGGCGCCGCTTGCCGTTGAGGCCATACTTGAGGCGGGCTCCTTTGATGCCGGAGCAAAGGCCGAACGCCTGGAAGATCCGGCTGAATGGACGCCGGATAAAATCGCGGCGCACGCAGGGACCGCCCAATAGAGGTTTGGGGGTGAAAGGATTTTAAAGACCGATGCGGAAGAAATGCTTCTGCCATTTCTGCGGGCATCCGTTGACGGAAAAAACGGTGAACGGCCAGACGCGTTTGTACTGCGAAAATTGCGACACGCCGATTTATGAAAACCCGGTGCCGGCGACCTGCCTGGTAACCATTGACAATTCTGAGCGGGTGCTGCTGGTCAAACGCAGTGTGGCGCCAAAAAAGGGATGGTGGTGTCTGCCCGGTGGCTTCATGGAGCTCCGGGAGACGCCTGAGGCCGCCGGCCTGCGCGAGCTTTTTGAGGAAACCGGGTTGAGCGGCAGAATTGATCGGCTTTTGGGGGTGACCACCAACAACAGTACCTATTATGACACGGTGCTGATGGTGGGGTTTCTGGTCAAGTCCTGGAGCGGCAGACCGGTTGCCGGTGATGATGCGGACGCCGCGCAATGGTTCGAATATGCGGCCCTTCCGGATATCGCCTTTGAAAGCCACCAACGATTCATTGCCCGGTATTATACGGTTTATGCGAATACCCACCCATCAAATTCATAACGTGCTCAATGCGTATGCCCGTCAGCTGCGGGACAGGCAATGTTCGAAAGACGAAGACGGCAAGGCGGCGCCCGGCGCCCCCTACGCCATGCCGGCGGAAAAACGGGACTCGATTATCGACAAGATTACCGCGGATATCATCCGGCGCCTGACTAAAAACGAACAGAACGAAATAGCGCCCGAAGCCGGGGATAGACCCCGCCACACCGGGGCCGAAGGGTACCGGTTGACATTTTATACCTATACGGAAGATAAAGAGAAGATTATCAAAACGATTGAAATCCGGGATTCCCAGTTTTTGAGCCGAAAAAAAGGGGAAAGGGGAAAGGTATAAGGGGAAAAGGGCAAGGGGAAAAAGGAAAGGTATGGGGTATAAACCGCTTTTTGCGAGGCCATCAGTCCTGCGTCTCCGTTTCTGGCTCAGCCGACCAATCCTTCTTTAATTCCTCCATATTATATCTGAACGCCCGGCGCTTGTCTTCCGGGATGACCCGCAAAACGGCCTTTGACACGGTATTTACACACGGCGCCAGGCAGGACTCGGCGACCATCTGCTTCCCCCCAATGGGCAAAAAGGTGATCAGAAGGACGTATAAGAGGGTGACGATCAGCATGCCCTTTAGGGCGCCCAGAAGGACGCCGAAAAACCGGTCAACAACGCCCAGCAGGACGAGTTTGACGAGCATGCGCAAAAGAGAACCGATTAAATTGATGACCAGACAGACGATCAGAAAAATTAAAATAAAAGAAATGATATCCTGATAGGCGGGCGTTTCGATCCAAAGGGCGAGAAAGGGGACGAGCATTTCATAGCCGGTGTAGGCGACATAAAAGCCGCCGATGACCGCGATAATCGAGGCCACTTCCTTGATAAATCCCTTGAAAATGCCCAGTATCATGCAATATCCAAGGATTACCACGATTGCCATGTCAAACGGATTCATAATCCACTGTCCTGATTTTTAGGTTTTGGGTGTTAAAGGATTTAGGTAATATATATTATTGTTCTGGTGCTTTCCGCTGCTGTCATTCCGAGAAACGAAAGTGACGAGGAATCTTCAAATAAAAGATTTCTCGCTGACGCTCGAAATGACAGTAGGAACGATTTTTAATCAATTTAATGCCCCTTCGGGCTCAATTGAGGTATTAATTACTGGGGCCATGCCCGGCGGTCAAGAAAATTCTTGTATTCATTGGGTATAGTTATTAGAGTAAATTTTTAAAAAAAGGTATATTAATTTAACTCAGTAAAATTTGATGGCTTCGTAAAAAGTCCAATATCTGCGTTGCGCTGCATTTCTCGGAATTTCACGTACTCCTATGTACGCTGCATTCCTCGAAATTTGCGTCGCCTTGATCTTGAACTTTTTTCTTTGCCATCTAAAATAGACTTTTTACGAGATCGTCAAATTTGGGTATTGGGTATTAGGTGTTGGCTATTGGGTGTTGGTAGGGGCTTTAAAAAAATTGCCAAAAATGGTTCCTATATTTCGTCAATTACCTCCCTTACTTTTTTGGATAGCTCTATGAGGTTGAACGGTTTTTGGATAAACCCCTTGCATCCCAGATTCAATAATTCCGTAGCCTGCCCGTCGATACTGTAGCCGCTGGAAAGCAGGACTTTTATATCCGGATTAACGGCCTTCAGGGATTCAAACGTTTCCCGGCCGTTCATATTCGGCATGATCATATCCAGTATGACCAGGTCGATTTGAGTCTTATTTTGTTTATAAGCAGCAATTGCCGCCTGCCCGCTTTCCTCGGTCAGCGCGGTATAACCCAGCGCTTCCAGCATGATCTGAGCGGTTTCAGCGATAATTTTTTCGTCATCGATCACCAGAACGGTCTCATCCCCCTTGCTCAGGGTGTCCGGCAACTCGCTTTCCGGCTCCGGGGCTTTTTTGTTGGTTGGCAGGTAGATATTAAACGTGCTCCCCCTGCCGATTTCGCTGTATACCGTGATATAGCCCCCGTGATGCTTGACAATGCCATAGACCGAGGAAAGGCCCAGGCCGGTTCCTTGCCCCTGCTTTTTGGTCGTAAAAAACGGTTCAAATATTTTTTGCCGGGTCTCTTCATCCATGCCGCTGCCCGTGTCTGTCACGGATATTTTGACATAATCCCCAGGTTTGGCCTGAAAGGCGGCCAGTTGGAACTCATTGAGGGTGACATTCTCCGTCTGAATGTAGATCTCTCCGCTGTCCTCCATGGCCTGGCAGGCATTGATAAAGAGGTTCATCATGACCTGCTCCAGCTGTCCGGGATCGACCTCCACGGACCAGATATCCGGCTCCAATCGGGTATGACAGGTGATTTCCTTGCGGGTGGAGGAGAACATCTTTGCGCTCATCCGGATCAGTGGGTTCGGGTTCAGGCTCTTGACCTGATACTGTCCGCCCCTGGCAAAGCCCAGCAGTTGGTTGCTGAGCTCCGAGCCGTACTGGATGTGGCGTTCAATCGTTTTAAGTTTTTTGTGATCGGGATCCCCGGCGGGGGTTTTCATTAGCATCAGGGAGGTGTTTCCCTGGATCGCCATTAATAAATTGTTGAAGTTATGGGCAATGCCGCCTGCAAGGGTGCCGATGGCTTCCATTTTCTGCACATGCTGGAGATGCTCTTTATACCGTTTTTGCAGGGTAACATCCCGAATAATCCCCTGGTATCCATAGATGGTGTCGTCTGCTCCTACCCACAGTGTGGCCGTAATCAGGCAGTCGATGCTCGTGCCGTCTTTTTTTAGGAGACGTAGGGAATAGTCGCGTACATAGCCTTGCGCCTCGATGACTCGCATAAATCGTTCCCGTTCATGCGGGTTCTCATAGAGATCCAGGATATTCGAACCGATAATCTCATTTCGGCTGCAGCCGAAAAGGGACTCCCCCGCGGGGTTGATATCGACAAATTCCCCGGTTTTCGCGGTGATATAGATGGTATCGCGGGAATCTTCAAAAAGCGTGCGGTATTTTTCTTCACTCTTTTTAAGCGCCCGCTGGGCGGAAATCCGGCTCGAGATATCCCTTGAGACGCCGATTATCTGTTTTACCTCGTCTTTTTCGCCGAATATGAGGCGGGCGGTGATTTCCACCCACAAAGTCATGCCGTCTTTGCGAAGATACGCAATTTCGAGTTTGTGGTTTGCTTCGGGGGGGATTTGCCTTTTTATTTTCTGGATGATTTCTTTTTCAAAGTATTGGCGCACATGCTCATAGGATTCGGGCGTGAGGATTTCATGAAAAGGTTTTTTAAGGGTCTCTTCCACCGTATAGCCGAGCATTTGCTCCGCTGATGGGCTTAGATAATGGAGCTCGAATTTTTCCGCCGACATGATCCATATCATGTCAGGAACATTTTCGATCATTAGGCGATAGGCTTCCGCCTTTTCCCGAAGGGTCGTCAATTGGCTCCGACAATCCTTTAACTGCCCCTCCAGGTCTTGTATCCGTTGCTGTAGTTCTTCGGGAGATTTCGAGGCGGTCATTGCAGAGGTTCCATTTTATGGTGGCACCGGTGGTTTAACGGGCATTCCGTGCACAGCGGCGACTTCTTTTTACAGATCCGGTTGCCCAGGTATACGAGCTGGGCATGATAATCATTATACAGGGCGGTATCCGCCGGAAGACGGCTCATAAAAAATTGCTGGTATGCCCGGTATGACGCGTCGGCTTCAATCAGCGCCAGGCGGGAAAATATGCGTCGGGTATAGGCATCAATCACGAAGATCGGTTTTTCTGCCGCGTACAAGAGGATCGAATCCACGGTTTCCTCCCCGAACCCTTTTAAATCTAACAATGCCTGTCTGAGCGGAGCCAACCCGAGGCCAAACATATCTGAGAGCTCGCCTTTAAACCCGTCGAACAGAAGATGGGTGAAATTCTTAAGCCGTTCGGCCTTCTGATGATAGAAGCGGGAGGGGCGAATCAATGGGGCAAGCGTCGACGCGTCGGTTTCATGAATGGCGGCCAGGGACAACAGGTTATTCTGTTTGAGGTTTTCAATGGCTTTGCGCGCGTTCTCCCATGCGACGTTCTGGGCCAGGATGGCCCCGATGACAACCTCCTCGGTAGTATCTGCCGGCCACCATTGACGGGGACCAAATGCCGAAAGCAGGGTTTGATAGATGTCATTAAGGGCGTCGTCGTTTTCCATCAATACCTTTGATCATATCTATTCTATCCCCCTAAATTGAGCAATTTTCAATTTAGGATATAATTATAAAGAATAGCATGTTTAATGGTTTGGTACAACAAACAATTCCCGGTAGGATCCGCCCATTCCAGCGCTCTGAACACTGGCGCGTGGCATCTATAGGGGGCTTTGTATAATCAGGGGTCCGGCCTGTCAGCATGCAGCGTTTTTATAGGTATCTATCAACAGGGGAATAAATGTGATGAGATCCTCCACAATACAGACATCGGCCGCATTAAAAATGGCGGCCCGGGGGTCTTTATTAACAGCAACGATGAATTTGGCCTGCCGGATGCCCGCGATATGCTGACTGGCCCCTGAAACCCCGCATGCCAAATATAGCCTGGGGCTGACGACATTACCCGTGACGCCCACCTGAAGGTGATGGGGCAGCCAGTTCTTGTCGCATACCGGCCGGGAGCCACACACCGCGGATTTGGCAAAAAGCGACGCCAGTTGACGGAGCAGTTCCAGATTCGCCTCTTCCCCGATGCCGTTTCCGGCGGCGACGAGTACCTCCGCCTGATCCAGGGAGGCGCTGTCCTGGGTCTGCCTGCGGATTTCCTTGAAGCGGGACCGGCCCCCGTATGGGCCGAAGTGTTCAACGCTGTGGGCCCCGGCGGCGTCTGTCTGGCGGGATGCCGGGGCAAAAGCGCCTGGTTGAACAGTGATGACAGTAATTTGGGTTTCGCTCATCAATCTGCTCATGAGTTTTCCGTTAAAAATCTCCCGGCTAAAGCGGATGCGGCCGTCCGCCGGTTCAATTTTTTCTACGCCCGTGAGGCAGGCGGCGTTTAGCTTGGCGGCAAGGGCGGGGGAAACATCGAGCCCTGCGGCCGTATGCGGCAGCAGGACACAGGTGGGCGCCTTTTTTGCACAAACTTCGGCGAGAATGGCGACAAACCTGTCTGCTGTGGCATGAACCGGATTTTCAATCGGCACCGAGCATACGTCAATGCCGGTATCCGCCGCGATTTTGCGGCCCTGTGCCAAGGCTTCGGGGCCCGATACCACAATCTGAACCTCTGAGGGGCGAAGATTCTGCAGCTTCCGGGCGGCCGCGACTAGCTCGTCAACGATTGTCTCCGCATCGCTTTGCGGCGGTATGGCGATAATAATGTTTGGCATTATCCTATCCTCCACACACTACGCAGCATAAAAGGGCATCCGGTCTGTTGTCAATCAAAAACCGAACGAATGCTCGATTTTTTAAATTGACATACAACGGACGGAATCGTATGATTCGTATATTCCATCCGATTGAATTTCGCAGTGCGTTTTAGGCCTTTGAGGGCAAAAATCTCTATCAAGCGACAATCAAATGAAAGGAGAACAAAATGGTCGATTTTTCCTTAACCGGTAAAATTGCATTAATCACAGGGGCAAGCCGCGGTATCGGCGAATCGATTGCCAAAGCGCTGGCCGCCCAGGGAGCCCAGTGTATACTGGTCAGCCGCAAGCCGGAGGGGCTGGATAAAGTGGCGGAGGAGATCAGGAAGGAAGGCGGCATGGCGGAGACCATGGCCTGCCATATGGGCTATCTGGACCAGATACAGGCATTGTTTGACAATGTTAAGGAAAGGTTCGGCAAGCTTCATATTCTGATAAACAATGCCGCCACCAATCCGCATTTTGGTGAGCTGACGACCGCAGAGGAGGGCCACTGGGATAAAATTATGGATGTGAACCTGAAGGGGCCTTTTTTCATGATACAAAAAGCCGTACCATTACTGGAGGCGGCGGGCGGTGGCGCTGTTATGAACGTATCCTCGATAAACGGGGTCTCCCCCGCTTTTCTCCAGGGGGTCTATTCGATCTCCAAGGCCGGCATTATTTCCATGACAAAGGCTTATGCCAAGGAGCTGGCGCCGAAAAACATCCGGGTCAACGCTTTGCTGCCGGGTATGACCGATACCAAATTTTCCCAGGCGATACTCGGCAACAAGGAAATCCATGACTATGTTATTCAACAGATTCCCATGGGGCGAGCGGCCCAGCCCGACGAGATGGCGGGCGCGGCCCTCTATATGGTATCGGATGCCGCCTCGTATACAACCGGCGCCTGTATTCTTTGCGACGGCGGTATGCTGGCGTAAGGAGAAAGGGTATAGGGCTTTATGAAACCATCTTATGCCATAATCGGCTGCGGGCGGGTCGGGTCGGCACTGGCCCGCCATTTGTCGGCGGCCGGCTACCAGCCGGCGGCTTTTTCCAGCAGAACATGGGATTCAGCCCTTCAGACGGCAAAAGCGGCGGGCGGGGAAGCCCTTGTCTATGAGAGTCCCTGGGAGGCTTCGGCGCGTGCGGCCGTCGTTTTTATCACCACGCCGGACCACTCAATCGCCCCCGTCTGCCAGACGATTGCCGATAACAAGGGTTTTCAGGAGAATGCGGTGGTGCTTCATTGCAGCGGGGCGCTGTCATCCGATATGCTCTCCGCCGCAAAGCACTGCGGAGCGGTTATTGGCTCCATGCATCCGCTTCAGAGTTTTGCCGCCATGACTGAGGCCAATCCTTTTGCGGGCATCAAAATTGCCATTGAGGGGGATACGGCGGCTGTTGAGCGTGCAAGCGGGATGGCCGCGGATCTGGGGGCCGATCCGTTGAGCATCCGGACGGAGGGAAAGACCCTCTACCATGCGGCGGCGGTCGTGGCATCCAATTACCTGGTGACCCTGATGCGGCTCTCCTTTCAATTGCTCCAAGCCTCGGGAGTGCCGCAATCAGAGGCCTATGGCGTGCTAAAACCGTTGATCAGCGGCACATTGAGTAACATCGAAGGGGTCGGCATCCCGGATGCACTGACCGGCCCCATTGCCCGGGGGGATGTGGACACGGTTTCCGAGCATTTGTCCGCCATTCGGCGGCTATCCGAAACAGCCGCCGACCTATATATCCGACTGGGCCAGGCCACCATCGAGATCGGAACGGCCAAAGGCTCGTTGTCCAAAGACGCAGCGGATCGCTTAAACAGGCTTTTCAACCCCTCATCCGCGGATTAATCGCGGATGGGGCTAAATGTGGTTAAGGGCCAGGGGGTTATCCTCGAGCTGTCTATTGGCATCTCTGAGTGCGTCTTCGTTTGAGATGACGGCAACGGCGCTCGGCCTTCTATTTCGGCCGAAATAGGTGTGGGCGGTCCTCAGTACGGTTTCCCGGTCCAGGGCCACCAGCTTTTCCTTGAATTTTTGACGGGTCTCATCAGCGAGGTCGATCAATTTCCGGTAAAAGGCCCTGGCAGCCGCTGTCCCGGGCGCATCCGGGCGATCGATGTCGGCACAGGCCTGAAGGATGGCCTCCTTGATGTTCTCCTCGGAATAGTCCCCTGAAGTAATAAATTCAGAGGCCGCCCCATATACGTTCAGCGTGTTGATGATATGCGGATCCCGGTAGGAACCAAAATAAAACAGGCCGTTTTCGGGCTGATAGGCGGCGAATCCGCCATATGCGCCGCCTTTTTCACGGATTTCCCGATGCAGAAACATGGAGCGCATCATCTTGCTGATCACCGCAAGGGCTGGCGCGTCCTCATGGTCCATCCGAACCGTTTCAAACACACTGGCGACAAAAGAAACCGAAGATGAGGTGCTCCATCCCTCCCTTGGAATCTCTTTTTCCGCACGGATAGCCGGTGCGTTGAATCTGTCGGCGCATTCTTTTCCCAGTTGACGGCTAAGAGAGCCGATATGGGCCATGGACGCCTCCAGATCCGCGCTTTCTCCAATGAGCGAGGCTTTCATTTTTCCTGCGCCAAACAGGTGATCCCGGATTTGGTAAAGCTGTCGGGCGATCGCATCCAGCCTGTCGTCTGAGAGCTCCGCAGTCAACTCCTTGATGTGTTCGAGTTGATGGATGCCGTGCCATTTTTCATTCAGCGTGTTGGAGCGGGTAAAGTTCCTGGCCGCAAGAGAAATGGCGAATCTGTGACCGTTTGAAACCACGGCGGACTCCATTTCCGCCCGATATTCCAGCAGCAGGCGTTTTAAAAGCGAAGTGTCGGAGAATTCAACACTGGAAAGCAACTCAGCGACCAGTTCAAACATTTTTTCCTTGTTCCGGGACAGGCATTTGGCGCTAAAGGTCACCATGGGCAGGCAGTTATCGTCCGACGGGTCGTTAAACCGGTTGCCGGCATTGACTGAAAGCCCCATCCCCCCGGTGTAAAGATCAATCAGCTGCGAAATCTCGGAATAATCGTGAAATTGGGTGCCCATCCGGGTTAATGCATAACAGAAGAAGGGGAGCATCATGAGCCTGTCCTCTGGCAGATCTTCGATGCCCATAACCGAAGAAAGATAGAGTATCCCGAGGGTGGGCTGCTCGTAGAGGGTAACAGGCGGGGTCTCAAACTCCCCGCTTGGATTGACAATGCTCACCGACGGGGAGATATCCTCTTTTTCAAGCGTCGGCAGGCACGAGAGGTCCTCATTGGCCTCCTGCAGTTCGGCCAGCGCACGGGCGTCGTTTTGGATCGTTTCGATGTCCGCAGGTTTAAGATTCTCTTCGATTTTCTTCAGCTCTTCATGCAGCCGCCGGTTTTCCCTTTCCGTCTGTTCAGGATCCGGACGAAGCAGAAGCCGCACCCGGTGGGGATTCTCGATAAAGTAAGCCCTGATTTTATCCTCCAGAAACCCCTTGTTTTTCATTTCAGCCTTCAGCCGATCCATCAGGGAATCAAACTTCAGGGTCAGTGCGGGGTCGCCGCCGTGGAACCAGTCGCCGGCGAATCGGAGCAGCAGTTTTAGTCCATAGGGAAACGGTGAGTTGGTGACCTCCCTTCGGTGGAATTCGATCTGGTGGATGGCCGATTCCACCAGCCGATCGTCAATACCGGTATCCACGATTTCCTGCAGCGTATCGAAAATGAGGCGTTCGATGGTATCGCCGGCATCCTCGGCGACATCCTTTAGGCCGCAGGCGAACATGGTATCCTTATTTTCTCCGTCAAAGCCCGTGCCGTCCGATAGCGTGCTGCCGATTCCGGAATCGAGCAGCGCCTTTCTCAGCGGCGAACCGGGGTTGCCCAGCAGGATCTGTTCGAGCAGGGTTAGCACAAGAATCTCAAAAGCCTCCCGTATATCGGCCGTGAGCCACGCCAGACAGAACTGGCATTTTCTGCCGTCATCTTCGGACGGCTCAAGGGGGTAGGCGTAGGTCGCGTCCCTGGGCTCATTCCAGCGCGGTTGGGAAGGGACATCGGTATCCGGGTTAATCGCGTGGAACCGGGATAAAATGGCTTCGTCGATATATTGCAGATGCCCTTCCAGCGGCAGATTCCCATAGGTATAGAAGAAGGCATTGCTCGGATGGTAGTGCCGCCGGTGAAACGCAAGAAGCTCTTCATGGGAGAGTTTTGGGATATCTTCCGGGTTGCCGCCCGAATTATAGCCGTATGTAGTGTCCGGATAAAGGGCGTTGAGAAGAAAACGGGCCATCAACTGATCCGGAGAGGAGAGGGCGCCCTTCATTTCATTGTATACCACGCCCTTATAGGTGAGTCGGGGCTGGTCCGGCTCGTGCGGATCCGGTTCAAACGCCAGACGATGGCCCTCCTGCTTAAAGCTAAGGCGGTCCAGCCGGGGGAAAAATGCGGAGTCCAGGTAGACCGCCATCAGGTTATAGAAATCCTTGCGGTTTTGCGTACAGAACGGATACATGGTCCAGTCCGAAGCCGTGAGCGCGTTCATGAAGGTGCTGAGGCTTCGTTTCATCATTGAGAAAAACGGATCCCTGACGGGATAGTTGACGGAGCCGCATAAAACCGTATGTTCAAGGATATGGGCGACGCCGGTCGAGTCCCGGGGCACCGTTTTAAATGCCACAGAGAAGGCATTTTCCGTATCATTGTTGCTGATATGGATGTGACTGGCGCCGGTGCGCTTATGCACAAGGGCGTAGTAGATGGATTTGATTTCCGGCAGGTCGGTAATTTTTTTTACTACGTAGCCCGAAACCCCGGTGCCCTCATATAATCCGGGATTATTGGCATCTTTTGGCTTATCCATGGCGTAGGTCCTTTCGTTAAAATGTAAAAGGACAATATAATCGCTTGGCTTTTGTTACGCAATGGAAAACGATTGGCAGGAATTTTTGTCCATGTTAGAAAGGATTCAGCCGCGGGCGGAAGGGCAGAGCAAAAAGGAAATACGCCGCCATCTCCCGGCGATTGTCTATAAGGAAAGCATCAATGAATGCCAGCAGGCCTCAGGCAGGAATATAGACGCCCCGTTTCTTGTTTTTTATCTTGCCGAGTTTGCCTAATCGGTAAATAATATTTCGCAGTTTTTTATCGTCAAAACCGGTTCTTGCCTTTATCTCCGGGAAGTTGATGCCGGTTTTGGCGTCGGTAATCACATCGAGAACCGTTTCGGATGCGCTCTGTCGGGTCAGGCCGGACTTCTTTTTTGGGGTCTTTCGGGTCCGGGTGGATTTCTGGGGCGCCAAAAATGCTTCTCTGATCGATTTTTCGAGTTGATCGACGCGATCAACCAGCCGGTTAATGTCTTGTTTGGTGGCGAAGTTGTAATGCTGCTGGAAAAATTTAACCATTGCATCGAAACTAGGGGATTTCTTGCGTTGTGTCATGGGACCCTCCTGAGACGCGCTTGATGATCTACAAAATAAAAATAGCCATTAAAATAATAGAAAAAAACAAAAAGTTTAAAAATTTGAAACGCTCAATTTAGCCTAAATTAAAATTAGTTAAGGTGGGTTGAAAAGTCAAGTAAAAGCATGAAAAAATATAACCTATTGAAAAAAATAGATACACTTTTTTAAACGGAGATTCTATAAGCAGAAGTCTAGGATTTTTCTTTGATGCATTTCCCTCCCTGGAAGCTATTAACTGCAAGGCATCTGCGGCCCAGGAAGGCTTTGGGGCAGAACTTCCTGATCGATCCTTCCACTGCAGAAATGATCATCCGCAAGAGCGGGGTGAGCAGAAACGCCCCGGTAGTTGAAATCGGTGCCGGCTTGGGCGCGCTGACGCTTCCGCTTGCCGATGCGGCAAAAGTAGTATACGCCATAGAAAAAGACGGGGCGCTCGCAGGGATTCTGGAATATGAATTGAATAGGCAGGGCATCAGGAATGTGGTGCTGAAGCGCCAGGATATTTTTGAGACGGATCTGGCGGCGATTGCCGCCGGTCAGGAAAGAAGGTTGAGGATTTTCGGCAACCTGCCGTACTATATCTCATCTCAGGTGCTTATTTATCTAATAGGGGCCCGGGAGGTTGTTGAGCAGGCGGATCTTATGTTTCAGAAGGAAGTGGCCCGGCGCCTGATCGCCGGACCGGGAACGAAATCCTACAGCCGGCTCTCCGTGATGCTCCAGTATTATACGGAAATCCGCCGGACGGCCACGGTCGGCGCGCACCTTTTTTGGCCGTCGCCAAAGGTGGATTCGGAAGTTCTGCAGTTTCATTTTAAGACGGCGCCCAGTCCGGTCCTTCGGGACCACGCGCTTTTCGCTGCGGTGGTAAAAACCGCCTTCGGCCGGCGCAGAAAAACGCTGCTGAATGCCATGCTGTCCACCGAACTGGGTATCGGGCGGGAAGAGCTCATTAATATTTTCAGGGCGGCCGGGATCGATCCCCGGAGACGGGCGGAATCGCTTACAGTTGAGGCGTTTGTACGACTTGCGAATATAATTGACGCCTATGGGGGGAAAAACGGCAGTAAACCACCGGAGCCGGTTCGCTGAAAAAATCCCTCCGGTTTTGGGGCGCTTTTTATTCTTCGGGCCTGCAGCTTCCTCCGATTCGGCTTTTGATCCGATAGTCCAGATCAAGATAATGGTAGTCATAGGCGACGATCCGGTTATGCCGGATCCATACCACATGCAGGTCCGGTCCGATATATTGCCCCTCGTCGTTTTTGACGTTAAATACGATAAAGGTCTCCCATACTTCCTGATTTTCATAAAGCGGGACAAAACCGTAGTACGTATCCAGGGTGACTTTTTCCGGGGGCTTTTGGATTTTAAAGTTTTTTAGACTCTCCGGATTGGCCAGCGTTTGTTCGAGGTAGCATCTGATCATCTTCTCATAGTTCTTTGGATAGGGCCCGGGATGCGGGTTGACCGCCTCGTGGGGCGGTGCGGCGCAGGCGGCCAGGAGAAGTAGGCAGAGGCATATGCAGATAAAGGGATATTTTTTCACGGGCTTCTCCTTATCGGATTAATCGTTGTGATAAAACCGGTTTTTTGGTATATGAATAGAATTATTTGTACTGATATTCAGTTACCTTGTCAAATCCTTTGGACGGGAACTGCCAATGAAAGCCTAAATTAAACGATTTTCAAGAAAAAATCAAAACCCCCAGTCTAGGGAAAGGATAGGTTATGGTAAAATCCGTATTGCGATGGGGTGTCATCTTTCTGCTCGTCGGCTGTATGGGATGCTCAAGCGTCCTGACATACATGGGCCCATTGAAGTCCAAACTGGTTGACGGACAGACCTCGGTCGGCGACTTCAGCCAGTACGTATACGACTATCACATCATTAAGGACACCCTGTATCTGAAAAAAATCCCCATGTGCCGGCAGATGCAACAGAAAATTCGAGTGATGCAGAAGCAGCGACGGGGATTGTACTTGTGTCCTATTGAAATGGCGTTCTTTGGCCTGGGGATTTTGGATTTGCTGCGTTCCTATGCCATTGTGGAGGACAGCCGCAGGGAAATCCCCCTGGCCAAATACTATACCGGCGAGATTATCCGATGCGGTAAGGAAATGCCGGCTGAAGGGGAGCCCCTGATTGTCCGGAACCAAGAAAGGGGGATCGAAAAACAGGCGGTTACGGATAAAAACGGCGAGGTCGATTTTCACTCGGTGCTACCGAATGTATCGGGAGAGATGAAATTGCAGGTTCAGCTCAAGCAAAACCCGTCGTTTTCCTTTTCCTATCTTTATAGAGCCGATTGAGGCGCCCCGGAGACGGCTGGGGCCAACGGCAGTGTACCCGGTCATTGCGGCAGGGACGCTTATACTTCCTATATCAAAAATCAGTTTCCGAATCGAGCCCCCACATCCTTGGCCCTCCGGGCCGCTATCAATCGGTGCCGCACGGGGAAAAATAGGGCGGGACGAGGGGCGCTATATGCGGCGGGGTAAAAAAATAGCCATTTTATTCTTTACATGATTGGACAATTTGGATAATTTTATTATTTTTTAAATTGGGCCTGATACAGAAATTGGGCAAATTAGCCATTTATGGATGGCCACTAGGTTCACGAGAAAAAATCGCCTAACAGCAATGATGGAGTGAATGGACTATGGCAAAAGAAATGAAAACCATTGACGGAAATACCGCAGCGGTTCATGTGGCATACGCGCTAAGTGACACGGCTGCCATATACCCCATCACCCCTTCTTCTTCAATGGGGGAAGTGGCTGATGAATGGTCCGCACAGGGCCGTAAAAATATTTTCGGCCAGAGGATGAATGTCAAACAGCTCCAATCCGAGGCCGGCGCGGCGGGGGCCGTGCACGGGGCTCTGGCCGCCGGGGCGCTGACCACAACATTTACCGCTTCGCAGGGCCTGCTGCTGATGATCCCCAATATGTATAAAATTTCCGGTGAAGTGCTGCCGGGCGTATTTCATGTCTCCGCCCGGGCGGTGGCCGGGCATGCGCTTTCGATTTTCGGTGACCATAGCGATGTCATGGCGGTCCGCCAGAGTGGCTTTGCCATGATCGCTTCCGGATCCGTTCAGGAGGTTATGGATCTGGGGTTGGTTTCCCATCTTTCGGCGATTGACGGGAGCCTTCCGTTTTTGCACTTTTTTGACGGGTTCCGGACATCCAGCGAAATTCAAAAAATCGAACTGATCAGCTACGAGGATATCGCAAGCCTTGCCAACTATGACGCCATCGAGGATTTCCGCAGCCGGGCCATGAATCCCGAACATCCGCATATCAGGGGGACTGCGCAGAATCCGGATATCTATTTTCAGAACCGGGAGGCGGCCAACCCATTTTATGACGACATCGTGCCCATCGTGGAAACATACATGGAGAAAGTCAGCCGCCTGACCGGCCGCCGCTATAACCTATTCGATTATGTCGGGCATCCTGAAGCCGAACGGGTCATCGTCGCCATGGGCTCCGGGACCGAGACCATAGAAGAGGTGATCAACTATTTGAATAAGCGTGGCGAACGGCTGGGGCTGGTTAAGGTGCGGCTCTACCGCCCCTTCTCCATCGAACATTTTATGCGGGCCCTGCCGGCAAGTGTTGAGCATATTACCGTTCTCGACCGGACCAAGGAGCCCGGCGCCATAGGGGATCCGCTGTATGTGGATATCTGTACGGCCTTCAAGGAATACGGCGATATGCCGGTTATCAGCGCCGGCCGCTACGGGCTGGGTTCCAAGGAGTTCACACCGGCGATGGTCAAGGCGGTCTATGACAATATGGCCTCCCTCGGTCCCAAAAACCATTTTAACGTCGGCATCAGGGATGATGTCACCAATACCTCGCTTCCGGTCCGGGAAGACTTCGATCCCACGCCCGAAGGCACGGTCCAGTGCATGTTCTGGGGCTTGGGCTCCGACGGGACGGTGGGCGCCAACAAGAGCGCCATTAAAATCATCGGCGACCACACGGATCAATACGCCCAGGGCTATTTTTCCTATGATGCCAAGAAATCCGGGGGGCTTACGGTATCCCATCTGCGGTTCAGCGGTCATCCGATACAGTCGACTTACCGGGTCAACACCGCCGATTACGTGGCCTGCCATAATTCGAGCTATGTTCAGCTCTACGATGTGCTGGAGGGCATCAAGGACGGGGGAACCTTTGTCCTCAATTCGCCCTGGACGGTTGAAGACATGGAAAAGACCCTGCCGGCATCCATGCGGCGGACCATTGCCCGGAAAAAGATAAAATTCTACAATGTGGATGCCATTAAAATCGCCGAATCCGTCGGGCTCGGCGGCCGTATCAACATGATTATGCAGACCGCATTTTTCAAATTGTCAAACGTGCTTCCTTTTGACGAGGCGATTGACTACCTCAAGTCCGATATCGAGAAGACCTACGGGAAAAAAGGCGAGAAGGTCGTCCAGATGAACATCGATGCGGTGGATCATACCCTGGACAACGTGTTTGAAATCAACTATCCGGACTCATGGAGGGATGCGGTCGATGAGGTCAAGGCGCCGCTGATGCGTAAAGAGGAGCCGGAGTTTGTGAAAACCGTTATGCGGCCGATGATCGAGCAAAAGGGCGATGAGCTCCCCGTCAGCGTTTTCGAACCCGACGGGGTGTTCCCGCTCGGCACAACCCGGTATGAAAAACGCGGGGTTGCCATTAACGTGCCGGAATGGAATCCGGAGAACTGCATCCAGTGCAATCAATGCGCTTTTGTCTGCCCCCATGCGGCCATACGGCCGGTACTCGTAAACGACGACGAGCTAAAGGACGCACCGGAATCCTTTGAGACCAAGCCCGCCACCGGCAAAGAGCTCAAGGGATACCATTTCCGAATGCAGATCCACCCCCTGGATTGCCAGGGCTGCGGCAATTGTGCGGACATCTGCCCGGCCAAGAAGCCGGCGCTGGTCATGCGGCCGTTAAACACCCAGGCCCCGACGCAGATCCCCAACCATGAATTCGCCGAAAGTCTGCCCGTACGCGATGACCTTGTCAAACGGGAAACGGTTAAAGGCAGCCAGTTCTGTCAGCCGCTCCTCGAGTATTCCGGGGCATGCGCCGGATGCGGGGAGACGCCCTATGTGAAGCTGCTGACCCAATTATTCGGGGAACGGATGATTATTTCCAATGCGACCGGCTGTAGCTCCATCTGGGGGGGGTCGGCACCTTCGATTCCGTATTGTACAAACGAAGACGGGCATGGTCCGGCCTGGGGCAACTCCCTGTTTGAGGATGCCGCTGAATTCGGATACGGCATCAGCATGTCTTATTATCAACGCCGGAATAAACTGGCGGACTTGATGCGCGAGGCGCTGGAAAAGGATTTGCCCAATGACTTGAAGGACAACCTTTCCGGCTGGCTTGAAAATATGGGCGATCCTGAAAAATCGGTCGCCTACGGCCGGGAAATCGAGCAGCTGATAGCGGGCATGGAGCCGGATCCGGTCCTGGACGCCATCTATGACATGAGCGATCTGCTGGTGAAAAAATCCATCTGGGTCTTCGGCGGTGACGGTTGGGCCTATGACATCGGCTACGGCGGCGTGGATCATGTGCTGGCCACGGGTGAGGATATCAACCTTCTGGTCCTGGATACGGAGGTCTATTCCAATACCGGCGGGCAGTCCTCAAAGGCCACGCCGACCGGTGCGGTGGCCAAATTCGCCGCTTCCGGTAAAAAGACCGGCAAGAAGGACATGGGGCGCATTGCCATGACTTACGGCTACGTTTATGTGGCTTCCATTGCCATGGGGGCCAACAAGCAGCAAACCCTTAAGGCCTTTCTGGAGGCGGACCGTTATCCGGGGCCGTCCCTGATTATCTGCTATGCGCCGTGCATCAACCAGGGCCTCAAGGTCGGTATGGGCAAGAGCCAGGCAGAGGAGAAACGGGCGGTTGAGACCGGGTACTGGCCGCTATACCGATACAACCCGCAGCTGGAGAAAGAAGGCAAGAATCCGTTTATCCTGGAGTCCAAAGCGCCGGATGGCACGATCCAGGAATTTCTGGCCGGTGAGAATCGGTTCGCCTCTCTGGAAAAGACTTTTCCTGAAGAGTCCAAGCGTCTCAGAGAGCAGATCGAGGAGGAAATCAACCAGCGGTATCAGAAGCTGAGAAAAATGGCTGATCCCACAGTGGTCTGCGAGGAAAAGTCGGAGGAGACGGATAAAAGCGTCAGTGAGTGATGATGGCCTCAAACGCCAAGGAAGAAAGCTCTAAAGCCACGCGAAACCAAACAGCCTGCCGGCGTTGCGGCGAATGCTGCAAGCGGGGCGGTCCTGCGCTTCATGAGCCCGATATGGAGTTTATCAGAGCCGGGGCGATCCCGCTAAATTGCCTGTATACCATACGGCCGGGAGAACGGGCCTATGACAATGTCAATGGCGGCCTTTTCCAGGTAACCACCGATATCGTTAAAATCAAGAGCCATGAGGGCTCATCGGCATGCGTTTTTTATGACGACGATGAAAAGGCTTGCCGGATCTACGCGCATCGCCCACTGGAATGCCGCCTGCAGGCCTGTTGGGACAACTCCGCGCTTGAAGGGGCCTATACCGGGGAACGGCTGTCGAGAAAGATGATTCTTGAAAACTCGGAATGGCTAAGGGACATGATCGACGCCCATGAGGCCAGATGCCATTTTGAATTCATCCATCACTATGTGGAGGGCCGGGAGGCCGGGGATCTGGCATCCGCCGATGAGTTGACCGAGATTGTTAACTATGATGTCCATTTTCGGGAGATTGCCGTAAGCAAGGGGAATATGCCGTCCGACCTGCTGGATTTTCTGTTGGGGCGGCCCCTGGCAAAAATCCTCCAGGATCAGTTCGGGGTTAAAATTAATCATTCCTGACACCCAACACCCAACACCCAACACCTGACACCCAACACCTGACAAGCTCGTAAAAAATCGATTTTGGGACGGCAGAGAAAAAAGTTCAAGCCCCAGTTAAGATCGGGGGGCGCGCAAATTCCGAGGAATGCAGCGCCACACAGATATTGGACTTCTAAGGAACTTGAAAATATATATTAATATTCCAGAAGCTTAGCTCTCTGTCATTCCGAGAAGCGAAAGCGACGAGGAATCTTGTTGGTTAAAGATTTCTCGCTGCCGCTCGAAATGACAATGCGGATGTTTTTAGAGTTACTTTCTGCAAAAATGGCACGCCAGCGCAATAAATCGCTTTTTACGAAGCCATCAATACCTAAGAATTACGAAGCCACCAAATCTTGCTGGGCCGGTCGAGCTCGATCCCTGTAAACCGGATGGCGGCGGGAATGAGCAGGATGGAGCCGATGGTAGTGTTGACCATGGTGAGTGAAATTAAAAGGCTAAACAGAACGATCGGCAGAAAGTTCGAGGTTATCTGGGATAAAAAGCCGAATGTCAGCGCCAGCGAGGTGAATACGATGGCTTTTCCGGCGACGAACAGGGTTTTTTCGATAGTATCGGGGACGTCGATGAATTTGGGTTTGAAAACCCGGTAGGTATTCAGAAAATGGATCGTATCATCGACGCCGATGCCAATCGTGATGGTGGCAATGACAGAGGTCACCATATCCAGGTGGATCCCGAACCAGCCCATGACGCCGAAATTGATCAGGATCGTGACCCCCATGTCGATCAACGCCAGGGGGCCGGCGGTAAATTTCCGAAATAAAACAATGATGACGAACACGACGAATAACAGGGAAAGCGCCAGCCCCGTAAGCTGGCCCATGACCACGTAATGGGCGAGTTGGACGTTAATGGCCGGATAGCCGGTGACCGTATATGTATAGGTTTCCGGCAGGATTTCTTCCAGGTGGTTTTTTACTTTGTTCAAAATATATTTGATTTCTGCCGTGCCCAGGTGCTCCACCGATTTTCGCGTCAGACGGGCCAGTATGTTGGTTTTTTGGTAAAAAATATCCACGAAGGGTTCAAAATCGTCATAAACCCCGTCTGAGTCCTCATCCTCGCCGGAATAGATCTCCAGGTAGTCAAGTATTGTCAGCCGATTTTCCGGAATCCTGAAATAATCCCGGTCCCCGTTGTTCATGGCCATGTGCATGCGTTTGATAAAATCGGTGAAGGCATCGGTCCGGCCGATGTTCAGATCCGCATTCTTCTGGGCAACCAGCCAGTCGCGCAGGCTCTCGATGGTCTTTAAAAATCGCGGGGATTTTACCCCGTTGGTCTCATGGGAGTCGATAATGATATTAAATCCCCATCCGCCGCCGAACTTATCCCCGATTGCCTCCGCGTGCTGACGGGTGGGATCGGTTTCTCTGAAATAGTGAAGAAACTCCGTATTCACCTTCAGCCTTGTCATACCGGCAATTGAAATCAAGATAAGGATGAATACGACCGTGTATACTTTTTTATAGTGCAGGACCGCCCCTTTTGCCGCAGCAGCAAGCAGTCGGTCAACCAGTGTGCGTTTTGGCGGCTGTCTGCGGCTCAAAATCCGGGACGGGTACCGGTGGGGAAGCAGCGCCAATGCCGCGGGTATCAAGGTGATGGCGATGAAAACCGCAAACAGAATTCCGATGCCGGAAAATACGGCCCACTCCTGAATTGCGCTGACCTGGCTGGATAGCAGGGTGATAAACGCGGCAGCCGTGGTTAGCCCGGCCAGCGCAACGGTTGTGCTGATGTGGGACATGGCGGTTTTCAATCCCCGGCGTTTGGCCGACGGGGGGATCAGGTCGAACTCCGCATAGTATTGATTGAGCACATGAATGGCGTAGGAGCTGCCAACGGAAATCAACAGGGGCGGCAGGGTGATACCGATGGTGGTAATCGGATAGCCGAGATGGCCCATAAGGCCCAGCGTCCAGATTTCGGCCATCCCAAGCGTCATCAGCGGCAAAAGGACGCCGCGGATTGACCTGAAGTTTAAGTAGAAGACGAGCGTCACCACCAACAGGACGAGCGGGATCGTTCGATATAAATCGCTTTCCATGTAGGTGTTGAACTGGCGGCTGACATAGGGAACGCCGGACATGATAATTTCTAATTCGCTGTAAGATTCCGCAATGTCAATAATCTCACCCACCACCCGGGGGCGGCCCTCGGATTTGGAGAATTTCACAATAAGGGCGAAATCCGTGATTTCCCCGGTCTTCGGATTGACGGCGTAGATCCCGTTCTTAAACGCCGGGTTTCGTTTCAACCGGTTTTTGAAACGGGCAATCTCCTGGCGGTTTTGGGGGATGATGCGCTCGCCCCGATCGTTTTTCCCGAGCAGGTGATAGGTCTCCAGGACATCCTCTTTGCCCGTAATATCGTTGCTGGTAAACGGCGAGAGGATGCTGTCGATCAGTTCTGTCTCTCTGAGTCGATAATCCTGTTTGACCGCTTTTTTGAGCCGTTTGATGTTTCCGGGGGCAAGGACTTGTTTTTGTCTTACACGGGGCGGGGTTTTCCGTCTAAGCAGTCGCACAAACGCGGGGTTCTCCGGAAATGCGTCGGTTAGATCGCTGAAGCGGATGTGCGGCTTGTCAATCAGCGTCCTGAACCGGGCGAGCGTTTTCTTTGCATCCGTTTCGTCAAGGCCCTTATAGGCTTCGATATCGGTCAAAAACCGGTCGAAGGCTTCAAATGCCGGAACGGACCATAAATCCGTGTGGGAGACCGCCATGATGAGAAATCGGCTGTTATCGCCGAATATTTTTTTTGATTTTTCGTATTCGATATATTTCGGGTCGTCTTTGGGCATAAAGGCTTCAATGGAATGATCGAACCAGATATGTTTCATGCCGAGGCACAGGCCGATTGAAATCAGCAGGAGAATGACGAGAAAGGTGGCCGGCGCTTTGAGTACCAGTTTTAGATAGGCGTTAATCATGGATGGATGCAGTCTTTTTTATCCAGGGCGCGCGCTAAGTCGGCCTGATTCGATGAAATGGGGCAATGGGTGAAAAATAACGATTCAAAACCTAAATTGAGCATTTCAATTTAAGATATAATATCTTCCTATATCAAATCCGATCGGTATTCGTCCAATGGAAAAAAATGGTATTGACTGACACATCAGTCATTGATATAGAATAAATATAAAATATGGGGATAAGTTTCAATTTATAATGAACAAGAGGAATTAATGGCTTTTGGGGAGCCAATTTTTTTTGTCCAGAGTTATGACTGACGTATCAGTCACAAGCCGCAGGAGCTGAAAATGACCCGATATATCCGACTCGTATTGAATCATCCCTTTTAACGCTGGCGGGGTGTTTGCTCATCACCATCGTGCTTTCGGCGGGCATCGCGAAGCTGCGATTTGATACATCCATCGCGACGTTTCTGCCGAAATCGGACGCCTCATACCAATATTACGATCGGGTAAAAGATATATACGGCGATGTCGACACCTTCGTCATTCTGTCGGTCTCGCATGAAAATTTGTGGCGGCACGAGACATTTGAGCGGATCAATCGTCTTTTGGTCGATCTGGAGGCGTTCCAGGGGTTTGATCAAAAGCTGGAAGCCCGGCGGATGGAAAAACTAGACGCCGTCCTGGACAAAGGCGCGATCAGTGGCGATGCCCTTTTTGCAAAATTTTCGAACGACCCGCCTTTTCGGCGGTTGATCAGGCGGAAACTCTCCAGCTTAGGCTGGGAAGGGGGCAGGGTGGACGCCCGGCTGGCCGGTAAGCTAAAAAAAGAGGTCTCTCTGGCCACGGAGCTTAAATCCCGTGAAATGATCGATGAAATTATCTCGCCTTTTACCATCAGCGATATCTCCGGTAAAAACAATATGCTTGAAGAGGTGAAGCTGATTAAAACCGATGGTTCGGGAACTCGGATATTGCCCGAGACACGGGAGGATTTCAATGCGTTTATCAGCCGGCTGAAACGGAATCCGATATTCGAAAAAGGCATCTATGCAACCGACGGACAGGGCAGGATTACGGATCTCGGGTTTATTATCCGGTTCCCGGATATTTCGGATTCCGACCCCATTGCCAGAGAAATTCTGGAAATCGTGGAAAGCCATGACGGGTTGGATATTATCGCCCAAGGCGAGCCGATCGTCTATATCTGGATGAACAACTATATGCAGCGGGACCTCTCCCACCTGGTGCCGCTCGTCATGCTGGTGGCCGTCATCATTTTCTTTATCAACTTCAGATCATTGCGGGGCATTATGCTCCCCTTTCTCACCCTCGGCATGTCGACCCTATGGATTCTCGGGTTGATGGGCTATTTGGGCGTCCATATCACCACCGTCGGCGTTTCAATCCCGGTATTAATGATCGCTGTGGGCAGCTCTTACGGGATTCACATCCTGAACCAGTATTATGCGGATTTCGACATGATCTCCAGGGAGGGGAAGAAAATCGGACTGCAACGTTCCATGAGCCATATTGCGATTACGGTTCTGCTCACCGGGTTGACGACATTCGTTGCCTTTATGACCCTTGCCACGCATCAGCTCTCCGCTATACGCGACTGGGGCATTTTTTGCGCCCTGGGCATTATCTTTGCCGTCGCCATCTCAGCGACCATTATTCCCGCCGGTCTGGCATTGATGCCCCACAAGAGGGGCGGAAGCACTAAAAAACCCGGCAGCGCCAGTAAGTTCTCAGCCATCGACAGGGCCATCGGGCTGATGGCAAGGCTTTCGATTGCCCATTATGGCAAAGTGTTGGCGGTTGTGCTTCTGCTGATCGCTGTTTCTTTCTTCGGCCTTTCCCGGCTGCGGGTGGAGACTGAGCTTCTTCAATATTTCAAAAAAACCGATCCGATTCGGACGACGGCCAGCGTTATCGGGGACAAATTCGGGGGCCGGTGGGGGTTTATGGTTCTCATCGATTCCGGCGAAGTAAACGGCGTAAAATCCCCGGCGTTTTTAAAGACCATCGAAGCCTTTCGCGGCTGGTTGGCGGCGGAGGTTAATTCGGATCTTTGCATTGGCCGCACGGATGCCTTTTCAGATTTTATTAAGACTATGCATATGGCCATGTACAATGACGACCCCGCCTATTTTAGAGTCCCGGAAAATAAATGGGATATTATGGATTATCTGGAGATATACTCGGGCGAAGACGCCGATTCCGACGGCCGCGTGGACCGTTTTGAGCCCTATGTCGACCCCTTTTTTCAGACCTGCAACGTGATCGCCCGGCTGGATCAGAAAAACGGCCAACTCATTGGCTCGGCCGGTTTGAAACATATTTTCAGCCGCGTCTCCGCCCATCTGGACGAGACGCTGCCGGAGGCGTATGAATACCGGATAACGGGGCACCCCAAGATGCTCATCAAAAGCGTCGACTATATCGTCGGCGGCCAGCTTCAGAGCCTGTTTCTTACCTTTGGGGTCATAGCCGTCGTGGTGCTTCTGCTGCTCAGAAATTTCAGGGCCGCTTTGCTTTCCTTGATTCCAATGAGTGTTGCTGTTATGATCAACTTCGGCATTATGGGATGGTTTGGTATTCAGCTCGATATTGCCACCTCGATAATCGCCGCCATTACCATCGGCATCGGCGTGGATGATACGATACATTTTCTGAATACCTTCCGGTGTTACCGGAAATGGGGGGAGGATGTGGATACGGCCATTGCGAAGACCTTACAGGTAGCCGGTAAGGCCATCATTTTTACATCCATGGCGCTTATCTGCGGATTTACCGTTCTGGAGCTGTCCCCATTCAAACCGCTGGTCCTCTTCGGCCTGCTCATGGCCATTACCATGGTGGCCACGACGCTGGGCGCACTGGTCGTATTGCCCGCTGCCATCAAGCTGACACGCGTTAGGCTCAGCGATCAGACGTGCCCGAAGGCAGCCTACGGACGGCGGCTCCCTATCCCCGAAAACCGGAAAGCGGCCGCACGGTTCGGCGGCATATGGGTCAGTTTGGTGGCATTAATTCGTCAACAGATAAAGGAGGGTACCAATGAGAAATAAATTTTTTCTGATCTTTATCCTGATCTTTTTCCTGGCACATTCGGCATCTGCGATGACCGGCCGGGAGATTATGGAGAAAAGCGATAATCTGCCCGAGGGCGATACCGCTGCCAGCAAGGTATTGATGTTGATCCACAAGGGGGGCAGAGTCCTCGAGAAAGCGTTTATCATGCAGATGAAGCAATTCGAGAATGATGAGGACAAGGCGCTGATTTCGTTTATCCGGCCGACAAAGATCAAACTTTTGACGCATTCGCATAAGGGCCGCGATGATGACCAGTGGCTGCGGCTCTCCTCCGGTCGTGTCAAAAGAATCGCCTCGTCGAGCAAGGGAAAACCGTTTGTCAACTCCCATTTTTATTACGAAGATTTGACCTCGGTGAATATCGATGACTACGAATTCGAGCTGCTAGGTGAAAAAGAGGCGGTCGGTGAACCCTGTTACAAAGTGAAAGGGGTAAAAACCGTCGGTGAAAAGGTTTACGACAAGGTGATTTTTTACCCCCGTAAATCGGATTATTTTGTCAATCGCATCGATTTCTATAAGGACGGAGAGTTTCACAAGTTTCTGGAAAACCATCATGTCAAAAAGATTGACGGCATTCTGACGCCGCACAAGGCCGTGATGGCGCGCGCCGATGGCAAGGGCAAGACGGAATTGATTTTAAAGGGAATAAAGTATAATATTGAGATTGATGATGTAAAATTCAGGAAGGAAGC
>Ga0209944_1000080_pt1 | contig 38130 bp, 33 predicted proteins | sample SalPonR1_C_D2_MG_FD_185701 | JGI IMG/M metagenome (GOLD analysis project Ga0209944, IMG submission 185701) | Salt pond soil microbial communities from South San Francisco under conditions of wetland restoration - Salt Pond MetaG R1_C_D2_MG... ...
TTTTTACGCCTTTTAAGGCCTTTCTGACGGTGTGGAGTGATTTTTCTGCGGGCATGAATCCCCCTTGGGTTGGATCGGATGACCCTGAACTTTTACGCGAGGGTTATATTTATTTAATACGAAATACTGAAAAAATGATCAAAGCATTTTTATCTGGACCGCCTTTCAGATATGAACGGCCGTTTCGATGATCCTCGCCCCCAAAGCGGGGGGGCGGGTTAAGCGTTTAATTTTAATTGATTTCTTTGTCTATTAGGGGTAATTAAGGGATAATTGTAAGTAACCCCCGGACCAAGGCCCGGGACCGCGCCTAAAAGTAATGTTTAGTGTACGCTTGGGGGATAGCCGTGGAAAAGGACGCAAAAAAGAAAAGTAAAGGGTATTGGGGGCGGCGGGCGGCCTATGGTCTGCTCAAGAACATGAACTGTGCGCTGACCACCCATGAAATCTGTCAGGATATGATCGGCAGCCGGGAGGATCAACTTTTAAAAGCCCTTACCGGGCTCGAGGGCGGGGTGGTGGCAAGCGGCTCCACCTGCGGGGTCGTAACCGGCGGCGCCCTCTCGCTGGCGCTGATGCATCGAGACGATATCTCGCGAAAGGGGGCCTTGGCGGAGAGAGCCGTGCTTGAGCGGGTAACGGATTATACTGACTGGTTCCGAGATACCTATGGCACGCTCCTGTGCAGGGAACGAATGGGGGTGGATTTCTATCGGGTCCGGGGGCAGCTTCGCTACCTGTTGCCGGGCGATAGGGTGGGAAAGTGCATCTGGCATCTTCGGGGGGCCACGCGATACTTATACGAGGCCTCAAAAAATCCCCTATCGATTACGGCCTCGCGCTCCCCGATGGGAGACAAGCCGCCGCTCCATTGTGCGAGCGCCGTTCTTGCGGGTATCCGGGAAAAAACCGGGGTCGGCGATCCGTTGCTGGAAAAAATGGCTTTCGTCTTTGACGGCGGGGTTGGCTTCAACGGCGGTATTTGCGGGGCGCTTGCCGGTGCGATCATGGGGATCAATCAGGTGATGGGCATGGACCTTAGGAACATCTCCTACTGGAAAAACATGAAGAGTTTTCTCAGGGGCCATACGAACCTCCTGGTCCGGTCGCCCAAAACGCTGGATGAACCGTTTGCCGCGGGCCGCAGAGTGGTGGAGCGTTTCAGACAGGCCGCCGGATCCACTGAATGTCGGGCGCTTACCGGCCAGGGCTTCAGCGATTGGGATGAATTCCAGGAATTTATCTCCAATTCCGCAGCATGTAACGGCTTATTCGAGCTGGCAATTAATGAGGCCTCCGCAGTGATATTAAATGCTTCCCAGTAGTGATGGTCGGATAAAACTGTGGGCCATTTGGCGCGTATCGGCCGGCGCCATGGAAATGACAAGCGGCATTCACCGCACAAATGGTGACAGTCTCGTAAAAAGTCGATTTTGGGAGGGCAAAGTAAAAAGTTCAAGATCAAGGCGTCGCAAATCCCGAGGAATGCAGCGTACTTAGCTGTACGTGAAATTCCGAGGGATGGAAGCGCAACACAGATATTGGACTTTTTACGAAGCCATCAAATGGTAAAAGAGCCGGTGTTCGGATGGGCTCTTTTGGAGGTTGACGATGGAAATTCAATTGCCCTGGGGCAAAGATATTCTGACGGCTTCCCTGCCGGAAGCCTGGCGGGTTCATCTGCCGGAGCGGGCGGACATCTCCCGCCCTGTGGACAAAAGCGGGGCGGATATCGTTCAGGCGGCCCTTGATGCCCCGATCCATGCGGCGCCAATCCCACGAAGGGCGCTTGCCGGCAGGCGGATCCTGATTGTTGTTGACGATAATACCCGCCCCACGCCCGCCCATCAGTTCTTTCACCTCATTCTGGATGGATTGTTAGCGTCGGGGGCTCATCCTGACCGCATCCATGTGATGCCGGCACCCGGTATCCATACCGCCATGACAGAGGATGAAATGGCCGAAAAAATCGGGGCCGAGAATCTGGCGCGGGTTTCCTGGTCCAATCACGATGCTTTTGACGCAGAGGCCCAGCATCAATTCGGCACCACATCCCGAGGTACCCCCCTGGTACTCAACAAAAGGCTGGCAAAAAGCGATTTGATCATTGTGGTGGGGATGATTGAACCCCACCTGTGGGCCGGCTTCGGCGGGGGGTTGAAAAATATTTTTCCCGGCATGGCGTCGGCCATGGCGATCGGCCATCATCATGGCATGATCGCCGAACCGCCGTATCTGTTTAACCGGGTGGGGCTGATGCCGGATGAGAATTTGTTCAGGAAGGATCTGGAGGAAGTCCGGCGGTTTGTTGCGGCCGATATTTTTTGTATCAATGTGATGCTTGATGAAAAACGCGAGATCACCGCCGCCTTTGCGGGAGACCCTGTTGCGGCCCACCGGCAGGGTGTCGACTATTGTATGAAAACTGCTGGTATACGGCTGGATCAGCCGGTGGATGCCGTGCTCGTCAACTCCTATCCCATGGAGATCAATTTCAAACAGAGCATGAAATGCGTGGGCAACGCCCTTCCGGCGCTAAAGCCCGGCGGCGTGGTGATGGCATTTCTTCGGGCGGAGCGGGGGCTGGATGATATCCCGCTTCCGGACAAGCCGCCCCCGCTGTCGGTATTAAGAACCATCCTCCGGGTGATCGGAAAATCCAATGTCATGAGGTTTTTAAATCTCGTCAAAAAGGACTTGAATGTTGAGGAACGGTTTCTTGCCTATTACTCCATGCGCCTGATTCGGGAATATCACTTGTTCTGTTATGTGCCGAGCCTCTCAGAATCGGAAATCCGGCATCTCGGTTTTTTTCATCACTGTGAATCCCCGCAGTCGGTTATTGAAAACGGCGCCCGGAAGTTGAAAAAAAACGCCCGGGTGGCGGTGTTTCCGGATGGCGGGGCCACGTTCCCGCTGATATGATGAGTCCCTGGGTTTTAAGTATCCTCTTAAAATTTTACGGCCGCCGGGTTCGCGCCATAACGACCCGATCTATTTCTACCAGATGACGGACTGACGGGTCTCAAACGTCATACTTAACATTCAACGGGTTATAGCAATGAAAGCGGTTAGATTCCAAAACCAGAAGATCGTTATGGCCGATGTCCCCCCGCCGGATATTTCCGGGGCTGATGCGCTTGTCAAGGTTTTGATGGCGGGTATTTGCGCCACTGATATCGAATTGTACAAAGGCTATCAGAATTTTCAGGGGATACCGGGCCATGAGTTCGTCGGCCGGGTTGAAGAGGCGCCGCAGGCGCCGGAGCTTGTCGGAAAACGGGTGACCGTCGATATTAATATCGGATGCGGCAAGTGCCTGAGGTGCCAAATCGGTGATGCCCGGCATTGTCCTTTGCGAAGGGCCCTCGGGATTCGGGATAAAGACGGGGGCTTTGCCGATTATTGTGCCGTCCCGATAGAGAACCTCAGGGTGCTGCCGGAAGGCCTTGAAACCATTGATGCGGTGTTTGCCGAACCTTTGGCGGCCGCCCTTCAAATCGCCCAACAGGTTCATATCCGGCATAACACAAAGATTGCCGTCATGGGAGACGGTAAAATGGGGCTGTTGTGTGCGTTGGCGCTTAATCACTATACTTCCGATTTGACGCTTCTGGGCCGGCATCCGGAGAAGCTTGGCATTGCTGCCGGAGAGAACATAAGCACCATAAACGTCTCCGAAGTTTCTCCGGAAGCGCTAAAACAGCGGTTGAGAGGCGCTTTTGACGTGGTGGTGGAGGCCACCGGCAACCCGGAGGCCGTCAATCAGGCCGCTAAGCTGGTAGCCCCGGAGGGGACCATTGTGGCTAAGACGACTTCTCATCGGCCGTCAGAGATCAATCTGGCCGAACTCGTGGTAGACGAGATAACGCTTTTGGGATCCCGATGCGGGGATATCGGATTTGCCGTTAAGTGCCTGGCCAACCGGTGGATCCATGCGGCCCCGCTGGTGGAAAGCGTTTATCCGTTTGCCGATTTTGCCCGGGCTTTTGAACACGCCATGACGCCCGGAAGCCTGAAAATACTGGTGGCATTTGAATCCGGCGGCGGGCTGCACCCCCTCCAACAGGCCTTGGATGGGGGCTCGTAGCGGCTTCTACTTCTGCTGGCTGTAGAGGGCATAGTAGGCAACCGGAACCACCAGGAGGGTGAAGAGCGTGGAGGCGATTAACCCAAAGATAAGCGCCCACGCGAGACCCGAAAAAATCGGATCCAGGGTAATCGGCCAGGCGCCCAGGGCGGTTGTCAGGGCGGTAAGCACAATGGGGCGCATGCGGATGGCGCCGCTCTGAAGGATGGCCTCCTTGAGGGGGAGTTCGTTTTTTAAGGCGTCCTGAATGAATTCAATGAGCACAATGGCGTTTCGGATCACGATGCCGCCAAGGGCGATCATTCCGATCATGCTGGTGGCAGTAAAGAAAACCAGATCGCTGTAGCCGCCGACTATCCCGCCGGAGACCCAATTTAACAGCCAGAAGCCCGGCATGATGCCGATGAGCGTAAGGGGAATCGCCATCATGATGAGGATCGGCATGAAAAAGGAGCTGGTCTGCAGGGTCATCAGGATGTAGATGCCGATAAGGGCCGCAGCGAATGCAATGCCCATATCCCGGAATACCCGCAGCGTAATCTGCCACTCCCCCTCCCCGGCCCATTCAGCCTGAATGCCGGAGGGGAGCGGATTCTCCGAGAGCTCCCCCTGCATGCCGAGGATGGCCTCAGCCGGCGCCCGGCCGGCGACCTCGGCGAGCACATAGACCACCCGATCCAGGTTCTTGTGATAAATCGTCTGGGCATTGGGGGTGCGCTCGATGTCTACCAGCTCGGCCAGGGGGACCATTTTGCCGTTTGCCGTGGCCATGGGAATCTGCGTGAGGCTTGACATATCGCTTCGGCTTTCTCGGGGCAGTATCAGCTTCGCCTGCAGGGGCTGCCGTTCATTGGGAAAATGCACCGTCGCGGGTGTCTCCCCGCCCACGGCAATTTTAAGGGCGCTGATAATGGCCTGGGTGGAGACGCCGTGAAGCGCCGCCTTTTCGCGGTCCACCACGAAATCAATCTGGTCGTGCGGCACCTCGGTCATGTCATCGATATCCACCACATTGGGCTCCCGTCTCATGAGCGTTTTGATGTGTTCCGCGGCCTGTATCAGTTCGCCGTAGGATTTATCCGGCGCTCCATAGATCTCCGTCACAATTGTGGCCAGAACCGGCGGCCCCGGCGGCATTTCTACAATTTGAATCCTCGCATTGTTTTTCTCGGCGATATCCATCAGGTCGTTTCTCAGTCGCAGCACGATGGCATGGCTCTGCTGCTGCCGCCGGCCCTTTACCGCCAGATCCACACGGATATCGGCCAGATGTTCCCCCTTCCGAAGATAGTAATGCCGTACCATACCGTTGAAGTCCATGGGCGATGGTGCGCCCACGTATGATGTGAAGTTCTCGACCTCCCTGATACGGCGCAGGTAATCCTCGAAATCGCGGACCACCGCGTCTGTCGTCTCAAGCGTCGTGCCTTCCGGCATATCAATGACCACCTGGAATTCATTCTTGTTATCAAAGGGGAGCATTTTAAGCGGTACCACACGCAAAAGCACCAAGGAGATTGAGAGCCCCAGCAGCAGAAGAATGCCTGTCAAAAGCAGGTATCGTTTGGCCCGGGAATCCAGGAAGGGGGTGACCAGTTTCCGGTAGGCGTTAAAAATCCATTGCGGTGTGCCTTTTTGTGCGTTTTGCGGCGACGGGCCCTCGGCAGCCGGATGTTTTTTTAGCAGCGCATAGGTCATCCAGGGAACAATGGTCAGCGCACAGAGCGTTGAAAAGATAACCGTCAATGGCACGTTGGCAGACATGGGTGCCATGTAGGGGCCCATCATACCGGTAATGAAAAAAAGCGGGGCAAAGGAGATAATGATGGCAATGGTTGACATGATCACCGGCGGCAGTACCTCCTGAACGGCAAAAAGCGTCGCAGCAAAGGGCTTTTTGCGGCCCATGAAAATATGCCGCTGAATATTGTCCACATTGGTGATCGGATCGTCCACCACCAGTCCCAGGGAGAGGATCAGGGCAAACAGGGTCACCCGGTTGATGGTGTAGCCCAGCAGATAGTTTACGAAAAGCGCCAGGCTGAAGCTCACTGGTACGGCCACCGCCACCACCAATGCCTCGCGCCAGCCCAGGGTAAGGGCCAGAAGCACCACCACTGTCAGTACGGCAAAGCCCAGAGAGCTCAACAGGTCGTTTACCTTCTCCTGTGCGGTATATCCGTAGTTACGGGTGACCGCCACTTCCACATCCGCCGGTATGACCGTTTGTTTGAGCCGCTCGAGCTTGGCCAGGATATTTTTGGACACATCCACGGCATTGGTGCCGGGCTTCTTCGCCAAAGAAAGCGTTACTGCCGGAAATTCCAGGGGCTGCTCCTGCATCTGGTGGGCCCGGCGGTGCCTGTAGGAATGCCCAATGCGGGTATAGCTTTCCGCTTCGGCGGGGCCGTCGCTTATCTTTGCCAGGTCACGCAGGTAAACCGGCCGATCCTGATGGACCCCGATAACCAGGTTTTCCACCTCACCGACTGACTGGAGGAATGAATTGGTGTTAACCATGAAGTTCTGGTCGAACCGGTTGATACGGCCGGCGGTGATTGCTGCGTCCGCCCCCTTCAGGGCCCGACGGACCTGAAGGGGGGAGATGTTATACCCATTCATCCGTTCGGGTAGGAGTTCCACCCGAACCTCCCGCGCCCGCCCCCCGGTTATGGATGTTCGGGAGATATCTTCAAGCTGGGAGAGTCGCCAACAAACCTCTTCGCCGATGCGACGCAGGTGGTGATCGTCGTAGCGCTCCGAATAGAGGGTCAGGTTGACGATGGGCACATCGTCGATTTCTATGGGCTTGATAACCCAGCTGCGCACAAGGGGCGGCACCTGGTCGATGTGCATGGTAATCTGGTTGTGCAGTTTGACAAGGGATTTTTCGCGATCCTCGCCCACGTAAAACCTTACGGTCACGATGGCCTGGCCCTTATGAGACATGGAATAGACGTATTCAACCCCGTCGATTTGCCATAAGAGGCGTTCCAGGGGCGTCGCAACCAGTTTCTCGACTTCTTTCGGTGAGGCGCCGGGGGCCTTGACATAAATATCGGCCAGGGGGACAACGATCTGGGGGTCCTCCTCGCGGGGCGTGATCATAATGGCGGCAGCCCCCATGCAGAGGGCGACAATCAGCAGGAGGATGGCGGGCCTGCCGTAAAGGAAGGGCCTGACAATGCCGGGGATCAGACCGCTTGGCGCATCACCGTTATCTGCCATTGGCCGATCCTTTTAACTTCAATATTTCACCGCCTGAAAGACCGGACAACACCTCTATTTTTTCCCCGTAAATGCTGCCGGTCTTGATGTAGCGACGCTTCCAGCCGTCGGCGGTTTTTACCATGACGAGCTCCAGTTGGCCGACTTCATCAATCGCCGATCGTGGAATCAGGACGAGTTCAACCTGTTTGTAGGGGATCAGCAGTTTGCCATACATACCGGGATACAGGCCGGCCGTGTTCGGGAGGCTGCTTTTGACCAGAAAAGTCCGGGTCTGGGGGTCGGCATAGGGGATTAATTCCTCGACCCGCGAGTCAACTGTTTGCTGCAGGGTCGTCAATTCCACGCGAAGCCTGGCCCCGGGCTTAACCCGTTGGATAAGGCTCTCCCGCACATAGGATTCCAGCTGCAGACCGCCCGCTGTTTTAAGGAGCAAGAGGGGCTTTCCGGGCATGGCCAGATCGCCGGGATCCACCAGCCGTTTTAACACCTCGCCTTTGGCCGGTGCCTTGATTTCGGTATAGCCCAAGCCGATCTTTGCCTCCTGAACCATTTCTTCGGCCATCCGAACACCGGCCGAAGCCCCTGAAAGTCCATTTCTGGCCCGTTTTAACGCGGCCCTGGCCTGAAGATAACGGGATCGGGCCTGCTCCAGATCCTGTTCGGTAGCGGCATCTGCATCGAAAAATTTTTTTATCCGATGATAGGCGGATTTCGCCTCCGCAAAAGCGGCTTCAGCCGCATTGATCGCCTGTCTGGCCTGTTCTTTCTGAGACACTGCCGTTTTTAAAGACTGGGCCGCCTGCGAATATCGGGCCTTTAACTGTCGGCCATCAAGAGAAACCAGCGGCTGCCCTTTTTTTACCCTATCACCGGCATTGACCCGCACTGCCATCACCTGTCCGGACACCTGCGCCTCGATTCGCGCCTGGGTGCGGGGTTGTACCGTGCCCACCGCCCCATACCATTCGGTGACCGTTTCAAGCTCGGCCTTTACTGTTTCGGCCCCCTGCGCCGCAGGGGGGGTATCCGGTCCAAGCATGCCGGGGGAAATTTCGTCCCTGGAAAAAAACCAGAGGACTAGCAGGGCGGTCCCAATAACCAGGCATACGAGCAGGGGGAGGAGGACTCGTTTTTTATTTCTCATGGCGATCGCTATCTTTCAAAAGGTTGTGGACTGCGCACGGCCCATTTGCCGATCGCGCGGGCCAGGTCGGCGTTTGCCTTTATCTTGTCATAGAACGCGGCTGCTGCCCGTATGCGGGCCCGGTTCCGGTCTAATTCGGCTTCCAGATAGCGTGTGATGGTGACCGAGCCGCCATCATAGTGCTGCTTTACCAGCCGATAGGATTCTTCGGCGCTTTCTACGCTGCTTGCCGCCACTTTATATTTCGCACGGGCCGCTTCAAGGTTAAGATAGGCGTTTTTTACATCCAGCTTAACGTCAAGGGTCGCCTGCCGATCGGCGGCCAGCATTTCTTTTACAATGGCATCGGCTTTATCGACACGGGCTTTTCTGGAAAACCCCGCAAACAAATCCCAGTTAAACATGACTGCGGCCGTCCAGTTATCCTTGTTCCAATCGTAGTCCATGGCCGGGTCATCGACATAGTATTTGCCCATCAGATCCACGCGGGGAAGATACCCGGTTTTTGCCGCGTCCATGCCCATCCGGGATTTGATCAGTTGCTCCCTGACTTTTTTCAGTTCGGGTCGGTTGGAGAGCGCCTGAACGATGCCATCCCTGTAAGTGTCCGGTACCTCAATGGGCGCTTCGCCGGTTTTGGTCAGAAAATCCCGTCTGCAAGAGAATTCGTCGGGATCCAGCCCCATAAGATTGGCAAGGGCCGCCTTGGCCAGTTGAAATCGGTTGCGGCTCTTCACCAGGGACTCCTTTGTCCGGGCCAACCGGACTTTCAATGAGAGCATGTCGGATTTAAGCGCGCCGCCGCCCTCGTATTGGACCCGGATGACGCGGAGCTGCTCGGAGACGGTAGCCACGGCTTCTTCTGCGATATCAACAAACTCCCGGGCGGCCAGGACCTCGTAAAAGGCGGAGATGACCCGGGCGGTCAGGCTATTTACGATGGACTGCCGGTCCAGCCGGGAAATATCAATTGCCTGCCCGGCCATTTTGCGCCCCAAATAGTCCTTTCCCCCGTTGAACAGGTTCATGCGCGCCTCTAAGCCGGTCTCATAGTTCTCAAACCATCCGGGATCATTAAAATCGTCAGGGGCATTGAAGTCTTCTGGCCGGACATTTCTTCCATCCATCTTTTTATACCAAAAGGCTGAAGGCGTATCCCCCTGCATATATTCGGTATAAAGCCCCACGAACGGCCAGAAAGCCGAATCCGCCAGGTCCTTCATGGCTTTGGCCTGGGAGATGCGATGCACGGCCTGTTGCAGATTTGGATTGTTTGAAATGGTGATATCAATGACCCGGGAAAGGGTGAGAGGGAAGTCCAACCCGGCTTCCGTGCTATCTGGCGGCCGGTCCCTGCGGTTTTTGCCGGGGGATACTTGTTTCGCCGGCACGGGCGACGCCTCTTCATATTCCGCCCGGATCTGCGGGACCGTATATTTTTTCGGGCTGCCGCAGCCTGTCAGGAGCAGCGCCGTTGCAGCCAGTACAATCCACAAGTTGCCGTTTATGCGGACAAAAAAGTTTGACCTGTTTTCCATAAAAGCTTTATTGCCCCGCCCCTTGAGGCCCGGCGAAGACGGCAAACATCAGACCAATGACGATTACCTGAACGATCCAGCCGATGGCGCACACGCCAACAGCCCGCCATGTGCTGGTATAATCAAGGGCCTGTCTGACGGCGATGACCATTGCAACCAGCATCCATATGCCCGCAACCAGAAACACCAATGCTTCCAAAGCCGGGATAATCCCAAGGATACGAATGATGCCGGGAGAGCTGGAGAAACCGATGGTACGGAGAAGCTCCCCCATATCGGATTTTGTCTGTGGCTCCGGGAACAGTTTGGTGCCGACCAGGTAGGTAATAAACGCCCAGATAAACCAGCCGATCAGGGCGGCGATAAGACCGTAAACAAGGCCGCTGAGGCCTGCGCGGGTTAGGGTTCCGATACCTGCGGCCAGGCTGGCAATAAGGACGACGCCCACCGCTTGTCCCAGGGCGCTTGTATCGGCCTCGACCTCTTCATAGGTTTTGACGTCGAGCTTAGCCGCTCCGAGCATCCGTTCAATAAAACTTGACATGATGGATTCCTTTCATTTGAAGAGCGTTCTATTCTATTTGGGGTTAAAAAAAGCCGTTATTCCGGAGCCGATAATACCCGGCCACGAGTACCCGGCCCCTTGGGGCATCCGGTAGGGCCTCTTATGAATGATGGCATCAGCCGCCCTTAGGCCGCTTCTAATGGCCGGCCCGATACCCTCGCCCATATCCACGGTGGCCAGTCCTGCGGCATCGCCGGTGAGATAGGCGTTGTCGGTTTGAAGCCGGGGCGTTCTATGCCGAATATAATAGATATGCCCTTTGGCATCAAACTCTCGGTCGATCACAAGCCCTGCGGCAGCCAATTTTTGTTCAAACCGTCTCCAGTATTCATTGATTGTCCGGCCCTGTTTTTTTATTGCCGTCTGTTTGCCGCCGATGCCGATATTTAAATAGCCGTTACCTTTCGGCACGTACCAGGCATATCCGGGCAGCCCATCTTCAAAAAACCATAAGTAGCAATTGCTATCAATATAATCATACCGCAGTTCCGTTTCCACCGTGGCGATTCGGGATGTCTCCGGACGCGGGGAGATACGGCTGAATAAATGGCGATAGACGGGACAATGGGTGCCGCCGGCGCCTACCAGATATTTGGCGCGATACCGGTCATCGATTATATGATGCCGGTTTTCCTTCCGAATGCTCCCCACGCGGTGCTGATCCATTGGCGCGCCGGAGCGCTCGAGCAGCCATGCATCGAACTCATAACGACGGATGGAATACTGGCGGGTCCTCACGGGGACGCGAACGCCCCGGAAATAACAGACTAGCCGGTCAAAGGCGATGATGCTGTGCGGATAGCGCTTCGGATGGAGCCCTAAAAGATTGAAGACCTTTGGGGTCACCCATCCGGCGCATAGCTTCAGGCGGGGAAACGTTTTTTTGTCGAGAATCAGGGCGTCAACCCCGGCTTTTTTGAGCCGCCAGGCGCACGCGGCGCCGGCCGGCCCGCCGCCGACAATAATCGCCGTTTTATCAATCATTTCGGCGCTCCATGGCTGTCCCCGGGGGCGGTTAAGTGAGCCGGCATTCGGGTTGGGGGGTTCCGGGCTTGGTCATGACGATCTGCCAGAGCTGGATAATCCGGGATCGGAAGGCACCGGCGGAAGAGAGCAGGTAGAAATGCCACATGCGCCGGAATCGTTCCCCGTACTGTTCCTTAAACCGCGGCCAGTTTTTTTCAAATTTGTCATACCAGACCATCAATGTTTTATCGTAGTCCGGTCCGAAGTTGTGCCAGTCCTCCATGACAAATAAATCCTCCATGGCGCCTGCCAGCTGGGCGATTGAGGGCAGCATGCTGTTCGGGAAAATATATTGGGTGGTCCAGGGATTGCCGGCAGCCGTGCTGATATTATTGCCGATGGTATGGATAAAGGCGATGCCGTCGTCTTTTAAACAGTTGTTTGTGGTTTCCATGTAGGTGCGGTAGTTTTTAAGGCCCACATGTTCCATGATCCCGATGGAGATGACCCGGTCGTACCGGCCGGTGACATTGCGGTAGTCGTCGAGTTTGATTTCAACCGGCAGGTCCTTGCACATCCGGTTGCCCAGTTCCACCTGCTCTTTTGAAACCGTGACGCCGGTGACTTTCGCGCCGTAGTTTTCCGCCGCATATTTGGCGAACGCGCCCCACCCGCATCCCAGATCAAGCACGGCCATGCCGGGCTGGAGATCAATTTTTCTGCATACGAGGTCGAGTTTTGCCCGCTGGGCCTCATCCAGGTTTGAAGCATTTTTCCAGTATCCGCAGGTATAGGTCATTTCTTTGTCCAGCATGGCCTTGTAGAGCTCGTTGCCCACATCATAGTGCTCCTCGCCTACCTGGTAGGCCCGCCGGTTTTTCTGAAGATTGAACAGGCGGGCTTTAAGAAAATACCATAGCGTTTCACGCCGGGATTTGATCTTCTGGTCCAGCTTGGCCCGGAAAATCCGGTCAAAAAATTGATCCAGCGCCTGGCAATCCCACCAGCCGTCCATATAAGATTCCCCGGCCGCAAGCGTCCCGCCGGCAAGGATTCGATCGTAGACGTTGTCATTATGGACCTGAACATCATAAGGGTGGTTTCCGTTAATTTCGATACCGGCGCTGTTGAGCAATTCTTCTATGAACTGTCTGGACGGGGCGCTCATGTTATTTCCTCAATCTGCACATTATGTTAGAATTATATTTTAACTAACAAAAACAAAAAGTTAATTTATTATAAGAGTATTCCCGGATTAGTCAAGGAAAAATTTTGTCCGGAAAACTGCTCGGGTTCTTATAAATCTGCCATTCGCAGGGGATTATACTCCTGAATCAGCCGGTATATGGCGTTTGTGCCGAACTCCACGGCCTCCGAAGGGATTCTTTCATCTGCGGCGTGGATCGTTTCGAAAAAACTAAAGTCCGGCGGTAGTTTCATGGGTGTAAAACCGTAGGTCTGGATGCCCAGTCTGGCGAAGTAGCGGGCGTCCGTGACGGCGGGAAGCAGCATGGGAATGGGGCGGCCGTCCGGATCCATTGTCTTTAAAATTTCTTTCAGCTGTGGAAAAAGCGTCATGTCAGGCTCGGAAATGGCCGGCACATGCTGGAGGATTTCAAACGGAATATTCGGGTCGATGGTTTGCCGCAGCTCTTGCAGCATATCCGCGGGGCTGTAGCCGGGGAGCAGTCTGCCGTCAAGCTGGAGTCGGATTTCGGAGGGGATGATGTTTATTTCCGAGCCGCCATGAACAACGGTGGGGCTCGCCGTATTATAGAGCAAAGGCCTGAATTGCCGGCTTTTCTCTCCAAGCATTTTAAGGGTGCCGCCGGTCAGCAAAGGGTTCAAGAGCTGCCTGAGGAGGATTTTTTGGTGTAGCGGAAGTTCGGCCGCAATTGCCAGGATCATTTCCCGGGTGACGCGGGTGATATGGGGCGGCATGGCAATGGCATCCAGCTGCTTCAGCAGGCGGCCCAGTTTGGCCATAGCGCCTGCTTTAATCGGCATGGCGCCGTGACCACCCGGTCCTTGGATACAGGCCTGCATCCAGCAGGCCTGCTTTTCCGCCACCTGGATGGGATAAAATATTTTTTGGCCGATATACATGGAGGCGGCGCCGAATTCGCCGATGGCATACTTGACGCCGGTGAATTCTTCCGGATGCTGATCGACCAAATATTTTGCCCCGTACGTGCCCCCGGCTTCCTCATCGCTTAATACGGTAAGAATAATATCGCCCGCGGGTTTGATATTTGCCGAGGCCATACGGATTAAAGCCGAAACCATCATGGCTACGGCGCCTTTCATGTCCAGGGCGCCGCGGCCCCATATATACCCGTCAACCAGGCGGCCTTCAAACGGTGGGTATCGCCAGACCTGATCTTTTGTTGGTACCACATCCACATGGCCGTACATGAGAAGCGGCGGCGCCTTTGCTTCGCCCGGGTAGCGGGCGATCAGGTTCGGCCGTTGGGGGTCCAGGAAAATCGTTTGTGTTGAGACCTTCGCCCGGTCCAAAAGCCCGGCAATGAAGTCAATGCATGGCTTTTCATTGCCGGGCGGGTTGGTTGTATCAAAACGGATCAGCTGTTGCAGCAGTTCAGACGGCGGCAATGCGTCGGATATTGCGGGGGTGTCGATCATTTTCTGCCTCCGGAAATCGCCGGCAGGGTAAATTCAGCCACTACCGGCAGATGGTCGGAAATGTCCAGCGTATCAGAGCGCCGGACATGGGCGGATTTCCTTTTAACCCTATCGCTGTAAAAGATATAGTCAATGGTCCTGTTCGGCGCTTTAATATCCGGGCGGTTGGGGAAGTGGGTAAACCATTTTTCTCGGCTGTTGCCGTCCACATCTTCTTTGCCGGGGATGGCATGAAACGCCTCAAACAGCGGTTTAATCTCTGTTTTTCGTCGGTATGCGGACCGTTGCTTCGGCGGTAGCGCTTGATAGGCATTGCCCGGCGGCAAGAGGTTAAAGTCGCCGCCGGCAATCCATGGCCGGTTTTTTCCCGAGTGTTTTTTTATTATTGATTTTACCGCGGCAATCTGTTTTTCCATGGTATCCGTTCCCTGGGCAAATGCCGAAAGATGGGTATTCATAATGATCAATTCGTGTTCGCCAAACGGTATCCGGACTTCAAGCAGGGCCCGTTTCAGATTAAACTGTTGGAATAGCCAGTTCTCGGGAATCAGGGGAAGCTGATAGCGTTTGGCCGCGGAAATCCGATACTTTGAAAGAATAACCAGCTTCATTCCCACCGCCCCCATAATATCCGGATGCGGTACAAATCCGGCTTTCCAGTAAAATGCCTCGCTCCGACAGGGATACATCCCGTCCAATCGTTCGCACAGCATTTTCAGCTGATCCATATAATGGCTCCGTTTGGCGCCTTCATCGATTTCCTGCAGCAGTATCATATCCGGATTTTCAATCTTAATAACCCGGGCCGCATGATTCAGGGTTTGTATAACCTCGGTTTCCGTCGGCGCCTTATCTGTTCCGCCTTCATAGAAGAAACAGTGCCCTTTGCCCGCCATATACTGCACATTCCATGAAAGCACTTTGATGGTTTCTCCGCCCTTGGGAACACCCGTTTTATCCATACAGCTGACCGGCGCGGGCTGAATATCCGCCGGATGAAAGGTCAGGGTCCACACGGCAACCCCTAAAATCGTCAACACGGCGAAAATAATGCCGAAAAACAGGAGAAGGATGCTATTTGCGCGTTTGATGGTTTTTCGCATTGGGCCCCTAACATACCGGATTTGGCTTTAATTTCAAGTATAACGGGAGCAGGGAGCCGGCAAGGATCAGCGCACCGGTTAAGGCAAATCCGATTGAAAATGACCCCATATCCCCTGTGAGACCGATCATGGAAGGGATTATGCCGCTGCCGAAGACAAAGGCGAAGGGAATGGTAAAGGATATGGCCACATTTCGAATGTCCGCGGAAAAAAGGGAGGAGAGGGCCGTAAAGCCGGCCGGGAAATAGATGGTGGAAAGCACGGCCTGAAGAAAGACGATAACAACGACCGTCGCCTTGGATGCCGCTGCGCCAAGAAGAATCGTCGTGAGGCCGGTTAACAGGAACGCATACATGATGGTTCTCGTTGCACCGAATCGGTCGGTCGCCCAGCCGCTGATCAGTGCAGTGCCCATGCCCGCAATGCGGGATAGGCCGATCAATGTGTTGGCAGGGCCGTGGCGGATACCGATCTCTTTTATCAGATAGAGCGGAAGCATGGTATAGACGCCCATGGTACTGCTGATGCCCAGTCCGAAAAGGATCACCATGATCCAGAAGGATTTTTTGGCAAAAACGCATTTAATGGCCGTCATTCCCGGCGGTTGACCCGGAAATTTCCCCCATCGGCTCAACCAGGCAAACAACAGCCCCGTAAGGATCGCCGTTAAACCGATGGCGGTCGGTACCGCCCGCCATGAAAACCATAATATGATGATTTCGGAGATCATCGGGGCGGCTACGAATCCAAGGTTCGGGGCGATTTCATGGATCGATACCGCCTTTCCCCAGTCCTTGGAATCCACCATATCCGTCAGTGTGGTCATTCCCGAGGCCAGATAGAGCCCGGCGGCCATACCCAGAAAAAAAACGGCGGCGCGCAGTTCGAGCAGGTTTCGGCTTGCGGCAATTACCAGAAGCGCAATGCCGACGATAACAGCCGAGCAGACAATTGTATATTTATGTGAAATTTTTGCGGCTATAAATCCGGATCCCATAAGCGCTATGAAATATCCGAGGGATAAAAAGAAAAACATGGAGCCCGCCTGACTGTGGGAGATTTTGAGTTCGGATTCAATCGATGGCATGAGCGGGGATAAAACCACCCGGGCGATGAAAGTCAGAAAAAACAGCAGGGCCAGAAACAGGATCGGCCCAAGCCGCCGGAAAGAATAGAAGGCTGCGGGTTTTGAATGGGGGCTATTCGACATTTTCAGGGCTGTTTTGCGGTCAGGCATTTACTCTAACCCGGACGGCGCCGTTTTCTTGGAAATTTTGATTTCAGAGGCCAGACGATGCGCCCAGCGAGTGGTCTCAGGAAGCCTGAATCGGGTCAAGCATCCCATGGTATAGTAAATGGCCGTTTTAAAGCTGATTTTGTGGCCGGGAGAAACATAAATCGGTTTGACCCCGCTCCGTGACCTTAAAACGACGCCGATATATTCGCCATTATCGCGTAATTTGACGTAACTGCCCTTTTCCCTGGGCAAAGCCGTGTGCTCACCGATTAACCGGCTCTTGGCCACACCGATGGCAGGCAGCCCCGTGATGAGACCGATGTGGGAAGCAATCCCGAGCCGGCGCTGATGGGCGATCCCTTGTCCGTCGCAGAGGATCAGATCCGGCAGCCGGTTTAGCTTTTCAATGGCCTTAAGGATGGCCGGGGCCTCCCTGAACGATAAGAGGCCGGGCACATAGGGAAAACTCGTCGGCATGCGCTCGATTGCATACGCTTCAAGCGTCAATTCGGGAAATTTCAATACCGCCACCGCGGCCCGGGTCATTTTTCCTGAGGCTTCAAATCCGGCATCCACGCCGGCCACATAATTTACCTCGGCGAAATGGTCCGCCAAAACAACCTGATGCCGGAGTTTTCGCTGGATGGCGATCGCCTGTGCCGGCGTAACATCCCATGGGTGCGGGGGCGGTCCGAATCGGTGACTCATCAGATATACCGTTTTTTTTGGAGATTTCCGGGAAAATATGCTCTCGGCGCCTGTTTCTTTTATAATCTTACCGAAAAAACTTGTCCATCAATTTAGCATGATGATAAATTTTAAAACAGACTTAAACCAATGGGCTCAGACGGGGAGTCAATGTCTCACGCGTTCGATTTTGCGGAAGCCACAGTAAAGCGGTTGGATCCCGATAGGGTGGAGATATGCTGGGGCAGCGGTGGCAGTCCATCACCGGCAGCCATTTATATGGGCGGGTGGCGGAATCCATGGGTAAAAGTGGCCGGTCCGGAGCAGATGGGCGACGGCTGTATAACCATTGACGGCCTTGATCCGGATGTCCCTGCCTATTTTAAACTTGTGGCTGCTAACGGTTCGTGCCTAGTTATGGCCGAACGGCGGGTGCGGTTGGAAGGGGCGGTCAATTTCAGGGATATCGGGGGCTATCCGACAACGGATGGAAGGTTCGTTCGATGGGGGCGGGTTTTTCGATCCGATGGGTTGTCACGGCTTAAGCAGAAGGATGTGGAGCGCCTCGGGCGCCTGGGCCTTAGTTATGTCTTTGATTTCCGTACCCCTGCCGAAGCGGCCGCCGCTCCGAATCGTCTACCGGAGACCCCGCCGGTAAAATATATCCATTTGCCGGTCTCCCATGGCGAGTTTGATTTTGTAGAAGCCCTGAAACGAATCAAGACGGGGGATACCTCCTGGCTCACCCCTGATTTTATGGTTGATGGATACGTGGCTAATCTTGAGTATTACGGCAAGACATGGGGACGGGTCGTTCGGCATCTGGCCGGAGAAACGGAAGGGGCGACGGTTTTTCACTGTACCGGGGGAAAGGACCGCACGGGCACCTGTGCCGCTCTGATTTTACTCGCCTTGGGGGTTCCTGAAGAGAAGGTGATTGCGGATCATCAGCTATCCAACACCTACATTGCGGAGTTGCTGCCGCAGATTAATGAGATGATTGCGGCCTGTGGCGTGGACCCGGAGGCTATTTCGCCGTACTTAATGGCCCCGCGTGAGTGTATCCTCGCCCTTATCGACCGTCTGAACTCGCAATACGGCTCCGCCGCCGCCTATCTCCAAGCAAAGGCGGGCGTGGATGAAGATATCCTTCATGGACTGAAGCGTAACCTTTTAGATCCCGAATGCCCCTAGGGACGGCAGCCTCGTAAAAAGCGATTTATTACGCTGGCGCGTCATTTTTGCAGTAAGGAACTCTAAAAAACATCCGCATTGTCATTTCGAGCGGCAGTTTTTGTCATTTCGAGCGGCAGCGAGAAATCTTGAACAATCAAGATGCCTCGTCGCTTTCATTCCTCGGAATGACGGTGAGATAATATACCGGGGCAACAACTTATCTCTTTGAATTTCTTGGGGATCAGTCTCGCGTTGGCGGTTTTCTTGGGTGGCTATTCCTCATCTACCGGCGTAATGGAAATATCATCAATCCAGATGGTGCCTTTGGTAAGCATTACCTGGACTCGGCTCGTTTCGGCATCTGGTGGCGCCGTAGCCGTGGTCGTGAGGCGCTTCCACTCTTTAATCCCTCTCATTTCGGACATCAGGTCAATAGCCGGATGGGGATGGACGCGGGTCGGTTGGAAGTTAAAGCGAACCGCCGGGGCGATGAAATTGGGGCTGTAACCCAGATTCTGGGCTTTTATCCAGAGGCTGATTTCATAGGTCTGGCCGGGGGCAACATTGCCGATATCATTTGCCGGATACAGCAGGGCGCTGCCGCCTTTTTCGTTGAAACTGGCCCTGAAAGAAAAGTTGCCGCTGTGACTGACCTGTTCATCCAGGGCAAACTCAACCTCGGTGCCCCGGTAGACTTTGGTCTTCCAGCCCTCGGCAATCGTGTCAGCCCCCTTTTTTTCAAAACCGCCGTTGGGAACAAGGTCTTCTGGCTGACAGAAAACGCCCGATTGAAAAGATAAAACGAAAATCACTGCGAAGAGAAGGGTGATGCTTTTCTTCATGGTCTCCCCCTTTCACTAACTTGTGCCCATCCATAAATGGCTAATTTGCCCAATTTTCGTGTCAGGCTCAAATCTTGATGGCTTCGTAAAAAGCTATTTATTGCGCTGGCGCACCATTTTTGCAGAAAGTAACTCTGAAAAGCGTCCGCATTGTCATTTCGAGCGGTAGCGAGAAATCTTTAACAATCAAGATTCCTCGTCACTTTCGTTTCTCGGAATGACAGCAGAGGAAGCTTCTAAGATAATATTAAATATTGTCGAGTTCCTTGGAAGTCCAATATCTGTGTTGCGCTTCCGTCCCTCGGAATTTCACGTACAGCTAGATACGCTGCATTTTTCGGGATTTTGCGCGCCCCCGGATCTTAAACGGGGCTTGAACTTTTTACTTTGCCATCCTAAAATCGACTTTTTACGAGATTGTCAAATCTTAATCCTTAAAATACGTCGCGTATGCCTGCGGTTAAAATTTTCGCCTTCCTTGAACTCGAATAAATTATCCTGTTTATGGACGGACACGAACTTATCAAGTAAGCCAAACAAATACTTTCTCTATCCTATTACTATACCAATAAAAGCATGGAAGCAAGTAAAAACCCACCCAAACCAGGAAAGATCTGATTTTTTATCAATCGGCAAGCGCCCGGCCTGTCATCTAAAACCCGGCAGGCAGGCATCGAACGCTTTTATTCGAAACTATATAACCTAAATAATTATAGCAGTTAAGCCGTGCCAAGGGCCACATAAATTTTTATTGACACATTTTAAGTTATCATGTTTGATTAATTCAAAAATTTTTGTTATCCCAAATCTATATTGCCTATAGCAAACCATATGAAAGGAAAGGAGAGATCTATGAGGACTTTTACCCGCCTGTCAATCTTTGGACTGCCTTTGCTGATGGTAGTTCTGATGGTTGTATCCTGCGGCGAGAAGCAAAGTCAGGGTAAAGTCATCGTCACCGAAAAAGAATTCAATATCCGTCAGGATACGGATCATTCATGGGTTGTTGATGCCAAGGGGAGGGTTCAAAACGTCGGGAATGTGGACGTCAAGAAAGTCGTCGTTACCGGCTTTTGCAAATCCTGCAGCGAAGTCCTCACCAACGGTAAATGGTTTGTCTCTGATTACGAAAAAACACCGGAACAGAAGGATACCATCAGCTATCTGGCGGTCGGTGATGAAGAAGAATTCAGTTTCCGGGGCGTCGCCTTCCTGATGGATCAGAGCGGCAAAAAGCCGCAGGAAATGCCCGAGGAGCTGAAAGTGGAGGTCATCTCTTTTGAACCCGTAAAAAAGTAAAACGGGTATCTTCTTAAAGTCTTGTGAAAAATCATTTCCGGAGGGTGAGATAAAACCCGCGAGAGCAGGGTGTCATGACTTTTGCTACCGATCCATTTTTTCCTTGAGCCGAATATAGACCGGTACGCCCAGGTTCTCCCGGAGCTTGTTCTCCGCATGACGGATCAGCTTTTCGAGTTCCTTGATTTCGTCTGAAAAGATTTCTGTAGAAACCGGCAGCCAGACTTCCAGATATTTTTTTCCTTCAGCCTGCTGCACAAAAAAACGAACCGACGGCGGGATGTTTCCAATGGTTTTTTGAAGGTTGGCATGGACGAGTTGTCCATGAACATTGACGCCATCAATATTTAATATGTCGTCAGTCCGTTCGGCATACCATCCGATCCGTTTCCAGGAACGCCCGCAGCTGCAGGGTGCCTTATAAAATTCGGCTTTATCGCCGGTTCTGAATCGAATCAACGGAAAGGCCCGGGTGGTCAGGGTGGTTAAAACGAGTTCGCCCGGTTTTCCCTCAGGCATAGGCGCTCCCGTTTCCGGATCTACAATCTCGGCCAGGAAGTGGTCCTCGTTGACATGAAGGCCGTCGTGGATCGGACATTCAAAGGCGATGGCCGGCCCCGGCACCTCGCTTAGCCCGTAGTGCAGCCAGACCGAGACGTGGAGGGTCTCTTCAAGGAAACGCCGGTTGGCCGGTGATATGAGGTCGCCGGCAAGGATCAGCGTGGCAAGCTCCAGGGAATTGACATTGATGTCCTGCTCTTTGATGTAGACGGCAAGCTCCATAGCCAGTGCCGGGGGGGTCACCAGGACCGAGGTTTTGTAATCCCGGAGCAGCATCACCTTTTTTTCGATAGAGAGCGGGATATTGGGAATCACGCTGGCTTCGATTAACTCCGCGCCCCGCTTGTAATCCCGGCCCCAGTTGGCCAATCCCGGTGTGAGCGTTATCTGGAGGATGTCGTGCGGTGTCACATTAGCGGCCCGTAATCCCCGGGCCAGAATCTGTTGCCAGATATTTAAATCCTGCGGCGTATACCCGCTGACAGTCGGATTGCGGGTCGTGCCCGGCGCCGTATGGATTCGAACGATATCCCGCAGGGGTACGGCAAATAGATCATAGGGATAGTGCTGGCTCAGATGCTCCCTCTTCATGAAGGGCAGGCGGGCAATATCGCGGATGGATTGAATCTTTGCCGGATCCACCCCCGCCTCCGAAAATCGTTTCCGGTGGAAGGGTACGTTTCGAAATGCTCGGTTGATAGTACTTTGAAGGCGCTCAAGCTGCAGCTGATTTTTCTCATCCGCAGTCATTAATTCGATATCATCGGCGTTCTTCATAAAAGTCTCCATAATCTTTTCCGAGAAAAGCACGCTTGACATCCTGATCCTCCAGGAGTTCCGAGGTCTTACCCTGAAGGACGACCGAGCCGGTTTCAAAGACATAGCCGCGGTCGGCGACGTTAAGTGCGGCCCGGGCATTCTGCTCCACCAGCAGGATGGTATATCCCTCATCCCTGAGAAATTCCAGCGTTTGAAAAATTTTTTCCACGACCTGCGGGGCAAGGCCCATGGAGGGCTCATCAAGCAATAACAGACGGGGCCTGGCCATGAGCGCTCTTCCGATGGCCAGCATTTGCTGCTCGCCACCGGATAAAGTGCCGGCGGGCTGCTTCGCCCGTTCGCTTAATATGGGAAAAAGCGTCATGACATGGGCCAGGGTATCGGCGGCAGCGCCCCCTTTTTTCTGGCGATACAGGGTATAGGCGCCCAGTTTCAGGTTGTCCATGACCGTCAACGGGGGAAAGATGAGACGCCCCTCCGGCACCAGACTGATCCCCAGTTTGACGACGCTCGGCGGGTCCATGCCTTTAAGCGGCGTGCCTTCAAACTCGATCTCCCCCTCCCAGTTTCTCAGCAGACCGCAAACGGCTGAGAGGAGTGTGCTCTTGCCCGCTCCATTGGCGCCGATCAGGGTGATGATGCGGCCCTCTGCGACAGAGAGGCTCACCCCCTTGATGGCCATGATCCGGCCATAGTAGCAGTTTAAATTTCGTATTCGCAGCATAGCGGTCAAATGACGATGCCTGTTTAACCCGTCTAACCGGTTGTTCCCAGATAGGCTTTGACAACCGCTTCATCCCTCTGGACCTCCCGGGGCGGGCCCTCGGCAATTTTTACCCCCTGGTCGAGCACGATGATTTTATCGGAAACCGTCATCGTAAGACTCATATCATGCTCCACCAGCAGGATGGTAACCCCCTGTTCCCGGATTTTTTTTATCAATTCGCCGAGCTGGGTGGTCTCCACGATATTTAGGCCGGCGGCCGGTTCATCCAGCAGCAAAAGCTTCGGCCGGGCGGCAAGCGCGCGGGCCAGTTCAAGCAGCCGCTGCCAGCCAAACGGCAAATCGCTGCTTTTCTGCGCCGCATAATCCTCAAGCCCGACGAATTCGAGAAGCGCCAGGGCATTTCGGCGGGCCTGTTGCTCTTCCCGTAAAACCCATGGGAACCGAAAAATACTGCCCCACATACCACATCGGGTCCGGCTGTGCTGGCCCACGAGAATATTTTCGAGGACGCTCATGCTTTCGAAAAGCTCGACATTCTGAAAAGTTCTGGAAATTCCGCGGCGCACCAGCTCGTGGATGCAGACTTTATGGGTGGTTTCGCCCTCATAAATCATACGGCCGGAGTTGGCCGGAAAGAGCCCCGTGATCAGATTGAAAAGCGTCGTTTTGCCCGCCCCGTTGGGTCCGATCAGGCCGGTGATGGATTCCGGCGTCAATTGGAAGCTCACCCCCCGGACGGCATGAACGCCGCCAAATGACTTGGAAACCGCTTCCAGCTCAAGGAGCGGTCGGCTACCGGTCCGGCTGTCTCTTCGATCGCTCATAAATATCCATTAATCCGCGCGTCAGACCTTGAGGCAGAAAAATCATCACGCTCATCAGGATCAACCCGTAAACCACCATTTCGAATTCTGAAAACGAATGGAGCCATTCAGGAAGCAATGTCAACAGGGAGGCGCCGAGCAAAGCCCCCCATATACTGGCCATGCCGCCGATAACGACCATTGTAACGATGCGGATGGACGTGATAAAGTCAAAGGTCCCCGGACTGATGAAATAGACCAAGTGGGCATAAAGAAAACCGGCCAGGGCGCTGAAGGCGGCGCTTAATACGAACACCTGAAGCTTTAGCTTGCCGGTATTGACGCCCACGGCTCTGGCCGCCTTTTCGCCGTCATGAATGGAGCGCAGCCCCCGGCCGAGCCGGGAGTCGATTATTCTTCGGCAGATGATCAGGCTCAACAGAACAATTGCCCACACCAGATAAAAATAATTCCTGCCGGATGAAAAGGAGACGGGGCCCAGCTCAAGGGGAGGGATCCCGATGAAGCCGGAGGCCCCTCCGGTAACACCGCTCCATTCACGGAACAGAATATGAACGATCATGCCGAAGCCCAGCGTTCCCATTCCCAGGTAATAACCGGAGAGCTTCAGTGTCGGTACCCCAACAATGTAAGCGATGGCCATAGCGATTAGAATCGCCGCCGGCAGAGCCAGCCAGGGAGAAATGGCATAATGCACGGTTAAAATGGCGGTGGTATAGGCGCCGATTCCATAAAACGCCGCATGGCCAAGGGAAATCTGCCCGGCATAGCCCATCAGCATATTGAGCCCGAGGGCCAGCAGGGTGTTAATGCCGATAAAGGTCAGCAGTTGCAGATGATAGGCATTACTGACCAGCATTCCCGTCAGGACAACGATAACTATAAGCGCCGCGTAGGCGATTCGGTGCCAGTTCGAACGGTTATCCATTTTCTAGAATCTTTCCACCTCCACAGAGCCAATGATGCCGCTTGGCCGGACATAGAGGATAAACAGCAGCAGCAGAAAAGCGGTGGCATCCTTTAACCCGGAGGAAACCAGACCGACGCCCAGAGCTTCCAGGATTCCCAGCAGCAGCCCGCCTATCACTGAGCCCCATAGACTGCCGAGTCCGCCCAGCATAGCGGCGCAGAATCCCTTCAAGCCGAGCATGGTCCCCATATCATAGCTGCTCATGGTTATCGGTGAGATGATAACGCCTGCCACTGCGCCCATGCCAGTACTCAATCCGAATGCCAGAAGGACCATGAATTTTGAAGGAATCCCGGTTAGCCAGGCGGCCTTTTGGCTGATGGCGCAGGCCTCCATGGCCTTTCCCGTGAGAGTTTTTTTATAAAAAAGGTGGAGTCCGGCTACTGTAATAAAAAGGATGGCCACGATCCATAGGCTTTGGGCCAGCAGTTTGGCCCCCGCTATATCAAGCGGGGGGTGGCCGGAGAAAGGCGGCATGGTATGCGCGTCCTTTCCCCAGATCAGCATGCCGACGCCTTTTAAAAAGATAGACGCCCCCACGGTAATGATGATCAATACGATGGGGTTGGGGGTCCTCACGGTCCTAATGGCAAGCCGTTCAAAAAGCATCCCGATAACGGCGACACCGGCAACGGATAGGATAAACGCCGGCAGAAGGGGCAGTTGGAATGGGCCGCTCAGGGTGACGAAACTCAACGCCCCCAGCATCACGAATTCACCATGGGCAAAATTGATCAATTCCGTGGAATTATAAAGCATAGAGAAACCCACGGCTATGACTGCGTAGATCGCCCCGCTGGTAATACCCGAGAAGATGTACTGAAGAACCTCCTGCATGACGGGGGTCTATTTTACCAGCGTCCAGGTGCCGTTTTTGATCCGGACCATGACGAAGGCATCCGGATCCAGGCCGTTGTGATCGGCGGGGGTAAAATTGAAAACCCCGCTGACACCGACATGGCCTTTGATGTTTTCAAGATTTTTTCGGATCTGGCCACGGTCGCCGCCGGTGCCTTCAAGCGCTTTGGCCAAAAGGTTAACGGCGTCATATGCATAGCCGCCAAATCCCGAAACCGACGTATCGTACCGATTCTCATAGCCTTTGATATAGTCGGTCAAAACCCGCTTCTGAGGATCGCTTTCCGGCAGCAGATCGGCAACCAGGATTTTTCCGGTAGGCAGCAGGATATCCTCCGCGGCCTTGCCGGCCAGTTCGATGAACTTGGGGGAGGCCACGCCATGGCTTTGATACAAGGGGATATCAATGCCTAACTGGTCTATGTTTTTGGCAACCACCGCCGGGCCGGGGTTGGTTCCCCAGCATATGATGGCATCGGGGCCTTCCTTTCGGATTTTGGTCAGCTGTGCGGTCATGTCCGAATCCTTGCCGCCGAATGTTTCCGAGCGGACCACCTGAAGCCCGAATTCCGGCGCCTGGTCAAGGAGCTGTTCTTTTCCGCTTTCCCCGAATGCATTTTCGACCGTGATAATGCCAAGGGCTTTCATTCCCTGATTCTTAATATGCTGATAAATCGAGGCGACCGCCAGTATATCGCTTTGTGCGGTTTTAAAGACCCAGGGCTTGACCGGCTCTACAATTTTATTGCCGGCGGCGCAGCTGATAAACGGGATTTCAGACTGCTGGACCCGGGGGATTACCGCCAGGGAGGTCGGCGTCCGGCTGGGGCCGATAATGGCGAGGACTCTATCCCTATTGATAAGTTTGCTGACGCTCATTACGGCTTTTGACGGATCGCCCTCGGTATCATAGATCACCGCCTCTATCATGTGGCCGTCAATGCCGCCGTTATTGTTGATTTGCTCGACCGCCATCTCCATGGATTTTTTTTCCGGGTCCCCCAGAAAGGATGCGGGCCCGGTGACAGAGAAGATGCCGCCGATTTTGTAATTTTTTTCCGCCGCGCCGCAAAACGCGGCGCTCGAAAAGACAAGGCACACGGCGGCAATAAAAACGGGCATCCAGTTTAATTTACATTTGGTGAGTGGGCGCATGACAATACCTCCTTTTTCGCGGGATTGAGGCGTAATAGCCGGCTGTCCGGGGCTCCGCAGGCTCGCCTGAGAGCCCCTTGATACCGCCTGAACGCGTGTCCGTCCATAAATGAGATAATTTGAGCCTGCCACAGAAATTATCAGCCGTTTATGGATGGGCGCTAACCATTTTCAGCTACATGGTATATAGCTTGCTGCCGCTGATGACGGTGATATTATGTTTTTCGAGCACTGAAATGGCCTGCTCGAGTTGGTCAAAACGAAAGATCATGATCGCTTTGTCGCCGCTTTGCTGGACGAACGCATACATATATTCGACATTGATATTGGCCTGGGTCAGGGTGTCGAGGATATAATGCAGACCGCCCGGTCGGTCGTCGACTTCCACGGCGATCACATGGGTGATGCGTACGGTGAAGCCGGCCGCCTTCATGGCTTCCTCGGCCTTTGCATTGTCGTCGACGATCAGCCTTAGCACCCCGAAATCCGTCGTATCAGCCAGTGATAAGGCCCGGATGTTGACGCCGGCCTCAGCCAGTATCCCGGTTACCTCAGAGATTCGACCGGCCTTGTTTTCCAGAAAAATCGAAATTTGCTCGGCTTTCATGGCTCCCTCCTTATTAAGGCCCACGATTGAAAGGTATGTCGTGTTTTATTCATCTGATTTTTAGCGTTTTGTCTAGAAGCTTCGATTATCAATCACCCGTGCGGCTTTTCCCTGGCTTCGTTCGATGGATTTGGGCTCTGCAAGTTTTACCTTGGCGGATATGCCCAGGTATTCCCTGATTTCTTTTTCGATGGTCTGGGCAAACTGTTGAAGGCCTTTTACTTCATCCGAAAAAGCCTCTTTACTGACTTCCACGAAAACGGTGAGGGTGTCAAGGTTCTCCTCCCGGTCGACAATCAATTGGTAATGGGGCTCGACGCCTTCGATCTGCATGAGCACGCTTTCGATCTGAGATGGAAATACGTTCACCCCTCTGATGATCAGCATATCATCTGTCCGCCCGGAGATTTTACTCATACGATAATGCGTCCGCCCGCATATGCAGGGTTCCACATTGAGTGACGTGACATCCCGGGTCCGGTATCGAATCACCGGAAATGCCTCTTTTGTAAGAGAGGTAATGACCAGTTCTCCGGTTTCTCCATACGGAAGCACCTCGCCGGTTTCGGGGTCGATGATTTCCGGTATAAAATGGTCTTCAAAGATATGGAGGCCATTCTGTGCCTCATGGCATTCGATGGCAACGCCAGGCCCAATGATTTCGCTTAATCCATAGACGTCAATGGCGGTCAGTCCGAGTTTGTTTTCAATCTCGTGGCGCATGTCTTCAGTCCAGGGCTCAGCGCCGAAAATGCCGCTTTTAAATTTTAAATCCCGAAAGGAAACGCCCTCCTCTTCTGCAGCTTCCGCCAGATGTAGCGCGTATGAGGGGGTGCACGTAAGAATAGTCGGCCCGAAGTCCCTCATGATGATGACCTGCCTTTTGGTGTTCCCGCCGGAAACCGGTATCACTGACGCGCCCAGTTTTTCCGCACCATAATGGGCGCCTAAGCCGCCAGTGAAAAGTCCGTATCCGTAAGCGTTATGGATGATATCGCCCCGGGAGGCGCCACCGGATGCCAGAGACCGGGCCATGAGCTCGGCCCATGTATTGATATCCCGGGCCGTGTATCCAACTACCGTAGGTTTGCCGGTAGTACCCGAGGATGCGTGGATGCGAACCACGTTTTCCATGGGCACCGCAAACATGCCGAACGGGTAATTATCCCGCAGGTCCTGTTTCATGGTAAAGGGCAGCCGCCTCAAATCATCCAGTGATTTCACATCTCCGGGCAGTACGCCGGCCTCATCAAATTTTTTCCGATAAAAGGGGACCGTCGCATAAACCCTTGATAATGTGGTTTGAAGCCGTCTAAGCTGGATGGATTCAAGGGCCTCCCGTGGCATGGTTTCATATTCGATATCGAAGATCATCCTTACCCCTCCTGTCATTTTACGGCGTTTTCATATGTGATGGCAAAATAAAAAAGGCTGCGGAGTTTTTTTACCCCACAGCCTTAAAAAATAAAACCATGGAGCCATTTGCCGTCTCCCCATGGTTTGTATGCGTGCCAAGCCCGTTTATATGTTTCGTCGCTGGTCCATGGGAAGACTAGTGAAAAAAGAAATAGTTCCCATCACCAGCAAAGGAACCGCATTGTGGATTCATATTCTAACTGTTCCCGAGTTGCACTGGAGTTTTTAAAAAATTATGGATTTCTAACCAATGCCATTGGGTTTGTCAAGCAAAAAATCGCTTATCCCTTCAAATTTCCTTTAAAATTCGGTTTGCCCTTTTCAAGAAACGCGGTCGTCCCCTCACGGGCATCTTCGCTGGCCATGCACAGCCCGAAGGCATCGATTTCAATACTGCAGCCCGTCGCCAGATCCACATCCGCCCCTTTATTAACCGCATGCTTGGCGGCGTTTAGGGATACCTTTCCTTTTTGGGCGATACTTTTTGCTGTCTTATTCGTTTCCTCGAGAAGGCTTGCCTGCGGGATGACTTTATTCACAACCCCAAGTCCACGAGCCTCTTCTGCAGAGATGGTCTTGCCGGTAAAAATCATCTCTTTGGCTATATTCCTGCCTACAATTCGGACCAAGCGCTGTGTCCCGCCGAATCCGGGGATGAGGCCGAGCGTGATCTCGGGAAGACCGAATTTGGCATTTTCCGAGGCATAAATAAAATCGCAGGCAAGCGCAAGCTCGAGCCCGCCGCCCAGCGCAAATCCATTAACCGCTGCAATAACGGGTATCGGCAGTTCCTGAAGCTTGCCCATGCAATCATGGCCCGTTTTGCTGAAATATTTGCCTTGCAGGGCGTTTAATTCAGCAAGCTCGGAAATATCGGCGCCCGCTACAAATGCCTTTTCCCCGGCGCCGGTGATGATAAGTACCCGGATACCTTCATTTTTTGAAATATCCTCGAGCAGGGGGGTTAGCTCACCAAAGACCTCCGTGTTAAGCGCATTTAAGGATTTCGGACGGTTGATAGTAATTGTGGCGATGCCTTCCGCTTCTTCAAAAATAATCGTATTGTAGGACATAAAGGCCTCCCTGAAATAGTTTTAGGATTGTTTCGCAGGTCGCTTTCCAACCGGATGAACTCCCTTGATCCTATTTATAAAGCACTTTTAAAAATGGTAAATAATTTTTTTGTTTTTATTGACTCATAATTTTTATTTATCATAATGTCATTATTTTTATTTATGCAGCAAAGGGATGTATTCAGAAGATGGAGAACGGGGTTTTAGATGGATGAATCATCGATTATAAATACATACAGGCGGTTTTCAGGGGCGTATGATAGAATTTTCGGCCGTATTTTTGAACAGGGCCGCAAAGAAGTGGTCGGAAGGATGAGCTGCCGCAACGGTGACCGAATACTGGAGGTGGGAATCGGCACCGGTTTGGCGCTCAACTACTATCCGTTTTTCACCCAGGTGTATGGCATCGATATTTCACCGCATATGTTGGCCGTCGCCCGGCGGCATATTGAACAGGCGGGGTTAAAAAACATTTCTCTTTCACTCATGGATGCCCAGAAAATCTGTTTCCCGGATAATTTTTTTGATAAGATTTCGGCCATGTATGTGGCAACCGTTGTTCCCGATCCCCAGGTGATGATGGATGAAATCAAACGCGTCTCTAAACCCGGGGGGGATATATTTATCCTGAATCATTTCAGCAACTCCCATCTCGTGCCGGGACTTATCGAGACCATGCTGACGCCGCTTCAAAAATACCTCGGGTTCCGTCCCCGATTTTCAAAGGATCGTTTTATTGCGGACAACGCGCTCGATATAGTGGAGTCGATGCCTGTGAACCTGCTGGGGTACTGGACGCTCATCCATGCCAAAAACTCTAAGCCCTGAAAAATTATTCTGTTGGTTCGCCCGGCCCCTTTTGGCCCTGCCGTTCTGTCGCTTTTAGGTTACGAAAACTCATCGCCTTTAAATGGGGCCGTGCCTATTAGCGCCCCGGGGCCGTTTACATCTTGTTGACAATCTTGTCGATGGGGTTTGAATTATGCCTTTGTTCATGCTATATTATAATATTATCTAAACTGAGCGTTTCAATTTTTTGAAGATTTAATTTTTATTTTATTTTTAGGATATTGAATCATTTTTTAATCAAAAAATTTGAAACCCTCCGGGATTTCCAATTTCACCGCATCTACTGCGTCAAATGATGTCTCGCATAGGCAACTATCGCTCGACATCATTTTCATTGTATCTGCGGTAAACTTGAAAATCGCTCAATTTAGGATTAAAAAATTGATTCGGCAGCTTTGCCCAGCGCCCGTCCATGATTACGCCGTGAATACGCCGTTTATGGACGGGCACTATTTGAGGTGATTCGTATATTGATTTTACTGGCGCGCCTGGCGCGATTCGAACACGCGACCTACGGATTAGAAGTCCGTTGCTCTATCCAACTGAGCTACAGGCGCATCGCATAAACTCAAATTAATCTATTTAGCACGCTTGGCAAGTTTTGTCTATATCAAAAAACGCCCCGCGTAATCCGGGCATAGGGATAGACCGAGCGTCTTATATATAATCCATTCGATTTAGAGTAAAATAATGGCAGATACCAAAAAGAAAACCTCAAAGGAAGAGGACAACGATAAAGCGGTGGCCGAAACCCTTGACGGGGTGCTGGAAGAAACCGAAGTGCAGCAAAAAGAGGCCAAAAATAAGGCGGCCACTGTAGAGCGCGACAAAAGCCTGGTTGAGTATGATCCCCTCCAGCGATATCTTGCTGAAATCAATCAATACCGCCTGTTAACCAGGGAGGAAGAGATCGACCTGGGCAAGCGTATCCGCGAAAATGGGGACAAAGAGGCCGCCTATACGCTGGCAACGGCCAACCTGAGGCTGGTCGTCAAAATCGCGCTGGAGTTCCAGCGCGTATGGATGCAGAATCTGCTGGATTTAATCCAGGAAGGCAATATCGGGCTCATGCATGCCGTACAGAAGTTTGATCCATACAAGAATGTCAAGTTTTCATATTACGCCTCCTTTTGGATCAAGGCCTATATCCTAAAGTTCATCATGGACAACTGGCGGCTCGTAAAGATCGGCACCACGCAGGGTCAGCGGAAGCTGTTTTTCAAGCTGAAGAAGGAGAAACAGAGTTTGATCGACCAGGGATTTATTCCTCAGCCCAAACTGCTTTCCGATCGTCTGGGGGTGTCGGAGCAGGAAATCAACGAAATGGACCAGCGGTTGGACGGATGGGATCTTTCCCTGGATGAGCCGCTGAAGGACGATTCGGATACGGAGCGCGGCGAGTTTTTTAGCTCGAATGCGGAGTCCGTGGAAAACCAGATGGCCAAAAAAGAGGTCGAAGGCCTGCTGAAGGAAAAAGTCGCCGAGTTCAGGCAGCAGTTATCGCCGCGGGAACTCGAGATATTCGACAAGCGCATTTTTACAGATACCCCCCAGACCCTTCAGGATATCGGGGACAAATATGATATTTCCAGGGAGCGGGTCCGGCAGCTGGAAAAAAATATCGTCAAAAAGATGAGAGCCTTCTTTGAACGGGAGATACCGGATTTCGCGTCTATGAATACGACAGACAGCTGAAGGCGGGGTAGAGAATAATTGATGGAAGCATTAATGCAGTTAAAAACGCATCGGATAATCAGTTGGCTGGCAATGCTGGCCTTAGCGACAGGGGTATTGAGCGGCGGATGCGCCATCCAGTCGGCTGAAAAAAAGACGGCGCCGGCGCCCGAGACAGAGCCACAGGGAGAACAGCCATCCGAAGTTGAGGCTAAGCCGCCGGCAAACAGCTATTATTACTATATCGAGGCCCAGCTACAGAGGCGCCGGGGGCATATAGACGCGGCCATTGAATACCTTGAAGCGGCCGTCAGCGCCGACCCGAGCGCTGTTTATCTGAAAAAAGAGCTCGTCGTTTTATACCTGCATAAGAAAAACTATCAAAAAGCGCTTGAAATAGCGGAAAAGATCCTGGATACCGAACCCAAATCCCCGGATATCCTCATTATGAAGGCTTCTATCCTACGGGCGCTGGATTCGAAGGCGGATATCATCCCGATCTATGAAAAGGTCCTCTCCATTGATCCAAAGCGCCAGCAGGTATACAATATACTGGGCAAGCTTTACATGGATGCCGGAAAACTTGATAAGGCCGCCGAAGTTTTCCGGCAAATGCTCGAACATTTTCCGGAGGCCTATGTCGGCTATTTCTATCTTGGAAAGATTCATGCCGAAAAGGACAATTTTAAAAAGGCTGAATCCGAGTTTAAAAAAACCATTGAACTGACCCCTTCTTTGAATCAGCCGCGCTGGGAGCTGATTAAGCTCTACAAGGCCAAAAATATGGGGCAAAAGGTTATCGCCCTCTACGAGGCGATTCTTGAGCGAAACCCCGACAATGCGGTTGCGGCCATTGAGCTGAGCCTTGCCTACTATGAACATTTCAAAACCCAGGCGGCGGACGAGCTTTTATCCGATTTGGGCCGCCGCAGTGTGGATCAGCCCGGTATAATTCGAACAGTTATCCAGCGCCTGATTTTTAAAGAAAGGTATGATGAGGCGCTGACCGTGCTTCAAGGAATGCTTGCCGGGGCGCCGAATCATCCCGGGCTCCACTATGCAAAAGGCGTTGTTTACTATAGCCTCGATAAAAACGAAAAGGCCAGGAGCGCATTCGATGCGGTGACGCCGGAATCCAGTTTTTATCCAAATGCGGCTATTCATCGGGCGATTATCTCCTATCAGCAAAAAAAGCTGGATCAGGCCGTTGATGTTTTACAGGGGGCGTTGGAAACGGTTGACGACGAGGAAAAGGTTAAAATTATTCCCTATCTGAGCTCTTTTTACAAGGAAGAGGGGGAACTGGATGCTGCCGAGGCCCTGCTAAAGAAGGGGCTCAAAATTGAACCGAAAAATACGGAGCTCTGCTTCGAACTGGGCGTGCTCTATGATAAAAAGGGCCGGACGGATGCGGCGATCGAACAAATGAAGCGGGTAATCGAATTGGATCCGGACCATGCGGACGCTTTGAACTACCTCGGCTATACATATGCGGATCAGGGCATCCACCTGGAAAAAGCGGAAGAGCTGGTCAGAAAGGCTTTGAAACATAAGCCGGAAAATGGCTATATCATCGACAGCCTGGGTTGGGTCTATTACAAAAAAGGGGTGTTTGAAAAGGCGGCCGAGTATATTGAAAAGGCCGCCCGGCTGATCCCGGACGACCCCGTCGTGCTGGAGCATTTAGGGGATGTGTATGACAAGCTGGGCAAGCCTCAAAAAGCCCTTGATACCTATCAACGGGCCCTTGAAAAGAAAGCTGAAAATGCCGATTCGCTTGAAAGCAAAATCGAGGCTTTAAGGGAAAACGGATTATAAGCTGTATGCGGTGCAAGGGCCTTGTCTTATTTCTGGCAGTCGTTTCTATCTATGCCTGCCATCCCAGAATCTCGCCTGATCTCGGCAAGCCGACGACCAATGCCGAACGCCTCCTTTCAAAACTATATGAGCGCAACAAGTCCCTGAAGACATTCAAAGGTATCGGCAGGATTCGTATATGGAACGCTTCCGGCTCCCAAAGTGCCCGTATGGCATGGCTCGGAGAAGTCGGCGGAAGGCTGCGGGTCGAAATACTGGGGCCATCCGGTCGTCCCCTGATGAAGTTGGCATATGATGGGGCATATCTTTACCATTATTCGATGGACGGCGAGGGGGTAGAGAAACATAAGGCCAGGAACCCGGGGCTTGGCCATGTCATCGACGTTCCCGTGAGCATCCGCGAACTGGTTTTTTTTCTGGGCGGTCGCTTCCCGGTCTATGCGCACGGCCGGGTGCAGTTACGTCAAACCGGGCCGTCGCGCACCGATCAGTTGCTGTTGCGGAGGCCGTGGTGCGGCGTAATCGAAAAGATCGCTTTGACCCAAGACCATACGGCCGTTGAATCGGTAAGCATCTATGACTGGCGCGGGCTCTCCTATCGGGCCCGTTTGTCTGAATACCGGAAACGGGGCGATTTTTCCATACCCGGGCGAATCCTTATCAGCAACGGCGAGTCTGCGGGATTTGAAATTCGTATCAACCGATACTGGCCGAATGTAGACGTCAAGGACCGGCAGTTTTCTATTTCGCCGGCATGAACGGCCGTGGCAGGCCCGGCCGCCAATCGCATGGAATGGTTTTTGGGGGTATCCATCCAATGTGTTATATTCATTGCTGCTGAAGGGACCGGATATAGCCTAGTGGCTTCGGGATAACCGATGGGCGATTCAAATAAAAGCATGACCGCTGTCTCCCAGGTCTCCGCGACGATTTCTGAAAAAACCGTCGTGGCGCTGGAGGCGCGTTTGAACGGCTGCCAAAACGTGGTGACCCTGGGGGTTCGGCCGAATTTTACGGACTATACCGAACAGGAGGCCGCTCTGATCCGGGAGGCGGATAAAATCTACTATCCGTCCGCCTATTATGCGGATATGTTCCAGGCCATGGGGAAAAAAACGTTTCCCAGTATCCATACGTACCGGTTCGTTCAGGATAAAATCAAGCAGACCACCCTGTTTCAGCTGCTAGAGGTGCCGTCGCCGCGGACGCGGTTTTTCTATGGCCGTCACAAGGCGGAAAAGATTCTTGAGCATTTCGAATACCCGTTTGTCGCCAAGATCCCGCGCGGATCCGCGCTTGGCCGGGGGGTCTACCTGGTTCGGTGCCCCGCGGAGCTCCAGTGGTACTGTGAAATTTCAAAAGTCGCCTATATTCAGGATTATCTGCCGATAGACAGGGATATTCGGGTCGTCGTGATCGGCGACCAGGTGGCGCATGCCTATTGGCGGGTTGCCGGAGCCGGAGAATTCCGGAATAATATTGAACAGGGCGGTGAAATCCGGCTCGACGGGATCCCGGCAAAAGCCCGGGCACTGGCCTTGGAAACAGCCGGCCGATGCGGCTGGAATGATGTGGGGCTGGATATCTGTTTTTACGACGGCAGCTATTACGTACTGGAGGCCAACATGAAATACGGCAAACAGGGATTTCAAAAAGCAGGAATCGACTATTTGAAATTGATGGAGGCGATGATCCGGGATGGAAAAATCTGATCTGCAGGGACTCCGACAGATTCTTGATAGGCGGGAGGCAGAGCAGCTCTCGGAATCCGCCGTGGACAGCGCGGCCGGCGTCAGGCGGCGGAAAGAAGCGCGTCTGGCGACCGACTACCGCCAGAATTTTGCAGTGGACGTGGACCGAATTCTTCATTCCCTGGCCTATACCCGCTATATTGATAAAACCCAGGTGTTCTACCTGATTGAAAACGACCATATCACCCACCGAATGCTTCATGTCCAGCTGGTATCGAAGGTCGCCCGCACCATTGGCCGGTTTCTCGGCTTGAATGAGGACCTTATCGAGGCCATTGCCATTGGCCATGATATCGGGCATCCGCCCTTTGGCCACGACGGTGAGCATTGCCTGTCCGAACTGTGCAGGCAATGCCAGATCGGTGAATTCCATCATAACGTCCAGAGCGTTCATTTTTTGGACCATGTGGAAAGAAAGGGCAAGGGCTGGAATCTTTGCCTTCAGACGCTCGATGGCATTTTGTGCCATAATGGCGAGGTCCATGACCAACAGATGGCGCCGGCGAGGGGCAAGACGTTTGCCGATCATGGGGCCGAGATGGAGCGGAAGCAGGCGGGAGAGGATGTCCCTCTTGTGCCCATGACGCTCGAGGGATGTGTGGTGCGATTTGCCGATACGGTCAGCTATGTCGGCCGTGATATCGAAGATGCGATCCGGCTGGGCTTGATAGACCGATCCGAATTGCCAAAGACAAGCGTGGAACAGTTGGGTGATACCAATGGTACCATTGTCTACAGCCTGGTGACCGACATTATTCGTAACAGCCTGGACAAAGGCTGCGTCGCCTTCAGCCCGGAAGTCTCCGAGGCGCTGAGGGAGTTAAAGACATTTAACTATAAACGGATTTATATGAATCCGGCCCTTAAAAAAAATTTTGCATCAATCAAGCGGCTTTATGAAGTCCTTTTCGATCGTTTTGTCGATGATGTCTATCACCGGCGCTCAGGCTCCGCCGTATATGAAAACTTTATTGACGGGATGGCCGGTCGGTATATATCCTCACACCGGCCCGAAGAAATCGTGAGAGACTTTATCTCCGGTATGACGGACAAGTATTTTCTAAGACAGGCGCCGGAGGAACTCCATCCGGCATCGCCTTTGGCCTGAGGCAGGACGCCGTGGGACAGCAACGGGTTTACCGGAAGTGTTTGGGCAACCCTCAACTGGTAGGCTATCGGGTCTGTGTCAAGGAGACCGACCTCTGGGTGCAAACCGAAAAACCGCTCGCAGCATTGGTTCGGGAATGGGTCCTAAAGTATCGGGGGTATATAGAGGCCTACATTTCCGAGAATCCTGAATTTTTAAGCGCTGTTGCGCCCCTGTCACTTTCCGGACCGGCGCCCTGGATCATTCGGGATATGGCGGATGCGGCGCGGGCCGCCGATGTCGGTCCCATGGCGGCCGTTGCCGGTGCTATGGCTGAATATGTCGGCAAGGCGCTTTTGAAGGAGTCAAAGGAGGTAATGGTGGAAAACGGCGGCGATATTTTTGTCAAGTTAGACCAGCCTTTTACATTGGCAATTGACGCCGGTCCGTCGTCTTTCAGCTATAAGATCGGGCTGCGGTTGGATGCGACGGCCCATCCGCTGGGCGTTTGTACTTCCTCGGCGACGATCGGTCATTCAACCAGCTACGGCAATGCCGATGCGGTTTGCGTGACATCCGATTCATGCTCGCTTGCGGATGCTGCAGCCACTGCCATCGGCAACCGGGTGGCATCGGCCGACGATATAGACAGGGCCATTGATTTTGGCAAGCGAATCAAAGGCGTCTCAGCAATTACCATCATTTCGGGTGGGCGTATCGGTGTGTGGGGAAACACATCGCTTGTCCCGTTGAATGGGTGAAAACAGATGCGCATCCTATTTTTCCAGTTATTTTGCGCCGCTTGAAAAACGGTTGAGTTTTTTTTAAAAAAAAGACAGTTTAAAATTTTAAGGGATTCTGCGTATTGTTGGCGTCAGTTTGGGTACAAGACTTTGATTGTCTTAACCTATCCCCAAAACCTTATACCGGAAAATTATTAAGAGGATCCTACCAATCAAGGGGGGAGGCAAATGAAAAAAGTAAAGCTGGTGTTATGGCTGGCGGTTTTGGGCTTGATTGCCCTGGTGGTTTATCAGAACCTGAAGTTCTTAATGACCCCGCAAAAAATCGAGGTAAATCTCTGGATACAACAATACAGTGCCGAGTTAAACATCGGCGTTATTCTTTTGGGTCTTTTCCTTGCCGGGCTTCTGGTTTCCTACTTTCTGAGCCTGGCCCAGCGGTTTAGGACCCGCAAGACCATTCGGAAACTGAACGAGGCGTTGGACGCCGAGCGGAAAAAGGTGGCCGATCTGGAATCCCGGTTGGGCGGCAAAGAAGCCGGCTCCTCAACTTCTGCGCCATCCGCTCCCCCGGCATCGGCCGACGCATCCGCATCATCCGGACAAGGCCAACAAAGCTGATGGCTTCGTAAAAAGTCCAATATCTGCGTTGCGCTGCATTTCTCGGAATTTCACGTACTCCTATGTACGCTGCATTCCTCGAAATTTGCGTCGCC
>Ga0209944_1000084_pt1 | contig 37600 bp, 36 predicted proteins | sample SalPonR1_C_D2_MG_FD_185701 | JGI IMG/M metagenome (GOLD analysis project Ga0209944, IMG submission 185701) | Salt pond soil microbial communities from South San Francisco under conditions of wetland restoration - Salt Pond MetaG R1_C_D2_MG... ...
TTGCCTCGGTCGACGACGGTATTTATGCGGTGAACTTCAATGGCGGCCAGGTCGATATCACGTCCGGCAAGTTCGTCTTCGTCGCCTCGGAAGCCTACCGGATCAAGAACGGCAAGCTGGGGGCGCCACTGAAGGGGGCGACGCTGATCGGCAATGGACCGGACGTACTGACGCGCGTGGCCATGGTCGGCAACGACCTCAAACTGGATTCCGGCGTCGGCGTCTGCGGCAAGGAAGGGCAGGGCGTGCCGGTGGGCGTCGGCCAGCCGACCCTTCGGATCGACGGATTGACCGTTGGGGGCACGCAATGAACCAGGTCACGAGTCGGGCCAACGAGACGGCTGCACCGCTGCTGCACGACCCCGAGCGGGAGCGCGCCATGCTGGAAGATGCCGCCGCGCAAGTGCTGGCAGGAGCGCGTGCCGGTGGCGCGGATGCGGCCGAGGTTAGCATCGCCTCGAGCCACGGGCGCAACGTTACGGTTCGGCTGGGTGAAGTTGACGTGCTCGAAGATGCGCGTGACCGCGGCGTTTCGGTCACTGTCTACATCAACCGTGCCAGCGGCAGCGCGTCCACCGGCGACCTTGGCGCTGAATCGCTGGAACGCGCTGTAGACCAGGCGTTGGCGATCGCCCGGCATACCCAGCCCGATCCCGCCGGCGGGCTTGCGCCGGCCGAGCTGATGGCGTCCCGAATCGAAGATTTCGACCAATGGCATCCATGCGAGCTCGAGATGAGCGCTTTGATAGAACGCGCCAAACGGATCGAACAGGCGGGTATGGAAGCCGATGTCCGGGTCGAGAATTCCGAAGGTGCTTCGGTCTCCGCAGACGCGGCCATCGGCGTCTACGCCAACAGCCACGGCTTCGTCGGGAGCGGTCGCAGCACGCGATTCGATCAATCGTGCGTCCTGGTGGCCCGCGACGGCTCGGGAATGCAGCGTGACTGGGACTGGGACGACAAGGGGTGTTTCGAGATGCTCGCGGATCCCGAGAGCACTGGCCGCAAGGCGGCTGAACGCGCCGTCCGGCGTCTTGGTGCGCGGTCCGCGCCTTCCGGGCGTTCCGCGGTGCTATTCGACAATAACGTTGCCCTTGGGCTGGTGCGCCACCTGGTCGGCGCGGTGTCGGGCGGCAACCTTTACCGGCGTTCCAGCTTCCTGGTTGATACGGTGGGCAAGCAACTATTCCCGGGATGGGTGAATATCGATGAGGATCCCCATCTGCCGGGCGGCGCGCGCTCGAGTTCGTTCGACAGCGAAGGCGTGGCCACCCGCCAGCAGCCGTTGATCGAAGACGGCATTCTCAAGCGCTACGTGCTCGGCAGTTACTCGGCCCGGAAGCTTGGCCTGGAGACGACGGCCAATGCCGGCGGGGTGCGTAACCTGATTTTTTCACCAGGTGCAAAGAGCTTCCATGAACTGGTCGCCGAAATGGGAACCGGGCTTGTTGTGACCGAGGTCATGGGCCAGGGCGTGAATCTGGTGACCGGCGATTATTCCAGGGGGGCTTCGGGATTCTGGGTGGAAAAAGGTCGAATCGCCTATCCGGTGGAGGAAATCACGATCGCCGGCAACCTGGGCGATATGTTTGCCGGCCTGGTCGCCGCCGGCAGTGATCTCGAGACCCGTCGAAACACCCAGGTGCCTTCGCTGCTGCTCGACGGGATGACCGTCGCCGGTCAGCAGGAATAGCGGCGGCGCATATTCAGGCCACCTGGTCGGTTCGAGCCAAGGCGTTCTCAGGTTCTGAGAAACGCGCCTGTTCGAATGGCTCCATGGTCTTTCGATGGAGCTTTAAATATGCAGATGCCGCCTTTCAGCAATCTATTCGGTCCGCCCCACGTTCAGGCGCGATTTCGAGGTCAGCCGGGATACCGCCGGGAAATTTCAGAGCTTGTGCGCGAGCTGGCCGGTCTGGCCGGCCTGCTCGGTTGGCTGGGCGTGTTTTTCTACCTGATCGCGTTATTCACGGCCAGTCCGGCCTGACGCGGGCGCACATGTTTTCGATGCACGGCCTTTTACAAATCGTTTCTGCGCGCCGTTTATGTGCGAGAGCACGCCGAATGGCACCGGAGTAGCGGATATGGGCTAGTTGCGTCGGCTGACCAGCTCGGCAGCCCGATCGATTATTTCCTGGCCGGTCTTGCCGTCTACGGCTTCCAGAAAACGCTTTTCGCTGCCCATTACACTCGAGTCGAATGCCTTGATGTAGCGAAGCGACCGCTCCAGAGCCTGGTACTGTTCCGGCGAGACATCCTGGGAAATCCAGCGCAGACTTTCAGCGTAGGCGTCCTTGCTGCTGGCGTCTATGATGGTTTGGAGGCCGAGTCCATCCTCTGTCAGCTGGCCTTCGAGGTCGGGAACGACCAGGAAATCATTCGATGCGGCGGGTTGCTCTTCGACCGCAGCCTTCCTGCGCGGCGCTTCGCGCTGGATCATCTGGGGCGAATCGCTGACTGCAGTTTCCTGTTCGGCCGATTCATCGCCGCCGCATCCGGTCATGAGCGTGACGGAAACTGCAAGCGCGAGCGCGCCTGAAAAGAGGTTTGTACGTGTAGTGCAGGTCATCTTGAAACTCCCGTTGAATCTGGATTAAATCAGTTGTTGTTAAATGTTGATCTGAATTCGGAATGATCGCTCGTGGCAATGAGATTGCGGTCACGCCGATTAGTTCATAGGTTCTCGAACTCGGCGTATAGATCATAGCTGTCGCAGCCGGTGATCCGGACGTCGATGAAATCGCCGGGCCCGACGCCGGTTGCGCCCTGGACCAGCACATTGCCGTCGATCTCCGGTGCGTCGCCGTAGCTGCGGCCGATCACGGTTGCGCCCTCCACCGCATCGACGATGACGGGCTCGACGTTGCCGACGCGACGGCTCAATCGGGCTTCGCTTATGCCTTGTTGATGCTGCATGAAGCGATGCCAGCGCTCTTCCTTGATCTCCGCGGCCACCGCGTCGGGCAGTTCGTTGGCGGCGGCGCCGGCGACGGGCGAGTATTTGAAACAACCGACCCGTTCGAGCTGCGCTTCGCTCAGCCAGTCGAGCAGCATCTGAAAATCATCTTCGGTCTCGCCCGGGTAGCCGACGATGAAGGTCGAGCGGATCACAAGGTGCGGACAGGTTTCGCGCCAGCGGCCGATCCGCTCCAGGGTGTTCTCGGCAGAGGCCGGTCGACGCATCGATCTCAGTATGCGCGGGCTGGCGTGCTGAAACGGGATGTCCAGGTAGGGCAGGATTCCGCCTTCTGCCATCAGCGGAATGATCCGGTCGACGTGTGGATAGGGATAGACATAGTGCAGCCGCACCCAGGCGTCGAGTTCGCCCAGTTCACGGGCGAGATCATACATCCGGGTCTCGATTTCCCGGCCCTTCCAGTAATCGGTCTGATAGCGTGTGTCGACGCCGTAAGCGCTCGTGTCCTGGCTGATGACCAGCAGTTCGCGTACGCCGCGGTCAACAAGTTGCTCGGCCTCTTTCAATACCATGCCGATCGGTCGGCTGACGAGGTCGCCGCGCATGGCCGGGATGATGCAGAACCGGCAGCGATGGTTGCAGCCCTCGGAGATTTTCAGGTAGGCATAGTGACCGGGCGTCAGCTTGAGCCCGCCGGGCGGGACCAGGTCGACGTAGGGATCGTGCGGGCGCGGCAGATGCGCGTTGACCGCGCTTATCACTGCATCGGCCTGGTGTGGTCCGCTCACCCCCAGTACCCGCGGGTGAATGGATTTTATATCGTCGGGCATCGCGCCCATGCAGCCGGTGACCAGTACCTGCCCGTTGGCGTCCAGGGCATCGCCGATGGCTTCCAGCGATTCGGCCTTGGCTGAATCGATGAAGCCGCAGGTATTGACCACGACCAGATCGGCCAGGGCGTGGTCATCGACCAGCCGGTAGCCCTGCTGTCGCAGCCCGGTAATGATCTGCTCGGAGTCGACCAGGGCCTTGGGGCAGCCCAGGCTGACCAGGCCCACGGCGGGTCTTTTGGAATCGGGTGAGGTGTTCATTGGCGCGTATTGTACCGGGGCGCGCATCGTGTCGACTCGATCGCGTCAGGCGCTGCGTCGACAGTTATCAACTACCGCACGCAGTCGCTCGATGCCGTCGAGCAGGCGGGGGCCGGGGCGACCCAGCCAGGCTTCGCTTACGGCATGAATATTGCCTTTTCGGATGGCCGGTATGTTCTGCCAGCCGTCCCGGCGCGTCACCACGTGCGGCCGGTACTTGGATTCCTTCACGCCGCACCAGCTCATCACGACGGCCTCCGGCATTGCCTCGACGGCTTGCGCGACCGAGACTTCGGTACTTTCAGCATCGATGTGTGCGAATGGATTGAAGCCGCCGGCGAGAACGAGCATCTCGTTGACCCAGGATCGCCTGGCGGGCGCAATAACGGGTTTTGGCCACCATTCGACGAGCACGGGCACCGAGTCGGACGCCCTTGGGCGTCCGGTCAGCGCATCGAAGCGTCCGGCGATTCGTTCCGCAGCGGACTCGGCGTCCAGCGCTCGCCCGATGCGCCGGATATCGCCGGCCACATCGGCCAATGACTGCGGCCGGGTGACCAGATACGGCAGGCCCGCCTCGTGAATGCGTTCCAGACAGCGTTCATGCCCGGGCACCGTCAGCGAGGTGATCACCAGATCGGGTGCCAGCTGCCTGATCTTGCCGACGTCGATATCGAGATCGGCGCCTATTTTCGGCAGATGCCCGACGACGTCGGCGGGGTGGTCGGAATGGTCGTCGACGCCCACAAGCCACTCCGAACGTCCAAGCGCACAGACGATCTCGGTATTCGAGCAGGTGTGTGCAACGACTCGCATGGCCACAGTGTAATGCGACGCCGTGGCAGGACGGGAAACGGGTATATATCGATCTTGCGGGCCGAACCCGTATAATCTATATTCATCACGATTCGGTTGCGGGTATGAGAGCGGTGGCACAGGCGGCGGATTTGGACCAACATTCGGTGATCGGCCGTGAATTCGGTAATGTGGTCATCGTCAAGGAGCTTGGGCGCGGCTCCATGGGCGGGGTCTACATCGGTTATCAGAAATCGCTGAAACGGCAGGTTGCGGTCAAGCTTTTGCCGAGACATTCCGGGGATTCGGGCCGTTCGCAGCGCCAGTTTCGCGACGAAGCCGAGACGGTCGCGGTCCTCAGTCATCCGTATATCGTGCCCATTTTCGAGATGGGCGAGGACCACGATTATTTCTTCCAGGTCATGCAGCTGATTTCCGGCGCGGATCTGGGCTGCATGATCCGCAATCGACTCAAGCATCCGGTAGCGTCGCGCCGTCTTCTTCCGCCGGCGCGCATCATCGATATCCTGGTCAAGGTACTCGAAGGTCTGGGTTACGCGCATCGAGAAGGCGTGGTCCACCAGGACATCAAGCCGGCGAATATCATGATCGACGAAAGCGCGCACCGACCATTGATCGTCGATTTCGGCATCGCAAAGACGGCGCGAATGGAATTCTGGGGACAAGGTCTGGTGGTCGGAAGCGTGCTGTACCTGTCGCCGGAGCAGGCCGCGGCGCAGGAAACCGATCGCAGAAGCGATATCTACGCCATGGGGATGGTGCTGTTCGAGGCCCTGGCAGGCAACCTTCCGTTGCGCCAGGACGAAGATGAAAAGCGCATCCTGCTGCGCAAGATCAAGCGCCCCGAGACCCTGTTCACGCTTGCGCCCGGCGAATGTTCACCGAATATCGACGAGGCGATGGAAAAGATCATCCTCAAGGCCTTGTCGCCCCGACGCGAGGAGCGCTTCACGAGTTGCGAGGCGTTTCGATCAGCGCTTATGCACTGGAAGCCGCCGGTGACGCAATGAGCCAGGCTGCCGAGAAAAACACCGGATTGACGCAGCGGCAGGCCGAAATCGTCGGGCGCCAGTTCAACTCAGCGGTCACGAACACCAGTGCCTACGGTAACGACCATCCGGTCAGCGAACGCGCCTACGACACGTTCCTGGCCGGGCTGGACGATTGTCTCGACACGGTCGAACCGATTACGCTGATGCTCGACCGCGGTTCCTTCTACGTCGAGGATCATCCGGTCGATGCCAAGTTCAACTCGGGCCGGCTGGCGATTGTCTTTCGCAAGCTGAATCTGGAGTCGATCACGTTCCGGAATGGTGTGGATGCCGGAGCGCTGAAGCATCTGATGAAGGTGCTTACCAGTCCGGATGATTTCGAGGATATTGAAGCCGTGCGCGAGACGTTGACGACACACGGCGTCGATTCGGTCAAGGTCAACCACGTCGTCCTCAGAAAGTTCACCAGCGACGATGAAGTGATCAGCCGAGGTGGGCTCGAGGAGCTCACCGACCTTGCCGAACAGGCGGTCTCGAGCGGCGGCAAGGCGGACAAGACGAGCGACTCCGACGGTTCGTCGGACGATCTGATGTCACGGGTCGAAAACGTGTTCTCGATGCGCGCGCTGATGCAGCAGCCGGGCCAGGTTGCCGAACACCTGCTCGATGCCTCGATCAGTGACACGGAGCGCCAGGCCAGCGTGGTCGCGCAGATCCGGCAGCTGGGCATGCAGGTCGACAAGGGTACTGGCGAGGACGGCGCGGCCCTCTCCCTGGATAACGTCATGGCGGCCGTGTCGAAGGTGCGGGAAGACATTTCCCGCGGTCTTGCCGGGCAGGAGGAAACCGCCCGATTGATGTCCGAAAGCGGCGGCGTGTTGAGCGAACTCGACCAGCTGACTTGCCAGACCGTGGTCTCGATCGTTCGCGAAGAGTATCGCTCGGGCGACGTGTCGGCCAAGCGGCTGGCGCAGATCATTCGGCGTGTGCTTCCCGAATCGCGCGATCTCAAACGCCTTTTGCCCATGCTCAAGCAGGCCCTGCTGGAAGACGGCATGCAGCTGGGCGACTACATCGAATTCGTCAACCAGCTGACCGCCGAGCTGCAAAGCGACGATCTTGTCCAGATGCTGGAGCAGGGCGCCGACAGCATCGGCTTTTCCGTCGACGAACTGCTACGCGAGATTCGGCGTCAACCGGAAGAGGCGGCCCGCCTGATCGTGCTCGCGTCCGAACTGCGCCAGGGCGGCAGGCAGGATGAAAACATCCTTTCCAATGCGCTCAGCGAGTATATCGACCGCGTCAGCGGTGAACTCGTGGGCGCCAATGCGGATATGGACCAGGGCAGCCTGCGCGAAGAAATCAAGAAAACCCAGAAGGCGCTTGTCGGGAAGCTCGCCGAGCAGGGTGTTCCGCCCGCTGTCGCCGAACGGATCGAGGCTGGCCTGGATGCGCACGTGGACCATTCGACAAACGCTTTCCGCAGCAGCCGGATCATGGACCTGCTCAGCAAAAGCCAGGCCACCGACGATTCGGAATTGACCGATCGCCTCGTGCAGATCGTGGAACGTCAGCCGAATCTGAGCACGCTGGGCGATACGCTTCAGCGCGAACTCAAGTCGCACGGTTTTTCGGCCGATCGAATCGATTCGATCTACAGCGAAACGCTGGCCCGGCTCAAGCGCAAGAGTCGGGTCGAGTTCATCCCCGGGGCGGTCATGAATCCGGTCGCGACAACTTATTTTCTGAAGCGTGAAATCGCGACCTGCATCAGGTACGAGACGATCTTTTCCTGCATCATGCTGATGATCGCGCAGGTGCACGAAAACGAAACCGACTGGCGAACCATCTCGACCGAGGAAATCGGCTCTCTGATGCCCGAAGTCTTCGATATTCTTCCGCCCCACCTGCGCGATCTGGATCTGCTCGGCACGCTGGGTTCCAATGATCGCAACATTCCGCTCGCCATCCTGCCGATGACCGACCAGGCGGGCGCCGAAGCGGTAATGGGGCGAATGCTGGAGGCGCTTGAACAAGCGCACCTCGAGCTCGCCGGCAACACGGTCAAGGTCAACGTGATCGGCACGGCCGCACGGTTCGATCCTGAAAAAAGCGCCGACACCAAGGCCTTCGTCCAGTGGATGAAGGGCCGACTGGCGACTCAGCTGGTGAGCCGGTTGAAGTCTTCTTGAGGGTCGCAAATCGCCACGTCGGCGAAAATCTTTCCTGCATCGATCGGAGTGCGTCGACAGGTCGAGTGCGCGTCGGCGCGCCAGCAACCCGGCTCCCCGGCATGGCAAGGCCTTTTGCGGGCCCGTACCTCCGGAGCCGCGCAACGGATATTATTACGCGTTCTTGTCGCGATTGAGGGAATCCGCCCATGAGCCGATGGCGCCCCCCGCAGCCAAGATCCAGCCCGTACATCACCGCTCGGGGACTGGAACGGCTCAAGGCCGAGCTCAAGCAGCTATGGGTCGACCGGCGCGAGGTGGTTTCGGCGTTAACCGCAGCCGCGGCTGAGGGTGATCGCTCGGAAAACGCCGAGTACATTTACCGCAAGAAGCAGCTGCGCGAAATGGACCGGCGAATCCGGTATCTCGGCAAGCGTGTCGACGAGGTCAAGGCGGTGGATGGTCAGCCGTCGGACCCCGACAAAGTGTTTTTCGGCGCGCATGTGACGGTTGAAGACGCCGATGGCAGCGAAAGCCGCTACCGGATCGTCGGCGCCGATGAGATCGACCCCGAGCAAAACTGGATATCGGTGGATTCACCGCTGGCGCGGGGGCTGCTGGGAAAAACCCTGGACGAGGACGTCGAAATAGAGACGCCGGGCGGCACCAGGCAGTTGGTGGTGGTCGATATTGACTACGGCGCGGTCGAGTCTGATTCCTGATTCGACCCGCCGCCGCGGACGATTCGCTCGAATTCGATTGGATAGTCTCGTTCGCCAGCGATCGCCAGGCGCAAGGCTTTCGTGGATTCGCTATCGTCGAACAGCAGGCTCGAACGGTGCCGCTGGATTCCCAACCTTTGCAAGGCCTGGTTGTAGCGGGGCTCGGCTGTAGCGTTGATGGTTCGCAGGTATTCCTGCCGCCAGATTTCGGCAATGCTGACCTGACCCAGCGCGTCGACCAGTTGGCGCGCATTCCAGCGTTGCCGGCTTTCCATGCAGCAGTCATGGAAAGCCGCTAGTGCACTGTCCAGCGAGTGCCTGCCGCCTGATTCTGATCGAAGACGGATGTCGACGCGCAGAAAGAATGCCGCGCCGGTCCAGTAGACGCGCTTTTGTGCTCGCTCGTGCCACATTTTCGGGCTGAGGCTGCGCAATGTCCGCCCCCGCCCGCTGCGATCGGTTTCTCCCCGTCTGAATCCGTCGAGCAGTGCCTGCCACGCCTGTCGCTCGGGAATGACGCCGGCGCGGGATTGAAGCAGATACTGGTAATAGGAAGCAAAGCCTTCGGTGAACCAGATATCGTCGTTGCCCGGGAAGGGGATGAGCAGGTGCGCAAATTCGTGGTATCCGCGCCAGTCGCCGTTCAGTTCGTCGAGGTTGGCGTCGGGCGATACGTAGAAGCGCAGCTGCGGCGGCTGGCTGCGATGCACCTGGCCGAACGCGATCGGGTTCGAAGAGCGCGACGTGGCGCGTAGCTTGATTCGGACGTCCCCGCGCGGGAATGACCCGGTGACGGTGCTGGTTGCCTGGAGCGTATTGATCAGCCAGTCGGTCCAGGGCCGGCCGTTATCGGCGGTCTGGATTTCACTGTCCATTTCGACCACCAGATCGACGCCCCCCACCTTCAATTCATGGGTATCGGCGGCGCCCGCGCCGCCCATGCAGGCCAGCAACAGCGCCCATGGCAATCCGGCGCGAATCGATTTCATCAAGGTCTGGTGTCCACAAAAATTTCAGCCATGGCTTGAACCGGAGACCGCCTTCGACGATGACAGATTGCAAGTGAATGTTTCGCAAGCGCCGCCGGGTTGGGCTGCGGCGTAGCTGCTCCCGATAGGGAAAAGACATGCTGGCGAGGTCAAGGGTTGTAGATGCGCGCGCCCTTGCGCCGGTATTCGAAAAGCACCTCTGCGGCTTCACGCCGGAGGATTTCGGTTTGCACGTCGATACTGCGACGGTTCAGCACGCCGATCCAGTCGCTGGTGCGCTCGCCCTCGTCGAAGCCCGTGATTTCGGCATCGTGTTTCGTCGCGCCGCAAATGACGCGCTGAACGCCCGACCACGGAATCGCACCCAGGCACATGGCGCACGGCTCGCATGAGGTGGCCAGTTCCACGGGTGCGGCCTCCATGTCGGCAAGGTTCCAGTTGTTTGCCGTCGCCTGTGCCAGGCTCAGCGCCACGATTTCGGCGTGCGCGCTGGAACAGGTCGCCGGTTCCACCCGATTGACGCCGATGGCGATCAGACGGCCGTCGGCGATTGAACTGATCACGGCGCCGAACGGGCCGCCGGTGCCGGCCTGTACGTTGCGACGCGAAAGATCGATGGCCAGTCGCATTCGGTCGGTCGATTCCGGCAGCCGGTCGGGCAAATCATCGGCCAGTGTGCGACACCAGTCCGGCAGTTCTATGGTGAATGCGTGCGAGGCTTTCATGCCGACAGCTTCATGCTTTTTCGCGCTGCCGGATGGCCTCGAACAACGCCACGCCGGTGGCGACCGATACGTTGAGGCTCTCGGTGCCGCCGCGCATTGGAATTCGCGCAAGTGCGTCGCAGCGCTTGCGCGTGAGCTGGCGCAGTCCCTGTTCCTCACCACCCATGATCAGTGCCAGCGGGCCATTGAGGTCGGTCGAGTAAAGGCTATTTTCGGCCTCCCCGGCCAGCCCGACGCACCACACGCCCGATTTCTGCAGGCGCTCCATGGCGCGTGCAAGGTTCGGCACTTCGATCAGCGGCACGATGTCGGCGGCGCCGGACGCGGCACGGCGCACAGCCGGTGTCATGCCGGCCGCCCGATCGCGCGGGATGACCACCGCATCGGCACCGGCGGCCGCCGCCGAGCGCAGGCAGGCACCCAGGTTGTGCGGGTCCTGGACCTGGTCGAGCAACAGGAGCAGGGCGTCGGATCCGGCTTTGTCTGCAATATCGACGAGGTCGGCTTCCTGCAGCGGTTCTACAGGCTTGAATTCCGCCACGATGCCTTGATGCGTCTCGCCTTCGGCAAGCTTGTCGAGCGCCGCCGGCTGGGCCTGCTGGACGGGAATACCGTGCCTGGCGGCGCGTTCCAGCAGCGCCTGGATACGCGGCCCGCTGCCGGCAGCCCAGATCTGGATGACGCGTTCGGGCTGGTGGCCGAGCAGGGCGTCGATGGCATTGATGCCGCAGGCGCGTTCGCGCTTCAAGATTTGCTTCCTTTCTTGCCGCCCTTGTTGCGCCGCTTGCCGCGTCCGGATTTCTTCGAAGGCCGGCGTCGGCCGCCGGCCCGATCATCGGCGCCGTTGCCGTCGGCATCGCCGGCGATTCGGAAATCGATCTTGCGCTCGTCGACGCTGACCGACATGACTTCGACGGTCACCGGGTCGGCCAGCCGGTAGCGCAGGCCGCGGCGTTCCCCGGTCAGCACCCGCCGGACCGGGTCGAAGTGGTAATAGTCGTTGGGCAGCGAGGTCACGTGCACCAGCCCGCTTACACCCATCTCGATGATCTCGACGAATGCGCCGAATCCGGTCACCCCGGTGATCACGCCTTCGAGCTGATCGCCGATATGGCGCTGCATGTACTGGCACTTGAGCCGTTCGTCCACGTCGCGGCTGGCGTCTTCGGCCCGCCGCTCCAGCCACGAACATTCGCGGCCGAACTCGGTCATGCGCTTGGCCGAATACGGGTATTCGTTCTTCGGCTTTTTTCGCAAATGATGCTTGAGCGCACGGTGCAGCAGCAGATCGGGATAGCGCCGGATGGGCGAGGTGAAGTGCGCGTAGGCATCCAGCGCGAGACCGAAGTGACCCTTGTTCTCGGGCTGGTAGACGGCCAATGCAAGGCTTCGCAGCAGCACCGCATCCACAAGCGGGGCGATCGGCGTGCCGCGCGCCTTCTTCTGAATCCGGGTCAGGTCGGCCGGCTCGGGATCATCCTTCCAGTCGATCTTCAGGCCGTGCGCCGAGAGAAACGCCTCGAGGTCGGCCAGCTTGTCCGGCGGGGGTACGTCGTGGACCCGGAACAGCGTCGGCAGTCCGTTCTGCTCGGCCGTTCTGGCCGCCTGGACGTTGGCTGCGATCATGCACTCCTCGATCAGCCTGTGCGCGTCGTGCCGCGTCCGACGCTGCAGCTGCTCGACCCGGCCGTCCGAGTCGAACACGAAATTGACTTCATTGGAGTCGAAATCGATAGCGCCGCGTCTGGACCTGCGCCTGGCCAGCAGGCGATAGACCTCGAACAGGTTGTCCAGGTTGTCCCGGACGTGGCCGAAGCGGTCGTTGAGCTGCTCATCGCCGCGTTCCACCATCTGCCGGACCTGGTCGTAGGTCATGCGTGCGGCCGAATTCATTACCGCTTCGAAGAACCGGCTGTCGGTGACCCGACCCGCGTCGTCGATCTTCATTTCGCACGCCAGCACCAGGCGATCGACCTTCGGGTTGAGCGAGCAGAGACCATTCGAAAGCGCCTCGGGCAGCATCGGCACGACCTGGTCGGGGAAATAAGTCGAGGTGCCCCGCTTGATGGCCTCGTCGTCCAGTGGCGAACCGGGCTTGACGTATTCGCTGACGTCGGCGATCGCAACGGTGAGTTTGTAGCCGTCGCCCGCTTTCTCGGCGTGCACGGCATCGTCGAAATCGCGCGCGTCCGCGCCGTCGATGGTGATCAGCTTCATGCCGCGCAGGTCGGTGCGACGGCTCGCGATGGCCTGGTCGATGTCCGATCCGTAATTCTCGGCCTGGCGTTCGACTTCGTCCGGAAACTCGGCCGGCAGCTGGTGGTTGAAGATGGCGATCTGGGTGGCCATGCCGGGCTCGTCGGCGTGGCCGAGTACCGCGACGATCTCTCCGACCGGGCCGCGCTCCAGCGTCGGCGGGCTGGTAATTCGGGCAACGACGATCTTGCCGGGCTTGGCGTCGGAACGCGAGGCGTCGGGAATCAATACGTCGTGGGTCAGCTTGGGGTCGTCGGGAACCACCTGGGCCAAACCGCTTTCGGCAACGAATCGACCCACGATCTGCTGATGGGCCCGCTCGATGACTTCGACGATCTGGCCTTCCTTGCGACCTCTGCGGTCGACGCCGCTGACTGCGGCCAGTACCCGATCGCCGTTGAACACCTGGCGCATCTGGCGCGGGGCCAGGAACAGGTCGTCGCCGTCCTCGTCGGGAATCACGAAGCCGAAGCCGTCGGCATGCGCGCTGATGCGGCCGCGCACCAGATTCATGTTGCGGGCCAGACCATAGGCCGCGCGCCGGTTGCGCACCACCTTGCCCTGGCGGATCAGTTCCAGCAACAGCGGTTTGATGATCCGGTCGGATTCGGCATGGTCCAGGCCGAAGTCGTCGGACAGTTCCCTGCGGGTGATTGGGCGACCGACTTCTTCCAGTCGCGCGAGAATCGTTTCGAGATCGGGTTGCAAGATAATGGGCTACTTGTCTGAAAACTCCATGGTATTGTACCGCCTGCGCTACGCGACTCTGGTGTTCCGGCGAGCGCCCGGTTCCGGGCCGTCACGCCCCGGAACCGGGCGCTCGGCGAACCAACTGCCGCGCAGTCGTGTCGTAACCAGGAATGCAATTCAAAGTCTTCAAGACGCTACGGATGATCGATGCCCGAACGTAAACGCCTTGCAACAGTCTGCGCGGCAGTGATCTCGCTTGTCGCCAGCGGTTGCGCGGTCAACCAGAAGCAGGCCGAGCCGGTTGCGCAGGTCGAGCCCCGCGCGCAGCAGCCGGTGGAGCCTTCGCCTTCCGACCCCTTCGCCGCGGTCGACAGGGCGTTCGAACGCCTGGCCATGGATCGATCCGCGACAACGCCGGACGACGCCGGGGCCCCGCCGCTGATCTGGCCGCGGCTGATTGACCGTTTCTCAATTTCGAGCTGTCCGGACGACAGCCGGGCGAAGCGCTGGGCCAACTGGTACGCCGACAACCCGGACTACATGCAGCGGGTACTGATGCGGGCGCGGCCCTGGATGCACTTGATTGCCGGCGAGATCGAACGACGCGATCTGCCGGGTGAACTGGCCTTGCTGCCGGTCGTCGAAAGCGCATTCGATCCATTCGCGTATTCGCACGGACGTGCGGCCGGGCCGTGGCAATTTCTCAGCGGTACGGCGCGGGATTTTGGCATCACCATCAACGACTGGTACGACGGACGGCGTGATTTTGTCGCCGCAACCGGCGCGGCGCTGGATTACCTGCAATACCTCAGCGGCCTGTTCGACGGCGACTGGGGGCTCGCGCTGGCCGCCTACAATGCCGGCCAGGGCCGGGTGGGCCGGGCGATTCGGCGCAACGCCGCACGCGGCCTGGGTACCGAATGGCATGAGCTGCCGCTGCCGCGCGAGACGCTGGGTTACGTGCCCAAGCTGAAGGGGCTCGGCTGCCTGTTTCGCGACCCGGCGAACTACGCATTCGTCCTGCCGGCGCTCCCCGATGTACCGCAGGTGGCGACGGTCGAGCTGGACGGGCCGGTCGACGTGGTCGCCCTTGCAATGCAGACCGGGCTGGATCTGACCGAACTGGTCACGCTCAACGCGGGTCTCAACCGACACATGACCCCGCCGACCGGCCCAACCTACCTGGTCGTACCGCTCGCCGAGGCCGATCGTGTCGCCGCCGCGCTACAGAACCTGCCCGAGCCGCCGCCGTTGCAGTATCGGCAGATTCGCATCCAGCGCGGTGATTCTCTGTCCGTGCTGGCGCGCCGCCACGGCACCACGGTCGATGCGCTCAAGCGGACCAACAACCTGTCGGGCCACCGCCTGATCGCCGGCCAGACGCTGGAGTTGCCGGGAAAGGTCGTCGAAACGGCGCCTGGCGGTGATGCGGAATACCAGCGGGTTTACCGTGAGATGGCCGCGCTGCAACAGAAGTTGCTGCCCACGGACCGCTTCATTCACCGGGTCCGGTCGGGCGAAAGCCTGTGGGTGATCGCCAGGCGCTACGGCATCAGCGTCGGCGATCTTCAGCGCATGAACGGGCTCGGCCCGCGTACGTTGATCCGTCCGGGACAGCGACTGGTGATCGAAACCGATCGCGCGGTGCGCTCGCCGGCGGCCAGCAACCAGCGCTACGTGGTTCGTCAGGGGGACTCGCTGTGGTTGATCTCGCGTCGCCAGCGCGTGGGCCTGAACGAATTGATGCGCTGGAACGGCCTGGATTCCGACAGCGTGCTTCGACCCGGTCAGGAGCTGATCATTCGTCGGAGCGGCGATGCTTGATTATCTTGCAAGACTGCCTGCCGCCTTTTTGGTTTGCCTGGTTTCGGCGGTTTCGGCGGACGAGGGCGTGCAGCTGGAGTTGCTCGGCGAGGCGGTGCAAGGCGGATTGATCATCGGTCGGGCGCCGGTCGGTTCAGAGATCGAGTTGGACGGCGAGCTATTGCGCTACGCTGCCGACGGCTATTTCCTGATCGGTTTCGGTCGTGACGATACGGTGCAGCGTCGATTGGTTGTGCGTGGGCGGGACGGTTCGACCGCGGTCCGGGAATTGAAGCCCGAACCGCGCGAGTTCGATATCCAGCGCATCGACGGCCTTCCGCCCCGCCAGGTTACGCCGGACCCGGAGTCATTGGAACGTATTCGCCGCGACGCCGCCCAGGTGCGCAAGGCGCGCCAGCGGATGGATGCCCGGATCGATTTTGCCGAAGGGTTCATCTGGCCGGTTCACGGGCCCATCACCGGCGTCTACGGCTCACAGCGAATATTGAACGGCGAGCCGCGCAGCCCGCATTGGGGTGTGGATCTCGCGGCACCCACCGGTACGCCGATCATAGCGCCGGCCGCCGGCGTGGTGACGCTGGCGCATCCGGATATGTATTTTTCCGGCGGCACGCTGATGCTGGATCACGGGCTGGGACTGAGTTCGGCGTTTCTGCATCTCGATGAAATCCTGGTCGAGCCCGGTCAGCGCGTGGAGCAGGGCGACCTGATCGCTCGTGTCGGGGCAACCGGTCGCGTTACCGGCGCGCACCTCGACTGGCGCATGAACCTGGGCGAGACCCGGATCGACCCTCAGTTACTGATGGACGAGCCGCCGCGGACGATCCCTTAAGTCGATGCGTTCCTCGAACTGCTATTTTTGCCGAACGCTGTGCGTGACGGCATGGGCGGTCTGGCTTGCCGGATGTGCGGCGCCGGTCGACCGCGAGACTGCGGAGCCCGCTCCGGGATCGGCCGAGCGCGTGGCCCGCATGCTCGCCGGAAGCTACGCGGGCCGTGCCTCCGCTGGCGCCACCGATGCGGATTCTGCGGAACTCGTGCGACTGGATGCTCGAATCCAGCGGATTGCGACCGGCGGGGTGGAAATGGCCATGTCGCAGCGCGAGGGTGACGGCGCGGCGCGCAATTTCATCCTGATTTTCAGCCCGACTTCCGTCGCCACGCGGCTTGAAGGTGCGTTTTCACCGCTGGATCCCCAGGATCGTCCTGCCGGGTCCTGCCCGATCGAAGTCACTGTCCGAAGCGACGGATTCGTTGCCCGCACCGACCCCGGCACCTGTCGCTTCGGCACCGGGGACGAAGAAGTCGCGCTGATCAAGGAGATTGCGCACGACGGCCAGACGCTGGTCATCGGCGACCGCGTCGTTGATCCGGAAAGCGGCGAAACCCGGATGTCGGATCGAGTGCTGCGGCTGGAACGCGTGCGAGGTTATTCCGGCTGGGTCGGGGTGCGCGACTCCGACGTGCATGAGCCCGGAGGCGACTGGCGCATGGCCGACGATCTCAGGATCCAGTCCGATGGCCTCGGTCTGGACCCGGAGGACGCTGCGGGCATGCCGCTGGGCGTTACGCTTGACCTGGCACCGTACCGGATACGCAACGGCGAGCCGCCGGTGCTGAGACTGCGCGTGTTCGACAGCACAACCGGCGAACTGCTGGGCCAGTCCTGGGCTGACCCGCTGGCCACCCGGATCGGGCTGGCCCTGCCGGCCCTGCAGGTTGGCCTTCGGCTGGCCGATCCGCGCTGATCAGGGGTTCCCTGCACGCCGCACTATTGCTATAATTACGGGCTACCTGCGATATGCAGGCCTTGCTCCACGGCGCACACCGCATGGAATTTCACGCCGGGTTCGTTCGGGGGCTTTTCCGGTCCGGGGTTTCCGGCCGGTTAATCCACAAGGAGAACATGAAGTTGAGACATTACGAGATCGTGTTTCTGGTCCACCCTGACCAGAGCGAGCAGGTTCCGGGCATGCTCGAGCGTTACAAATCCCTGGTCGAATCCAAGGGCGGCGCCGTACATCGCTCCGAGGACTGGGGTCGTCTGCAGCTGGCCTACACCATCGCCAAGCTGCACAAGGCGCACTACCTGCTGCTCAACATCGAATGCGACGCCGAAACACTCGAAGAACTGGAAAGCATTTTCCGGTTCAACGACGCGATTCTCCGTCACCTGACCGTTCGGCGCAGCGAAGCCGTCTCCGAAGCTTCCATCATGATGAAGCGCAAGGAGGAGAAGGACGAGCGCGAATCGCGCCGCAGCCGTCCGCAAGAGGAATCGAGCAGCAGCGACGGCGACAAAGACGAAAAAAACGAGAAAGACGATAACGATGATTCGGATTCAGACAACCATGAATCCGAAAAAGAATCCGAGGAGGCTTGAGAGCAATGGCCAAATTTTTCAGACGCCGCAAGTTTTGCCGCTTTACCGTTGAAGGTATTTCCGAGGTCGATTACAAGGACATCGATCTTCTCAAGGACTTTGTCGGCGAAACCGGCAAGATCATCCCGAGCCGCATTACCGGCACCAAGGCAAGGTACCAGCGACAGCTCTCGACCGCGGTCAAGCGCGCGCGTTACCTGGCACTCCTGCCGTACACCGATAACCACTGAGGCCCGTCATGGAACTGATTCTGCTTGAAAAGGTGCACAACCTCGGCGATCTCGGCGACACGGTTATCGTCAAGCCCGGGTATGGCCGCAATTTCCTGCTGCCGCGCGGCAAGGCCGTGCCGGCCACCCGCGAGAACAAGAAAAAGTTCGAGGCCGAGCGCGACGAACTGCAGCGTCAGGCCGGTGAAAAGCTTGCCAGCGCCGAGGCGCGCCGTGAAGCGATCGACGAGCTCGAAGTGCTCGTATTCAGCGTCAACGTGTCACCCGAAGGTCGTCTGTACGGTTCGATCAGCGCGCGCGAGATTGCAGACAAGCTCACCGAAATGGGTTACCCGGTCGAGAAAGTCGAGGTCGACCAGCCCGAAGGCCCGATCCGCGAAACCGGCGAATATACCGTCGGGCTGATCCTGCACGCCGACGTGATTACCGAAGTCAAGGTAGAAGTGATCGGCGAGCAAGCCTGATTCTCCCTGCCAGGACGGCCCGGCCTCCGGGCTGTCTTGGAGTAAACTATCCCGACCCGTCGAAGCGAAGCCGCGGCCTGCGGCTCCCCGCCCGACGTAGATTTTCCATCCACGGAACATCCAGCAACGGGAAGCGCACTTGGCAGAGCCTCGCATTACACAACTGACGCCGGTCCGACAGCCGCCCAATTCGATGGAGGCGGAACAGAGCTTGCTGGGCGCACTGATGCTCTCCGAGCATGCCTGGGACAAGGTGGCCGACCGCCTTTCCGAAGGTGACTTCTACCGCGAAACCCATCGCCTGATGTTTCGCGCCATTGGTGAGTTGCAGCAGGGCCATCAACCGAGCGACGCGGTCACGGTGGCCGACTGGTTCGCGCGCAACAACCTGCTGGACCGGGTCGAGGGCGGCGCCTACGTCACCATGCTCGCCAACGAGACGCCGGGTACGGCCAATATCCTCGGTTATGCCGAGATCGTGCGCGAGAAGTCGATCCTGCGCCAGCTTATCGAAATCGGCACCGAGGTCTCCGACTCGGCGCTGAACCCATCGGGCATCTCGAGCAAGGAATTGCTGGAAGCCGCTGAACAGAAGATGTACGCGATCGCCGAGCAGGGCATGCGCGCCGGCAACAGCTACCAGCACGTCAAGGACGTAATGTCGCGTGCCCTGGATCGCCTTAACGAACTGCAGGACAATGACGGCGACATCACCGGCGTGGCGTCGGGCTTCGTCGAACTGGACAAGCGCACCGCCGGGCTGCAGCCGACCGACCTGATCATCGTCGCCGGCCGGCCGGCCATGGGCAAGACGAGTTTTGCGATGAACATGGCCGCCAGCGCGGCGATCAAGGCCAAGGTGCCGGTCGCGGTGTTCTCGATGGAAATGTCGGATCTGCAGCTGGTGCTGCGTCTGTTCTCGTCCTGGGGCAGGATCAACCAGAACAAGCTCAGGACCGGCAAGCTCGAAGCGCCCGACTACGCCAATCTGCAATCGGCGATGAACGTGCTCAAGAAGGCCGACATCTACATCGACGAGACGCCGGCGCTTTCGCCGACTGAACTGCGCGCCCGGGCCCGCCGGATGAAGCGCGAGCACGACATCGGCATGATCGTGATCGACTACCTCCAGCTGATGCAGGTGCCCGGAAACAAGGAGAACCGCGCCACCCAGATCGGAGAGATCTCGCGCGGCCTCAAGGCGCTTGCCAAGGAGCTCAAGGTACCGGTCATCGCGCTTTCCCAGCTCAACCGCGCGCTGGAGCAGCGGCCCAACAAGCGGCCGGTGATGGCCGACCTGCGTGAATCCGGCTCCATCGAGCAGGATGCCGACATGATCCTGTTCATTTACCGTGATGAAGTCTACAACGACGATTCGCCGGACAAGGGCAAGGCCGAGATCATCATCGGCAAGCACCGCAACGGCGCAACCGGTGATTTCATGCTGCACTTCGAAGGTGAGTACCTGCGCTTCCGCGACTACGTCGAGGACCGCTACGGCATAGACGACCACGCCTGACAATCGCCGTACCGTCCCAGCGACGAAACGACCAAACGACGAAACGACAAAGCGACGAACGCCAATGAAAACCAGAACCGAATCCGACAGCATGGGCGAGCTCGAAGTGCCCGCAGAAGCCCTTTGGGGCGCCCAGACCCAGCGCGCGGTGAACAATTTCCCGATCTCCGGTCAACCCATGCCCGAGGCCTTCATACGCTCGCTGGGTCGGGTGAAGCTGGCCTGCGCGCGCGCCAACCACGCTTTGGGGCTGATGGATGCCGAGCACGCCAACGCGATCATCAATGCGGCCGAAAAGGTGATTGCCGGTGAAGTCGCCGATCATTTTCCGATCGACGTCTACCAGACCGGTTCGGGCACCAGCACCAACATGAATGCCAACGAGGTGATCGCGCACCTGGCGGCCAGGGCCGGCCACGACGAGATTCACCCGAACGATCACGTCAACATGTCGCAGAGCTCCAATGACGTGATTCCCACCACCATCCAGGTGTCGGGCTGCCTGGGCGTGCAGGACGACCTGCTGCCGGCGCTGGAGTACCTCGAAAAATCGATCCGCGCCAGGGCCGAAGCGCTCAGCGAGACGGTCAAGACCGGTCGCACTCATTTGATGGACGCGATGCCCGTGACCTTCGGTCAGGAACTGGGCGCATGGGCCAGTCAGATCGCCGCGTGCCGGGCACGCCTGTCTTCGGTTCTGGAACGGCTGAGAAAATTGCCCCAGGGCGGTACCGCGGTCGGAACCGGCATCAACGCGCCGGCCGAATTCGGTGCCGAAGTGGCGCGGCATCTTTCGACACTGACCGGATTTTCCTTCGAGTCGGCCGAGAATAAATTCGAGGGCATCGCCGCGCAGGACGGCGCGGTGGAGCTTTCCGGCCAGATGAAGACGCTGGCGGCGGTACTGATGAAAATGGCCAACGACCTTCGCTGGATGAACTCCGGACCGCTGGCGGGACTGGGCGAAATCGAGCTCGAATCGCTTCAGCCGGGCAGCTCGATCATGCCCGGCAAGGTCAACCCCGTGATTCCCGAAGCGACCTGCATGGTGGCTGCGCGGGTGATCGGCAACGACGCGACGATCACCGTAGGCGGCCAATCGGGCAACTTCCAGCTCAACGTGATGCTGCCGGTCATCGGCGCGACCCTGCTGGAGAGCATCCAGCTGCTGACCAACGTCAGCCGCCTGCTGGCCGACAAGGCGATCGCGACGTTCAAGGTTCGCGAGGACAACATCAAGGCCGCCCTGGACCGCAACCCGATCCTGGTCACTGCACTCAACCGGGTGATCGGCTACGAGAAGGGCGCGGCCACGGCCAAGCAGGCCTACAAGGAAGGCCGACCGATCATCGACGTGGCGATGGAGACCACCGGCATGAGTCGCGAGGAACTGGAAAAACTGCTCGACCCGTTGGGGCTCGCCCGCGGCGGCGTCCAGGAGTAGCCGACATGGCCATAGAACTGCCCGAAGGCAAGGGACTGCAGGAGACGTTTGCGCCGCACAACGCCTGCTTCGGATGCGGTCCGGCCAATGAAAAAGGTCTTCGCATCCGTTCGATTCCCGACGTCGATCATCCAGAGTGCGACCGGGTCGTCTGTCACTGGACGCCGGAACCGCACCACGAGGCCTTTCCCGGCGTGCTCAACGGCGGCATCATCGGCGCCATTCTCGATTGCCATTGCAACTGGACCGCGGCCTGGCACCTGATGACCGCCCGCGGACTGGACGCGCCGCCGTGTACGGTCACGATGGAATTCACGGTCAAGCTCCGCCGGCCGACCCCGTCGGACGCCGAGCTCGAGCTGATCGCGCGGCCGGTAGCCGTCGACGGCGAAATCGTCACCGTCGAGTCCGAACTGTACGCCGGCGACAAGCTGTGCGATCTGTGTACCGGCCGATTCGTCGCGGTCAAGCCGGGCCATCCCGCGTATCACCGCTGGTAGCAATGAATTCGTCGAGCATGGACGACTGGCGCAGGCTTATTGAAAAGCAGATTGTCGAACTGACCGGACTGAGCGAGGAATCCCGCGACTCGCAGGCACCGGTGGAGCTGGATCAGACCCGGCAAGGCCGACTGTCGCGCATGGATGCCATGCAGGGACAGGCCATGGCGCAGGCCACCGACGCCAGGCGGCGTCGCCAGATCGCAGCGCTCAAGGCGGCCCTGGCGCGCATCGACAACGGGGAATTCGGTGAATGTGTCGAATGCGGTGAGCCGATCGCCGAGGCGCGGCTGAATTCGAACCCCGCGATCACGCTGTGCATCGACTGCGCCAGCGCACGCGAACGCGGTTAGGATAGGCATCCAGGACGCACCAGGCGTGGATATGAATCTCTTGAGGCTGCTTCCGGTCATTGTCAGCTTGGTGTTGCTGGCGGCCCACTTCTACCGTGCCGAACTGCCGGTGCTTGTCGGCCTGTGCGCTTTTCTGCCGCTGCTGCTGTTTCTGCGCAGGCCCTGGGTGCCGCAATTGTTCCAGGGGATTCTCGTCCTCGGCGCACTGGAGTGGCTGCGCACGCTCTATATGCTGGCCGCGATGCGGACAGGATTCGATCAGCCCTGGGGACGGCTTGCGGTCATTCTGGGCGCAGTGGCGCTTTTCACCGCGTTCTCGGCACTGGTATTCAATGGCCGATCCTTGCGGGTTCGCTATCGGCGGCCACGGATCGGAGGGTCCAACCGGCCCGGGCGGCCGTAAAGGATTTCCGATCAGTCGCCTTCTCGCGGTACCAGGTATTTCAGGTAGGTATCGGGATCGGGGCGCAAGCGGTAGTTCTCGGCGACCTCGATGAAGCGGATGACGCCCTGCTCGTCGACCACGATGACGGTCGGCAACGCGGCATCGGCGGGATAGCCAAATGCCCCCAGGCCGATCGGCGTGGCACCCGGCGCCTCGATACCCAGCTGTTTGGCGACCCGGTTTCCGGGATCGCACAGGAACTTGGCGGGGATCGAGAATTTATCCGCTATATCACGCGTATGTTTCTGGGACTGGCTGCTAATGAACCAGACTTTGGCGTTGTAGTGTGCCAACTGGCGCCATGCCGCAGCCAGTTCCTGGATCTGAGCGGTGCACAGCGGACACCAGTTGCCCCGATAGAACATCAATACTGCGCTGTGGTCGCGCAGCGAGTCTGTGGAAATTTCCTCGCCGTCGGCACCAATCAGTGAGAAGCCGGGCAACCGCTCTCCGGGCACCGGCGCGCCGACCGGCGCCGGCTGACGCGAATACCAGGTGACGTAGACCAGCCAGCCGGCGAGCGCGACTACCGCGCCGATCAGCCAGGGCTGGAGGTCGTCGCCATATCTATAGACCGCCATCATCGTCACCACCGCCCCCAGGCCGGACAGCACCGAAACAATGACCGGATGCGCCTCCGTGCGCGCGGGACGCGCACCGGCCATCCACGTGAAGAAGGTCAGCGGTGCGATTGCGGCAAGCAGCATGCCGGCCGGGGCCGTCCACGGCAGCGGTCGGGTCAGGCCGTACAGTGCCGTGACGACCAGCGCCGCCAGAACCGTGAGATAAAGAGATATGAACCAGCGTTTCATGTCGATTCCTCTTCGCCGGGCTTGTTACGCCAGGATTATTTCACTTCTGTGGCTGACGCCACCTGCGACCTGGTGCGGATCATTCGATCGACTGCTCAATCGGACAGGCGACGCTGCGCCCCCTTGAGCCCTTGCGCGTGCCGGGCGATATCGGCCCAAGGATCCTCGCGCTGGCCGAGCCGCTTGAAGATATTGCCGATGCGATATTTTCGGGGACTCAAAGCGCTTTCGCCGACCTCGTCCCATTCAAGCGGCGTGGCAATCGGCGCCCCGGGCCGTGCGCGCACCGCATACGGCGCGACCGACGTCTGACCGTAGGCATTGCGCAGATAGTCGAGAAATACCCGGTTCCCGCGCTTGGCCTTGCGTTGCTCGACGGTCATCAGATCGGATTGCTGGTCGGCGAGGGTGCGACACACGCGGTGGCTGAAGTCCCTGACCTCGTCGTAATCGGCTTTGCGATCCAGCGGTACCACAACGTGCAGCCCGCGGGATCCGGTGGTCTGAACGAAAGAGGTCAGCTTCAGATCATCCAGCAGTTTCCGAAGATGCCGGGCGGTGTCCCGGACCTTGTCGAAATCGTCGTCCGACGGGTCCAGGTCGAAGATCATGCGATCCGGGTGCTCGGGTCGATCGACGCGGGAAAGGGCAAGGTGCGGCGTGATGCAGGCCTGGTTGGCCAGATAGACCAGCGTCGCGGCGTTGTTGGCCACCACATGCGTGACTTCACCGCCTTCCTTGGGCAATGTCGCGCGGTCGATCCAGTCCGGAAAATAGTCGGAGATGTTTTTCTGGAAGAAATCGTCGCCGTCGATGCCGTCCGGGTAACGGTGCATGCTCAGCGCGCGATCGCGGTAGTGGCGCAGGGCCACGTCGCCGACCTTCCGGTAGTACTCGGCCAGCGCCAATTTCGTGATGCCGTCGTCAGGAAACAGCAGCTTCTCGGGATGGCTGATCGCGACCTCGCGGCTGTCGATCTCGATGATCCTTTTTTCGTCGCGCTCAGCCATCGGCGGTCTCCCCGGCGGATTCGCGGACCACGTCGCGGGGGTTTTTGTCGCGCCGCAGTCCAAGGAAGCGCGGATGGCGGAGCTTGCCGTCGTCGGTCCATTCGGTGAAGCCGAATTCGCCCACGAAATGCGGCTCGACCCAGGTAACGTCCTTGCCGCCGGGTCCATCGGCAAATGGGCATTCGTCGACCGAATGCGCCTCGAGCCGGTCCCGGAATTCGACGAGAAAGTCATCGTCGTAGCCGGTACCTACTTTTCCGGCGTAGCACAGGCGCTCGCCGTCACCGCCGTCACGCTTGTCTTGACAATAGTAGCCAACGAGGAGTGCGCCAAATCCCTTTCGCTCACCTTTCGGCTCGGTAAAGCCGGCAATAACCAGTTCCTGGCCGTTTTCGCACTTGAACTTCAGCCAGTCGCGTGATCGACTGTGGTGATAAGGCGAGTCGGCCCGCTTGGCGATGACGCCCTCCCAACCCTTGGCGCAGGCTTCTTCAAAGTACGCCTCGCCGTCTTCGTTGCGATGGGGAGTAAAGTGCAGCGGTTTGTCGAACTGGAATAATCGCCGGAGCAGTTGCTTGCGCGTTCTGAGCGGAAGGGCGTCCAGGTCGTGGCCGTCGACATGCAGCAGATCGAAAACGTAGAAGTGGATTGCGACGTCTGACGACCGGGCCTCTTTCTGTTTGGTGATCTTCATCCGCTGTTGCAGGCGCGAAAAGCTGCTGACGCCGTCCTTGAACGCAACCACCTCGCCGTCGATGACAAAATCGGTGCAATCCTGGTCAAGGCAGGCTTCGACCAGTTCCGGATACGTATCGTTGGCCTGCTTGCGGTTGCGGGTCATCAATCGGACGTCCCCGCCGTCGCGAAACAGCAATAACCGCTCGCCGTCGAGCTTGCGCTCGTAGATCCAGTCGGGATCGGAAAAGCGCTTATCGGTGAGCGTGGCCAGCATCGGCGACATCCATTTCGGATGGTCGGACTTTTTCAGGTCGTCGCGTTCTTCCTGCGTCAGAGCCTCTCGCCAGTCGCTCATTCGTCGTTCCCGCCTTCATCATTGGCGACCTGCTTCATGGTGCGGTCGCTTTTCACCGATTTCTGTTCGGTGGAGACAGGATTGCGCCGGGCGTCGGCGTGTTCGTCGTCCATCTTGATCAGCAGCCAGCGCGCATTATCTCCGGAACCGGTGCGATGCAATGCGTAGCCGCCCCGGATCTTTTCGCCGCGCAGATCGATCAAGACATGGCCGGCTTCGATTGCCTTTCCGATCGGCTGGATCTCGCCGTCCTTTTCGGTGACGTTCTCATATGAACCACGGTCCCAGACCAGCACCGTCCCGCCGCCGTATTCGTCTTCGGGAATCACGCCTTCGAAATTTGCGTATTCGAGCGGGTGGTCCTCGGTGGGAACCGCCAGCCGCTTCTCGCCGGGATCGGTGGACGGGCCCTTGGGAACGGCCCAGGACTTGAGCACGCCATCGGCCTCGATCCGGAAGTCGTAGTGCAGCGTCGAGGAATCGTGTTTCTGGATCACGAACTGCGGTTTCTTCGAGGAACTACGGCCGGACGAGCCGCGCGGCTCTCCGGTCTTGTCGAAGTTTCGCTTCGAACGATAGTCTTTGGTCGACATGGATCACCGCGTCTGCAATGTTCCTGACTTCAGCTTACCAGAGCCGGGCAAGATAAGGAGGATTGCATATTTGACCGCTGGCGATTCGCCGGGATGCGCCACGCAACTTCGAAGACCTCCGGACGAATTTACAGACGGGATTCAGGAAGTCCCGGCCGGCCTCGCGGGCTCATGCCATTCGAGAGGATCGACCCGAAAGCATTTCTGCATTTCGGCGTAGAGTTCAGGATGGCGTTTCTTGAGCTGGCGGGGCTTTTCGTAGAAGGTCTCGACCAGCACGGCAAAAAATTCCTCGGGCGCGCTGGCGCCGTAGTGGTCCATGACCGTGCGCGCCCGGCGTCCGGCCTGGCCCTGGAGCTGCTTGTATTCGCGCCGCATCACGCGTGCCCAGCTGGTGTATTGCGAACGTTGTTCGAGGATGGGTGCGCCGTCGACCCGGCCGTCGGCGTCGTCGAGCTTGTGCGCGAATTCGTGCAGCACCACGTTATGGCCGTCCTTGATATCGCGCGTGCCGTGCAGCACCGCGTCCCAGGCCAGCACCAGCGGCCCGCGGTGCCAGGATTCGCCCAGCCGGGCCTGTTTGCCGACGCTTTGAACCACGCCGTCGTAGGTCGTGTGCTGCGCCACGAAGGTGCTCGGGTACAGGTAGATGGAGGTGAAGTTGGAATAATGGTCGTTGGAGCGGTTGAGCAGCAGCACGCAGGCGTTGCCGGCCACCGTCAGGCGCATCTCGTCGTCGACCTCCAGCCCGTCGAAGCCGTAGAAGCGTTTGTCGTGCAGGAACAGCTGGACATGCCCATGCAATTCCTGTTTCAGTGCATCGGGCAGCCGAGCGTAAAGCGGCACGTTGCGCACCAGGATCTCGCGCCATTCATCCGACAGGGAGCGCGCCGAGATCGCCCGGCGCCGGCGCCGGCGAAACAGGCGATAGCCGAACCAGGCCAGCGGGATCAGAGCGAGCAGTATCAGCAATTCCATCGGCACAGGTTAACCCGGAAGGCGGCGTCGGAGGCCGGAAGTCGGAAGTCGGAAGTCGGAAGGTTAAAAGACGGGGTTCCGGTTTCGGGTTTCCGGTTTCCGGAAAGGCAAGGGCGGAGACCATGTCGAACGCCGGAAATTGGAAAGGAAGACCGGAGATTGTCCTGTTTTTTGACTACCGACCACCGTCCACCGTTTTACCGGAAACCCGAACCCGGAAACCCGAAACCGTGGCCCTTCACCCGAACAACCCGTGCACGAACCAGCCGTCGCGCGGCTTGTATTCGCGGAATACCCAGAGCCGGTTGCCGTGGCGGTCGTGGGCGGTCCAGTAGTCGCGCCGGCAGTCTTGGCCGTCCCACCATCCGGCCTCGATGCGTTCCGGGCCGTCGATCAGGCGCAATTCTCCAGTCCGGCAGGGTCGTGGTTCCGGCAATAGCCAGTTGGGCCTGGGCGGGGTGTCGGCGCCGGTGGTTGTGGTGCCGGGGGCTGTCCACGTCCAGGCCTTCTCCGGACGGTGATCCGGACAGGGTGCGATGCTGCACAGCCCGTCTTCGCCGATGCGCGCGACCAGCCGGTCGATCAGCGCCGGCCAGGCGTCGTTGACGTTGGTGCCGGTCCACAGGTCGGCCTGCGGCGGTCGCTGTTCGATGCTGCTGTCGGCGCGCACGCGCAGCGACGCGATGGCCGAGCTCAGCCGGGTCGATTCCAGCTTCAGCCTCAGGATTTCCAGCAGTCGGTCGCGCTGGAAGCCGGGCTGGCCGAGTCCGGCGGAGAGCTCGATCTTCGGTCTCCGGTCCTCCGGCAGCAACTCGATCTCGATTCCGGACAGGGCGCGGTCGCGCACTCGAAGCCATTGGTGAAGATGCTCCAGTACCCGGTTGAGCGCAAACAGCAGCGCCTCGCTGCGGATGGTGGGCACGGGCAGTTCGAGCAGCTGGCAGAAGGTTTCCGGCGGCTGCCAGTAGACCAGCGGCGTCTGTTCGCGGCCGTGGATCTGGTCCAGATAGCGGTTCAGCGTGCGACCGAGCCGGCGCTCGCGCTCGAAACGCGGCAGCGCCAGCACGTCGCGCACCGATTTCAGCCCCAGTCCATCGAGTTTCTGCAGTTCTGCCGGTGCCAGAGCCAGCCGACGCAGCGGCCAGCCCGAAAGCGTTCCGCGCAGCGTTTCCACTGCGGTTACGTGTTGCCCGGTTCGCGCCAGCAGGCAGGCCGCGGCAGGCACCGGCGCCGTGCCCAGGCTTGCGTGCAGCCCCATCGTCGAAAGTTCCTCTTCCAGGGCGCCCAGCATCGCGTCCAGGTCGCCGTGCAGCCGGCGACTGCCGCCGGTTTCCAGCACCACGCCGTCGCCGGTAATCGCCACCTGGTGGCTGTAGCGGTAGGCGATCATCGCCAGTTCTTCCAGCAGCCGGGCCTCGGCCTTGCGGTCGCGTGGCAGGCTTTCGAGATCGGGAGCAATTGCCAGCGCATCGGCCAGCGCCTGGCCCGGGTGAACGCCCCGGGCGCGTGCGGCCTGGTTGATCTCGATAATCCGTGCCCGGCCGCTGGCCGTGTCGTGCAGCGCCATCGGGGTTTCGGGTGCCATGGCCGGCAACAGGCGCAGCACGGCCTGCAATGCACCCTGTGGGCATATGATGCCGGTCCATAGCGCACCTGCCGGCATCAAGGAACCCCTGATCGATCATGCACGAGCGCTTCCGGGTACCAGCGGCACGACGTTGTCGGCATGCAGCCGGATCGCGCCGGTGGTCTCGCCGCCGCGGCTGCGCAGAATCTCGATATGACCACCGCAGCGAATCGCCAGGCGCAGGCTGGCCAGGGAAGCCGGCGGCGTGCTGCCCGGGGCGTAGCAGAGAAATACCGGCGCATCGCCGTTCTCGGCCGCCAGCTGCAGCCGGCGCACCGCGCGGTCACTGACGGTGTTGCTCTTGTCGCCATGGGGCCAGGCCACGACCGCGCCGCACAAGCCACTTTTCAGGCACTGCTCGGCGGCCCAGAACGCATGTTTCTGTTCGCGCACGATCAGCAGCCGGGTCAGGTCCAGCCCGGCCCGGGCCAGGCTCTGGGGGCAGGGCACCATCGGAGGCGCGATGAACAGCACCGGCCGTTCGCGTCGGGTGAGTTCGGCCAGGCAGGGCAACAGCAGGTCCAGTTCGCCGGCGCCGAAGCGCTCCGGCAGCAGTTCCACCAGCTTGCCGCGCGGCCAGCCGCCGTCAGGCAGCCGCCGGTCCAGCGCGGCCCGGCCGGTGGCCAGTGCATTGCCCGGCCGTCGCCGGCGCCCGCGCCACAGGTCGTCGCGTTCTGCGAGCAGTCGTTCGAGGGGAGTGGTGACGTTCATAAGGGTTGTTTCCATGCAGACCAGAATACTATATATATAAACAGTTTCTCAGAAGATGATAAAAACGATTTCCGGTTTCGGAGGTCGGAAGTCGGGAGTCGGGTGATTTATTGCACTGATCGGGCGCGATTGTCTATTGCAGGCGCGCCTGGCGCCAATAACGGCCGCTAGATCCTCGGCACGAGACGCGCCTTCCACAGAAAAAGCCCGGCGCAGGGCCGGGCTCCGGAGCAGGCCGCCGCGGTTGCGGCGGCTGTTGCAGTCTTTACCGTTCGCCTGAGGGGCGGGCGTCGCCGAAGTCGATCATCTCGCGGTTCTTGTCGACGGTCGCCATGCCGATGCCGCGCACATTGATCAGCTCGTCGATGTGCGTGAAAGGACCGTTGGTTTCACGGTACTCGACGATCGCCTCGGCCTTGGACGCGCCGACGCCGTTCAGCGCTTCGGCCAGCTGCTCGGCTGTTGCGGTGTTGACGTCGACCGCCTCGGCGGCAAACGCCGCGTTGCTGATGCCCAGGGCCAGAACCAGTGCCAGAATGATGTGCTTGAACATGATGTTTCTCCTTTTAGTTTGATTGCAGATTTCGCTCTTGAATTTCGGCCGGTCCGCTGGTCTGCGTTCGTCGACCGTGAGCACAGATTAGGTAAAAGCCCGGATTCCGAACATCGGCAAACTTCGCCGCAATCACTCGGAAAGCGTCTCGAATTGGACTAGGCGAAAGTGCATGCAAGGTAGGAAAATTCCGACACCGGTGTACTGGAATGCTCATGAAGCATCCATAGGTAATTGATATTCAGACATAAATGCAGGCGGGCCGAAGAGGCGGACTGGCCCGAAGGAGACGGAATATCGAACGGGGAAATAAAACGGAATATCGAACAGGGAAGTAAAAAAGAGGTGGCCCCCGACCGCCCGATCCCGTCGCCCACGCTCCCGCTGCCGCTGCTCCCTTCCGGGCCTGACGGGGTTTACGGGTTAGTGGCGCGGGGAGACCGACGAGGACCACCAGCGCGTATTGTCGCAAAAAACCCGCCCCGCGGGTGGCCGAATTGCTGGCCAAAAACAGACGCGCATCGGTATAATTGCCGATTCGCTTCGCTGGCAAGCGCGTTACAGCATCGTTCGCGTTGCCAAGAAACGCCCGGCGGGCCGGTTTAGGGCATGAGACAATCAGTTTACGGAGAGATGGCCGAGTGGCTGAAGGCGCTCCCCTGCTAAGGGAGTATGGGGTTAAAAGCCCCATCGAGGGTTCGAATCCCTCTCTCTCCGCCAGATACGGAAAAGCCCGCCTTGCGCGGGTTTTTTCGTATCTGGCGGAGAGAGCGCTCCGGAGTTGGACCAAAAAGCACAAAGTCGGCAACTACGCAGCCACCCGTACGAAATTTGGGAAACCGCAAATGTCCGATCGAACAGGGCTCTGGTTCGAACCGAGCGAAGCGAGCTCATGAGACCAGACACCGCAGGTGGATGGCGAGCCCGAAGGGCAAGCGGCGAAGCCGCGCAGTCATCCCTCTCTCTCCGCCAGATACGGAAAAGCCCGCCTTGCGCGGGTTTTGTTCCCGATCCTGCGCCTGCCGACTTGCGTCTGTTCAGTCCTCGCCGACCTCCCCCTCGATTCCTCTCTGTTCCGGAATGCCTTTTTCGCGGATATCGGTGGTGAATGCCCGCACCATGCCGTAGCAGGCGGCGATCAGCAGCAGCGTCATCGGCAGAGCCATAGTGATGGCCGCCTGTTGGATGGCCAGCAGGCCGCCGACGACAAGGAGGGTTGACGCCACTGCACCCTCGGACACTGCCCAGAACACCCGTTGCGAGACCGGCGGATGCGGATGGCCGCCGGAAGTCACCATATCGTCGACAAGCGAGCCGGAATCAGACGAGGTGATGAAGAAGATGATGATCACCAGCGTGGCGAATACCGTGGTCATCGATCCCAGCGGAAGTTCGCTCAGCAGCAGATGCAGCGAGATGGCCACGTCGTCGACCGCCTGTTGGGCAATATCGATTTCGGTGAAGCGCTCCAGGTGCAGCGCGGTTCCCCCGAACGTGGCCATCCACAGGAAGGTGACGGCCGTCGGAACGAGAAGCGTCGCAAGAATCAGCTCTCGAACGGTGCGGCCCTTGGAGATCCGGGCGACGAAGATGCCGACGAACGGCGACCAGGAGATCCACCAGCCCCAATAGAACAGCGTCCAGCTTGCCTGCCAGTCGGAGTTGATCGCAAAATCGGTTTCAAGGCTGGTCTCGATCAGCGTCTGGAAATATACGCCGAGCCCGCCGACGTAGGTATCCAGGATGTAGGTCGTCGGACCGGCAAGAAAGACGAACAGCAGCAAGGCGAACGCCAGCCCGATATTCAGTGCCGACAACCGTCGAATGCCACGCTGAACGCCGGAGACCACCGATATCGTCGCCACAAGCGTAATCGTGGCGATGATTATTACCTGGATCATGGTGGAGGTATCGATTCCCATGGACATCGAAAGCCCGGCATTGATCTGCATCGCGCCCAGTCCCAGGGATGTGGCAACCCCGAGCAACGTGCCTACGGTGCAAAGAATATCGGTCAGGTGACCGGCCATGCCGTAGATGCGTTTGCCGATTATGGGCCACAGCACGGATCGCGGCGCCAGCGGCAGGCCGATGCGAAAATGATAATAGGCAATCGCCAGGGCAAGCACCAGGTAAATGGCCCAGGGGTGCAGTCCCCAATGGAAAAACGAATAGCGGATCGCGTCCTGCATGGCCGCGGCCGTCTGGGGCTCGGCGTAATGCGGTTCCATGTAGTGATTGAGCGGTTCGGCAACGCCCCAGAACACCAGTCCGGTGCCCATGCCGGCGGCGAACAGCATGGCGAACCAGCTGACGCGCCCGAATTCCGGCTCGTCGTCGTCCTTCCCGAGCTTTAGTCGACCGGCCGGACTGATGACCACGCCGACCGCGAACAGCACCAGGGCCGAGGTCACGAGCATGTAATACCAACCCAGCGTATCCACGATCCAGGCCTGAACGGCTTCGAAGGTGGCGCTGGCGGTCTCGGTGAAGCCGCCGCCGAAGATGCAGAAGGCCACAACAAGCCCCGCCGAGCCCATGAATACCGTTGGCTGCATGCGCTTGAACGGTCCCAGCGGTCTGGCGAGATGCTCATTCGCCTGCGTATTTCCAGTCATCGTTCTCCCCTGGCCCGGATTCTTCACGATCGCGGCATTGCGATACGGTGCGGATCTGGGCAGCAGCGCCATTTCGCCGCCGATCGTCAGATAACGCCCACCTTTGCCGCCGCTGCATCCGGCCGGCGACACGTGGCAGGTGCGGGATCTGCAGCCGTTACATTCGCACTCTGAATGTCACAGGAATATCGGCGATATGCTTAGTCGAGTGCGACTGCCACTGCGGTGGCTTCACCTCCGCCGATGCACAGCGAAGCGATGCCGCGCTTGCCGCCGGTGGACTTCAACGCATGGATCAGCGTGACCAGGATGCGCGCCCCGCTGCAGCCGATGGGATGGCCCAGCGCGCAGGCGCCGCCGTGGATGTTGACCTTGTCGTGCGGCAGGCCGTGCTCGTGCATCGCGGCCATGGTGACCGTAGCGAAAGCCTCGTTGATCTCGTACAGGTCCACCTCATCGGCGCCCCAGCCGGCTCGTTCCAGAACTTTCTTCATTGCCCCGACCGGCGCGGTCGTGAACCATTCCGGCTCCTGGGAATGGGTCGCGTGCGCGACGATCCTGGCAAGCGGCTGAATGCCGCGCTGCGACGCGTTGTCGGCACTCATCAGCACCAGGGCCGCGGCGCCGTCGGAAATCTTCGACGAACTGGCCGCGGTGATCGTGCCGTCCCTGGCGAAGGCCGGCCTCAGGTTCGGAATCTTGTCGACGTTGATCCGGCCGGGCTCCTCGTCGGTGGCAATTTCCACGTCGCCCTTGCGCGACTTGACCGTGACCGGCACGATTTCACCGGCAAAAAGGCCTTCTTCGATCGCCTTGTTGGCGCGCTCGACCGAGGCGCGCGAGAAATCGTCCTGCTGCTCGCGCGAAAAACTGTACTTGTCGGCACACTTCTCGCCGAAACCGCCCATCATCTGGCCGTCGAAAGGGTTCTGAAGACCGTCGAAGAACATGTGATCAAGCAGCTGGTCGTGGCCCATTCTGAGTCCTCGCTTGACCAGGTAGGGCGCATTGGTCATCGATTCCATGCCGCCGGCGATCACGATTTCTGCAGAGCTCGCGCGAATCGCGTCGTGGCCCAGCATTACGGCCTTCATGCCCGATCCGCAGACCTTGTTGAGCGTGGTCGCGCCGACCGAAAGCGGCAGGTCGGCGCCGATGGCGGCCTGGCGCGCCGGCGCCTGTCCGGTGCCGGCCGGCAGCACGCAGCCCATCAGGACTTCAGAGACATCGTTGCCTTCGATACCTGAATCACCGACCGCGGCCCGGATGGCGGCGGCGCCCAGATCGGGCGATGAGACGGGCGCGAACTGCCCCTGGAATGCGCCGATCGCGGTGCGGCGCGCTGCGGTGATGACGATCGAATCGGCCATGATGATTATCCTTGATATAAAACCATCATATTATCGCAGCTTCTGACAACTCTGGACGCATGAACGGAAGCGGTGCAAAAAATCAACCTGGCCGGACCCGAATGTTTTCGCAAATGCAAGGGGAGGCCGGGTGCGGCAAAGCGTGGCGTGGATATTGGGTCAGCGCTTTCCCGATCAGGCGTTGACCGGCCAGAAATGGACCACGGCGTAGCTGGTGACGACCATCAGGATCAGGTTCAGTGGTGCGCCGACGCGTGGAAAATCGGAGAACTTCAGCACACCGGTGCCGAAGATCATCGTGTTGGTCTGGTAGCCGACCGGTGTCAGGAAACTGTTGGACGCGGCGAACATCACCGCAATCGTGAGTGCGATCGGATTGAGCTCGAGCATCTGGGCCAGCGAAATTGCCACCGGCACGAGGATGACCACCGATGCGTTGTTGCTCAGAATGCTTGTCAGCAGGGCAGTGGCGGCGTATAGCGCCATGACGATATAAACCGGGTCCCAGTTGACCGCGTAGACGGCCAGCAGCGAACTGAGCCACGCGGCTGCGCCGGATTTAGTCATTGCAATACCTAACGGAATGATGCCGGCCAGCAGGAAGATCACGTCCCAGGAGACGTCTTCGTACATGTCGGTCTTGCCGATGCAGCCGGTCGCGAACATTGCAATCACGCCGGCAATCGCCGTGAGAACGATAGGCATCGTCGTCAGCGACGCGAGGCCGACGACCGCCGCCACGATGCCGCCTGCCACGAGCATGCGCCGGGTATCGAAATCGTCCTTGTATTCGTCCAGCACGACGATATCGGTATTGCGATGGAGTCGCGCGAGCGCCGTCTTGGAAATCTCGAGCAGAACGATCTCGCCGACGTGGAGCTTTTCCTGACCCAGCCGACGTGAGCGCACGGTCTTGGTATCCAGTCCGATCAGTCTTGCCTGGTAGCGTTTCCAGAAGTCGACCGCGCGTGCTGTTCTGCCGTTGAACAGCCCGCGGTTGCGCAACAGAATGGGTACCAGCTGACCGTCGCTTCGCGCCTTGCGCGTGTCGCCGAAATCCGACAGCACGTCGACGTGGTTCTCCTTGATCAGGTCCATGATCTGGCGGACCGTGGCGCTGGCCATGATGATGTCGCCGGACTCTATGGATGTGGTTCTGGCTCGCTTGATCCATGTCTGCTCGCCGCGCGTCAGCTTCATGACTTCGGCGCCCGCGTGGGCCTCGAATTTCCCGTCCTGCAGGGTCTTGCCGACCAGTGGGCTGTCATTGGGCACGCTCAATTCAATGATGAAGGATTCCTCTTCTTCATGCTGCAACGGGCGGGCATCGCTGGAGGGCAGAAGCCATCGGCCTATCGTCAGGAAGTACAGCACGCCGACGCCGAGCATGATCAAGCCCAGGTGGGCGAATTCGAACATGTCGAGCTCCCGCCCCACCCGCGGATCTTCCGCCAGAATGGCCGAGGCCAGAATGTTCGTGGACGTTCCAATCAGCGTCAGCGTGCCGCCGAGCATGCCGAAGAAGCTCACCGGGATCAGCACGCGTGAAGCCCGCAACTTGCTGCGCCTGGCCATGTCCAGTACCAGCGGAATCGAGATCGCCACTGCCGCGGTATTGTTGATGAATCCCGACACCAGGCCGACCATGATGCCGATGACGATGATCTGACGGGTCTCGGAATTGCCGACCAGCGGAAAAAGCCGCTTGCCAAGCATGTGAATCAGGCCGGATCGCTGGATGCCGCCGGACAGGATGAACATGCACAGGACGGTCACTGTTGCCGTGCTGGAAAGTCCGGACAGACTTTCTGATACGTTCGGGAAGGCCGACTTCAGATCGACACCGCGCTCGAGCAGCCATTCCGAATGGAACAGGATCGGAATGGCCATCACGGTAGCGAGAATCGCCAGCGCGGTCACGTCCACGGGCAGCTTCTCGGTCGCGAACAGGTACAGCGCGCAGCCGATGATGACGAATACCACGGCGATTTCAACAGTCATGGAGATGACCCGATCGTCGATTGAATGGGGAGTGTAGCGGCTTTGGGGGCGCGCGTCCCATTTTCGCGGCACCGACCGACGCCCGCCTGGCGCGCCGCCGGGCGGGATGGCAACTGGTCATTTCAGGTGCGCTCGCAGACCAGCTCGCGGCCGATCAGCATGCGCCGGATTTCGTTGGTGCCGGCGCCGATATCGTAGAGCTTGGCATCGCGCAGCAGCCGGCCGGTGGGGTACTCGTTGATGTAGCCGTTGCCGCCCAGCGCCTGAATCGCCTCCAGCGCCACGCTGACCGCGCTGGTCGAGGAATGCAGCAGGCAGGCCGCGGCGTCGATGCGCGATTTCGCGCCGGCATCAAAGGCCGTTGCGGTCTGGTAGGCGAATCCGCGCGAGGACTGGAGGGCTGCATACATGTCGCCGATCTTGGCCTGCATCAGGCCGAAATCGCCCAGGCGCCGGTTGAACTGTTTGCGCTCTCGGACATAGGGCAGGACCTGGTCGAGGCAGGCCTGCATAATGCCGATGGGCCCACCGGAAAGCACCAGCCGCTCCGAGTTCAGGCCCGACATCAGGATCTTCACGCCGTTATGGACTTCGCCGAGCACGTTGGATTCGGGGATTTCGCAATTGTCGAAGACCAGCTCGCAGGTATTCGACCCGCGCATGCCGAGCTTGTCGAGCTTCTGCGCCTTGCTGAAGCCCTTCATGCCGTCTTCGACGATAAAGGCCGTCATGCACTTCGAGCCGGCGTCCTTGCCGGCGGTGCGCATGTAGACCACGGCCACGTCGCATTCGGGGCCGTTGGTGATCCACATCTTGGAGCCGTTGGCCACCCAGACATCGCCCTGTCTTTCGGCGTGGCAGGCCATGGAGCCGACTATGTCGGAGCCGGCGCCCGGCTCGGACATCGCAAGCGCGCCCTTGAACTCGCCGGATACCAGTTTCGGCACGAACCGTTCGCGTTGTTCGTCGCTGCCGTTGCGGTAAAGGTTGTCGAGGCACAGGTTCGAGTGTGCGCCGTAGGAAAGACCCACCGACGCCGATGCCCGAGAGATTTCTTCCATCGCGACCAGGTGGGCCAGATAGCCCATCCCCGAGCCGCCCAGCGACTCGGGAATGGTGATGCCCAGCAGGCCCATTTCACCGAGCTCCGTCCACAGTTCCTGCGGAAATTCGTTGGTCTCGTCGATGGCCGCTGCACGTGGTGCGATCGAGTCGTCGGCGAAGCGCCGCACCGACTCGCGCAGCAGTTCGATGTCGTCGGAAAGTCTCATTGATCGTGTGCCTTCGTTAGCGTTGGCTTGCTTGATTTGTCGATCCTGCAACTTGGCCGACTTCTGTAAATCGTAAATCGTGAATCGTGAATGGAAAAACCGGAACCCCCGGCGCGCAGATCGTTGGATACTTCTCCATTTACCATTTACGATTTACGAAAACCATGCGATGACCCGGGACCTGCAAGTGCCACTAATGTCTGCACGCCCCACCCGCATAACGCTCCGCTCAATGATTGCCGCGTTCGCGCCCCGGGAAGCGGTGGGCACGACCCATGAACGGGAGCTTGAGCTTGCCGATGGTGGTGACGCGTTCCTCGGCCATGCGATCGGCGGCTTTCCAGGTCGGAATGTTGTCGCGCTCTGCGATCTGGAATATCTTCGAGACGTTGTAGTAGATCGTGCGCATCATGCGCTTGGCGCGCTCGCGGTTGTAGCCTTCGAATTCGATCGAGACGTTCATCAGGCCGCCGGCGTTGACGGCGTAATCGG
>Ga0209944_1000088_pt1 | contig 37213 bp, 28 predicted proteins | sample SalPonR1_C_D2_MG_FD_185701 | JGI IMG/M metagenome (GOLD analysis project Ga0209944, IMG submission 185701) | Salt pond soil microbial communities from South San Francisco under conditions of wetland restoration - Salt Pond MetaG R1_C_D2_MG... ...
GTCCCTGTTTTTCAAAAGATTTACTATATTTTTGCACACCCAAAATCAGATGTATGAAAGAAGGAAATGTAAGTTATAAGGTTACCGAAAACGTTGGAATCATTGAGTTCTATCACCCCTCACACAACGCACTCCCCTCTAAAGTGCTCGACCAACTCTCTAGAACCATCATTCGCGCCGGAAAAGACGAAGAAGCTACTGTTCTCATTCTGAAATCATCCGGTGATCGTACTTTCTGCGCGGGAGCTAGTTTTGATGAGTTAGTAGCCATTGAGAATGAAACAACGGGGAAAGCCTTCTTCATGGGATTCGCCAAAGTCATAAATGCTTGTCGAGAATGTCCGAAATTGATCATTGGCCGCGTGCAAGGGAAAGCGGTCGGGGGCGGTGTCGGTATAGCCTCAGCTGTTGATTATTGCATTGCCTCAAAATACGCGTCCGTAAAACTCAGCGAATTAGCCATCGGTATCGGACCTTTTGTAGTGGGGCCCGCCGTCGAACGGAAAATAGGAACCAGCGCATTTTCTAAATTAGCCATTAATGCCACGGAATGGCAGACGGCTCACTGGGCATTCGAAAAAGGCTTATACCACGAGGTCTTTGACAATAACGATCAGGTCGATCAGTACGTCATGCATCTCGCGGATCAGCTAAAAGAAATGAACCCCGAAGCCATGATCGCCTTAAAGCGAGCTTGCTGGTCGGGAACTGAGCATTGGAATACCCTACTCGAGGAGCGAGCAGAAATGAGTGGAAAACTCGTCCTTTCGCACTTTACCCGCGATGCCATAGCTTCCTTTAAATCAAAAAGCTAATTCTCCTATGACCGCAACGAAAATAGAAACGACTACCCTGCTTCTGGCTTTTAAGAAAATGTGCCAGGCGAAAAGCATGTCAGAAGTATACGAGGAGAATTTTAAAATTGCATCGAAGTATGTGCACGCCACTTCGCGCGGACACGAGGCGATACAGATTGCCTGTGGGATGCAGCTAGAACCTCAAGATTACGTAGCACCCTATTACCGCGATGATGCGCTGCTGCTATCGCTTGGAATGAAGCCGGAGGAGCTGATGCTACAAGTGCTCGCCAAAAAAGACGATCCCTTTTCCGGAGGCCGCACCTACTACTCGCACCCCAGCTTGAAGGATGATGACAAACCCAAAATCCCTCATCAATCATCAGCGACTGGGATGCAGGCGATACCGACCACAGGTGTGGCACTCGGCATGCATTATATCGAACAAATGGAAGAGTTGGATCAGCATGATCCCGCACCGGTAGTAGTCTGCTCATTAGGAGACGCTTCTATAACGGAAGGAGAAGTATCGGAAGCGTTTCAGATGGCCGGATTAAAACAGCTTCCCATTCTATTTTTAATTCAAGATAATGAATGGGACATCTCTGCCAATGCGGAAGAAACGCGCGCTCAGGATGCCTTCGAATTTATTCAGGGCTTCAAAGGTGTTGAAGGTCGCACTGTTGATGGCACTGATTTTGCCGCCTCTTATGCTTCCATCAAGCGCATTTATAGAACGATCCGCAAGGAACGCAGACCCTTTTTGTTGCACGCGCGCGTTCCCCTATTGAACCATCACACTTCCGGCGTCCGCAAAGAATGGTATCGGGATGATCTTGAAGAGCAAGCCCTTCGCGATCCCTATCCTAAACTTCGAAAACTCCTTCTTGACCGGGGCATCGCAGAGGAAGAGATACAAACCATAGAAAACCAGGCCCTGGAAGACAGCCGAGATGCCTTTGCAAATACTCAGGAAGCTGCAGATCCGAGTCCGGAAGATTTATTTACCCATGACTTTGCACCCTTTGATATAGAGGAGGCAGGCGAGCGCAAACCCGAAGGGAATCCACCGACCGTCATGGTTGATGCCGCTCTCCATGCTATCGAGGAGCTTATGCGGAAACACCCAGAATGCTTACTCTACGGACAGGATGTAGGAGGTAGGTTGGGCGGTGTATTTCGGGAAGCCGCTACCCTGGCAGAAAAATTTGGTGATCACCGCGTATTTAACACCCCCATCCAGGAGGCGTTTATCGTGGGTAGCACCGTGGGCATGTCAGCTGTAGGTCTCAAGCCCATCGTGGAAGTGCAGTTCGCCGATTACATCTGGCCCGGACTCAATCAGCTATTCACCGAAGTCAGTCGTTCTTGCTATTTATCAGAAGGGAAATACCCGGTTTCCATGGTGCTCAGAGTACCCATCGGAGCCTATGGAAGCGGCGGCCCCTACCATTCGTCGAGCGTGGAGTCTGTACTCACCAACATTCGAGGGATTAAAATAGCCTACCCTTCCACTGGCGCAGATTTGAAAGGTTTACTAAAAGCCGCCTATTACGATCCCAATCCGTGTGTGATTTTTGAGCATAAAGGATTGTACTGGTCTAAGGTGCCGGGGACCGCCGCCGCAAAAACGGTGGAGCCCGATGAAGATTACATATTACCTTTTGGAAAAGCCCGAATGGCCCTCACGGCGGACTCCAACGACAAGGAGAGCCAGTGCGTGGTAGTTTCATACGGCATGGGTGTCCATTGGGCGCTCAATGCCGCCAAAGCCTTCCCGGGACGCGTCAGCATATTGGATTTACGCACCCTCTGGCCCCTGGATGAGGATAAAATTATAGAAGAAGTCAATCGCCATCACCGCTGCCTGGTCGTTACCGAAGAGCCCGAACACAATACCTTTGCGCAGAGCCTCGCCGGCCGTATCCAGAACAGTTGTTTTGAGCAGCTCGACGCCCCTGTTACCACCATCGGCTCCGAGAATATGCCGGCAATCCCCTTGAACGAGGTGTTAGAAAAAACCATGATCCCCAGCGCCGAAAAAGTGGAGGCCGCTTTAGAGAAGTTGCTGGCGTACTAGGAGTATGATATAATGGATTATAAAAATGATTTGGGCGTGCCCCCCGAGGCGTCCTTGACGCTCGGGGGTCGGGCTATCCCGGGGTTCCGTCCTCGAGATCGCCAAAGGCGATTCTCGGGACCCCGCCAGCCGGCGGGCCCTTCCTATCCCTCACGCGAAGAAAGGTTAAAGTGGGCAAGGTTAAAGGTTAAAGTTGCAAAGGATAAAGGGAAAACGGCACAATCAGGATTTTATATATTATTCCCATTTTGTAGGGAAAACCCTCGCGGTTGACCGAAATGAAATAATTACGTATTTTAATCACGTAGAAAAATTTAGTAACGGGCGAATCATCATTCGCCCGTTACCGATAACCATTATCTATGTCCCACCTTCCCAACAGACAAAGCATTCGACTCAAAGGGTACGATTACAGTCAGCCCGGCTTGTATTTTATAACCATTTGCTGTCACAAGCGCGCCCATCTTTTTGGAAAGGTCGTGGAGGGGGAAATGCGGTTGAATGCGGCAGGGAAGACGGCGGAAACATGTTGGAAAAATATACCAAAACACTTTAGCCAGGTAGAACTACATGAATTTGTTGTGATGCCTAACCATATACACGGGATTATAGAAATCAAACCTGGGAGGGCGAATCACCATTCGCCCGCTAACCAAACCAGGCAGAATACCGATAATGATCAAACCAAACCATCCAAAACCAATCAACAAAAATTATCAAATCACCTGCCGGGAAATCGGACGAAAAATATTTCGCCCCCTCAAAGACCCCGGGGAACCTCAAAAACGGTAGGATCCATAGTTCGGGGTTTTAAAATTGGGGTTACAAAATGGATGCGAAATAATACCAAGGTCTATGATGTCTGGCAACGCAACTACCACGACCGCATCATCCGAAACACCACCGCCTATCTCCGCATTACAGAATACATCAAAAACAACCCGGCAAACTGGGATGAGGACTAATTTTATCCATGAGACTGATGGAGATCGACAGGGCCCATCTACAGGCAAAATGCCTTTCTACTTTCTACTTTCTACTTTCTACTTTCTACTTTCTACTTTATCCTTCCCCTTACTGCACCACAAACATCCGCCAAAGGGCTCGGCCCTCCGGCCCCATTAACCCTAGTGCATAAGAACCTGCAGGTAAAGACCCTACATCCAAACGAAATTGACCGACTGTGAAATCTCCACTTCCCTCCAGGACGTTTTGGCCGCGGGCATCTCGTATGATGTACTGGCTTACTGAAAAGTCCTTCGGCCATTCTACATGTATTACATCAGAAACGGGATTAGGGTAAAGCAACACATCCTCAGCTGAGAAGAAGGAAAGTACGCTCGTGGCCTCATCAGCATAGTACCAGGCAGAAACTTCACTCAGCTCGCCCTGTCCGGCCGGATTCTCAGCTCGAAGGCGGGCGTAATAAAGACCTATTTCTAGATCAGCAAACTCAACACCGGGATGGAAAAAGGTGTCTGTTACCCTGCCATCAAAAACCATGTCGGTAAACATAGAATCCCGACTAATCTCCAGAGTGAAATCATCCACTTCTGCACCCTCAGCTGTCCATCGGATTTGGTCTTCTCGATATAATGTATCGACCTCAGCGGTCCAGCTCGGAGCAGGCGGCTCTGCTATCAATCTTCGGACACCGCCAGATCCGTAAGTCAGCACATAAACTTCACCCTCATCATCCTCAGCAAAGGCGGACACATTAATACTTGTATTCATCAGCTCGACATTCGAGACTACCTGCAAGGCATCCGGTGTTACCTCCAACGCCCAAATTCGGCCTGAAACAAAATCTCCGTACAAATACTTTCGGTAGAGCAAGGGCTGCTTTTGTCCGCGGTACATATAACCGCCCGTTATGGAACGGTCACCCTGACTGTGATTATATTCAAAAACCGGCAATTCCAATCCTGTAGAGTCGCAACCTATAGATGGACTATAACAATGGGAACCCTCAAGAATACGCCATCCGTAATTTTTTCCATTAAATATCACGTGAATGCACTCCCAGGCATTTTGCCCCACATCCGCTGCCCATAGCTCACCGATCTCCCGGTCAAAACTGAATTGCCAGGCATTTCGAATGCCCCAGGCATAGATCTCATTGCGGCCAGCTCCACCTAGAAAAGGATTGTCAACTGGGATGCTATACTCCAATCCACTACCTGATCCATCTACGTCGATTCTCAATATTTTTCCCAGTAAGTTCGAAGTATCCTGGGCATTATTCATGGGATCCCCAGCAGAACCACCATCTCCACTACTGATGTATAAATATCCATTCGGGCCAAAAGCAATATGACCGCCATTGTGATTGGCGAAGGGTTGCTCGTAAGTCAATAACACGCGCTCCGAATTTAGGTCAACTACCCAGGTAGCCGGATTTAGCTCCCACTCCGAAATGACTGTCGTCAATGGATTATCCCGCGTATAATTTACATAAAATTTAGGGGTATTCGGAAAATCGGGATGAAAAGCAAGCCCCAGTAATCCACGCTCTCCACCAGTGTTGCCTACAACATCCGTTAGATCTAAAAAGTCCATACGTGTGTAAGGTGTTTGAGTCCGATCAATTCGATACAAAATCCCATCCTGACTCACCGCAATAGCCTGGTCTTCGACAAATTCAAGACCTAAAATCCGGGGAACAAAAATATCACCCCACTCGTCCTCAACGAGGACAGTAGACGGCTGCGCTTGAGCAACAAGAGTGAAAAGTAAAGAGAAAAGAAGAACGTACAAGGTTCGCATAGGTGTAGGGTTTCAAGTAAATATACAACAGATTCACCGAAAATCTAAAACTCTAACCTTCGCTCAGCAATAGAAATAACAAAAGCTCTAAATTTATAAAAAACTAACAATTCCTTATTTTTATTTAATCTAAATAGCTTATATTTGAGGCGGACAACTTAAACCAAATTTATCATGATCAAAAACTATCTCCTCCTAATGTGCTCTATATGGGCTACCGCTACCATCCAAGGCCAATCTCCTTTACTCGAAGCCGACCGCGAAGCGATTTTATCGATGGAAGGCTGTCATACCCTCATTTTCGACTTCGCGGAAATATTTCCGCTGGATACAATAGGGTCCAAGCCTTATCATGCCGAAGGTGTGGAGTACGTCAAAGTAATTCAAAATGATCCCGACTTCATCTCTCTTCAGCACCTTCTTGTAATAAATGACACCATGGTCATCAAACACTGGCGTCAGGACTGGATTCTCAACGCAAAAAAAGAGTTGAGCTACAGCGCAGACAACTGGTGGACGCAGACACAAGCTCCTATGGGGGAGCGAATGTGGACCCAAAAAGTATATCAGGTAGATGATGGGCCTCGGTACTCAGGCAGCGGCCAGTGGGTGCATGCAGCCGAACGCTCTTACTGGCAGGGCGAAGGCGACTCCCCTCTTCCCCGCAGAGAATTTACCAAAAGAAGTGATTATAATGTCGTCCATCGCCGCAGTCATATCGAAATCACAGATTCGGGCTGGATGTTTGAACAGGACAATAAAAAGGTACTGCGCGAAGGTCAAATCGATAAAACAATCGCTTACGAAAAAGGCCACGAGGAATTTATCCAAAGAAGTAAAAATGATTGTCAAGCTGCCCTTGATTATTGGGATACCTACCACGAATATTGGAGCCACGTACGGGCAGAGTGGAATAAAGTATATCAAAACCACAGTACCTTCAAAATTGAGGTTGTTAGGCCGGAAGGTAAACTATTTGCTCGTTTGTTTGAGCTAGGCGATACCTATGTAGAAGAAGACTTGTCGGAAACGGCCACTCGAGAAAGAATACACACACTAATATCCGAGCACCTGTCAACTCCACAACCTTCAAAGTAAAGATGCTATTGCTCCGCGTCAGCGATGTGGCGGGGTGACGACCGGAGGGAGGAAGACCGAGTCCGTTCCCAAGAAATTGGGGACGGACGAAGGGCCGAGCGAATAGAGAGCCCCGAAACGTAGCGCAGTGCCCGCTCACCACCGCAGGTGGTAGTGGGTGCGGGACGCCCGAATACTATAAAAAATAGTTGAAGCCGTCCCTACTTTATACTTCCTCGACCGACGAAGCTTCGCAGGAGCGAAGGCGGCATCCTTTCCCCTTTATCCTTTATCCTTCCCCCTTTATCCTTAAAGACTTTCTACACCGCAAAGGACTCTCCGCAGGCACATTCGCGTTGCGCATTGGGATTATTAAAATAAAAGCCTTTACCGTTCAGCCCACCACTAAATTCCAATCGTGTATCGCAGAGATATAAAAAACTTTTCAGGTCGCAAACTACTTTTACACCATTGTCTTCAAACTCCTGGTCATCAGGGCGCAAGTCATTATCAAATTCCATATTGTAAGTCAATCCGGAACAACCCCCACTTGTCACGCTCACACGCACAAAATGGTCATCAGTCAATTCATCACGTACTTTGATCTGATCAATTCTCTCTTTAGCGCTATCATCTACAAATACCATAAGTCATTCTTTTCTCTTCGCGTAAATATACGGTCTTCATTAATAGTACACAAACAAATCAAGAGGCTCTTAAGTTCCTGAAAAAACCAATTGCAGCATCTAAAAACAAGCTTAGATCGAGGCCATTCTATTCCTCACCTCCTCGAAAAGTGCAGGACAGGATTCAGTTGCATTTCGAGGAATCAACAATGGAATAGCTGTTAAAAATAACCAGATATCAGCGCTTATCGAATGAGCAACCAACTCTGCTCAACAAAAACCTAGACCTCAGGCATGCGATGTCTGTCTCAGATTTGGCATTTCTCCATCCGTTTGCAATTCCTTACCTTGTGAGGAAAGTTGAATGACCCCATGAGCTCTAAGAATACACCGCCAACATTCTCCGGAAAGACACGAGCAGAATGGCTCGATATCATCCGTTCTGACCTAAAAGGAAAGGATATAAAAAGTCTACAGGCTGAATGGCTATCTGATTTATCCGTATCGCCTTTTCAGCATCTGGAGGATTTGTCAAAAGAAACGCAGCCCCTGGCTCGGGTCTTTCAACAACCCAAATTGGTGGAATCTTTTCCGATAAACGAAAACATGGGTTCCAATCTATTCGAAGCCTTAAGCCATGGGATTTCGGCTCCCTTTTTCCCGGATCCAACCCCCTGGGCATCGTTTTGGTCTCCCTTAAAAGAAGTGCAATGGGATATGCTTTTTCCTATTTGGACCTCTCCACTTCCGGAAAATAGCGATGCACCCGACCACCCGGAACAATACACACAACGATTTTATCTCAATGGACCGCACGATGAGAACCTGAGCTACAGACAACAGACGGGGCGGTTTTGCTTTGCAGTTCCTCACACGTCTGCAGCCTCCCTACCCCATCGGCTCGCTGACTGGTTATTAGATATCGTGCATCAAATCGATACGCTTGAGGAAGCCCAGGCAGAACAACTATTCAAAAACGCCCTTCACAAAAAAAATTTGGGGCGAAACTTTTATCTCGAATTAGCGGCACTGCGAGCTATGCGTATCCTCAGCAACCAATTGCAAAAAGACTACAATTTATCGCAATCGCATCCTATTGCAATTTACGCGCACATCGGACCGGATTTGGCCTTGAGCAATTTACAAAAGAGTATGATCGCCTACACGACAGCTGCCTGGGCTGCAGTGACGGGTGGTGCAGATTTCATACATATTGACCCTAAATCTGATGCCGAGGATGCACTCAGCCGTCGTTTAGCAAGGAACGTTTTTCATTTATTCGATATGGAAAGCCACTTGTTGCACGTCGTAGACCCTGCCGCAGGAAGTTACGCGCTAGAGAACCTGAGTCATACCCTTGCGCAAGGTGCCTGGGATCTGTTCCGTAAATCTATTGATGAAGCCTGAATAGGTCATGAAAAATCCGAACTTTTCAGCAAAATCCCGACCTCCTGACCACTCTGACGAGATATTTCGCCAGCTACGGGCAGGCAATCGAATGGCACTTAGCCGTGCACTAACGCTAGTCGAAAGTCGCCACGATAACCATCAAAAAATAGCCGTAGAAATCTTAGATCGCTGTCTGCCATTCACTGGCAATAGTGTTCGTGTGGGCATCACAGGTAGCCCGGGCGTAGGAAAAAGCACTTTTATCGAGGCCCTGGGTATGCACACCCTAAATAAAGGAGCCCGAATGGCCGTTTTAGCTGTTGATCCGAGCAGCTCTATAACCAAAGGTTCGCTATTGGGTGATAAGACACGCATGGAACACCTCTCCCGGCAAGAAAATGCATTTATACGTCCCTCTCCAGCCAGCGAAACCTTAGGCGGCGTGGCTCACAGCACAAAAGAAAGTATACTGCTTTGCGAGGCGGCCGGCTACGATTTGATCATCGTAGAAACCGTCGGTGTAGGGCAGTCCGAAACACTCGTGCGAGAGATGGTTGATTTCTTTCTTCTACTCATCTTACCCGGGTCCGGGGACGATCTACAAGGGATCAAACGAGGGATTGTCGAGCTAGCCGATCTGATCGTCATCAATAAATCGGATGGGAATCGACGGTCCCTGGCACAAGAGACACAGCGCGATTTTAAGCGCGCACTCCACCTTTTTCCGCCCTCCACGTCTTCCTGGACCGTCCAGGTGCTGCTCGCCTCAGCATTGAAGCAAGAGGGCGTCACCGATATTTGGACGGAGATACAAAAATACGTGGAGGAAGAGTCTGAAACCATAACATCCAGGCGAGCTCAGCAAAATGCATTTTGGTTGGACTATAGATTTCGCGATCTGGCCCGATCCAAAATCTTGAAATTGCCCGGCCTCAAAAAGGAACTAGACCGTCAAAAAGAGCAGCTTATGCAGGGCCATCAGAGTCTGACAGCGGCACTGCGAGTATTAGAGCAGGAACTACAGCGGCATTTTTCATCTTAATTTTATTTGGGCGATCCCCTTCGTCCCGAGGGACGCCATAGGCGTCCTCGAGGACTTCGGGTCGCTGCGTCCGGGGGTTCCGTCCTTCGCTCCCAGCGAACTGGGAGCTCGGACATCCGCCGATCGGCGGATCCCCTACCATCGCTATCGCAATAAAAATGGCTTATTTTTAAAAATTTAGAATCACCTGAGTTCCATTCAAATTATCCTTTTAGCTATTAGGTATTTGCTCAGGGTTGAGTCGGAGACACAGAGCGAGCCCAGGATCATAGCGACCCGCATCTGAAAATAGCGTGGGCAGACTCCAATACCAGCCATATTTCGTACATTCGTCAAGGCATGAGAACACACTATATACTCTTTTTTATGTTCCTGGTACTTACCGTGATAAATGGTCAGGAGCGCCCTATTTTCACGAGCCCTGTTGGCGGCGAAATGCGACTTTCGGGCACCTTTGGCGAACTTCGGTCAAATCACTTTCATACAGGTATCGATATCAAAAGCAAAAATGGTAGAGGTGGAGATGCAATTCTTGCAGCCGCCGATGGGTATATTGAGCGGATTCGCATTAGTGCCGTCGGATATGGGCGCGCCCTTTATATCGCTCACCCTAATGGCTACAGTACGGTTTATGCACACCTCGACCGCTTTCATCCGGATATTGAAACTCGGATCCGCGTTTTTCAAAAAAAACATCATAGCGCTCACTTTGACCTCTACCCACTAGATGAAAGTTGGTGTGTGGCGCTCGGAGATACCATCGCATTTATGGGCAACAGCGGATCATCGGCCGGGCCACACCTGCATTTCGAGGTTCGGCATACGGAATCGGAGGCCCCTATCAATCCTTTGCACTGGCAATTTCCATATCAAAACGGAAGTAAACCTTATGCCCGCCAGCTTAAACTTTATCGCCTTGACACCCTGGGAGTAGTAGTCTCGGTAAAAACAGTACCTCTGCAAAATCACATGGGGCATTTCAAACCCAAAGCTGAATCTATTTCAGTTCCACCAGGGCGATACGGATGGGCTGTACAGGCAGTTCACCCCTTTAATCAATGGAGGAACCAAAACGGCCTGTATTCAATTGAAAACTACATCGATAGCACCCTAACTTATGCAGTATGCATGGACAGTTTGCCATTTCACTTAAATCGATACATCAATGCCCATATTGACTATCCTCTTTACTGTACGGGGCGACGTCAAAACCATACGCTTTTTGCCCGGCCCCACCAAAAAGCGGCCTGCCTTCGATTTGATGACGATCGTGGGATCTGGGAGGTGCAAGATAGCAGCTTGCATAAGGTCAAAATTATTTTGAGTGATATCGAAGGTACTACGGCCCATGTAGATTTTCAACTTTCTGGATTAGAAGCTGGAGAATCAGCATCAACAAATAAGCTTACAGAAGAAATGGGCAGTCCCTTTGAAGTCTTCGAGTATGAAGATCAACATATTACCTTTCGAGCTCCAGCTCATACCTTTTATTCCGCTCACCCCATCCGTATTTCTTCACAGTGTGAAGTGGAGGGAAACAAAAACCTACCTACCGTGGAGATCGAGACGGATTGCCACCCTTTTCATCAGTCTGCCGAATTGCGGTTTACTAGTCTCGGTGCTTGGCCGGACTCTTTGCGGCAAAAACTTTTCTTAGGTTTCTATGAGGATGGCGCTTGGGTTGATAAGGGAGGATATTGGTCGGGTGATGAATTTGTGGGGCAGGTGCGAAAGGAGGGGCAGTATAGATTGAGCTTTCCAGGCCTTGCACCAGAAATTAAAATTTCGAGTACAGCACTTCGTCCCGGCCGCAACTTTACTTTTCGGATACGACCGCATACTAAAAGCTCCTTTCGCATAAAGGATATTCAGATCCGAATCACCCATGATGGCCAGTTCATTCCATTTCTTTATGACAAAAAATATCAACGCGTCCAGCTAAGGATTCCCGAGGACTGGAAAGAAGACGATCTGCTAATTATTCGAATTGCCGACCGGTGGGGACAGGTGCGTAAATATCAGCTTCCCATGATTTAACTGAACAAAATGCAGCATATCTGTATTAGAAAAAGAAAATAACATGACAACATTAGAACCCGGGCAAGATGCCCCAAGTTTCAAAGGTCAGATCCAAGATGGATCAGAAGTGAGTTTATCCGACTATGAAGGAAGCAAATTAATTCTTTACTTCTACCCAAAAGATGATACACCCGGCTGCACAAAGGAGGCTTGTAGTCTTCGAGACGGGTTTGACGTCTTAAAAGAGAAGGGATTCAAGATACTAGGTGTTTCACCGGACGGACTAAAAAAACACAATAAGTTCATCGATAAATACTCACTTCCTTTCGATTTGCTCGCTGATGAGGATAAATCTGTAATGCAGGCCTACGAAGTATGGGGACCCAAAAAATTTATGGGTCGAGAGTATGAGGGTGTTCATCGAACCACATTTGTTATTGATGAGTCAGGGAAAATTGAACACGTCATAAAGAAAGTAAAAACCAAAGATCACGCGCAGCAGATTTTAGATCTGTACGAAGCATAAATAAAAAAGGCGACTCGAAATCGAGTCGCCTTTTTTTATCCGTTTATCCCTTTGCTAGAAGGGAAGGTCATCCTCTTCAGAAGATGGACTTTCTTCCTGATTTTGAGGGGCTCCGGTATTACTGCTGGGGACATCCGCTTCGTTAAGGTCGGGTACATCTGAACTGGTCGTTTGTTCCACACCCGCTGGTGCTTCAACTTTCCACGCATTTAGATTCGTAAAATACTTGTCATTCCACTCGCGACCTCGTAGGTCGAAATGAACAACTACATCCTGCCCTTCTTCAAAATTATCAATCAAGTTGCATCGGTCTTGCACCAACTGAAACTTAATGTACTGCGGATATCTTTCATCTTCCTGTAACACCACAAAATCCCGGGCTTGAAATGAATCCGTTTTTTGATCCGTTTCAAATTTTTTGTGGAGCTTCCCTTTCATTTCATAACTCATAACACATATTTTTTTGCAAATATATACATCTCATGTCGCCTGAAATAACATTCACTCTATAAGATGCAAAAATAAGAGTAATTAAACGTTTACAAGACGACAAAATATCCAGATCGACCTCAATTGAATTCGCGCAATTGCATTACTACTGCGTAAGTATGGAAAAGTCGCAGCAGTTTTTCTCGTTTAACTTCATAATTTTTACGTAGAGTGCCTGACTCATCTTTCTATTTGTTGACATAAAATAGCTTAGCAAAGGGCAAGATTCGAAACTGAGCGGTTTCTATTTGAAGCATAAAAAGGACTTGCTCATTTTTTTTGCATTTCAACCACACTCAACTTTCAGGATATAACCATAACTCCAGGTAGTTTAGAAACTTTGATCCACAGCTCAAATTGTTTCAACTGATTCGTTTAAAGTTTCTGGATCACAGCTTGCTGAGAAAACCATGTTCTACTATAATTCTCTTAACTTCATTTTCACTTCGATCTGCAATATCTGCAATTATTGAGATGGGAAGCCCTTTTTTGTAAGCATTCAGTATCATTTGGGTTCTACCTTCTTCTCTACCTTCTTCTCTACCTTCTTCTCTACCTTCTTCTCTACCTTCTTCTCTACCTTCGTATCGAGCTGTTTTAATTTCGCTTTCAGAAACAGCGAAGCTTTCCAGATATTTATCGTATTGGACTTGCTCTGCTTTACTCATTTTTTGATATTTTAATTTCTCACCAGCCTCTTTGAGCCCCGGCGCTGAATATGGAGATGGAAGTTCACTATTTTTCAAAAAATATATCCATTCATCGAGATTGTTTTTCGCTAATTTATTGAAGTTGTTCACCTTCAAGATATAATATTCAGGATATATTTCGTAAACATCATTGTATCCAAAATAGTTCCGCTGATGCTTACTAAGACTGAGTTTGTCTTGGTCATTTACCCCTTTAAAATCAGTGCATCCGTGATATATATAATCTTTGCCTTGCCCCAAATCAAAGTACAATATATTTATAGAGTAGACTTTTCTAAGCTTTTCATACCTATCACCCTTATCCATGTAATTTGTTAGCAGTTTGGATGTACCAAAAAGGATGCGATGAAAAAAGTCTATCTGCCTGAGATATTGAACTTCAATAAAAATAAGTCGCTGGTAGTTGTCCTCACATAGGATATCGAGTTTGTTATTTTTATCTAAGTTGGTTTCCGGATTGCTTTCAGATTCCAATATGGATTGGATTTTGACCTCAAAGCACAACAAAGTAGATAAAAAACCTTCCAACACGTCGAAATTCACTTTTTGACGGAGAAGCTTTTTCATAGCCCAGTCAAAACTTACATAGGTCCTTGATTTTTTCATAATTAAATGGGTTCATCAAAACTAATAAGGCAAAACGTAAATGCACTTTCTGCACTTCTCACCATAGCTTTTGATCTCCGCGCGTACCAGGACTCATTCTTTAACAGTAAATCCGTGCACTGCTGCAGGTTTTGCCATTTTCTACAAAATGCTCAACTCCGAGAGGTAGCCCATTAATAGAAAAGTCCGATCTAATAACTTCTCTTCCAATCCATACACCGGTACATATGAGGATGCATCCTAAGAGTTAATAAGCCTTAGCGAATAACACCCGCCCTTTAGAAGGTCGACCTGAAAATACACAGGCCCCTTCTTCTGCTTCTTGATTTAAGGGAATGCATCGCAATGTGGCCTTAGTTGCTTCTTTAATTGCTTTTTCTGTCTCTACTGTGCCATCCCAGTGCGCACTAACAAATCCTCCACGTTCAGCGATTACTGACTTAAACTCCTCAAAGGAATCTACTGCCGTGGTATTATTTTGTTGATACTTTCGGGCTCTTTGAAGCAAGTTGTCCTGAATTTCATCCAACAAGTCCTCTACAACTTGTCCGATTCCGTCTAAGGAAACCAGCTGTTTCTCTTTCGTGTCGCGTCGAGCCACCTCGACTTGATTGTTTTTGATATCGCGCGGTCCTAATCCGAGCCGTATGGGCGTACCTTTAAGTTCATGCTCGGCAAATTTAAAGCCGCACCGCTTAGTTGTATCGCAATCGTACTCAACGCTGATTCCCTTTTCAGTCAATTCGCGGATAATCTTTTGAGCCACTTCATCAATTTCGGGTTTTACCGTTGGGATTGGAACAATCACAACTTTGGTCGGCGCCAACTTTGGAGGAAGGACCAGACCGCATTCATCTGAGTGTGTCATGATGAGACCACCAATGAGGCGGGTGGACACCCCCCAGGAGGTAGCCCAGACATATTCTTCTACGTTTTCCGAGGTCATGTACTTCACATCAAAAGCCTTCGCAAAGTTCTGACCTAAAAAGTGGCTGGTACCCGCTTGCAAAGCTTTACCATCTTGCATAAGCGCTTCAATAGTATAGGTTTCTTCTGCACCGGCAAAGCGCTCATTTTCACTTTTGATCCCCTTGATAACAGGCATAGCCATATAATCTTCAGCAAATCGGGCATATACATCGTGAATCAATTCCGCTTCCCGCACCGCTTCTTCACGATTAGCATGCGCTGTGTGGCCTTCTTGCCAGAGAAACTCTGCCGTTCGTAAAAAGGGGCGGGTTCTCATTTCCCAACGCACCACATTGGCCCACTGATTGATCAGCAAAGGAAGGTCTCTATATGATTGAATCCAATCCCTGTAAGTATTCCAGATAATGGTTTCTGAGGTAGGACGAACAATCAGTTCTTCCTCTAACTTAGCATCCGGATCGACAACCACCTCAGTTCCATCTTCACTGTTCTTAAGTCTGTGGTGGGTGACCACAGCACATTCCTTGGCAAAGCCCTCCACATGAGCTGCCTCACGACTAAGGAAAGATTTGGGTATAAAAAGTGGGAAGTAGGCGTTTTTGTGACCCGTTTCTTTAAACATTTGATCAAGTTGATCGCGCATATGCTCCCAAATGGCGTAACCCAGAGGTTTGATTACCATGCAACCCCGAACGGCACTGTGATCGGCCAGACCTGCTTTTTGAACAATATCGTTATACCACTGTGAGTAGTCTTCTTCCTTATTTGCTATTGATTTAGCCATAAAAATGTTAAACTTTTCCCAAGAGAGAACTTATCATTCCTCTTGTACTGTTTAATAGTTGAGTAAAGTAAAAAATAAACTTGCTTCTTATGATAAGAGAACATCATTATTTTGATTGCTTTACTTGTTTTACAAGTGCAAAAGTAATAAATTGCAAGTAACCGTTTCGGAAAATCCGAATCCACTTATAAACCCGATATTATGAAATATTTAAAATTAAAAACTGTCCTTCTAGGGTGCATGCTCGTAGCATGGTCCAGTCTATCTCTGGCACAATTTGACGATCTATACTACAATCCTGAAACGGATTATGTTGCGGTTCGATCAACTGAACGCAATTATGACCAGCCTCAGGATAGAAGATATGCGGAACCTGCATCTCAATCCTATGATGATTATGATGATGCATATGCTAGCCGAATAGATGACTATGATTTCCACTATTCTAGTCGAATACGGAGATTCAACCGACCGATGATGGGAAATGGGTTTGGATTTTATGATCCATTTTTTGTGGATCGATTTCATTACGATCCATTTTATCAGCCCGGAGTTTCTATTTATGTCAATACGGGTTGGAATGCCTTTTCACCCTGGAATCGCAGACCCTGGGGCTTCAATCGCCGTGGTTTTGGCTGGGGTGCCGGATGGGGAAGTCCTTGGTGCCCAACACCTCAAATGGGTTTTGGAAATCCATTTGCTTTTAACAGAATGGGTATGGGATTCGTCAGACCTATGGGATTTGGTATGAGTCCTTGGGGTATGAACCCTTACGGTGGATGGGGTAACACTATGATCGTTAACAACTTTTATGGAGGAGGCATGGTTGGAGGAGGCATGGGCTTTGCCGGCTCAGATCCTTGGGTAATGGATAATGATTATAACCGTTTTAGCCGATTAGATAACCCTCAGCGAGTAGTTCGATCGGTATCCTACGGTCCCCGCACTATTGGTGCATCTCGAACTACTCCTACAACTTCAGGTCGATCAAGAAATGGAGTAAGTGGTGAACGAAACAATTATGATAGATATCCAGCTTCTCGTAGACAAGCGCCTGAGGGCGGATCGAGAACTGGACGTAGTGCCGGTAATATCGATTCCAGAACGGCAGCTCCTGCAAACCGTATAGATGGTCGAAGCGCCACAGGTAGAAACCCAGAAACGGGACGCACGCCACAACAGAATGTACGCACACAACCTGAGGAAACCCGTCGGAGTCTATTTAATAACTCCAGACAGAACTCTACTAGACAAAATGCAACACCGCAATCAAACAGCAATACTCGATCGTCGGGTGTAAACCGATCTTCAAGAAGTACGCGTCCCTCATCAGGAGTAAATCGTTCTTCAAGAAATTCGAGCCGATCCTCTGGCATAAATCGCTCATCGGGTCGTTCGTCCAGATCTTCGGGTGTCAATCGATCCTCGAGAAGTTCATCTAGATCTTCAGGCGTGAATCGATCGTCGAGAAGTTCATCTAGATCTTCAGGCGTGAATCGATCGTCGAGAAGTTCATCTAGATCTTCAGGCGTGAATCGATCATCGAGAAGTTCATCCAGGTCTTCGGGGAGTCGGTCTTCAAGCCGTTCCTCGCGCGGAGGTCGAGGATAAAAACAATTGCAAATAAAACCGGCCGATTGAATATATTCAATCGGCTTTTTAATGCCTGTTTATGAAAAAAATAATTCTTTTAATCAGCGTTGGATGCTCGATATTAACCTCAGTTATTCTTGCTCAAAATCCTACGGATATGATTCGTTACAGTCAGCAAGACGTTTTAGGAACTGCACGAACTTTAGGTGTAAGTGGCAGCAATGGAGCACTTGGAGGAGATTTCGGAGCTATTCACAGTAACCCCGCATCTCTAGGAATTTACCGAAAATCTGAATTTATGTTCAGTCCGGGTATTCATTTTTACAGCAGCCAGTCGACTGTGGTTGAAGATCCCAACGCTTTTAATCTGCGAGAATCCAACTCGAATATCACTCTTGATAACATTGGTTTCGTCATAGCGACCAACATTCAAAATGATCCGCAAAAAACCTTTAATATCGCTATTGGGTTCAATCGATTAGCCCGATTTAATACTTCTTATGAGTATTCGGGAACCACCCCTGGTTCTATAGGAAATCGTTTTACAGAACTCGCAGATGGATTCAATCCGAATGAGCTCGACCGCTTTTATGAAGGGCTGGCTTTTGAGACTTTCGCCATTGGATTGGAGCAGACAGGACTAACTTATTTCAGCGACTTTCAGGAAGGTGATCCTGTTCTAAAAAATGGACAATTCTTGGGTGAAGGAGGGATCAATGAATTTAATTTGGCCTTTGCATCCAACATTAATAATACCCTGAGTATTGGGGTCAAATTTGGTGTTCCTTTCTTTTCTTACGAAGAAGAGCTGCTATACACAGAAATCGATGACCAGGACATCAGTCCTTTTTTTAACCGTCTAGAGTTTGATCAATACCTCAATACAACAGGTCTCGGATTTCACACAAACGTTGGAGTTATCTACGCCCCAAGTTTTCCTTTTCGTTTAGGTTTTACGATGCAAACGCCTACCTGGCTAAGCTTGAATGATGACTTTGATAGCCGGATGCTTTACGATTACGTCGACGATCCGGACCTCTTCCCGGAGGCACCACCTCAGGAAGCCCTATCTCCGGATGGCAGATTTAGCTACACTGCCGTAACACCTTGGGTGATTCGCGGACAGGCGGGTTACATCTTAGGTAAAAATGGTTTCGTTTCCGCTCAACTAGAGTATTTAAATTATAGTAACTCCTCGTTTCGCTATGACAATCAATTTGCAGCGGCAGAACGCGATGTCAACCGGGCCATTCGAGATGAACTGCGCTCAGTAATCAATTTTAGCATGGGCGGCGAAATTGCTATCAATAAATTTCGAGGACGCATTGGCACCAGTCTGCGCCAAAATCCAACTTCAGCTCTCAGTAGCTACAATCCGGGGCTCAGTTTAGGTGTCGGATTCCGAGATGACAATTTCTTTCTGGATGCAGCTTATCGATGGAGAAGTGATGACTTCACCTCACAACCCTACATGCGAAGTGCTGATGGAGCACCCGTTACTTCGGTGGATGTTCAAGGCACTCGACAACAAGTGCTACTTACCTTTGGCTTTAAACTGAATTAAGTTTTAGGTTCATGGCGATTAGCACCCTTAGATTTCACATCTCCGATTATGCTGAATTTTGAGGGCATAGATCCAGAGCGATACTGGGAATTTTTGTCATAAAACCTCTTGCGTTTCATGCAATTTTCTTATATTCCTAGCCAGTAAATTATATAAATATGCATTATCATACGCTGGGCAATATCCCCCACAAAAGACACACACAGTTTAGAAAGCCCGATGGTAGTTTATACCACGAAGAGCTTTTTTCAACGGAAGGTTTCAGTAATACGCTTTCGCTGCTCTATCATACCAATCCGCCGACTCAAATTTTGCAAGTAGGTGATCCTATTTCCTTAGAGCCGAAACTTGTTCACGATAAGCAGTTGAAGCATCGATGTTTGTCTGGTTTTGATGTCGAGCCCGAAGAAGACATGCTGGACAGTCGGAAACCCGTTTTAGTAAATTCGGATTGCCATATCAGTTTAGCTGCACCTAAATCTTCGATGATTGACTACTTCTTTAAGAATGCAGATGCAGACGAGGTTATCTTTATCCATCGTGGAGAAGGTACCCTGCGCACCTTTTACGGTAATATCGAGTTTGGATATGGAGACTACTTGGTAATCCCCCGAGGGACGATTTACCAAATGGAATTTAAGGACGAAGACAATCGTTTATTTATTGTTGAGTCATTTAGTCCGGTAACAACACCCAAGCGGTACCGAAATTCGTTTGGCCAACTCCTGGAACACGCTCCTTTTTGTGAACGCGATATCCGTAAGCCGGGATTATTAGAGACCCACGATGAGCAAGGAGCTTTCAGAGTATATATTAAGAAAGAACAACAGCTTTACCCTTACGATTACAAAAATCATCCTTTCGATGTAGTAGGTTGGGACGGATACCTTTATCCCTATGCCTTTTCCATACACGATTTTGAACCCATAACCGGGCGTATTCATCAGCCACCACCCGTGCATCAAACCTTTGCCGCACGAAACTTTGTTATTTGCAGCTTTGTACCTCGATTGTACGATTACCATCCGGAGGGAATCCCTGCACCGTACAATCACTCAAACATTGATAGTGACGAGGTGCTGTATTATGTAGCTGGCGATTTTATGAGTCGAAAACACGTCGATAAAGGTATGATCACACTTCATCCCGGAGGTATACCTCACGGACCTCATCCGGGCACAGTAGAAAAATCGATCGGCAAAAAAGGTACAGAAGAATTAGCTGTAATGGTAGATACCTTCAAACCCTTACTCATGACACAGTATGCAGCAAATATTGAGGATGCTGATTATTATAAATCTTGGATATAAAATTTAGAATTTAATGGATACAACGACACAACCCCAAAAAGCAACCCAAAAAGATACCTTTCCAATACTAGGTACAGACTATATTGAATTTTACGTAGGTAATGCAAAGCAATCCGCTATGTACTATCAAGCGGCATTTGGTTACGAACTCGTCGCCTACCGCGGACCCGAAACCGGGGAAAGAGAACGCGTGAGTTACCTGTTGCAGCAAGGAAAAATTCGAATTATGCTAACGGCTGCGCTTAGCCCGGAGCACGAAATTGCAAAACATGTAAAGCTCCACGGAGACGGTGTTAAGGTTCTGGCCCTATGGGTAGAAGACGCAATCGAAGCTTATAATAAAGCTATAGAGCGAGGGGCAGAAACCGCTTTTGAGCCCTATACTCAGGAAGATGAGCACGGTAAGGTGGTAATGGCCGGCATCAAAACCTATGGTGAAACCATCCACAATTTAGTAGAGCGCAAAGACTACAATGGTGTTTTTATGCCGGGCTTCATGCCTAAAAGCAGCGAACGCCAAGTAACGCCCGTTGGGCTTAAATTTGTCGATCACTGCGTTGGAAACGTTGAGTTAGGCGGGATGAATAAATGGGTCAAGTTTTATCAAGATGTATTGGGCTTCAAACTCCTCATTACATTTGACGATAAAGACATATCAACAAAATATACAGCACTGATGTCAAAGGTGGTATCCAATGGCAACGGATACATCAAGTTTCCGATCAATGAACCCGCGAAAGGCCTTAAAAAATCTCAGATCGAAGAATTTTTGGATTTTTATAAGACAGCCGGTGTGCAGCACATTGCTGTGGCAACGGACAATATCCTGGAAACGGTGAGTCAACTGAGGAAAAACGGCGTAGACTTTTTGGAAGTCCCAGAAACCTATTACGATGATCTGCTCGATCGAGTTGGACCGATTGATGAAAAAATAGAGGATCTAAAAGCACTTAATATTCTTGTGGATCGTGACGATGAAGGCTACCTCCTTCAAATTTTCACCAAGCCGGTACAAGATAGACCGACCCTGTTTTTTGAGATCATTCAGCGAAAAGGTGCGAAGTCCTTTGGTAAAGGTAATTTCAAAGCTTTATTTGAAGCAATAGAAAGAGAACAGGAGATTAGAGGCACACTGTAAAACACGGAGTTGAACACTTCAGTTTGAATTCACTTTTACTAAACTGTGTACTTATATCGTTGGCAAGCTAAGACGTAAAAAAAGTTTTGTCTTACGGTATAGCATACACTTGATTTCAGCTAAAGATTGACTTTCGGGTAATATTCGATTCATTTTCATCAATGGTTTTATCTTTGATGAAAATCCATAGGATTACCATTCATGAATACGGCTCGTTTCTCTGCCCAATCTTTCCCTTTTCTTTTCCACTTGGTATTGTTTTACCTCATGGTTCTTTTGCTCAATGGCTATGGCTATGGGGGTGGAGATATGACAGAGACGCTTTCGTTGGTTTTACACCAATTTAATCCTGATGTGTTGGCCTCGGATTTATATGTGTCAACCATGGCATCCAACCCGATTCATGAGCGATTGCCATTTGTCTACTTATTGAGTTTAGGGGGAGCACACCCAGTGTATTGGGCTTTGTTTCTGCATGCGTTCTGTTCGCTCCTATTATTTGGCGGTATGTATAAGATAGCTGCTGAGTTTATTCCTTCGGAGGTCTTTAGATGGGGGGTATTAATTGCGGTAATCGTTGGATTACAGGGAATCCACTTAGGCGGAAACGACCTGTATGACCTCCAGTTTACGCCCTCCTTTCCCGCAAAAGCACTAGCTGTTTGGGCTATTTACTTTTTTATTCGTCGCCGTCTATCAATCTCTGTCCTGTTATTGATGGTCGCTGTTCTCTTTCAGCCCTTAATCGCTGCACAATTGATATTGCTTTTCGGTATAATCTTATTTGTACAGCTCATTTTACGACAGGTTCAGTGGAGGCCTGGCTATTTTGTGGCCGCTATTTTAACACTCCCCAGCATTCTCTATATTCTGTTTTTGATGAATTATCACCAATCTGAACCCATTGATGCGGACGTATACTTCCAGATTATACATCTGCGTATGGATCACCACTTTTTTCCGGATAGTTTTGGTTTTTTCAACTATGCCATTTACGCCATTTTGCTTGGCTCCAGCCTTCTTTATTTCCGCAATGTGGATAAGCGTATTTTTATTTTTCTTTTAGCCGTCACCGGCGGCTGTTTACTCTATGCAGTAGGTATCCATTTTAATATCAAAACTGCCCTACTCACGCAATGGTTTAAAACTACGATCTGGCTGGAGTTTTTTGGCACCATCGCGATCGCAGCATGGATAAACAGGATATTCACCTTCCGTATACATATTGGATTCCTTTTCTCAATCTTGATTCTCATTTTGGGAAGTATAGCTTGGGCCGGCTGGCCCCCACTGGATGGGAAGTCCTACGATTTTGGATCGTCATGGAGGGATTATGAGATTTTAGAAATCGCTGAAATGGCAAAAGAAAAAACAGAAAAAGAAGCCCTATTCATACTTCCCCCTAATACCACGCGTTTCCGACATGTAGCGGAACGTTCCGTGTACGTAGATTTTAAGTCTATTTCGCATAATACCCCCTATCTGCTGGCCTGGAGCGAACGGGTTAAAAAGGTGTACGGTTTAGATGCTTTCGATGGCAATCCGGAAGGGGGCTTTGAGCGTATGCCTGAGGCGTCAAACCATTATCGTCAATTATCGGAATCAGAGCTTGTATCCCTGTATACAAAAGCAGGCATCACTCATATGCTGACCACTCGCTCCCACGAGCTCAACTTTCCGATTGTAGCAGAAACTGATCAATTTAAAATCTACCGCCTGGACCAAGCAGAAAATTAGGCGTAGAAAAAAACCCTGTTGCAAAGCAACAAGGTTTTTAAAAGCCTCTGATCCGGAATGCTGACTTTAGGCAGGGTCGTGTTCGCCGGCAGCTTTCTCTTTTGCAATAGACTGAATCTCTTTATCTATATAATACAGAGACAAGGGCCCCTCTCCTATCAGTTTGATACGATCTAGAATAGTACGCATGAGGTTTTCCTCCTCGCGTTGCTCTTCCACGTACCACTGCAAGAAATTCATAGTCGCAAAGTCATCCTCTTTATAAGCCAGTTCCACCAATTTATTAATAGAGGCAGTCACTTTTTTCTCATGCTCATAAACCTGTTGAAATAGTTTTTCAATACCTTCAAACTCTAAAGGTGGTTGATCGATGGCTGGAGCAATAGCGTGTCCATCTACTTCTGAAATGTAATGGAAAATTTTCAGCATATGCATACGCTCCTCCTCGCTTTGTTCGTGCATAAATTCACTAGCGCCGTCCATACTTTCCTTATCGCACCAACTGGCCATAGAAAGGTAAAGTTGAGAGGCATATCCTTCTAAAGCTATTTGATTGTTAAGCGCGCCTATCATTTTATCTGAAATCATAATATGGTATTTTATTGTTCAAAGATAAAACGTAATTTTACACTGCTTGTTTCAGGTTTAGACAATTTAGCCTCAGTTTAAATAAGCGCAGATTTGCCGGCATTAGCTTTGCCTTTCAACCCACCTGTTCACCGCCGTTTGAACGATCTGAAATACCTGCTCAAATCCACCTTCTAAATAAGGATCTGGCACTCGATTGATATTGGAATCCGGATGGTAATCCGTCAATCGTTCGAGTTTTGCACGCGGTGATTGAGGAGCTAATTTTTTCGCATCTGCATAGTTTTTATCGTCCATCACCAGAATCCAATCGTAAGTATTAAAGTCATCCGTTTGCAGTTGTCGGGCTCGCAAGTCCGAGATATCGACACCATTTTTAAGAGACACAGCAGCAGCGCGTTCGTCCGGAGATTCTCCGATGTGCCAATCGCCTGTGCCGGCAGAATCAACAGACCCTTTAAAGTCGCCCTGATCGATCCGGTCTCTCAAAATCCCATGCGCCATGGGTGACCTGCAAATATTTCCGAGACAAACCATTAAGACTTTCATAGTAAGTTTATTTCCTATTAACTATACAATTTAAGAAGCATAAAGATGAGTTATTTTATTTTTTCTAAATAAGAGGGAGGGGTATTATTTTTTTGGGCGTATCCCTTCGGCATGTTAGACGTCTCGCTTGCGAGCCGTGGGCACAGGCCTCAGGGTCGGGTGCTTGCGGGGTTCGCTATTCGCTCCGTACTTAGCAGTACCACACCGACTATCGTCGGTATGCCCTTCAGCCCCCTTACGCGCTGCCGCTGCTGCGCGTAGCCCAGTCCTCACGGCCTGGGTAATTATAATATCGCACTTTCAGCATTAATTGGGATGGGGAACTTGTGTCCCACAAGATATAAAGCCCTGAAAGGGCGACGTATAACAGCGATGAACGATGACTTAGCTTTATGGCAGGTATGCCCAGCGCGTGTGCCCCGTGAGGGGGATGTAGGGGCCGGCCATAATACGGAGCAATATCATAAACACAATGTGGTATACGCAGGTGTGTCTGCAGCTAATATCGATCATTTATCGGGCCGGCGATGCAGCCGATGGCTTGGGTCAATACCAGTAAAAGAATCGGTGAAGATTGTGTACATTTGTCACCATATGAGTTGTGGATATCGGCTGCACCGAGCGAATAGCGAGCCCGGAGGCACCCGACCCCGATCCGCCAGCCGGCGGAGGAGGGGCACGGCAAAAATATTATAAGGAGAAATCGAAAGAATTTGATGCATAGGCTATGAGAATTATTATTGTAGGAGCTGGCGATATTGGGTTTCATCTCGCGCATTTATTAAGTAATGAGCAGCAGGATATTACGCTTATCGACAATAAAAAAGAGGTGCTGGATCTAGCGGGTCAAAAATTAGATGTTTTGACTGTATATGGCGATGGCTCATCTTTCCAGACGCTCGAAGAGGCTTCGGTGCGAAATGTAGATTTATTTATCTGCGTGACCACTTCCGAAAAGACCAATTTGGTGAGCTGTATTTTAGCCAAAAAATATGGGGCTAAGCAGACCATAGCCCGTGTGAATCAGGCTGAATATCTAGAGGAAAAATCGCAAAAGACATTCATCGAACTGGGTGTGGATGTATTATTTTCTCCGCGTGTGTTGGCTGCTCAGGAGATTGAGCGATTGATTGAGCACCCTTATTTTACAGATGTATTTGACTTTGAGGACGGACTTTTCTCTTTATGCGGAATGTATATTGAGAAAGATTGCCCGGTGCGCGATAAAACGATCGCAGAGATTGCTATGGAGCACGAAGGCCTTGCTTTTCGGCCCATAGCCATCCTTCGCAACAACGGTACGCTGATCCCTCGTGGACCTACACAAATTCAGGTTGGAGATCAGGTTTTTTTCCTCAACCCAAAGGGGAAGGTTCAGGATTTGATCGAGGTATTTGGCTTGAGTAAGCGAAAAATACAAAATGTCATGATGATTGGCGGGCAGGACATCGCTCGCTTGACTGCAGATCGCCTGGAGGATAAATATCGATTGAAACTCATTGACGATGATAAGTTTGTATGTAAAGAATTGGCCGAGGAGTTGAGTCATACGCTTGTTTTACAAGGAGACCCAACAAATTTCGAATTGCTCCGCGAAGAGAGTTTATCAACTATGGATTGCTTCATCGCACTGACCGATAGCACGGAAGCTAACATCTTATCCTCGATGATGGCACGGAACATTGGCGTCGCAAAGACAATATCTCTGGTAGAAAATGCTGCCTATATTCGACTGTCACACAATATAGGTATCGATACCTTGATCAATAAAAAGCTAATTGCAGCCAATCATATCTTCCGCTTTGTCAGGAAGGGAAAGGTAGCGGCAATAACCACCTTATCGGGAGTGAATGCGGAGGTTATAGAGTTTATCATTGAGCACGAAAGTAAGCTAACAGAACACGCTATACACGAACTTGATTTTCCGGATGCCGCTTTGATCGGAGGGGTGATTCGCGGAAATCAGGCTTTCATTCCAGGTGGTAATTTTAAAATGGCTGTTGGCGATAAGGTCATTATTTTTGCTTTACCGAAAGCTATACGAAGAATTGAAAAAATGTTCAAGTAGTCCATGATTAGTTTTCAGCCTATATCTAACATTGTAGGGGTTCAGATCCTAATCGTGGGCTTGCTCATGTGGACAGCGGTGCCTTTCGGTTTCTATTTTGGCGATGGCGATACCTGGCCGTTATTTTGGTCGGGGCTCATTTCTGTGGCTTGTGGAAGCGGCATATGGCTATATAAATTTAGTGTGTCAACCGCCATCAATAAAAAAGAGGGATATATCATTGTGGTATTGGGCTGGATGCTCATGGTACTATTTGGTACCTTGCCCTATTTGCTATCTGGCGTCACCTCTGGTTTTACTGATGCATTTTTCGAAACGATGTCGGGGATGACCACTACGGGTGCCACTATTTTTACAGAAATAGAGGAACTCCCACGCGGTATATTGTTTTGGCGGAGTATGACCCAGTGGATTGGGGGGATGGGTATCATCGTTTTGACTGTAGCAATATTTCCCTTATTAGGCTTTGGAGGCACAGAACTATTCGTCGCTGAAGCTCCCGGGCCGACCTCAGACAAGTTGCACCCGCGGATTCAAGAGACTGCAAAGCGCCTTTGGCTTATCTATTTGGGCCTGACTGTCATACTGTGTTTCATCCTAAGCTTTTTAGGCTTGGGCTTTTACGACGGCATCAATCATGCACTTACGACTATGGCTACGGGGGGATTCAGCACAAAAAATGACTCGATTGCTCATTTTGGCCCTGCAGTGCAATACGTGATTATTCTATTCATGCTTTTTGCTGGCACGAACTATGCGGTTTTGTATTTGGGCCTAAAAAGAAAATGGGCTTCCATCTGGCGGTATGATGAATTTAAATTTTACCTGTTTTTGGTATTTGGAGTAGCTCTTTTCTTTACGGTTGTGCTAGTATTCAAATTGGACAGAGGGGTCGAGGAATCCTTTCGCGAATCTTTATTTACTGTGGTTTCCCTAGTTACTACTACCGGTTTTGTGAATGCCGACTATACCTCCTGGACCTTATTGCTAACCTTCATTTCGTTTACCTTACTATTTTTTGGAGCTAATGCCGGATCGACTTCCGGAGGCATTAAGCTGGTTAGGCACGCTGTGTTTTTAAAAAATATTTACCTGGAGTTCAAGCGTATTTTACATCCACGAGCGGTCATTCCTCTGCGACTAAATGGAACTGTTGTTCGATCCCGTGTTTTAGTAAATATTTTAGTGTTTCTTCTCGTATACATCAGCATATTTTTGGTTGGGAGTACTATTTTGGTTGGAACCGGAATTGATTTTAGCACTTCCATAGGAGCTGTTGCCACTTCTCTGGGTAATGTGGGTCCTGCAATTGGTTCAGTAGGTCCGGTCGATAATTTTGCACACTTTTCTGGAGGCATTAAGCTCTTCCTAAGTTTCATTATGCTAATCGGGCGATTAGAGTTATTCACTGTGATTTTACTTCTCATGCCATTCTTCTGGCATAGAACGTAAAGTGCCGCAAAGTGCACATTGAACTAATACCGAGAATTCCCGAAAGATCGAAATTAGGGTTTAGTTGATTCAGAGGACAATGTACCTAAGAAGGCAATAACTGCCTGCTTTTCATCTTCTGTTAAAAGTAATGGGGATAGCAAGTGAGAACTCTTTGGTAGCGGGCCCTCATGATTCTTTAGAACACTTCTAGGAATCGGTTGTGGCATTCCCCGATTATACATATCCAACACCTCATTTAAATCTGGCATAGTCCCTGTGTGCATATATGGAGCTGTTCTGGCAACTTCACGCAAACCTGGCGTCTTAAAAGCTCCAAGGTGTGCCGTATCTTCTGTTACATTGAAACGGCCCAGGTCTTCGCCTCGCCGTCCAAAAAAAGTGAAGCCATCATTGTGAAAAGCAAAATCAGTGAATAAGGGACCATGGTGGCAATTCATGCATTTGGCTTTAGTTCGGAAAAGATGCAAGCCTAAAAGTTCTTGATCATTGAGCTGCTCATAAGCTCCTGCCCAGAATTGGTCGAATCGACTGCTTGAACTTGTTAGACTGCGCTCAAAGGTAGCAATAGCCTGCCCTACCGCCTTTTCAGTTATGTGTTTTACTCCCATGATTTCGCGAAAGGCTTTTCGATAATCTGATGAGGCGTTTAATCGCTTTAGGATTCCTACCATATCTCCATTCATCTCCATACTATCTTGAATAGGCATCAATGCTTGATCTTCGAGTGTAGCTACCCTACCATCCCAGAAAAAGTTTTTGTGGTAAGCCGCATTGAGAATCGTCATACTATTACGCCGACCTAATCGGCCTTGGTGACCCTTTGAAACCTGCAGCGTGTCTGTCCAACCTGTTTCCGGGTTATGACAGGAAGCGCAAGCGATATCTCCGGCATTTGATAAAATAGGATCGAAAAAAAGCTGCTTGCCCAGCTCTTCCTTTTGTTTGCTGTAAGGATTATGAGATGGATATTTCACGGGAGGCGGCGGACCTAGAGGCTCTGCCTTTACACCTGAGTCTACCTGAAAGCTCGGCCATTGCGATGGAGTTCTTTCATACCATATTCGCAGAGAATCAACCTCCGAAATCATATCCAAAGAGATCTTACGCTCCTTTGAGGGAAGTGATTCACTAACCCATATGAGTGCGGAAACTAATGCAAATACTATGAGTAACCCTTTAACCATTTCTTTTTTTACTTAAAGGTAAGGGGGGAAACAGGCATGCGGCATCATCACCTCATGCCCGTTTTCCCTCTTTTAGTGTTTAATAAATGGTATCGTCGTTGATTTTTGATTTGGAGCAGACAAACGTAAATAATACATACCGGATTGCAACTGGCTCAAAATTAGCCTTCTGTTCGACTGATATTTCTGAATGGGATAAGTTTGAATTACTCGACCTTGATTGTCAATAATTTCAATCTGCCCATCCTCATCAAGAGCTTGCCCTGTCAACTGTGCTATATTGTTTACCGGATTGGGTGCAAGTTGCCAGTCTTTTGCAAAAACATCTAATGCTGAAGTCGTGCTCTCGACTTCTGCTTTGATGAAAAACGTATACTGTTCATTTTCCGTAAAGTCCGTAGTTACGGTTACTGTTCCGACATCAGTTTGCCCTTCTTCAGCTGCGAAATACTGTATATTAAAGGTATCTCTGTCATTCAGTCCACTTCCTGGTTGAGCATTCTGGAGTAATAGTACAGGATTTACGACATCTGTGGAAAAGCCAAAGCCATCTACTTCTACATCTAGTAGAGCAATAATGGGATCCGCAACCGACGATATCTCAAAAAAGAGTGTCGTGTCGAATGATTGCTGAACTAAGCCCAAGTCTAGGGTATCTCCTGCAACCACAGCATTCAAACTGGGAAGCTCAGTAATAACATAATCGCCTTTTTCTGCAATAAAGCCATGTAACTCTCGACCGATAACACCATCATCCGCCTGAAAATAGATATCCTTCCCAAGTAGAACTAATTCCCTAACATTTGCATCCTGCATCGAAGATCCAATGGATGTCAGCTGCTGCTCAGACTGAAAGTTTCCTGTAAGTGGAACCCGGTAAAGCTCTTGAGTATTGTTACTTTCCTTGGTGTAATATAGAAAGCCTTCCAGAGGCTCGTAAATAAAATCACTATGATCGGGATCTAAATTGTCCGGCGTAAAGGATAGCAATTGAATATTGCCATTCTGCAGAATAAGTTGAAAGGGGTCTGCCAAAAACAGCTCGCGACCAAAGGTGTCAATACCACCCATATCGTTTTCCTCCGTCAAAAAGGCTGTAAAAGTAAATAAAAACCCAAAACGAGCCTGAATATCATCAGGTTCCATGGAGTTTCCTTGATTTAAGTTTGCCCATTCATTAAAATTATTATTGGAAGGGTCTACAACATAAAGACGATCTCCTTCCCCATCGGGGTCGGCCGTGCAGAAAAGCACGGGCGGCGCCACTCCAGCTAGTCCTATTTGAATCAAATTGTCTGGATTAGAATCCTCTTCGCCTGATCTGAAGTCGATAGCTAATTGAGTTCCTGCCGCGGTGCCATCAGTGCGCCATAATTCCCGCCCAAGGGTATCTGCCGCGCGGAAAAACACATTATTTCCTACAGATGTAAATCGAGAAGGGAACGAATTATCGCTACCCAGATTGATATCTTTAAGTAATTGGGTGCCGCCCACAGTCCCATTGGTTACCCACAACTCTGTGCCTTCATCTGGAGTGCGTGCATTAAAATACATCAATCCACCTTCTGCTGTTACAAACTTAAAATTGGGATTACCCACACCAGCTCCGGGGTTTATGTCAAAAAACAGCTCAGTACCAGCCGCTGTACCGTCAGAAACCCACAATTCAGAACTCTCATTCTCCGTTGTGGCTGTAAACCATAGTTGCTCCTGGAATACAACAAAGTCTCTCGGCGCTCCGTTTGCTTCTCCTTCCTGAATGTCTATTAGCAGCTCTGTGCCCGCTTCCGTTCCATCCGTTACCCATAATTCAGTTCCTAAACCCGGCGCACGAGCTGAGAAATAAACCTTTCCATCGAATTCGATGAAGTTTCCGGGATTACTGTTTCCCGCAGAAAAGTCGGGATCGGTATTAATATCTTTTAATAGCCGGGTCCCATCCTCGGTCCCGTCCGAAATCCAAAGCTCTGCTCCGGTATCTTCCGTGTCAGCCCGAAAAATAAGTTGACCATTATAGGTGATAAATCGGTCCGGGCGCCCATCCTCGGCACCGGGATTAATATCTTTAATTAAATCTACTTGTTGCCCCATTAAAAAGGGAGCACATAATGCGAAGAAAAGTAAGGGTAAAAAGGATTTCATATTTGGTTGTTTTACGTTTTAAAATTTTTTTTAGTTATCGAAGGGTTGGAGCAAAAAATAGTATTTTACCTCGGTTGGGCCCCCTATATCTGATTCATCGAAAATGACTTCTAATTCAATTTGTTCGGTGATTTCAGAATAAGTACCCTCTCCCTTGATACCAATATAAAAGAAAGGAGGCAGACTTGTACTACTTTTTCTATAAACCCGTATGTTTTGTTCTATGACTTTAACTCTTCCTTCGCGTGGGTTATTTTCATCGACGGGAATAAATCGCAAGGCTTCTTCCATCCGAAGGCGCGCAGAGGCACTTTGAACATCTTGATCTGCATAGATTCGATGCATATTAAATATGTTAGTGCTTCGCGTGCTATCCGTATTATACAGTCCGATCACGTTGGGCTTTGTAGGGTCGCGATGCACAAAGGCGAAATGCCGACCGTTCGCTGGGCCAGTATCCTGGTCCGAATCATTGTCGTAACCCCATAAGCGAGCAAATTCCTCCCGCGGTGCCCATAGCTCCATATCAATATCGTGGCCAGCGCCTACGGTAATCTGCGTTTGCTTTCTTTGAGCTACAGGAACATAGGTCGAATCTTCTACGATCTCAATTTGAGCTACGAGGCCATTATACTCTTCTCGACCCTGAGTAAGCGCGATACCGATCCTTACCGATGTAGATCCTAATTCAGGTCTAAGGGATGATGGAAAATCAATCAGGTTTTCATCCTCAAAAAGAGAGCCCGAAACTGAAAAGTGAATTTTACCGTATTCTTCTCGCCATTCCTTATTGAAAATCAAGCGAAGAAATAAACTATCCTGAAAGGTCAGGATGTAGTTCTCTTGTTCCCATGCAACCTGAGGTGGGGCTGGGTTGACTTCACTCAGCTCTTCTCGACATGCGAATAGCCCTAAAAGAACCAACAAAAAATAAAGACACCTCATTTTAAAATGATTTTAAATGCAGAATGTGCCCCGGATTCCGGAAAGCCCAAATGGAACCCGGCAGTGTTTTCTACAAGTTCAAACAAAATTTCGGCGGGCTCAGGTTCCCGAATTTGAATCTCAATTTGCGCTTCCAGCTCGTCAGGTGCAATTGCCACTTCAAGCACCTCATTTAGAGGTGTTCCTTCCGACCCTAGCACTTCTATGTTACCACTACTGCCTATTATTCTATGCCTGACCAGCACTTGAACTGTATCGAGCTGCAAAGCACTACTCATGGCAAGTGGTATGGAGATGTGTGTCGAATCGCTTAAATCAGGCAACTCCAAAACCAAGGAGTCATGAGCCCCTTCGTTTAAAACAAACCCGTAATTGAATCGGATAAAAGCATTCTCTACATCAAATCGCTTATCATCAAATGCATCGGTTCGCCAGTCTGTACAAGATGAGCAGACTACACATACAAAAAGCATCAAAACCTGGAGTGTGTACTTCATCAATAGCCTGGGTTTTGTTCCAATAATGGGTTTACAATAATGGCCTCTTGAGGAATCGGAAGAACGTATCGATCGCTCGGATAGGTTTGTGAGCAATTCTCAAAACCGGATGATTCACAAGCATTGCGAACAACATCCTCTTGCCTGCGACGAATATCCCAAAAAGCCATGCCTTCCAAAGCGAGTTCTTTAGCTCTTTCCTCTGCGATAAATGTCAACCACTCACTAGCAGAACCAGAAGGAAGGGCTGGATCGTTCTGTGACTGCAACAGAACTTCCCGCATCAGGTTTTCTACCTCTGTCAGTTGGCCAAGTTGGGCATAGGCCTCAGCCTGATTTAGCAAAACTTCTGAAGCGCGAATAATCAGTTTTGGCTGGGTGGTGTTGGGTTCGAAAGGATATTTCCTGGAAAAAATGAGCGATTCCGACACTTCGTAAAGTTGACGCCGCTCATCATCCTGAGCATAAGAGTCAAACAACTCTTGAGTCACAATAAATGTTTGAGCACGCGCAGAATCCCCACTTCCAAAAACCGCATTTAATCCGGTCGCCTGACGATACGATTGATCCAGAACCCACAAGGCTTCGGCATATCGGCTTTCGGTCCAGTTTTCGACATAGGAATCGGGGGTAAGTAAATCAAAAGACAATAGATTTCGCGCTTCAGCTCCGGCATCAATTGCTAATTGCCATCTGCCCTGAAAAAGGTAGACTCGACTTAGCAATGCCTCAGGAATACCCGGACGAGCCCAATATTTTGGATTTCCGGCTCGTACATTTGCGCCATTGAGCAAAGGACGAGCAGTTTGCAGATCCTCTATGATCTGGTTGTAGACTTCCCCCACTGAAGCGCGAGGGAGACGCTCAAAAACACCTAATGGCTGATCGTAATAAGGAACTGCTAAATGGGAGGCGGAAGGAGTATAATTATAGTCTTGCCCATATATCTGAAGTAACTGAAAATATAATAACGCTCGAATAACCCGGGCTTCGCCTTCAATGGCACGCAATAAATTGCTTCTTGAATCTTCGATTTCCGGAACCGCCTCTATCAGTCGACTAGCTGACATGATGCCTTCATAATTCACCTCGTAGACATCAGATATTCGAGACTCGTCTAGCTGAGTCATGAACTGATAGGTATTGGCATAAGCATCAATTAAATTCGTTGTAATACTGCGGTCGGGGCTCGGTTGCAAATGGCCGGCCATCAGTTCAGGGTACATAATAAGAAATTCACCATATAATGAATTATCTCCCAAGTGATTATACAGCCCTACCGCTGCCAAATTCGCATTATTTGCATCAGACAAGATATCTTCATTAGAGAGTTGGTCATCTATTTCTACCGAAAGGAAGTCCTGGCATCCCCATGAAAAAACTACAAGACATAAAATCAGGGTCTGTTTCATATCTGGGTTTTTAGGGTGAAGGAATACGTTCTCTGTCTGGGAAAATTATATCGGAATTCGGCTGGTCCATTGCGATCTGCTTTCGATTTTTGGGCATACCAAATCCCCAAACGGTTAATTGCCAAACTGCATCTTAGATTTCGTAAAGCTGGGAATGGAGATTTAGAAAAAGGCTGATAGCCCAATGAAATATTGTTGATCTCAATAAAGTCGCCAGAGAATAGTAGACGCGTGGATGTTCGATGAAATGGGTTGTTGACATTCAGTCGAGGTACGTAAGTGATATCTCCAGGCTGCTGCCAGCGATCCAATTGATTTACACTCTGGTTTAAAAAGCTAATCTGTCGTCCATCAGAACTGTAGAATTCACTCATCAGAAAATCCTGCCCCTGAGAGAAATTCAAAAAGACAGATGCCGTCCATTTCTTCCATTGTACAGATGTCGTCCATCCTCCAGTGACCAATGGCGCAGAACGACCAATAGGCTGTCGATTTTCCAGGGCGTAGGCTTCATTGCGGTTATCGGTAATGGAACCATTAGGTAATTCGTACAGTGGTTGTCCATTATAGGGATCTACACCTGCATATTTTACACCGTATAGAGTATTAATATCCTGGCCTTCCACGATTCCCTGAGCAGAAGCTTGCGATACCCGTTCGATAGGGATTTCTAATACTCTATTTCTATTGAGCGCCAAATTGAAGTTCATCCGCCAGCGAAACCCTCTACCGCTTTGACCTCGGACATTAAAAGATGCCTCGTAGCCCCAATTACGCATGCTTCCCCCATTGATAATAACGTTGTCAAAGCCACTCTCTCGAGGCACTTCAATCGTCGTGATGGCATCCCGGACGGTATTCCGATAATATTCCAATGTTAACCGATATTTGTCGTCGAGAAAACCCAAGTCGAGCCCAAGATTAAACTTATAGTTGGACTCCCAGCCCAGGCCCGGGTTTGGCGCCGTTCGTGGTTGAGCGCCCAACACCCCTCCATATTGATTGGCAGTAGATAAGCCATAGGTGCCTGATGCGGCGTAAGAGCCGATTCGGGCATTACCCGTAGATCCAAATGAAGACCGTATTTTCCCATATGTCAATTTATCCCATGGGAAAAAGGACTCCTCCGTAAACACCCAGGAAGCTCCTACAGCAGCAAATTGAGCCCGCTGTACGTCACCCCCAAATAAGGAAGAAGCATCCTGTCGCCAACTGATGCTGCCGTAATATCTATAATCGTAGTTGTAAGAAAGGTCACCAAAATAGGAAACCAAAGCATCTCGAAAAGTGCGTGAAGCCCCTGAAATATCTTCATTCGCAGCAAAATCAATTTCGCGGAGGCCATCAAACAGAAAGTTGGAGGCTCGCGTCTGCAGGCGCTCATTCGTTCGATTTTGAACTTCAGTACCAGCAACATAATTCCAATGATGGTTTTCAGCTATTTTACCACTCCCCTGGGCCTTTGCGCGCCATATCCACCGAAAATTCTGCACGTCATTTATACGCAAAAAGCCGTTTCGATTTCGACCACTGCCATTGAGTGCTGAATCAAATTGACGTTGGCGATTGCTGTACAGATTAATACCTATACTAGAGGACAGATGTAAAAAAGGAAATAGACGGATGAGCAAGCGACTTCGACCCGTCACATCATAATTCCGGTGTTCATTTTCATTTTGATCTAATACCGCTAAGGGATTGGGCCTTGTGGCAAAAAAACCTTCATTATTAAATGAGCCATCTGCCGCAAAGGGCGAAATATTAGGCGGAAAGCCCTGAGCGGTGAAAGTATTGATCGCTTCTTTATTCATGCGAGCAAAAATGAGTCCCGATTCCAGTTGAATGCGCTCTGAAAATTTTTGCGTTAAAGAAAGGTTGGCAGTATAGCGTTGCATATCATTGCGCTTTCCAATAGAGCGCAAATAAAAATGACCGAGTGAAAGTCGATAAGTCATTTGCTCACTACCTCCGCTAAAACTCAGATTGGTGTTGCTATTCCATCCATTCTGGCGTACTAGAGCCCGCCAGTCTGTGTTTACGTCTGCCGATCCCGCCAGGGATGGGTCGAGTCCACTGTTGAACAAGGTCTCCCGATACAGATTTACATAGGAACGGCTGTCGAGCAACTGCACGTCATTGATGAAGGATGAAACGCCCTGTGTGGTGGAAAATTGAATTTGCTGTTTTCCCTGACGACCCTTTTTCGTGGTGATCAGGATCACACCATTTGAGGCATTGGCTCCATAAATGGCCGTAGCGGCAGCATCCTTTAAAACGGTGATGGTTTCAATATCCTCTGCATTCAGCATGGCCAGTGGGTTGAGCCGCTGCCGAGCCACATCGCTGAATACCGTATTCGTGGCATTTAGCTCTTCTACATCATACAAGGGAACACCGTCGACCACGTATAGCGGCTGAGCAGAAGCCGACACATCCGAACTTAGGGCATTAATGAAACTACCCTGTCCTCGAATGCGAACCTTTACAGGTAAGCCCGGCTCCCCACCCGTCGACTCCACCTGAACACCGGCTACTTTCCCCTCCAGCATTTGATCCAAGCTCTCGATGGGTCGTAAGGTCTCCAGCTCCTCATTGGTCGCCTGACTGTAACTGCCGACTAATTCGCGATGCTCTTTCGGTCCTGAGTATGCGGTAACAACCACCTCTTTCATTTCCGTGGTAGATTCGTTTAGCGTGACATTGATCGTATCCCGATCATCAATATCGACCACGCGCCGCTGCATCCCGATATAAGAAAAAACCAATCCTATTTCTGATTCCGGAAGTTTGATTCGGTAGCTTCCATCTACCTCTGTAATCGTTCCATTGCCGCTCTTCACGCCTATCACATTCACACCAATAAGGCGCTCTCCCGATTCATCTACTACAAAGCCCTGAATGAATTTTTGGGCACTAACTTTCTGCCCTCCAATAAGCAGGAATAAGGAAAGACAATACCAAAGAAAAATCGATCGCATAATCATTTAAAATCTATGGAAATATACTGCAATTTTATCAGCCCTTATTTAGATTTATTCTACTTAGTGCAAATATAAGTAATGATTCAGAAAAGTGCAGTTCTTTTTTGAAAAAGGATGAGCGAGAATTGCAGCCACGCTCTATTGTTCATAGCAACATCTTACCGTATCTTCGCCTTATGAGCCATAACCAATCTCTCACCGATACCATT